>JAABUQ010000085.1_pt1 | contig 177485 bp, 157 predicted proteins | sample 5560001 | NCBI WGS metagenome assembly JAABUQ01 (sample SAMN10711888, study PRJNA513371) | rock metagenome | isolation source: Antarctica rocks | place: Antarctica: Victoria Land, Finger Mt nord | collected 2015-12-18
TATTCCGCCGACTCCCCCGACCCCGACCTCCACCACAACCAGCCCGACACCTTCTCGAACCCGCACCGAGGCCCCTCGCCCTACCGCCACCCAGAACCCACACGCCGACCTCCTTCCCCATCCCCCTCCCCATCTCCCCCCTCCTCGCCCCAGCTCTCATCCGCCACAACCGACATCGCCCGCTGCGTTAACCCCTACTACCTCTCCGCCACGCTTGCGCGCCGCGCCGCCCGCCCACCTACAAGCCGCAAGGCCCGCTGGAGTGCTTTCGGCCTGGGCAGCGACCCGGGTACGAATAGCGATGTGGGGGTTCGGGAGATGGTCGTTCGTGGGCGGGTGCCCGTGGTGGAAGTCGATAGTCCGGCTGTGCCGGCGCCGTTGAGGGTTGGTAGGGGGATGGAGAGGTCGGAGGGGAGGCAGGTGAGGAGGCAGTTGGTGGAATCACGTGTTCACGGGGGCAATGAGGGGGAGAGGGAGGGGGCGAGAAGTGAAAAGTTTTCGATGCCGGTGGCGTATGGGGGTATGTTCTAGGTTTGAGGAACGGGCTCGGGTTATAACGAAGGGTGACAGTTGGGGCTTTTGGCTTCTTGATGATTGTCGCAAGAAAATTCGGCTTTTGGCTTTCAACGAACGAATGGGATTGGAGAGAGAATTGTATTTTCTGCAGTAGCCCCAGAAGAATTTAGGACAACGACTTGAACGTCTTACATATGCCACTACTTATGCTGAAACATCGACGTGAGTCTCATAGCTGAAGCGTATAGGTACAATGTCTGAGTATGCGATCAACGCATATACCATGATCCATAGAAAGCTAGTAACCGAGGCTCCTTTTTCGCTGTATGGGGAATAAACCGAGGAATGTAGAAACCGGCAGTAAGGGGGTATGAGAATCGAAGTTAAAAACCAATACCAGAAAAACATACTCCTCCTGTCATTTGCACCATTTGCACCTCTCCTGCGACCCCAGCTAGAACCTGGACTGCTGGCTCATATGGAATACCTTCCGCCCGTTGCTTCCTTGGATCTTCCTCTCTGCGGTGTGCCGGTTCAACCTCTCGCTGCGCCATGCTTCGTAAAACGTCTCCCGGCTGGCTTCTCTGAGGTCGCTTCGCCAGTCTGAAAACACCTGCTCTTTCAATTTCACGAAGTCGCAGTGTTCGGCGTTGAGTGGGTCGGCGAAGCCCCAGGGGAATTTTCTTCCAATAACACCTGGATCATAGGGATCGGGGGAGATAATGGAGAGGGGTATCGATGGTGTTGCTGTGGTATTCGGGGCAGATTGGGCAGATGGAGCTCGCGCAGATGCTCTCATCCTTGAAGGCTTAGCGAGATCAAACTCGGAAGCTGAGAAGCTGGAGTCGGTCTCCGATGGGGAGTCAAGATGCGAGGTAGGGGAGAAGCTTCGATCGTGGCCACGGACGTGATCTGGATTGCCAAGTGCACCATTCCGCTCAGTGTTATCAGACTCATTGTCTGCGTCAAGATCGTCCAGACCCAAGGCTGCAAGTGGGTCAAGGTTTGCCTGCTTCAAAGAGGTCCAAACTGCTCGCTTGAGATGTGCCATATGTGCTGCCGTGATCGTGTCCGCTTTCGAGATTACTGGAATGACAGTCGTCTTGCTCTGAAGAGCTCGAACCACTTGAAGATCAAGACTCTCTTCCAGCCCGCCGTGGATGAACCCAGCACCGGATCCGAAGAAAGAATTCCCATTGGTCAAATTCCCACTTGTGGGCCCGGGCTTCTGTGCGGCAGCAAGATTGTTATCTAGGCGAGCGGGGTCTAAGAGAAGGAATACACAGTGTATGTGGGTATCTCGAACGCCTGGAGAACGGACGACCTTCATCTCTTCGCTAAAGGTGTCGTCAAATTTGCTTTCCAGGAAAGAGGTCATCTCACGAAGCTGAAGATCGACAAGGTTATGCTCCAGGCCCTTTGAATCCCACAACGTAACACCGACTCGCTCACCCTCCAGCTCCGTCTCCAGATATTGCGAGCTTACACTGGGGAACCCCTGATTCGAGATGGGAGGTGCGACGTTGTACGCGTCGTCGTGAAGCCCCGGCCGTTGCTTTCGGGTGGGAAGGACCAGGGAGGTACGAAGAAAATCGATGAAGGACGATTTACCACTATTGCGGGCGCCAATTACGAGTATACTACACCCACGGTCAGCTCGAACACATCCCGCATGGAGACAATCTTACTTCAACTGGGTCGGATCTTTCCTCCTGCGCATCTTGCGTGGATTGTTAATTGTGCTCACTACGCTGCTCGCATAGCTGTACCTCCCGCGATTTGTCATACTTTCGGCTCGAGCGTAAGGGTCGACGAAATCGCCATTGGTGCTCGGTGAGGAAGCAGGTATAGGTGGGACTGGAATATGAGGATACATCCGTGGACTTGCCTGATCCATTGACACTTTCGACAGGGCTCTCGGGTAATTGGTACGGTTTTCAAACTGGTTCGAGATGATGGCTAGGCTATCGGGCCTCAGGTCCTCACCCCCGAAGGTCTGTAGTTGCTGGGGTTGTGGCAGATCTGGGATTCTTGGTGGTCTCTGCGGTATCTGCTCTTTCAAGAATTCTCGATCTCTCTCTTCAGCCCGTTGCCTCTTCTGCAATTTTCCCCCGGACACGCTCCTTGATGGAGCTCCTCGATCCGTAGACTTGCTACGGCGTAAGAATTTGAAGGATGGGCGACGACGTAGCGTTCCACTTGACTCGATAGGAGTAGGTGGAGGAGAGTCGCCGGGTGACAGCGACGTGCCAGATGGCTGTCGTTGTCGAGACGGTGGTATTGAATTCATGGTGAGGTAGGTGCAACGTGAATTGATTTGTCCTGGGGTAGTCGCGAACTGATACAAGCGGTAATGACCGATAGGCGCATCAATATACTTCAACACTTGCGCATCTGAAAATCGACCTTGGCCTGTTCACAGCGACAATATCGTAGTCGTGACTTCCTACACATGAGTCTTGTGCGATCGGTGTTGCGCTCTCCGCTATTGGGGCTGTATTATGCAGGTCGTGGAGGACAATGTCTGGACGTCGAAGGCCACAAAACCCAGTTACATGGCCAGCTACTCATCGATTGTGCGCGCAGCATAGATGCTCTCACATCGACATCACCTTCTACTCGAGGTATTCGGAGTAGGGGATGGCTAGCCCATAAAAGCTAATCGATAATTAAAGTATAGAGTTTCGGGAACGTCCCCCTGGCTCCCTGGTGCCCCTGAAACACCTCCACGAAATACAGACGGGAACAAGGCTTTGCTCCGTGCTTTACTTATCGTCTTGGCATTGCATACATGAGCCTATTCAGGCGGACGACTGAAGCGAAGCGCAATAACATTGAAGAGCACGCATGATGAAGCGCGGTTATCCAAATGAGCTAGCTAAGGTCCCAAAATCTGCCTGATGATACATGGCTCGCTGTTGTAATCACTGCAGACATTCTTCCGGTCAAGCTGCTTGAACTTTGGCCCGTTCGGTCCTGACGCGAATTTCGCCGTGACATCAACTCCAGGCAAGATGAAGTGTTGTCGTGGGTCTGACTTCGGATACTCTTGGTCGCCCCACAGGCCATTGTAGGACAGCCAGGCCGTAGGATAGCTGGAATCATACGCAGTGAACTGCTGAGTCCTCGCATCATACTGGTAATAATACGCCGACAGAGTAGGGTCCCATAATGTGCCTTGGTCGCATTGGTCTTCAAGAAAGCCAATAAGTAGGTTGAGGTTAGGAATGGTGTGATCATGTGTTCTACAGAACGCTGTTAGCTGCCAATCCATAGGAAGATCAAAGCGTGCCTCACCCGCTCGTTGCATAGTTGGCATGAGAACCATTCGCGCTGTACGCTACGGGCCGCTGCCCTCTCTTCTCGACTGCGTTGTAACTAAATGCTTCGCCGTACGCATGCTGACTGAACCAAACAGCCTGAGGCTGTCCGTTGAGGAACCGGACCATAGTATGCTCCCAGTCCCCTACATGGTCATCTACCGCCTGCTCAAAAACGGGCGGTCCGTAGTTGTATGCATAGAAATACATATAGAATGCGTCAACGGTTCCACTGCCGTGGTCGTTGACGATGATACTGCAACATTCTTCATATTAGAATGACGATTCGCAATCTGTTGAAAGCAGTACCTGAACGACGAGTTGCGGTCTATGGAGTCCAGTAAAACGTTCATTTCGCGGTAACGTGACGAGTGAAGAAGGACCAGGACTTACGCAGTGCTGACGGCCCCGGTTGTCTTGCCATTGCTGTCTGGTTTCACGCCATTGAGCCATGTCGGATTGGTCGTGATATCGTCCACTGAGGTCAAGTAGACGGACGTATTGCCTGCGTTGTTCAAGATATCAAGGTTATCCAACGTCAAGGCGGGCAGGTTCGGCACGGCAACAAAGTTGACCTCGGGCTTCGTATGCTGAAGCTGTGCCCCGATATCACTTGGGAGGTACGTGTCTTGCGACTGAATCCACACAAATGGTGCTGTCGGTTGCATTAGCATTTGTGCGTCTATTTGGCTGCAGTCTACAGCTTTACCGTAGTCATCCACGTACGATGGGACAGCCGAAGCCTGACGCTTCGACGTTGTACCCAGTGGCCCACACGATGACTGGACCGCGAGAAAAGCAGGCAGTAGAAGAGAGACAGTGCTTCGAGAGAACGCCATATTGCTACGCAACGACGAGCAATTTGACCTAGAAATTTAGCTTGGACGGCGTTGGCAGCCATCTTATACATCGAGGCGTGCGGTGCACGAATGACGCTGTACGTTCAGATGAGAGTAACGGCGCCGAGAACGAAACACGGTTTGGTTGAGAGAACGTTATTGGTTGTGTGCAGCGAACTAAATATAAGTACGAAAAAGAGGTCATGCACGTTGTCACCACGGGCCGTCCACTGATGCAAGCCCCATGATGTTGCATAATGCACATCTCCCGTCGCACCGAGCTGGCATCACCAACCAACAATAGGGAGCGAAGAGAGACGGTCGGACAGACTTCCAAAAAGGTGTCTTCTTGGTCGACTGGGCATAGAAGATAGAGAAACGTGGGGAGAGAAGAAATCTTAGTGGCCTGGAGACGAAGAATCAAAGCTGGTCCCGTGGGCGGCGTTCCGAGACATAAGCGCACTCACCTCCGGTTACTTCTACCTTCCCCATCTGACACTTGCCCCATGACGATCCTCGATCGCTCGTTGGTACTCTTGGATCTATCGTGCGAGCACAGCCAAGGAACAGTGCTTGCGCGGAACATACTTGGGCGAGAGTGGAAGCAACCCAATGTGTCTGGTAATGGAGAGGATTTTGCCAGCCATCAACCGTACTCTGTATGGGCTTGCAGTGATACAATGACAGTATCGCCAGTAGGTTGCAAGGGACAAATTCCATGAGTATTTGAAAGTGTCGAGGAGAGCATTTTTGGGGGGTTTTTGCAACTTCTACCATAGAGCCTGCTAATTGAGAAGTACCAGTGAGATCAGTCCGTGAACCTGCAGCCTGGTGAGTGATCTCATGCTGGCATGGGCCCGCGAAGTGGTGACAGGTCTCCTACGGGAAGACTATTTCGCTAGGGAGAAGAAGATAAATGCCCAAGTGGCTCTGTCTTACGGGGAACCCACTGTTAGGGAAGGGCTTCATACCCTGAATGAACCCTGGGTAAGAATTAGGCGTCCAGCAGCCTTATCCCACCAGCCTATACCTTAGGGCGGCGTGCATAGTCCGAGCTGAAACAATAGATCAATTAACTCGTATCATGACCGTAGTATTCAATTGACCTTCAGACGGGTTGAGTGCACCTTGCAATGTCTCTCGCAATTCATGACCCCCGTTCGCGGGGCCGTTCGAAGTCTCCTGGCAGACGAGACGAACGCTCCAGGTCGCGCGATATTCGGGCGCCGTCCCCACCTTCCAGATCCAAGAAGTCCTCCAAGAAATATTACAGCGATGAGGAGAGCGAGTCAGACTCGAGGTCTAAGAAGAAACACTCCAAAAAGTACTATGACGATGACAGCAGCGACTCAGGCGCAAGATCGCGAAAGAGATCCTCCAAAAAATATCATGATGAGCAAAGCAGTGAGTCGGATGACAGGCGAAAGAAGAAACCTTCCAAGAAGCGTTACGAAGAGGAAGAAGAGAGTAGTAGCAGCACTGAAAGTGGGTCTGATCGGCGGTCGCGGCACAAGCCATCGAAGTCGAAGCGCGAGGTTGCAGAGCCCAGACATCGACGTGGGTCCTCACCTGACACGCACTCGAAGGCTGTAAGTCGTAAAGGCGAGTACTCCCAGTCTTCGAAAGAGCAATACGAGCGCGAGCACAGAGATGGCCGGCATGCCAGCTACGCCACATCGGACAGTCGCAAGCATGCAAGGCCGGAAGGATACACACGGCATCTAAGCCACAGTAGCAACGAGGGATCAGGACTCGATAGGCCTGGTCATGGACTTCCGGGCCAATACAAGTGGGAGTACGACCACGGATTGGATGAGCATGAGCGAGGTTACGGTCCACCGCCATCGTCTGGTCCTGAGCAGCCCCGTCATCTGTCTATGAGCAATAGCAATCTTACTGGTGGACATCAGCCGTATTACCCCAACCAAGCCATTTCGCCTACTTATACCCAGCCTCAGTTTGGGTATCCCCCGCCGACGAACCGTCCGGAAAATAATAGGACCCACTCTGGTTCCCTCAGCTCGAGAGACCGCTATCAGTATGCAGAGCCAGCCCAACAGGTTGGCTACGCTTCAAAGACCGACGCTCGAAGGCCTTCGTACACTCAGACGGCGCGACCACAGTTTGTCGAAGCGAAGCCTCACAGCGAATCATTGCATGGTTCTGCGGTCGGCCAGAAACTCCAGCGATTGTCAATATCTGGAGGTAGCGCCGGCGCTCTATCCTTGACAGCACCTGGTCCGAACCATGCACACATGCAGGGTGGTCTTCCGCCTGGGAGTCCCTTGTTAGAGTCGTACCGCGGCACCTACCAATCCATCTCGCCGATGCCTTCCCCTCTGATGCTACCATCAAATCTGGACGATGACATGTCTGATCTAGACCAATTATCCTCGAGAGACCTTTCTGATGATTCACAAGGCCTTGTGTCGACGAAAAAGTCCACGAAGAAGCGAGTATCATTCTATGACCCTGAGCCAGATGCTCTCGCTTTAGCGGCTGCACTCAAGCACACCAAGCCTGATCCCGAACCGATCATCGAGGTCCTTCCGCGTCTTTCTGATGATCATATTCTCGAGCTGCGAACGGAGTACAAGAAGCACATCAAAGTCGGCGGTAAGGGCATCAACATTGCCAAGCACATAAAAATGAAAGTGCCCGGAAATCTTGGAAAGATTGCATACGCGGTTGCTCTGGGCCGGTGGGAGAGCGAAGCGCATTGGGCCAATTTCTGGTATCAGTCTAACACCTCTCGGCGTGAATTACTGATCGAGAGCCTGATGGGCCGGACCAACAGCGACATAGTCAAAATTAAAGATGCCTTCAGCGACAAGAGATATGACGACAGCCTGGAGAAGTGCATGCAGGCGGAGCTGAAGAAGGACAAATTCCGAAACGCGGTCATGCTCGCCCTCGAAGAAAAGCGCATGCCAGAGAAGCAAAAGCTCTCCATTGACTTAGTACGTAGAGATGTTCAGGACCTGTACAAAGCCTTGACGGCGAAGGAAGGTGGGGAAACTGCCATGATCAATATCATTGTTGTCCGAAGCGACAACCACTTGAGAGAGATTTTGCGAGTCTTCGAAGGTACCTACAAGAAGAATTTCGCGAGAGAAATGATCAAGAAATCTCAGAATCTAGTTGTGAGTTGTTTCCCTGCCCTTTCGCGTCCGGTCGCTCATTTCTCTAATATGATGCACTAGGGCGAAACTTTGGCACACATCCTTAACGGAGTGCTCAATCGTCCCGTACGCGACGCTCTTCTCCTTCATCAGGCCTTGGCCGAAACGTCAAAGGATCGTATCGAATTGCTCGTCAGCCGCTTGGTAAGATTTCATTGGGAGCCACAACACTTTGAGAAGATCAAGGTGGAGTACAGGAAGAAGTACGGCTCAAGACTAGAGCATGATATCGCACAAGGCACGAAAGGAGAGTTTGGAGACTTTTGTAAAGAGCTTACGAAGGGTGAAAAATAAGGTTCTGGTAGATGAGTTTGGTAAGTAAGGTTGGATCAGTAGACATTCTATTTCAGCTTCTGGAAGGTTGGTTGAGCGATGTCTCTTATGATACCAACAAGGTGGATTCGGCATCCATGTAAAGCCTTCGAAGGTCCAGAGCAATCAGTCAATTCATGTGAACCTCGTTCTTACAGTACTGGCCGATATGTCACTCGCTTGATATGCAGGATAGGTGTCTCAAGCCTCTCTTTCTCCCGACCTCAAAGGAGGAGACCTGGCTATCCGTGCACTGGCATATGTTTTCTAGGGGTCAATAAGGCCACCGTACTCGTCCAATGCCGTCTTGACCCTCCGGCTTAGTCATTTGGTTCAGTGAGGCAAATGTTTCGACAGTTTCCCTCTTGAGCGATGGGTGTTCACTGGTCATTCAGCCTATCGACTAATCGTGATCTCGCTATACATGGCAGCCGAAGAATGACTGCAACAGCTCTTGCTGGCCCACGGTGTGTAGGCGGGACGACCAACAGAAACGACAGACTTAGAGTCATCACTTTGTCTCCTGTTGATCTGCGATGCGGTTGTTTTCTCTCATTGCCTTACCCATTGACTCAAGCTGCCACTACACAATTGAAAATTCAACGTCACGTGGACTTATCAACACTGATCCTCGAAGCCGATCATCACAAGCTCTCGTTCTGGCTTCTACTTGCTGATCACATCCAACGTTTAGGCATGTTTGCACATGAGTCTCCTCATGCTCAAGCGGGGGGGTGCTAGATCTAATAGCCTTTTGCAACCTTTATGTAATCGGACAAATTATGGGCTAAGAGCAGTCAGTCTATATGTAGTTTGCTAGCGCAGGACTTGTCCTCACTTCCCATTACTCAAGATCACCCCTTCGGGTCACTCAACGCCGCTACCCCATCTTGCAGTGTCTCGAATCATCGACATCAATCCATTCTTACACTGAAGCTACATTTCTGAGGTTCCACGGTCTACCGTCATAATCGATTATGGAAGACGGAGACGCGCCAAAGCCACAGTGAGTCATCGCTCTTACACTGGCTGACTGGAGCCCTCGAAGTCCATCGCTAATGTCCGGACGTTTATAAGCTTCCTATACCACTCGTTTATCACTATTATCGTAGGATCTGAAAAAACAAGTTTCAGTGTGCACAAAGAGGTACTCTGTGATCGATCGGAGTTCTTCCGTGCTGCTTGCAATGGCCAATTCAAGGAAGCCGAAGGCGTCGTCGATCTACCCGAGCAGGATCCCACCACATTCAAGCATTTCATCTACTGGCTCTACACCGAAAAACTCAGAGGCCACTTCTACCCTGAGAGCATCGATCCAAGCATTCAGGATTTGAAGAGAAAATTCATATCGACCTTGGGCCCGAAAGCTCTAAACCGCCGACATAACAAGAAATCGAGTCCCGATTCAGAAGCATTAGATCACGCAAATTATCAAGACCTCCCTTTTCTCGCGCTCATCTCACTCTATATCCTGGCTGATAGCCTCCTGGTGCGAGGACTGAGAGATCAGATAATCCCCTTGCTCATCGAAGTCTACGGCTACAGTTACTTCGCAAGTCGACCGAAAGGTGTGATTCTCCGGTTTTGGAGGCGGCCGGATTCCCTTGAGGGACCGGCAGGCTTACCGTCACCGGCTATTGGCATCAACCTTGCGTGGGAGAGAACGTCTAAGGACAGTCAGCTTCGCCAAGTGCTGCTGAAGCTTTTCTGCGACAATGTCGATAGCAGGATCAGCAGCGAAGAGCCCTATAATGCCGAATTCTTGTTGGAGGCGGTCAGTGTGGTTCTCTATAGATGGATCGAGAATGCCGGCACAACCAATTGGGCCACAGAGGGCGCCATCTGCAATCACCGTATCCACGACGTCAGGTGCCCACTCCAGTCTGATGTTGGTGAAGAAAGTGAAGACAGTTAACGAGAAGGTGGGCATTATTTACCGATACGAATACCAACCTCTTCCTGTGGTGATCTGCCATGTTTTGTCCCGATTCAAATTTTTGCCGATTCCTCACAGATCTACCAAGCCATCGAGCGCTGGATATAATAGCCAAGGAGTTTTGCTTCCTCGATTTGGATTCCTCTGCCAAGCGCTTGCACACTGACCCTTGTGGGTTGCGAGGCAGATAAGCCTTCAGCTCGCCGTTCCCAAGCGATGACACAGACAATCGACCAAGCTAACAGAAACTCACCCTAATCCATTCATAACCACCCACGAAAGGCTGACTCGAGAAGAAGCAAACCATCCAACAGGTGGCTGAAGGGTGATTGACAAGGTATCAGGTCAAGAACATCACATACGAACATGTCACGCTTAAACAGACTGGGTGCTTAAGAGGATTCCATTGCTATCTGCCCAGGCGCCCATGTCAAGCTATGCCACCGAGCCTCGATCTACCCAATTAAGCATGCTCATACTCATCAGACCTCTGTGTCCCCATCATCGAGAGTCAGGCATCCAGCGCTCCGTGTCATATGAAGGAGACAAGGGACTGGTCTGCAGCATGCACATTAGTATATCCTAGTAACATGCCAGTCTATCTGGCGACACTACCACCCCTTCCCTTCAATCAAAAACACCCTCCTTTCTCAGCCTTCCCATCATCCTCTCCCACCGCGCAATCTTCTCCCCCAACGCCTCAAGTTCCTTCTTCCGCACGCTGATCTCCTTATCTAATCCAGCAACCTTAACACCAAGGCTACAAACCTCATCCCCTTTCTCCAAAACCCTCTCCTCCACCCTCCCCATTTCCCCATTCCGCATCTCGCTCTCCTCAACCTCCCTAAAACCCCGCCCATCATGCTCCAGAGCCTTATCCTCCAGCGCCGAAAACCGATCTCTGATCCCATGCAGCTCCCTCTGCGTATCCGTCATCGTTTGCTCGTTCTCCATCGCCTTCGCAAAGATCCTGTTGTCCTGTTCCCAGGCCTTGGTTTCCAACGCGGAGACCTGGTTTTTGGTCTCAGCTAGTTCGTCTCGCATCTCGATTATGGCTTTATCCTCTTCTCCGAAATTTGCGTAGATTAGGTTCTTGAGTTCAGCGGGTTTCGAGCTTTGTCTCTGTAATGGCTTGATTGTTCCCCGAGTTCGCGTAGATCAAGTCTTTGAGTTCAGCCAACTCCACCCTCATGGCTTGGCTGTTCTCCTCCGAGCTCGCAAGCCGGTGTTTTATCGCCGCCAATCCTATCCTCACCTCAGTCATCTCTTGATCGTTCGCCCTTGCCTTCGCCGCAACCTGGTCTTAATGGCCACCCGTCCCATCCTTATCTCAGCCATGGCTTGGTGGTTCCTTTCCACTGCCACGTGGTCATTGATTTCTGCTAATGCCTTTCCCTTCTCGCTCACTACTTAGGAGCTCTCTTGCATGCTTTTCACTAGCTTATTCACCAAGGTTTGGATCTCGTTGACTGACAAATTATCCTTCATGGTGTTCGTTTGTGGAGTCATGAATAGGAGGGGGGTGTAGAAATGAGGACTATATGTCAGATATTGGGTAAGCCATGGATGCAAGATGGGCCTTGAAGAAAGAGGAGAGTTTGGCTGTGCTTGACAAGAATTTTATGTACCTTTGTGAGATGCTGCACTTACGAACAGATGCAACATTTGCTTAGAGACACATGCTGAAGCTGATCGAGATCACTGTCAATCGATCGTAGGAGGTGGAAGTGTTGTAGATATCATCCGGGTTATAAGTGTGAGAATGAAAGTGTCAATCGTGACTTCGTCGCGGTCCAAGCCAGGACCGTGACAGTCAAAAGCCGAGTAGCAACTTATATCTTATCCCGCAGCCCTTTGTTGTCAAGGTATATATACATTTGGATGAGGGGAGGACAGTGTGAAATGATTCCCGCGGATGGAATAGTGAAATATGGCGAGTGGGGCAAGTAGGAAAAGATAGAGGCGGATTGGCAGTGACGGAGAAGGGACCAATGGAAACAATTTAACTAGTAAATGAAGGATGCAAGGGCAGGATGTAGCGTTGCCGGTGGGGATAAAAGAGAGATGGAAGTCTCCAAGCATCGACATGAATTAGGGGGTTAAAATGAGGGAGACAGGTCGGTCAGGACGCTGAACACATGAATGCCACGAATGAACCAGAAGGATGCTCAAAGGAGTTTTATTGCTTTCCACCTAGGTCACGCTAAGTATCTAAGCCTTGGTCCATCCGACTCCATGCAAGCTCATGCTCGTCAGCGTCGTGTATCCTGCCATCGTAGGCCGAACATCTAGTGCTTCGCGGCCTCTTTGTCAGCAGTGGACTTGGTGTCATGCTTCGACTCGTCCATCTTGTCGCCTACGGCATCCTTGGCGGCACTCGCACGCGTGCCCATCGATGCGTCGCTATCCTTGGCAACGCCTGCAGAAACATTAGTATGTGCCGTGAGGGACCGAGCTCCTTACCCTTGTTGGCGTCCTTGGAGGCTTCAGCACCCTTGCCCTGGACGGTCTCGGAGGCGGAGCTGGCAGCGTTCCTGCAAAGATCAGTCCTGTTCCCATTGTGGGTAGCCGGAGGGAGGAGCGGGGTAAAGCGAAACAGCGAGCGAGACGTACTTGATGGTCTCCATTGTGGATGATGTAATGGGTATGGAATGTGTTTTTTGTGTGGTTTGCAAGTTGCTTGTGGAGTTGTAGGGGTTTGTAGAAGTGTGAGGGTGTGAGAAAGAAAGAAAGAGAAGATGTTACTGAGGGGCAGGCAGTTTTGTAAGCAAGGAAGGTGGGGCATCACGTCAGGGGTACTTCCCAAAGAGGATTAGAGAGGTCAGGTGCACGAAATTGCGCATCACGCACGACAAACTTTTGACGTCACTTGTGGCAGTGCTGAACCCTGATCTGCTGTGGGGGTCATCGCTGGAAGATCCCTTAAGGACATTACGATGACCTATTCTCCGGCCCGGACAGCTCAAATCGCATGTGATTCTAATGTACGCTCCTTTAGCACCAAAGCGAAAAGTACCTGAAAGTAAGGTATGGTTCAGCTGAAGCACTTTCCTCCTCCGGCAGGGCGTACCTCTCCCTCAAATGTGACGTCTCTTTGGTGCCAATACATAGACGGTGGGTTCAGTCTTTGGAGGACTCAGCTGATTGAACCCGTCCCAGCGTGCTAAATGAGCCAGAGGTCGTACGCTCACATGTTGATGGAAACGAGATGCTGAGGCTGGCGATTATGTACAACAATGACTGATAAGTCCCAAATTAGAAACCGGGTTAAATTGCAAGAGCAGCAAGTATCAGGACTCAAGGAGGTGTTGGAGTAGGGCATGAGAAAGCAAGTGATGGCTTCAAGGAGAAGATGAGCAAGACGCTTGCTGCCTGCACCGCCATAAATGTTTCCAGCTTGATGAACGACCAGAAATTTACCTGCGAAAGGGAGTACTCCCGTCTGATATCCACCGAGCTATCTGCTGTATCTCTATATACCTAGCCCAAGTGTATTTCGCGTATGCTTTCAATCTGAAAATCGTTTTCCAGATTATCCGCTTCCGCAGCTTCATCATGAGGCCCGCCCATTGAACGTGTCATCAGCCTGTGCGGAATCAGATCGGCCATCAAAACTTCAAAACTCTACCCATTGCTGTCGTTCCCATTACACAACACTAGTCTAACTTGTGTGGGTCACAGTCCAGCGTAGATCGATCTTGACCGATGTGTTCCCCGCCATACTTATCTTCACCGTAGCAAGACAATGGGAAAAGATGATCGCAACTCTCAGCGACCGTACGAGGTCAAGGACGACGCAAAGCTCAACGAGGCCGCGTATCTACGCAGCAATACCGTCGACGTCGAGGCTCAGACGAAGGAAGCAACAGAGATATCAGCAGCAGAATACCAAGTCCCTTTAGCTACCAAGTATCTTTACCTTAGCATCTACTTCGCTCTGAATGTGGCCCTTACAATATGCAACAAGGCAGTCCTGGGCAAGGTGCGTTGGTTTCCTAGTATTCCGGATAGTCTGCATTTAGCGCCACAAGGATCTTACTGACTGCTCGCCGTCTTAGTTCACCTTCCCTTGGCTGCTGACGACCATACACACAGGCACAGCCTCGATTGGCTGTTACATACTGCTATTACGAGGTCACTTCAAGCTGACCAGGCTCAAGAGGCATGAGGATATTGTACTCTTCGGATTTTCTTTGCTCTATACCGTCAACATCGCCATCTCCAATGTGTCATTGTAAGCTACGACACGACGCCATTCTTGACAAAAGCTAATCGCCAACACGGCTAGGGCAATGGTGTCAATGCCTTTCCACCAAATACTTCGGTCGACATGCCCCGTAGTGGCTGTGCTCATCTACCGATTGTATTACTCCCGCACATACTCTCTGGCGACCTACCTTTCGCTGATTCCTCTAATACTGGGGGCTGGTCTAGTGACCTACGGAGACTACTACTTCACGCCGCTAGGACTTGTCTTGACACTCTTTGGAGTGATCCTCGCCGCTGTCAAGACCATCGTATCAAACCGACTCATGACTGGCACTCTAGCGCTACCTGCGCTTGAGCTTCTGTTGCGAATGTCGCCTGTGGCTGCGGCACAAACATTGCTGTATTCGATCTCCACCGGCGAAGCAAACGACTTCGTAGCTTTCTTTAAAGCAGGAAAGCTTACACCAGCCCAGGGTCTGGCGCTTGCCGGAAACGGTGTCCTCGCATTTCTCCTGAGCGTCGCGTCACTTCATACCAATAAGCTCGCTGGAGCCCTCACCATGACTGTGTGCGCCAACCTGAAACAGTGTTTGACAGTGCTGTTGGGCATTGTGCTGTTTGACGTCAAGGTTAGTGTGTTGAATGGCTATGGGATGGTGGTCACGTTGGCCGGAGCGGCAGTATACAGCAAGGTCGAGTTGAAGTCAAAGGGAAAAATTACGGCGGACATCGACAAGGGTGGTAGGCATCAGGTTGCCGATCTGGAAGATAAATAAAGGGAAGGACTCACGGGATCTGCTCGCATTTGCTTCAAGCGCAAGAGGCCGTACGGACTGTTGACGCTTGTACTTCTACTCCTCAATCATGCTGGTCGCTTGATTGAGACAGTACACGCGCGACTAAACCTCGGAAGCTAAAACAAAGCTTTACAATCGAACGTTGCCGAGGTTCACGAGGAGGATCCTACTGCTCAAGAAGCCTTATATAGCTATTAAGGGTGGTGGCCATAGAACTTCCGAATCGAATCTCGAACCTTATGGTTCAACGGTCTTGAAGGTGTGAACGAAAACGAATAAGTTTCATTCTTTACCGCAACGCCACATGTATTGCGCTGCGACCTTATATTAGCAGACTGCTTCTCATGCTTCAAAGTCGCAAATCTACGAAGCGCCCGAATCCAAGCAAGCCTCACAGCTATGTTTGGGTCCGTATCGGGCTGGTTCGCATAAAAGCTTTTGATGTCCTGTCAACGTTTGAGGAAGCCTACGATATCTTACTCCGCACCAGTACATTGAGTGGTCTCTAGACGGGCCTTGAAAAGACGATGGCTTATATCGAGCTTAAGACAAGCTTTGCGGGCACGAGGCTTGATTTCTGTTTCATGTTCGCTGATTTGCCGATTCGCAATTCCTCACGCTAGGGTTTCGGGGGAAAAAAGCTTGGTACCGATTTGACGAGCTACAGGATATCCCCTTCCCTGGTACACGTAACACCAGCCAGGGGCTCTCCGCTGCGCCCACATTCCCAAGATGCTTCCCTTCCTCCCAACTTTCTCCTTTGATTCGATCCCTATTGCTCGAGCAGAGCGATTTGCTCGCGGCTCCTTCGCTTCTTTGTTCCTCGTTCGCTCTGAGATTGCTAACTTCCGCTTCTACGATTTGCGTAGTACTCTTACTGCTAATATCAACGACATGCACAACATTGACTGTTGGCGCTCTGATTCTTGCCGCTCTCTCTATGATCCCCAAACCCTTGGGGCAGGCTGCCACAGCTACGCCCAAGACACCCGAATCTAATGTCCCGAGTTCTCTACGGAATACCAAGGCCAACACGGTCAAAGATTCACACAAGCATGGCCTGAACGGCAACCGGAGATGGTGGTACATTGGCCTCGCTGTCGTTACATCGCTGGTTGCTTTGATCCTGGGACTCAGTCTCGGCTTGACATTGGGTCCGAGACACGCCGACAACGAAGGGAAATTATTGTCCGCCATCGACCTTGGCTACAGCAAGTACCAGGGCATTGACCTCCAGAATGGGGTTAATCAATGGCTCGGCATACGTTATGCCGCAGCTCCAATAGGCGACTTACGTTTCACCGCCCCTCAAGATCCGACGCCAAACAGTACGGTTCAGAGGGCAGTCAAGGTATGCTTTGCAAGTCTTGCATGCCCAGTTGTTACTGACCTCTTCGAAGCATGGCCCAATTTGCTTGGGTAGCCGGCAGAGAGTCGCCAATCAGCCGATTCCCCCAACGAATAGTGAAGACTGTTTATTCCTCGATTTGTACGCGCCTTCGAATGCTACTGACGACTCTAAGCTCCCAGTCTACGTCTTCATCCAAGGTGGCGGATTCAATTTCAACGCAAACGCCAATTTGAACGGCACGAGTCTCGTTATGGCTTCAGGACGCAACATCATAGTGATTACCTTCAATTATCGTGTCTCTCTTTATGGGTTTCTTGCAAGTGCCGAGGTCCAGATAGGAGGTAGTCTAAACAATGGACTGTTGGACCAGAGAAAGGTCCTGCGATGGGTACAGAAGTACATCAGCAAATTTGGAGGAGACCCCAATCATGTCGTGATGGGTGGCGCTAGTGCTGGAGGAGGGAGTGTCGCCCTTCAGGTTGCGGCCTATGGCGGTCGAGACGACAACGTTTTCCATGCCACCGCTGCTGAGTCACAATCGTTTGGCGCGGTTCGTACCATAGCCGATTCGCAGTACCAGTACGATCAGCTTGTCAGCCGTACCAAATGCACCAGCAAAGAGACCGGGCATACTGATACACTCGCGTGCCTTCGTGGCCTCTCCACAGCTGCTTTGCAGACGCAAAACATTGGGACTCCGTTCCCAGGCGCGAACAGTAACCCGCTGTTTCCTTACAATCCGGTGATCGACCATGATTTCTTACAAGATTTGACCTTCGCACTCTTCAATGCTGGTCGCTTCCACAACGTCCCAGCGATCTACGGCGATGTTACGAACGAAGGAACGATTTTCGTTCCAAGAAACACCGACACCGTCAACGAGTCCGACTCTTTCCTACGCGCTCAATTTCCGACAATCAACAGCACTCAGCTGTCCACGATCCAAGGCCTATTCCCAACTTCCCAATACCCCCATATCAAATCCGCTGGCAACCACTGGCAATCGACCAGCGCCGCCTACGGTGAGCTTCGCTACGTGTGCCCTGGGAACTATATTGGGAGTCAGTACTACGCTCACAACTCCTCGAGCATAGTATACAACTACCACTACAACGTCACAAGCCCGGTTAACACTGCGGATGGTATCGGAGTCCCTCATGTGGCCGAACTCATTGCTATATGGGACCCTCCATCACTGCCAGCAAGCTACAAAGCAGGCGGTTTGAACGCGAATGTTATCCCGCTTGTGCAAGGATACTGGACCAGCTTTATCCGCTTCTATGACCCCAATGTTGCGCGGTTGCCAGGAAGCCCGAGATGGGAGGAATGGGGTGGCCCAAACAGTCAACAGCGGATACGTTTTCAGGGAGGCAGTAATGCGGCCAGCGACACGGTCATGGAGACGGTGCCGTCAGATCAGAAGCATCGATGCGAAGAATTGATTCAGATGGGCATCTCTCTGAAGCAGTGATCCTAGCGTGTTGATTTGTTGGATATAATTGTGTATACTGGGTGTAGAGTGGTAGAGAGTAATGAAGATGAATGTTCACGACATCGGTAGGCATAGTTTGTATTCGCATTACATGGTATGCCAGGTTAAACTACGATTCCCTCGGTCCCAATGCGGTGCTTGTCTCCGATCCACTATCTGTCCTGTCACGGGTTGAATGTGCACAGGCCAATCCCATGCGCTTGTGGGGTGCTAAACCTAGGGCTTACTGCATCAAGAGCTAAGTACTTTGCGCCCTTGGACAAGGTAATGGCATAATGGCGATGGCAAAGCGGCAAGACGTCAAGTACTATGAGCTTCTTCAACCTGGTCGGACGACCCAAAGGAGCACTAGAGAAGAGATTTATCCGTGAGGTGCCAAACAATTAGCACCCACTGATGCCAGCCCAGGAAACAGGGGCTCGAGGTTGTCCTTTCCTTGGCACATTCAGAGTAAACTGTAAGGTAAGATCCTAGTCGTGGGGTGCGTGAAGCCAAAGTGTCCTCCGGGCGAAGCTCAAAACTTAATCGGTCTGCTGCGGCCCAAGTGAATGACTATAAGTATAAGCGCAAACATAAGCTTGTCAAAGATCGTCTCACCTAACACCTGGTGAGCTATTCCACGTGGTCCAAGCTTCTGTCTCGGCGTCTATTTTGGGAAAGGGGGCGGATGGATAGATGTGAGGATGGAAAGTGGAATGGCTGATCACCACTTCTCGAAAAGGTATTCAATGACAGGAGATAGCTATCCTAACTTAATGAACATGGTGATAGGAGTAATCTCCGTTGATACACACTCATTGGCAGCCTCAGCAATGTCGAGGGCAATCGTTAGTGCTACGTATGCCAAGCCTTCGAATCGGCGGGCTGACATCCATGACTTGAAACTGCGCGTGCCCATTGCGCCTGCTTCAAACAATCCTCAATCTACTCCTGCTGCACCACCCTCTCGGGTAAGCAGCAGGTGATTCGTTTCTTCACAAGTCTGTCTCACCGCCATGGAGGATTCATTCATCTTATTGCGCCACATGTTCTTTGTCGCGGACACCTCTCAATTTCCTTACTCTATCCTTAAGCTCACTATATCAACGGTCGACTGCTCCTCCGGGTGATCCTTCTCAACTTTTGTCCCTATGATTTGACGTACAATCAAACCGTCTCTTCCTACTCCCACGCGTCCCAACCTTCCACAACCGCCTCAGATCCCTACTCTCCAACGCTCTTCTTGAAATGACGGCCCCTGATGAAGCAAACAATATGCCGGCTCAGGCGCAACATGATGCTGCCATTGAGGCAGAGAAAGTTGAGGACGTAAAGAGTTCTAGGTGGAAGAAGCTGTTGGGCGGTCCCAAAGCCACTAAAACATCGCCCATGTCGAGGGCATCATCAGATGGTTTCGAAGATCTTAAATCGAGACCCGAAAAGTGGAGTTTGGGGGTGCTCAATGATAAGGAGACAGATGAAGTGCCAGGTATGTGGTTCCAGCATCCGCTCTGGCCTTCCACAGCAATGACCGAAAGAGCTATGCCCCTTCTCGGATAGGTATCGCATAGTGCCGAGATATCTGACTCTACATGCAGGCTCTGTGCTTCTCATGTCGAATACTACCCGCAACGAGCCGCTCGGTCTGCGAAATACACCAGCTCGACACTCTGCTTCCTCTCTACCTTCTCCTTTTCCTCCAACCGCAAGACCTTCTGTGGCCAGACGTGAATCAGAACGGACGATTGAAGAGAAGAAGATGACCGCGGACAATAAAATCATTTTAGAGCCCCAACCTGAGGATTCTATGAACGATCCTTTGAACTGGCCAGCCTGGAGACGGGACATTGCATTGCTGTCACTTGGATTTTTCTGTGCGCTTGGAGGTGGCATGACCCCCGTTCTGGCCGCAGGATTCAATGCAGTGTCTAAATCGTACGATGTCACTATTCCCCAGGTCGCGCTAACAACGGGTCTTTACATGATGGGACTGGGCGTCGGCTCTGTCATCGCCTCTCCCACAGCCATTCTATTCGGAAAACGCCCAGTGTATTTAGTTGGTATCATTCTCTTCATTATCAGCGCCATTTGGTGCGCCCTCTCGCCCAACTATGCCTCCCTAGTTGTTGCAAGAGTTGTCATGGGTCTCGCGGTCAGTCCGGTTGAGTGTTTGCCTTCCGCGACGATTGCAGAGATTTTCTTCTTGCACGAAAGGGCATTCCGACTTGGTATCTACACTTTGCTCCTGTTAGGAGGCAAGAACTTGATTCCTCTGATTTCTGCCGCGATTGTTCAAGCACTAAGCTGGCAATGGGTGTTTTGGTAAGAGGACATTACCTGGAAAGCAAAGAAGTATCCACTGATTTTCGCAGGATTATCGCAATTATCGTGGCATTCTGCTTCTTCATGGTATTCTTCTTCGTGCCGGAAACCTTCTGGGACCGTACGCCACGACCACAAAAGAAAACACGGAAGAGCACTTTTCCCTCGATCTCCCAGATCTTTCACCATCCTCATCACCATGGCGAAAAGAGTACAATCTCCGTAGGCGGTGACGGTTCCCTAGACATGCGGAAGCTTGCAATTGGCAATGCGGCATCAGCAGCAGGCACAGGTCCGGAGACCATTGCTGAACGACGGCACAAGAAGAACCAACACCATGTTGGGTTCGCTGTCAATGAGGAGTCGACTGACGAAGAGGACACTGTTGATAGCCGTCCAGTCCCTGCGCTTGGCGACCCTTCCGGACCACAAGATCCTCATGATCCTGAAAAAGCGGCTGTCGCAGCCGACATGGAGCCTTCGCCTCTACCCCATACTCCTACAAGCCATTCTTCGACAATGAATGCCATGGCTGCCGGTGAACCGCAACCAGCACCCTACGCTGACGCCTCCACACCCCAGCACGTAAGCAAAGACAGCGAATACGGAGACTATCTCACAGATAAGCACGAATCCAGGGCAATATCATCCTCCCACTCAATCCGATCCGAACCCATCACCGCCGGCCTCCCTCCAACACCAACGACCGGCAATCCCCGCTACACGACCCTCCTCCGCACCCAACCCGCCAAGACCTTCCGCCAAACGCTCAAACCCTGGAACGGCCGCCTCCGCCACGAAAACTGGCTGAAAGTCGCCATCCGCCCCTTCATCCTCTTCGCCTACCCCTCCATCCTCTGGTCCGCCCTCGTATACGCCCTCAGCGTCGGCTGGCTCATCGTCCTCTCCGAATCCGTCTCCAGCGTCTACGCCAACCGCGCAACCTACAACTTCCACCCCCTCGGCATCGGCCTCGTCTACATCTCCCCGTTTGTAGGCGGCGTCCTCGGCACGGCCGTCGCAGGGAAAGTCAGCGACATCATCGTGCGCTTCATGAGCCGCCGCAACGGTGGCGTCTACGAGCCCGAGTTCCGCCTCGTCATGGCCATCCCCGTCATGTTCGCCACTGTGATCGGCCTCATGGGCTTCGGGTGGAGTGCCGCCGAGCGCGACGCGTGGATCGTGCCCACGGTGTTCTTCGGGATCATCAGTTTCGGGTGCAGTCTGGGTAGCACCACTGCGATTACTTTTGCGGTGGATAGTTATAGGCAGTATGCAGGCGAAGCCCTCGTGACGCTGAATTTCTCGAAGAGTAAGCCCGCCCCCCTTTGCTCCTCCCCCTCCCCCTCTCCCTTCTCGCCCAGCGAGCGGTACTGATACGGAGGCGTAGATATCTTCCACGGCCTAATCTTCTCCCTCTTCTTCAACCGCTGGCTCGAGGCCGACGGCTCGAAGAAGGTGTTCGTCGCCATTGGAGGCATCCAGGTGGCGTGTCTGCTGACGACGATCCCGATGTACATCTACGGCAAGCGGGCGCGCATGTGGACCGTGAGGAAGAATTTGATGGAGAAGTTCTAGGGCGTGGCCTTGCTTTGATGCGGTCGGGCTTTTGGTTCTGGAGATTGGGGTATATAAATCAAGCGGGCTTTTGTGGGTCATTTCGAGATGGTAGCGTGGCGTTTGGATGGGTGGTGTTGGGGTTGGGGGTTGGGTATATAGGCTGGGGGTAGATTGGGGACGATACTACCTAGATACTTAGATTAGACACGAATATCTGTATCGTTGAATTCCCCCTTTCTCGAGATAAACGCTGTCTCGCTGTTGCCTCCCATCTTGCGATTTCGATCACCAAAGGGGAAACCTCCTTTTGTCAGAACCAGATCTCTCCTCGGGCTTGAAAAGAAAGAAAAAGTCCTGAAGCTCACAAAAGCCCTCCTCGTTGCTGGTAAACCCTTTTTAATACTTTCAAAACCGCATATACAAAGTCATATGCACAAGCAAACAAGGCAACACATCATTATCATCATCATACATCAACTTCTCTACCCTTCCCTCTACGAGTCCGATTCAAAATGGGCTTTTCACGCTGCTTGACAAGCGAAGTAGAGGCGAGGTATCTTGGTCTTATCTTCTACCCGAACCAGTGAGGATACAGCCATCGCATGCATGCAACGGCACGAAAGATTGGCAAACTCATTGCTCGCTACGCACTCCTCGGAGGGAGGGGGACGGGAGTGATGTTAGACGATAGGCTTGGCTGGGTGAGAATTGGAGATTGAGAGCTGCTGAAAGGGGAGGTTTATGAGGAAGCGGGTTTGGGCTTGGTACTTCGAAATCTAATGGCGGGAGTGTTTTGGAGAGGGGGAGTTTGATATGAGTTTGAGCTTGATGAAGGCACCGCCAGCTGATGGCGAATGGAAAGTGATAGTGGATGGGATGGTATATGTGGCACTGTGGCCCTCCTCTACTCGCTCGCCCGCTCGCCAGCTCTCCTTTGCAAGGGTCGCTGCTTAGACTGTCTAGCGTATTGCTGTTCCCTCGATGGGTAGTATCACGCTTTCCCCCCACCACTCAAGACCATCATCCGGAGTAGCCACATAGGTTGGAGACTGTTCGATCCTGGCAACCGACGATATCAGGTCCAGGGGTAGATTGCTTAAGCTCTTCGTCACTTCAGCGCCTTGCTTTGCCGTTTTCCGAGGAAATACGGACCGCTTGTGCTATTGGTAAGGGTGGGTCTCCTAAGAATCTTTGTCTGGATTCGATATGGGTTTTTCTCTGAGCTAGAGTAGCTTCTATGGCGAAGAGAGCGGAGGATCTGCCTCATTGTATGACGGGCTCGTACGAGCGGTTGGTGACGAGCGTGGGTTTGCGCATGTACGTACTTCGAGTTTCTGGCGCTCACGGGCTACTACTGTGCTAGCCCATGTTCAAACATCGATCCGTGACTTTGCGCGTGCGAGCGATGCGAGCCATTTTCTGGGTGCAGAGGTTGTACTTCTAAAAGGGAGCCAAGCGGCACCTTGCTGAGTTGCCGGTGCATAATCCGGTATTCCGAGGCATTGCACTGAGGTAGGCCCCTGCTATCGTCTCTGCCAAGTAGAGAGCCTGCTTGACGCCCATTCTTGTCCCTATATTTCTTAGCTGCTCTACGATCCAAGCACGTGTGCTAAGAGGGCAGTGGCTCGAGTCGCCAGCCACGAAAAGAGGCTTCAAGATAGCGTTGATTGACGCGGCACACAGTATTGATGACGGTTCGATGCTGGAAGTAGGTGTTAAGGACGAGTTCGTGCTGCACAAGGACAGGTAATAGCGGACACTGGCGCAAATCTGGTCGATCAGCGAAAGGATATATCCAGTGGATTGCTGCATCTGTGCCTCATAGTCCTCAAAACGCTCACTTAGCTCATCGCTTTCGCCTGCTCTGGATACCTCGATCTGCTGTATGATAAGCCCATGGAGTAATATGAGGGTCATCCAGGAAGTAACGTGTAACACTGCAAACCCCAGATTGGGCCAGGTATAATAGTAGCTGACATGAGCTGCAGGATCTGGGTCGCTCGGACTATTCACATTATATTGCAGGTATGGTGGCAGACCGGTTCGCCATGCGTTGAACATGGCGTCGATAGATAGTGCGCGGGCGACGATGGTTTCCGGCGACAGAACGCAGGCCGTCGAGGACGTTGCGGCTCGGAGGTTGCAAAAGGAAGCAACCAGATCAGATATTTTCAGCGCAGGTAGTGCTGCCTTGATTCCACGCCCCTCTGCAAGGCTACGCAATACCTCTGATAGTTGATTGACCTCATCGGGTAAAGGTCTTCGAGTCTGAACGCAATAAATATACTGTCATTATATTAGCTAGGATGTAGATCCCATCTGGCACCCGCTTCCCCACATACAAGCTGATTTCTCAGGGAAACGAAAAGCCGTAGTCCACGTCCAGTCTGGAATTGTTGCTTGCCGCGAAGTTTAAAAAGGGCTGCAGCGCCGGCGATATGCTGTTCCCAGGCTTTCATCGATTGTTCCTCTCGGCCGATATCTGTCTTCCTGGAGTCAATCTCTATAAAGCCTACAAATTGGAGACCGGTTGTACCTCATAAATGCCAAGCAGGTATATGGTCAACAGCGTTTGATCAGTTGTCGCCAGCGCCTGGTTCCGCAGAGCAGACCGGACGAAGCTCAATGCCAGACTGTAGTGTGCAAGAGCTGAAGACATTAATACAGGAGCACTTCTGTAGCTTGACAGGCCGGCGAGACCGATAGCTTTAATGACACACGAGAGCGCTGAGTTGCACTCGGCAGCGTAAAGACCTGGCAAGTCTCTGTAGACCAGACTGCAGGATTCGGAGGCTTCGTTGACATGGCTTCTGAAGAAGAAAGCAACCGCTTGATCTACCGCATCTATAGAAAGGAACGCTGGAGGAGTCTTACTCGCAGTACGCCCGCATGGTAAGACCTGACCTTCGATTGGACCAGTCGGCTTGCATTGCGGCAAGTGATCCGGATTTCTCCTGTCTGAACGACTTTGCGCCTTTTCCACGACACTTTGGCTCTCGTCGCGGAATCTCAATTGGATATGATCCCTATAGCCGGTACATTGCCGTCCAGATCTACTGCATTGACCACATGAAGGCTTAGATAAGTCACACTGCCACCGGTCAGAAACAGAAGGGGAAAACAGAAGTACGGCTTGGAAGAAGAGACGAAGTGTGCTCGACGTTCGGAAGGGTACCTTAATCCTCCTTTGACGGCAATGGAGGCAGCCTTTGCTAGGCCGCCCACTGTATACCATGTTCGGTTAGTTCACTGACATGCAGCGAACCGGCAGCGCAAGCACGTGTCCGTCGCTTCGTCACCCGCCGCAAAGCAGAGAAGTACAGAAAGTCAGCCCAAAGAGGCAAGCAGTTCGTAGTGAAGCGTCAGAAACCTTGGGTGGCCTCGGATATGGATGACCAACTATAGATGTGAGCAAGCCGTGATGCCCTTGGGGCACAGCTAGCTGTTTCACTTGTCGGCGGTCACATTGATAAGGTGACAAGGCTGACCACTGTGAGAGCGAGCCCGTGCCTCCCATCTCGAGGAACTGCTGTGTCGGTGGGAGATGGCGGCAGGAGGCTGCATTATGGCTGTGTCGCCAAACGACGGTAGTATTACTAGCGCCGAACTGCATACCTCATCGGGTTTAGAGCGCCCCATTGTCATTTCTCTCGGCAACGTCAAGCGACCGAAAGCGATCTCGATACCTTGTGTACCACAGCTTGTTCACGAATAGCCAGCTCATTCTGGCACAGTCTGACTCAGGCTTGGGTCCATGGGACCCAACGTTCAAAGAATGGTGGTAGCTGTACTCGTATCGAACTCAGGGGCGCGAAATAAGCGAGCGACTCCGGGCTCTCCGATGAATTAAACCCGTCGAGATGGTATAAGTTAACAGTTTCTCAATCTTTACACTCTTGCACTTTCGATTTCCAAAACTCGCCAGCTGTTGTCTCGTCTCTTCTCTGTCTCTGTACAGCCTATTGCCATGCATCTCGACGCCCGTGGCGGCATCTCTATACTAGAAATATGTGTCTACTTTCCCTTATTCATTATTGCTGCCACCGTCTGCAAGCGCCACGGCTTTAGCCGATCATCTGGATGGATATATACGCTGCTCCTATGTTTGGTTCGCCTGCTCGGTGCCTGCTGTCAGCTTGCGACGTACAATAAACCATCGCGCGGGCTCTTCGAGGCGGTAATCATCCTAAGCTCCGTAGGCTTGTCGCCTTTGCTGCTCGCAACGCTGGGCCTTTTGATGGGATGGTAAGACAGTTGAGACGTTGTGGTAGAGCAGTCACTGAAACATACGATAGCGTGGACTCGATCAAGGATTCCAAAGCCACTCCATTCCGCTCCATCCATTTTCGACTCCTCCAGACCCTCATCATCGTCGGCCTCATCCTCAGCATAGTCGGCGGCACTAGCAGCTTCTCCTCAGATGGAACCTATACCGTCAAGCCAATCTCGAAAGTGGGGATAATACTTTACATCATCTCCTACGCCGCGGAAGTCTTGATTGCCGGCCACGCGTTCAGGCTCCTTCCGAAAGGCGGTGGAGAGAAAGGGCTGCTGTTCGCCGTCATTGCGGCCCTACCGTTCCTACTTGTCAGACTGATCTATTCGGCCCTTGGAGTCATTGGCGGTGTTCGCACTTTCAATTCTTTCAGTGGCTCGGTAGCTGCCTTTGCGATTATGGCTGTCTTGACGGAGATTGTAGTTATAGTGTTCTTTTTGGCAGCTGGCTGGAGGATGCCGGTTGGTGTTGGGCAGCCTGCGTTCTGAGAACAGTCTGTAGCTTTGGCATTCAGCTGTGATTGGTACCCACCACATGCTGTAAGAAATACGGGGGTTTTGTTATATGGTTGGGTTCTTGATTGTGTCGTCCCTTGGGTGTTTCTTAGTGGATTTGGGAAAACGCACTTTGCGACCTAGCTACTCGCAGTGCTCCCAACACTGCTCATCACCTAATTGTAGCTCAAAAATCTTGATAGACATATTACTTAATATACCCTACAACTTGTGCTTAATTCTAAAGATTATTGAAACGAGATCGTTATTGTACACGAGTGTGAAATATTCGAATTCGCCTGGAAACCTAAGTTTATGGCACACCATAGGCCCAAAAGTGCATTAATTCAAATTGACATTTCCTCGTTATGACGAAGCCATTTCCAACCGCTAGAATAAGCTAGAATTGAAGTTATCAATCAAACATAATATGTTTGTTCAATTGACCAAGAGATAATATCAAGATTTTCGTTAAAGTCGTGTCTATGTTTTTCAAGTCTAGAGCTGTACTCAAGGTTAGTCTAATAATCTAGATAAGCCCTAAACATCGATTTACGAACATCGATTTTGTCGACATTTATATGCTGTGAATACAGATTCTCTACGATAAATCTTGTGTAACGTACTCTATAATTAAGTCTCGAAATTTGTGAAGAATATTATCCATGCTGTCGTCGGTCGAAACACCAGGAAAAATGCGAAAATCAATTAATGCACTTTCTGGCCTATGGTGTGCCATATTGTTTAAAGTCGCTAGGAAAATTAGAACCGAGTGAAAGTTCATGATTCCAGACCTAGATTCAAAATTGAGAATTTACCAATAAAAATTGTACGCTTCAGAATCGATCGCAAGTTGTAGAGCATATTAAGTTATGTCTACAGTGCAATTTTTCAGTGACAAAAAGACGATGTGCGTTGTCTGTGCCAAGTTAATAGCATTGAAAACAGTTGTTTCTTACCCGGCGCACTGAAGGTGCGTTTTCTCGAATCCGCCAAGAAACACTGTCTCCATCGCTTCAGCTTTCAATCTGCAAATTCTCCTCCTCGTATACGAAGGGCAAAGTATATCAATTATATACAGGACAGGTACATCCAAGCGAGAGTACTACTTCACTGCTCCACCCCCGTATCTCTTGCGGATATCCAAGCCCAAGACAGACTCGCCTCCAAGCCATATCCAAAATCACACCACCTGCCCTTCCCCGACCACCGAGCCTCAAACAATCCAAACTGACGACCGCCCCCCATATAAAGGACCAGATTTCCCACTCCCAAAATCGACCTCCAGCCCCCAGTCCTTCAACAAGCGAAAGGCTTACTGACTACCCCACTAGCATACGCATCGACAATCTGCTTCACTGTAACATACATCCCCGCAACACAGATAAACGCCCCCGCTCCCAACGTCGCCACGTTAACCCCAGTCATCGCCCACTGCTTCTTCCAAGCTGCGAATCCACCCTTGTCGTGGTAGACGTCGTACAGCCAGAACGCGCCCGCGATCCCATACGTGTACCAACTCGCAAACAGACTCGCCGCGATACCGATCAGGTAGTTGAAGATCGGTACGCCCACTGCGAGCACGAAGGCAGCAGCATTCATGAGGAAGACGAGGAGAATCCACGTAGACCAGCCGAGAAGAGTGTGTGAATGCAAATGCTCACTCTTTCGGAAGAAACGCACGAAGAGCAGTTTCGCGGCCGTATGGCTGTAAAGACTGCCAGCAATCAAGAAATTTGGAATCGCAATGCCGTATGCCGCCTTCGCCCACTTCGGCGGCAAGGACGTAAAGCTCGGGGAGGCGACGGTTGAGCCTAGATATATGTATGTCACAATCGCGAAGACGACATAGAATGTCGTGGCGAAGATCTGCAGTGTGTATGCGGCGCGCATGGCGTGCTCTGGGTGGCGCATCTCGGAGATGAGGATGAAGAACATGAAATGCCCTGCGTACGCGAAGACGGGGTTCGTGACGCTGATAAAGGCGGTGACGAAGTCCGTCTGCATCGTCACGCTGTAGTCACGTGGAGTTGTAGGGTAGAGGCCTGCGCCTACCATTCCAACGATGCCGGCAATGATGATGGAAAGAACGGAGGGGATGGAGAGCCAGGAGAGGCGGTCGAGGGTGCGAGGGAGGGCGCAAAGGAGGGTGGGGATTGCGAAGATGCCGGTGTAGAGCATTAGGCAGAGTTTGTTGGATGAGAGGTTTCCGAGGGCGATTTGGCCCGCGAGGAGCTGGCCACCTGTTGCGAAGACGGCGAAGACGATAGTGCCGAAGGAGAGGAGCTCGCGGCCTGGGGTGCCGAATAAAATGTAGCCGGCGTCTCCCATGTTGTGAACTGAATTCGAAATCTGTTAGCCGGATGTTCGGGTCCAATTCACGGACTTTTACATTGACGTCAAGAAGTACTGGCCGTTCTATGTGGCGGTGAGAAGCAGCGTACTGTTTTCCGTGCTTCATGAGACAATGTTTTGGCGGACTGAAGTTTGGGTAATGGTCCAGTGACGACCTATTACCATACCACCAAACCTTTCCTCGATCGAAGATACAATAGAAGACATCCGAGTAAAACATAACGGTAAGACACAATAAGCGAAATGGTGTTCCAATCATCTCGATCAGCCTATCGAGAGCAATCTCTACTTAGGCAGAGGATGCCCAAAAAGAACGACTTCAACTTCGCTGCTGACACTGTAAGAAAATGGTACTCTTGCCTACCCTCCGGGTGCCTCAGCTTGAATTGTATCAATACCCAAGCCGTGAATAACCCAAAAGCTCCCAAGAACACAATGACAATTATGCCGGGCACCAATCCAACAACCGCTAAAGAGCTAGGCAGGGAAAGCATGCCATTACTGACGATCTCAGCGATCATCAGCACCGCCACAAGAGGCCACGACAATGTCTTATATTGGATCTGGTGGTCCTCTTCGTGCCCAAAGACATCAACTGCATGACATTCTGCATCGTGTGGACTCGTTTCTGACGCAGGGTCAAGAGACGGCGAGGAGTAAGCCTTCTTCTCGTCTCTGTTCATCTTCTGAATGCGATATCCTGACAATCGTGCAATGCATGCCAAGGAGAAGCAAGAGGGACATGGAAGAAGAGGAGATCAGATTGACGTAGATTGCATTGGCGCGGATGCACGGACTGCGGCTAGGAGAGAGCTATTTCAGAAGAGGAAGGTCGATAGAGTAGCTGAACGCCAGCGATAACCGATGATCAGCAGTCACATGACCCGATAATGGTGAATTCCGATAGAGGTGAGAAAAGAGTATGAGGTGTTAGTAGATATGACCTTAGCGGCATCTTAAAGTCCCTCGAGGCCACTTGTACGATTCGGTGCTTCAGAGCTGGTTGTTTTAAGCAGACATTGAAGCAGTGTTGACCATGCTATGAATGCGCAACGAAGCAGCGGTGTAAATGCAAGAAGACAGGATCATGTCAAAGGGTAAAGCACCGCTCAGACTTGAATCGAAAGACAAAGATGCTTGTGGTGCGCAGCTGTGACTATCTCGAGGAGAGGACGTGAGGCGACAGTCTATTATGGACCAGTGGAAGCGTTCAAAGTGTCGTACCGTTTGGTCTGCGTTCTGATTGACATCCGTCAGGCTAATGTATAGCTTGCACCTAGAAAGCAATTTTTAGCCACATCCACAATCTGGTTTTCCATCTCTGTCCAGCTCGGCCAGAACTCCCTTCACGGCGGCGTCTACGATCTCTTGCTCTTTGGATGGGCTCATGTAGGGTACATCTTGTTCCCAGGCGCTCAGGTTCCCCATGTCACCTCCAAATAGGACGCTCCGCTCGAGAAGCATCATGGCCCCATCGAAGAAGCCCATCTTCATCCGTTGTTCCCCCTCTCTGATACATGCTCCGACTTCCACGAGGCCCACAGTCCACTTTTTCCCCGTGATTCTTCCGAGAGAAGCCAGAATTTCATTCTGATTCGTCATGAAGCTGGCTCTGTACAAGAATTTGTTCTTCACGGTGTCATCCCCCAACGCCAGCACATCTTTGACAGCCTGCCCAACGTCCCTCAAGGTACTGCAAGCAAACCTCTCATCCCCAGTAGCGTAGACTGTAGCACTTTGCCATGTCATATCAAAGCCGAGCAGTCCATCTTTCAGCCCTTTGTCGAATAAACACCCAGTGGCGAGCGCCGTCCAGCTAAACCCTTCAACCGCTTTTGCTCGGTCTTGAAGATATCGCAAGACTTCTGCTCTTGCTCTGTGAGGTGGCAAGGGGTTGCAGATGCTGGAGCTGAGGGTGTCATGTGCGAATTCATTCGGGATGAAGCGCGGAACACCGGCAGCGATGGCTGCGTCAATGAGGCGTTTCTGGAAGGAGATGTCGCCAGCGCCTATTGTCGAGATGATCACATGTTGGTTAACGAAGGCCTCTTTCAAAGACGTGGATGTGTAGTCGGAAGTCAGATGATTTATTCCAAGTTGGAGGGAGACGGGCGGTCCTTGGTGGGCCCTAGTGAGGTTGGTTAAGGAGAACTCGATTTTCCGAGAACTAGGTTGGAAAATGTGGACTGCATCTTCGCGATGGGATGCAAAATGCTCGGTATGGTCGTGAGTATGTCCATTGAAGAAAAGGTGGTGATGCTGGGGTTGCTGGTCACATGCGCCGGCATGGCGAAGCGCTTCAAGGATTGCTTTGGCGAGGTCGCTTCTCTGACGTGATCTAAGCTTTCACAACATCACTGGAAGGCAACTGCACGACATACCCCGACAACAAGTACATTCAGAATTGCCATTTGCCACAAATACTCCTTTGCTTTGATTGTAATGCCAGTAACAATTGTTGTGATGGACATGGCTCACGAGGCTTAGAGCGTACTCACTCCACTTCGCCATTTGTTCCTCTTTTCCGGATACAATCATCTCTAGACTACGTTGCCTAAACATTTGGACGTGCAGTGCATAGTTTCGTGCCAAAAGTCATCCAGCACTCTCGATTGAGTAGCCTGCCCTAGGCGTGGATACCTAAGACAGCCGCTTTCTCAACCATGCCAGGCTCCTCCCTCTGGCTTATGCCTCCCTCCGGTTCTAAGATTGAAGATGTCCTCTCCAGCCTGATCACCAAGACCATACCCGCACATATTCCGGAGCTCGAGACTACCCCGCACTTCCCTCCACACTTGACGCTCACAAGCGACGTACCTGAAAGCATTACGGAGAACGACCCCCAAGAATGGCTTCACAATCTCTCACTTTCCATAGATGTCATTCCGTCTGTGAGCTTTCTGTCCCTTGACGTGGGTCAACAATTCTTTAGGAAGCTCACCCTCAGCGTACCAAAAGCCCCTTTGCAGAATCTTGCGGCTAGGGTACGCGCTGTTGCAGTCGAGATGGGCGATGAAGCGGCCGCTAAGCGATGGGTGGAAGAGACATACGCGCCGCATGTAAGCCTGTTATATGCAGAAATTGAGATCGACGAATCCAAGCGTCGACGTGTTCTGTACGACGTTGTAGATGCAGGAATTCGACTGGCCAATGAAGGGTTTCTCGGTCCAAGCAAAGCCGAGGATTATGGCGGATGGAATCATGGGCGGATAGTGCTGGTCCCGACATGGAAAGAGCTCAAGGACTGGACGGTCGTCGCCGAGCGGAGCCTTTGAAATTTTTCAGTCTTCAATTTCCGTCAAGAAAAATTTGCTACTCCCATTGACCGGCTCGTATGATCGGTCTGGCGGGATCCCATGGCCCTATCACCACATTTTTGTATCTTTGCAGGCCTATCAACCACCAGCTACAACCACCCATGCCTACTGCAGTGCCGAGTCCACATAGAATAATTCCTGTGAGAGCTGCTTTCCAGGTCGTTGCCGTGGGCGCCAAAGTCACTCCCAAACCAGTTCCTGCCCCCAAAACAAGGGAGAAAGTCAGCAATAGATGGCCTTGCCATGAGATCTGGCGCAGATGCCGGCGAAAGACGGGGAAGAGGCCGAAGACCTCGATGCTGAAAAGGGTGAGGCTGAAGACATGCGTAGTACTTGTGAGTCGAGATGCAAGCACGGTAGAAGCCATAAGAGCAGCATTGGTCGACAACGATGCAGGAAATCTATGATCCGTACTTGTTAATGAATTCCAGCTTGCGTGAAATTGTTGATGATGAAACCTACTTTACACCAACACCACCCCCATAGTCGAAGAAGAAGATGTTGATCAACATCAGCCAACTACTCATGGCCCAGATGGAGTCACTACTCGTGGACTTTGTCAAAGATTTGAGTATGGGACTCAAGCCTAGTAGTGCAGAGTATATCAGCACGGCAGACTTTGCTGTCGCAAGTCGTTGCTGATTTCGCCTTGAGAAAGGGGAGTTTGGCGCATAGTACGGGGCCTGTGTACTTGGATTTCCAACGTAAAGCGAGCCATTGGGGGGAGCTAATGATGTCGGTGAGTGACCAGATGACGCAGATGGAATGGAGGTAAGACTTTGAGAGTGAGAGTGACCGCGAGTGCGTCGGAAATTGTCCGTTTCGAGAGTCAAACCAAGTCCAACTCCTGGAGGCTCTTTGCTTTGGGAAATGGGTGTTGTGTTACCGAGAGCTGAGCTAGCACCGCTATTTGCGTCGCCAAAGGGTACCTGGCTAGGCCCAGTGGTTGTTTCTGTGATTGTTCGAGCCGCTTCCTGCCCAATCCAGAAGTCCCAAAGCACCCAGCCTAGGACGGTGCCTGTGCTGCCCAAGCTGACCACGGAGACAGGAGATATGCGATCTTGAGATATACCGACAAAGCAACATACGAATATAGCTACTGAACAAATGTGTTGGACTATGACCGTAGAGTCCGCGACGAGGGGCCAGAAGTCGTACAGCTGCAGGCGTGGGTTTCGTTGGAGGTGGGACAGGAATGTGGGAGGATCTGTGTAGTTATCCGGATCTATATCCAATTTAGCTTGTGCGACTGCCTTTCGGGGCTATGTCATCGTATACGTACATCCTGGGTGCCTCACCCAGAGGAGCTTCTTCCACTCGCCCTTTCTTCTTCGGCTTCCGCTGCGGCCTCTATCTCTGTTGCGCTTCCGCCCCAACGGCCTCGCCGCTCTTGCTCCATAGTCTGTGGCCGTATGAATCACCCCGTCTGTATATGTCAGACCATGGTTTTCCCGTTTCTGGCGTGGAGGAGAATGGGCGAAGAAAGCATCTTCGGGGGCTAGGTGATTGGGATCTGAGAATGGCCGATGTTGTAATGGTGGCTGAGGAACAGCGGTTGGCGGAGACGCAGTAGGTGCTGTGATAGGCTCGAAAGATGTCATAGACTTGTGTCGCGTCTTGCGACATACTTTCGCTATTCAAGGTTGTCCTGAAGAAACGGAATGCATCCGCGTTTTCTCGGCAAAGATAACAGAGGACAGTGCCTTCGATAATACGGAGGTATCACTGAAGTCCCTCCAATATACTACTTTAACTTTCTAAGGCGATTATTTACAGTTCTTCGCGAACGCCTAGTATTCGCGACCATTTCACTCAGGCCTGTTTTCCTGAGTTGCCCGCCCAAGGAAATTTAAACACCCGAGGTCTACGCTTGGTTTAAGTCATAGAAAGGTTCGAGGACGGTTTTCCTATGGCCCGGAATCAATCGCTCTTACCTTCAGTGCTGTTTGCAACTTTCTCGGTGTTGGTTTGTTACCTCGGGCGAAGCTAAGTGCTCCAGAAAAACCAGCTTGACTATCTGCCGAATTATTCAAAACATACACGACCCCCTACTGTGCCATTGGCAACATCGAGGTAGGTCAATAGCACGTCCTTGCCCCTGAAGGTTATAGTAATAGGATCCTCACAAGTGCTTTCGCGGTATTGCTTCCAAACTTCGTTGGACTGCAATTGTAGGTGACAGAACTCTCCTAAACGCCTTTAAGCTAGCTCAATACCAAGCCTCAGATAGATGCTGATGACCGTGTGGTTGAAGCCTCTTCCACGGTGACTAGCGTCTATTATCTGTAGCATAAAGGCCTTCATAGCCTCGAACCTATCGCTGTGATCCCTTTGTAGCTGGAATGAATATTCCTCTTGTGGCGTCTGCAATTGTACGTCAATAGTATCGCAGGAAGGGTTTCCAACAAAGTCGCCCAAGGCATTAAACATTGAATTGATTGTTTCGTGGAACAGGGTAGCATCCGCCCAATGAATCCATTTATTGTGTGGCTTGCTGGTCCTTAGAACCCAGAAGTTCACGGAAGAGCGAGATTCTGAGCGATGGCTAGACTCAACATTTGACGTGGCCTCTTCCAGGTTCGGTGTTTGCCTCGACGTGGACCTGTTCTCTGCAAGAGGCAGCCCCGGCAATATTGAATATTCTGGCAATATTGTCGTCTCGCTCGGGGGATTCCCAAGATCGATGCTCGGGGCACGTGACAATTCCCTCGGTGCCGGGGACCCGACAGAATCGTCGACGGAGGGGCGTTTGCTGAGGTTTGGGATACGACATTCATCAGGTGGTGGGTCTGACAATTGCGCTTCGACTGATGTTGGACACAATGCCGACTCGAGACGCTGCTCTTCTGTATGAAGCACTACGAGTGGTGGTCGACGCTTGGGTAACTTCCTTGCCTTAATCGTGTTCGACGATCGCAAAATAGACGGACCACCGGTTTTGCGTCTTTTCGAGGGCGTTCCGATGTCGCTGGGCTCTTCTGCATTCTGTAAGGAAATCTCCGCGTGCTCTTCCTTTGAGAATCGCTCTTCATCAAGATTCTTCAGACCAAAGTGCTCTCGTGGACTTCTGGGCAGAGACTCATCGTCGGAAATAATAGTTGGGCTTGTGGCGCGGATTTGTAGGGCCCGACCAGCATCGTTGGATGCCATTTTCGAACGAGGATCCTTTCGCTTATCCTTTGATGTGTGAGGCTTGCTGACTGCGGTGAAGCCGGCTTGTTTGAGAGTGCGCTGATTTGGTCGGCCACCAATATCCTTCGCGTTGGACGACTTGCGCCTAGTTAATCTAGACTTTGTGTGAGAAGAGGGACTCGCCAGTCCTTGCTGGGGCTCCGCATGTTTTTCATTGCCAGTGTCTAATATGGCCGTCGTCGATCTCAGATTATCAGGCGTCAAGGTAGGGGTTCGAAAGGGGACATCACCCTTTGGCTGTTGATTTCGCGGCTCCCTTTCGTACAATGATTCCGAATCACATGGATTTGGATCTTGGGCTTTCCTGAAATTTGGTGAATCTTCGTCGCTTGTATCTGAATTAGACGAAGAGTCGTTGTTAGCATTATTGCCGAGTTTCCGTTTCTGAGCACTGATTGGCGTAGGATAGCTTGTAATTGGGATTGCTTCCTGTATAGTGAAGTATATCAGCCAATCCGCGTCACTTTCAACATCCAAATAATGAGGTTGAGTAACTGTTCCATAACGCCAGTGAGTAAGAGGATGACTTACTCGACTATCGTGCTTCAAAAGATGGAAAACCTTCTCCACCCCGTTACAGATGCTATTCAACGTCAATGCGTATGTAGCTTCACCGATAAGATTACTCACATGTCGGCGTCTTTTCGATACTCATACCTTAGACGCTTAGATCCACTGTTACGCGGCCACAGGTGCTTTCCGGGTGCTACCTTCATGCCCCTTTCGGTGCCCTTCTCGACTCTCTCGTCCCTGTTCCAGCCTTGGTCCAAGTATCTTTCGGCATAATCCCTCACAGTGGCATCGTTCAACTCGTTAAATTGTTCACCGGGTATCGCGAACACATCCCACGCTTCTATGTATTTTTTCACCCCACTCTGCAATTGGTCACTGCTAACGGAACCTAAGCCAAGCTCGTCGCGACAGACCTTTTCTAGGAGACTGGGTCGATCCATTGAGTTTTGCCTGGACAGATTGTGAAGCCTGGTCAGTAAGAGCTTAGAAAATCCGAACGGCAGTCTAAGGTTTGCTTTATGGCGAGTGGAAGCAGTATGGTCGATTTGCGAAGAAGAAAAGTAGAAAGTGACAATAGGTTAAGAAACAAGATATGACAGCAGCATCACCTTCTATACCACATTTAGCGCCCTTGCAACCGGCATGAAGTAGCACGATCTACATGCCCTCAGCTGGCTGTTCGTGGGCTGAGAGGTCTTCTGAGGCCGACTCGCAAGGCAGCCATATGGCACAGCCTGGAGCGAGACAAAACTAAGTGTCCTACAGGGGTTATTGTAGTACGCGGACGCCGCAGTGAACGTTCCATACTCTTCACAAGAGCGCAGTCGAATCGATTTCCTAAGCGCCGAGGCTTTGCAGCACACCACCAAAATGTTTCAACCCCGGTATCGTGCATAACACAGCCTCAACCCTCCCACTCGTAGGGACGCATCCCGCATCCCCAAACGCCATCGTCAGTGCGAGAAGCGACTAGAGAGTTCCTGAAGATGCGAAAAGTGCTGCTTCGAAGATAGCTCAGGCGCACTCGTTTTTAATGAAGACGACGAGGCTGCGACACCGTTCGATATGAGAGCAACCCCCACTAAAATTTGAGTCTTTAACTCTACGGAAATTCCCTCTTCCTTGGAGGTGTATCGCCGAATTCGTCTCCAAGGAAGAGTATGGGTGTAATGTATGTACTTTAGACTATGAGCGTCGCCAGCTCCACGTCGAGCTGCCTGGGCTTTTTAGCGTTCTCAAAAGGGGTGTGACAGGTCGTTCTATTTTTAGATTCCCACAATCTTTCCCTACTTTACATGTACCTTACCGGACTGGCCCTCTCCGGCATGATTGCCCCTCAATCGTAGTGCGACAATTGTTTTTCAGAAACGATAGTGACGTTAGTACTGTTTAAAAGATGTTGTAAACTGACGTTATATATTTATACCCTATCTACCAGCTACTATACGCTTGTGGAACAACCTTGGACAACGGGATACTTTACATCAGAGTCTGAAAACCCCAAGGATATTGTGATTCGGGCACTGGCCCACAAGAGGCCCTCCAGATTACCTTCGAACCTCCGTCGTCGCTACTGAGGAACCCTCTTATCCGGCCTAAATCCTATGACCGGCAACCTGCTCCTCAGAAGTAGACTGCTGCAAATGACGCTCACACTGCTCAGAGCCATAGCCAAACTTGCCCAGACAGGATCGAGCCTTATGTGAGCTCCATTACTCCTTACCGGGTACAACACCCCTGCGGCTATAGGCAACGCAACAAGATTGTAGACCAAAGCCCAGCCGAAATTGAACTTGATCCGAGTGAAGACGGTGCGGCTGAGATCGATGAGCGTAAGTAGAGTGGTCAAGCTTGACGCGATGAGTACGAATTCGGCGGAGGAGATGGCGATATCTGAGCCCGAGCCAATAGCAATTCCTACGTCCGCAACAGTCAAAGCAGGAGAGTCATTAATACCATCTCCAACCATGGCGACGGTCGCCCTTTGCTGGGTGTATTCGTATTTTCTTCCAAAACGGGACGAAGACTTGGTTTTCTTTTGACTTCTTTGAAGGTATTTTATTTTCTCGGCTTTCTGGTCAGGAAGTACCCCGGCAATAATATTCTCTTTTGCAATCCCAACCATCTCGCCGACGGCGCCGGCTGTTGTGGGATTGTCGCCAGAGATCATCCAGACGTCTATGCCTCGTTGCTGAAGCGCCTCGATAACGGCAGGAGCTTCGGGACGAAGCGGATCTGACGCTGCGAGAATTGCCGACAAATTCCAGGTGTCGAATACGGGTGGCTGGGTATCAGAACCAATTCTCACCGCAACCAAAGCGATCGATTGCCCCTGAGCTTTCCAAGAGTCCATTGTCTTGATCGCCTCGGACGGAATATTCACTTCGTAGTAAGCCATCAAAGCCTCATTGCCAACGAGGGCTTCCACAATTTGTTCCTGCAGCGATTCCGTCGTGAAAGAGCCCTTCATTCCCTTACCAGGAATTTCGTCAATGCGTCGGGTTCCCACGTCCCGCACCTCCTTGGATTCGCAGAAAGAAACTACAGCCTTTGCAACGGGGTGGCTGCTGTTCTCCTCCAATCTCCTCATGACACTAAGAACCGTCCTCTCGTCTACAGCTTCTTCACCTACACTGGAGAAAAACTCATGACCTGTAATTGAAGGCTCGCCGCCTTCGGTCAGGGTACCGGTCTTGTCAAAGACTATACAGTCCAGACCGCTGGCTTCTTGGAATGCTTCGCCCCCGCCTTTAACGAGGATCCCATGCCGGGCGGCCAAGCCCCCACCAACAAATAGAGCCGTTGGCGCAGCAAGGCCTATACCACAGGGACAAGCGATGATGAATACTGCAATAGCAAACTGCAGCGACCAGAGCGGCCATCCCCCTACGTTGGAGTCAAGATATACTTGTGGCAATGCACCCGAGAGACCGAGAGCCAGCCAGATGATCCAAGTAGAGACAGCGATCAAAGTGACGAATGGCACGAAGTAACTAGTGAGAACGTCGGCCACCCGCTCGATCGGTGCGCGTTGCGTCTGACCTTCGCGTACCACTTTAACAATTTGGTCGAGCATAGAGCCTCCAGAGACCCCTGTGATCCGGATCGAGACCGGACTGTCTTTGTTCACCGTCCCGGAATAAACCGTATCGCCGATCGATTTTCCTACGAGCCTCGACTCCCCTGTGAGACTGGACTCGTCAAATTTTGATTCTCCTTCCAAAACGGTTCCATCGCAAGGTGGCGAACCGCCATGCAGGACTCTGACTACGTCACCTACTTCGAGTAAGTCGACACTGACTTGGCTCGTGCTCTTTTCGGAATGTGAACTCGCATCGCCGTCACGAGTAGCTAAGATAGCCTCAGTCGGTCGAAGCTTCCCCAACATCGTAACCGCATCCCCGGTCTTTGCCTTGCTGTACGCTTCGATAAACCTGCCGAGGAGCAGAAACATGGTCAAGAAGACTACCGAGTCGAAATAAGACGAGTTTGTTGCTGAGGTCATTCCTGACGGTCGCGTCGCAGTTATGGCTAGTTGCGCGATAGAGGAGAAGTAGGCGATGGTGGTTCCGAAAGACATGAGCATATTCATACTGCCAAAACGATAGAACCTTCGAAGGACCGGAGTTGGACTTCCCGGTCTCCACAGCGCCCGTAACTCCTTCAATGCCCGACGGTGGAAGACATCTGCAGCGAAGAAGTACACGGGGGTAGCCATGATGAAAAGAGCCCACTCTGCACGACTAACTCTGCTGGACCCGAGGGGACTCATCAGATATTGACGAGTCGGGTTGCTTGATGAGATGAGACTCATGAGCACGATGCCGATAATGAATGTTGGGATAGCGATCGTAACTGAGAGAGCGACGCGAAGTAGGATACGTCGTTGTTCCCGGGCATGCATCTTCCGTGAACGCTCTTCAAGCGTAGGAGGATGGAATATAGAGGGCTTAAAAGCAGGATCAGCTGCTGAGATAGCGGCGAGGATATGTCTAATAGTGAAATCTGGTGAGTGGGGTGTGTATGCGATCTTCAACATTGGGGCTTCTTCGGTTGGGTATTTTTCAACAGATAATTGCTGATCAAACTGGCGTAAGGCCTCCTCAACCCGAGGAGGGCAATGCATGCAATACATTCCATCAACAAGGATCGCAACCGATCTTCGCACATCTTGAGCCTGATCGCGGCTCAAATCAATCACATCATCTAGTGTGGCCTCGTATCCGACGTCCTCGATCGCACCTTTGATTTCATTCTGGTGATCCTTGCCTTCGAAGACGACAGTAGCGTTGCTTGTAATAAGATTAACGTCTACCGTTCTTATCCAGGAGTAGGCTTTGAGAGCTTTCGTGACATTTCCGACGCAGGAACTGCAGGTCATTCCGCCGATAGTGTAAGACGCTCGCCAAACGTCGCTCGGTGCTTGAGAAACTGCGTTGCCAGCAGATAGTATCTCATCCACTTGTTCCATAGTCGCCTCGTAACCAGTGCTGTCAATGATATCGACTAGCTCCTTCGCATGTTGGTCGCCCTCGAACCTCACAGAGGCGCTGTTGGTAAGAAGACCGACATCGACAGAGCGTACCCAGGGAACTGCTTCAAGAACCTGGGTAATCTTGCCAACGCAGGAGCTACAGGTCATACCAACGATAGCAATCGACGCTTCAAGAATCCTCGCCGGCGGAAGATTCGAGTCCACGATCACAGCAGGGTGACCCCTCTCCTGTTCCTCGCTTGAAGCATTCGTAATGTGCGGCGTTTTCTCGCCTTCGGTCGCGGAAGAGGATAATGATTCTTTCGCGTCTGCTTCTACCTCCGCCCGACACATGTCGCAATGTTCGATATGTCTCTTCCTCTTCTCCGCCTCCTCTTTTTGTTCATCCGTTCCCTTCTTCCTCCACAATTGCATGGCCCTTTCGAACCACTGACCACGGCCACTGTCGACTGTATTATCCGCCACGTCGCTGGGAGCATTGACATCAGTCGACGACGTGTCCTGGATAACGCTGTACACTTCATAGCCTGCTCTCTCGAGTGCCTCGGAGATGGTCTCCACTAGAAGAGAGGGTTCATGGTAGACGGTGACCGAATGGGAGACGATGGAATGGGATACGGATATTGGTCTTGGATCGAGGGCAAAGAGTGTGCCTTCGATGTAGGACACGCAAGATGGACAGTGAAGATTGGGCACGAGAAAGGTTGTCCGACGAGGCGTAGACTTTGGTGTATCCGATTTAGTAGCCATGATCGAAAGTTGGTAGAAGGGATGAGCAAAGTCTGGAGCCTCGCTGTCGTTGAGTAGAAGTATCGAATAGAGGATCTCGTGGAAATCCCGGTGTCGAGGTCTTCAACTCGTATCTTGTTTCTTATGTGCTGGTAGTCTTGAGACCTCGGAAGGAACGAAATGAAAGCGGAATAGTATTATAGATACTTAGTAGCACTCTTGAACAAAGACATTGATCACTCTTCAAAGTGGCAAAAGGCTTTCTCTTCCAGCAATGGTAATGTGCAAGGGATCCTTCAAACACTGGGACTCTTGGGACTGTGATCGACCTACGCGATTCGTGTGAAGTACTTCGGACTGTTCTAAAAAGAAATTCCATGACTGTGGCATTGTACGAAATCCGGCACAAAACGCGCAGCCTTGATTCGTCCAAAGCCACGGTGCGATAACACCAAAGGGAGACAAAGCTAAAAATCCGCACAAACCTCTCAGTCTTGCTAAGCCTAAAGACAGATAAAGTATGTGTATGTGTGACGTGTGCAAGTGGTGTTGCATATACGGTTAATTCTACGACAACGAAGCTCTCATGGACTTGAGTTGAGCCGACGGGTTGACGGAATCACGTGATGCCCATAGCAGCGCAATCAAGGTAGCGATAAGATTGACTATCAGACGCCACCAAATCTAATGTAACCCCTCTGCCTGGTCTCTTCATATAGTTTGGATTCTCCCGTGCTATTTCGCGACAGCGAGGCGGCCATCGCGTTGACCAGATATATTCATCATAGAGACTATCCAGCTGTGTAATGCTTGCCTGCATTGCTCTCTCCATTCCTCGGCTAGCCATAGGTGAAAAACACCGTCTGCGCCTTCCATTTTCGAATCTTTGTTGAAGCTTTGTGGAAGCATATGTTTCATAATTGCAGACGCTTGATGCTGTGCGTACGTCCCATCGCCTGCCACCGCCGAGGCAAAGGCACGTCACATGACCTCTATGGGTAAGGCACCTTCCCTACTTATGGAAGTCCCTTGACGAACCAAAAAAATTATCACGGCAAACGTACCTAGCAAGAAGGATATCCCTAATGTGGTAGTAAATTAGATCTAGGTATATCGCCTGTAGGTACATCATTGCATTTCCCCCTCCCTATTCCCCACATGGAAAGCAAAACTGTGAGCCATCAAAAGTGTTGTCGACTCTCTCCGTTGTGTCACGCCCAATTGAGTAAGTGCACGTCGAACGCACCTGCCGAATGTTGAAAAAAGCAGACCAGCTTTAATAGACTCTCTTACTTCCATTCTTGATCACTGCTTCCTTTCATGATTGAGCCCCTAACAGCATCTTACACTTACCCAGTCAATTGACAATCAACAATTAACGACGACTGATACTGCTCTCCATGATCGGAAAGTCCTCCGCATCCTTATCCAGTAGCCTAGTCGACCGTTTCTGGATCTAGCCACGCAGCTTCAAGAGTAGCAACCAGAAATGCGCGAGCTGTCTTGCCGCGTCGACGACTACAAAGTCAGCGTCAGGAAGGCAGAATTAAAGACGTGCAGCGATGCCGAGGAATGCCTAGATATCTATAACCACTACATCCTCCGCTCCACGGCCACCTTTCGCCTCGAGCCGCAACCAGAGTCTTACATGCACAACATCTACGCCAAGACCAAGGAAAACGATCTACCGTTCCTTGTGGCCGTCAAGTACAGTCCACCTCCGACCTCTAGCCGTATGCGGATCTGGACTGACCATCGCGAGGTCGTCAAGTATAGCCACGTCGTCGGGTTTGCATACGCGCTCCCACACATGGCTGAACGACCGGGGTGGGATGCTACCGTCGACATCTCACTCTATCTCAGCGATGATGTTGTGGACGTTGGCCTCGGCACAGAGCTACTCAAGGTATCATTGGATGCTTTGGCCACCAGGAAGAACGAGGACGGGGGTCAGCGCATCCGCAAGGTTCTGGCAGCCGTGGCACTGAATCCTTCTGAAGGAAAGAACCAGAAGGATTCGGCGGCTTTCTATAGGAAGCAAGGGTTCGTGGAGTGTGGGACCTTGAAGGCTGTTGGAAGGAAATTCGAAAAGTGGATTGATGTGAGTATCTTCCAGAAAAGTATTGTCGGTAGGCTTGAAGAGATGGAGGGTGGGTCGGACGATATAGAAAGTGATGAGAGCGAGGAAGTTGAGGATGAGCCTAGTCTCGGGGAGAGTATTGCGGACGAACTTGAAAAGCAGCAAAGTCGATCGGCCGACGACACGAGTGAGGGAGGCGACGAAATACATAGCGACGAGGACGAGGAGAGTGACGAGAGCGAGGAAGCTGAAGATGAGGCTAGTTTCCAGAAGAGTTTCAAGGGGTGGAAGAAGAGAGGTCGGTTGGATGAAGAAACGGGTGACGAGGGTGACGAAATCTACGAAGTTGAGGACATTAAGGGCAAGGAGTTGAAGAGGGAGAAGAACAGACTTGAGGGGTATGATCCGTAGAATAGCTGACTCGATTGCCTCGCATGATTCAACCATGCCCAGCGATCCTTAAGCGCGAAGGTTCAAAAGCACTAGAATAATGTCAGTATCACCAGGATGAGCCTCACACTATCACGATCTCTTTCGCGATTGAATCGTGATCATGCTGCGCAAATTGTTCAGCAGCGGTACGAAAGAACATGACACCGGTAGCAGACCTATGTCTACCATCCGGTGGATTGGATACGTATTCAACACCTTCTCCAGACCCTCGCATTGAGTGTGTGGTTTGACTGAGGATAGATGCATTGACGGTTTGTCTTTTCAAACTATAGGCGTAGGTCGCATTGGTCGTCTAGCCCATCATGAAGCCGTCAATACGCTTTTTTAAAACAGGTGCTAAGAGATGGTCCATCGTCTCCTTCCACTCCATGGAATATATCACGAGTCGTGACCTTGAGGAGATCCCAAGCATCAGTACTTGCAAATGCAAGCATACGTCATCTCTTAGAATGAATAATGTGAAGTATGTACAATAACTTATCGCCAACATTCGCGTGGAGCAGGCTTTTCACCACCGAGCCGAATCCTCCTGGGCCATTTGCCCTTGGAGACGAGGAGATACCTAGACACGACCTGAAAACCTTACGCCCTATATCTGTCCGCAACTCGGGGGAGGGGAAAGACAGGGATGTAATATCGATTGCCGTATAATATGCACATGAAGTAGGAAGACAATACGAGGCACCAAGAATGCGTGATCTGTCCACGATTCCAGAAATGAAGCTGGTCGGATGGCTTTGCGGATGTGCCGTTAGAATTATCCTCAGACGGTGGAGACGCCGTACGCGGGGACGAAATGAGCAAGGGAAAAGAAGTAGTGAAAGGCGTGTGTGGTCCAGAAGTGGTCAGAGTCTAGATTTCTCCAGGATATCGTCCACCAGCGGGCATCATATCCGGTATCTGACCAGGGACTTTTCCACCATTGCCACCTCGGAATCCACCTCTCGCGCCTCCAGGAAGCTCGAAGTCGGGATTGCCCATTAATACGTCAGGCTGCTGTACAGGTCTCCTGTTTGGAACGCCGCCGATGCGAGGCCCATATCCCTGACCGGGTGGCGGCCTCCACGCTGGGTTGACCCCTCGTTGTGAAATCGAGGTGTAGTTGCTGTTATCGCTAGCGGCGGGAGATCGAGTGCCTTCTTGGATATCCTCGTAAGAATTCGAGGGTTCGAGATGCGACGGCGAATTGCCACGGTGGATTTGGAGGTTGTCGTTCGGATGCCCACCTGCCACTAGCGCAGAAGGGAGTGGACTTCTGGCTTGAGGAACTGCCTCCGGTTCGACGAAGCGTGGATCAACATCTTCATAGTAGTTGTCACCCGAATTATAACGGGCGTGAGCAGGGGCACGCTGTTGTTCGAGGGGTTTGGGGAGGTCATGGTCTATCGGCGTTGGTAGCTCCACTGGGGAGGCTTGTACGGTTGGTAGAGGTTGGCTTGGATTCACTGTAGGGGGAGTCCGACTACGGACAGGCCCATTCGCCCAAGCGGCACGTGGTGGCACGTAGGGTCTAAGGAAGGATTAGCGGTTGTACTCTGGTAAACACTGGGCTGAAACTTACTCTTGGGAGCTATAGACACTGGTCAGACTCAACGGAGAATCCCTGTGTTTCTGCCCTTGCTGGAGTCCGACGAGCCCTTGGACGTCACTGTCGCTATCGCGTAATTGCATCGGTTGATATAAGGTCGGAGATCGCTGTGGACTACCAGTATATGCGTCCATTTCAATAGCCTGTCCAATTGGGCCAACGCTAGGATGCTGAATTGGTAAAGGAGGCGGTGGTGACTCAGATCTACGATTGACCTGCGATTCCTGGGGGCCAGGCGATGGTCCTCGAGATTCATAGGCTGCGTAACCCCTAGGTGCGGATGGTAGACCAGGGGAAGGCCGCCTAGCATAACCTCCCGGCGCCGAAGGCGGACCTGGTGATGGCTGTCTGCCGTAAATTCCGGGAGCTGAAGGTGGACCTGGTGATTGCTGCCTACCGTAGCCTCCAGGAGCTGAAGGCGGTCCTGGTGACGGCTGTCTGCCATATCCCCCAGGTGCTGAAGGTGGGCCTGGTGAAGGTCTTCGGCCATATCCTGGAGCAGATTGCTCCCGTCCGTAGCCATTGGGACCTCGATCGCCTCCACGACCTATGGGCGGGAACGGACTGCCGTTGCCATAACCTGGTGGTGGCCCGTCCATTGGCCCTCCTCGACCACTAGAAGCCATTCCTGGTCCTCCACCGCCTCTGTAAGGACCTCCCCTTCCATAGCCTCTGGGCGGATACCCTCCCCTACCACGGCCTCGAGATCCTTGCGAATTCAAGGTCTCGTTCGAGTATTGACCTCTCATTGGAGGCTCGGACTGATCTCGGCGCATCCCTCCGGGGGGTATTGGGCCGAACGCATTGGAAGGCGGTAGACTATTGCCATATTCATCGCGAGGACCGCCATATCCATCTCCGCGGCCGCCCCTCATGCTTTCATATCCTCCTCGTCCGGGTCCATTAGATCCCTCAAGTGTATTCCCCGATAATCCGGTAGTTGGCGCACTGCTGGGAACTGTTCTGTTCGATGGAGTCCTCGCGTTCAAAGGTACGCGTTCCTCGTCAGTCACTTCTGGCTCTTTTTCAAAGGTAGTGAAGGCGGGCAATCTGTCTCCTCCCGGTGCACCATTGACCATTGGGGCTCCGCTGTGATGCATTGGCGGTGGTGACTCCGCAAGTGCTCCAGTCTCTTGCCGTGCGTAGAAATTCTGACCGTTCATTTCCGCATTTTCAGCTATCCTTTTCTTGCGAGCTTTTCTGCTGACCAACGTCCTGCGCATCGCACAAATAACAATGCCAGCTGCTGCTATTAAAATGGTAGACGCCAGGACAATCCATCCTCCCCATTTCAAGTGCGGTACGAATAACAGGATGTCCACGAGGAATGCGAGTAGAGTGATCAGGAAGGTTGGGATAAGGAGCAAAAGGAGTGCCAGAAGATATCGAGGTGAATGCGAAGGCGAATGTAGATGAGTGGTTGCGGCGAGGGAAAAGCACACTAGGGTGAGGAAAGCTGCAACAGGGTGGACGATAAGGATGGATGACAAGGAGGAACGGGCGCCTGCGGGGAGTGAAAAGTCGTTGTTCTCGTTGTTGCCAAAGAGTGTCTGTGAATCTGTTGAGATAATGTCAGTACCCGAGTCTAAAGATTACAGTGGCCCATTTGAAGGACTATCAGGGAAGCCCCAGTTTTGTACGAGATCTCAACTCTTCTCGCGTGGTGCAATGGATCGGACCAAATGTACCTGTAGAATAGCCAACTTTTATACCGCTACACGAGGTTCCTTTGCAGTGCCCAAAAACCCCGAAGTCAACGCCACCGAAGGTTGCGAGAGGTATGCCTTTAACAATGGGAGTGGATATAACCGATAGTAGTAGGAGTACGAAGGCGATGAAAAGCAGTATCGACAGCGGCGTCGCGGGTCGGAGCATCTTGGAAACAACTGCTGCGCAGCTGTTCGTTCTCGACGAAGAAAGTAGAAAATCAATCCGTAATCACTCCGCCCTCTTGTTGCGATGGTATTCGTCTTCCACGGTCGGGGCTTGGAAGAAGCTTGGTCACCGGCTAAACGAGCGCATGCCGGCCTTCAAACCTACCTGACACGGCGCATCAAGGTCGACCACACCGTAAAGCAGGTCGTTGGCGAATGTGCATAGAGCGAATGGGTAGGCCTGCGGGGAGGTCGGAATCAGAACGCTGGAGGTGTCGTTGCTCTGCACAGCCTAACCTTACGAGAATTGAGGAAGGTCCAAGATTAGCGCATGATGCCCAGGTTTTGATGGCAAACAATATTATAAATGAGTGGCAGAAGGTTGAGGTTGCAGAAGTCACTTCTGGGAGTGATCCAGAACGTGTGAGAAAAGATCTCCTTGAGTTTGCAGCAGGTTTCTGCAGATTTGTTGCATGGGCTAATTTCGCATACGGTACCCTGCCCGCTTCACCTCGGCTCCACTATTCCTCAAAATGAAGGAACGCTACTGTAAAGACACATTATTCTCTCAACGTCTGAGCCTCTAATCAGCCATTTCCCTCTCCACCTGGGGAAGCGCGGTGTACGGATGTTAGAAAATTACGCTTGTTGAGATGTACCATTGCTCCACGTGCTTGGCACATGCATGGATTACTACTTATGCAATGCTGGCGAGATAACAGCAAAGTTACATTCTTGGCACTTCGGATGGTTGGGACGAGTGAAGATCCGGGTTCGGGTGGTTGACGATTGCGTTTGCTACACCAGATGTGCTTCTTCTTTTCTTCCAAAATGCATCGAAGGCCGTTAAGATGCCGTTCATGCCTACATTTGAAACATGGGCGCGACGGTTTCACGGCTTCACGTCCGCACGCAGCGGCAGACCCTGCATACTGTATCGATAAGCCATCGCGCTAGCAGACATGGTGACGGAATGACTTTGTGCCGGTTGAGGCAATCGAATCTGGTGCCTGGCTCTTTGTTGGGAGTGAGATCAAGGTCCTCCTGTTAACGACCACACCTGGTAAATTGGATTGGAGAGATGATCCGACCTTTACATCGGCTCTGCGCTCGATGTATGAAGAGAAAGTTGCTTGATGGTGTACCAAGCAGCTGGTCTTGGCGTTCATCGATCAACAGCACGGTGCCGGCACAAGAAATTTTACGACGACAGACTAGATTTATACGAACACAATCCCAGTACCAGCCCTTCGCTCCACCCTCACCAGATTCGCTTCCCAAACCTGCTCCGCCGGGGCAATATTCACGGACACGACGATGGACTCGACGATCCCTCTATGTGGCCCTCGCCCTCGGCGCCGCATGGGCGCTGGACCGTCAATTCTACGGTTCATCCCTGACTCGTAGTGCGCGCACATTCTCCCTGGCTCTATTCGTCGCAGCAGATTACAAGATCAACTTCCGTCCACATCCCCCCTTAGCCGAGTCCATTCCTGCTCTTCATCGCCGTAACGCCGAACGTCTGTTCGAGCTACTACGCACAAATGGTGGGCTCTACCTCAAGATTGGTCAGGCGATCGCGATGCAGTCTGCCATTCTACCACCGGAGTTCCAAAAGATGTTTTCAAGAATGTTCGATGATGCTCCGCAGAATGACTGGAAGGACGTGGAGCGAGTCATCAGGGAGGATTTTGGAAAGTCACCGGAAGAAGTCTTCGGAATCAGCTTTGACGGGGACCCCAATATGGGCGTCATGGAGCGGACCGCAAGAGCAAGCGCTAGCGTAGCTCAGGTACATTGGGCAAGGCTCAAGGACGGTACAGAGGTAGCGATCAAGGTCCAGAAGTCAGAGATCTCGGATCAAGTTGGCTGGGATCTGTGGACCTTCAAAGTCGCCACATGGGTCTACACATGGTTATTCGATATACCACTATACAGTCTGGTCCCCTTTATTGTCGAGCGCCTACAATTGGAGACGGACTTCGAGAATGAAGCGGACAACTCTGAGCGCATGGCCCAGCTGGTAGCGGGTGAATCTCGATTGCGAGGCAGGGTATACATCCCAAAGGTCTACCGTGAAATGAGCTCAAAACGCGTCATGACTGCTGAATGGATTGAAGGCGTACGCCTGTGGGATAAGGCCACGCTGACGGGCATATGGTTAGGGAAAAGAGGGCAAGGTAGTCCTGGCTGCCACGGCGCATCTCTAAATCCCCCAGCACCAAGGGAATCTGCGGATGTGACACAAACCAACGCTTCGGATGGAAAGCTCAAGCCCAATCGAGACTATTGGAAAGGCGCCGACGGCAAGGGCGGGCTAGGCCTCTCCCTCAAAGACATAATGACGACTATGATCGACCTCTTCTCGGCGCAAATGTTCTTGTGGGGCTGTGTCCACTGCGACCCTCACCCAGGAAACATCTTCATCCGCCGCCTCCCCTCCGGAAAACCCGAACTCGTACTCATCGACCACGGTCTGTACGTCCAACTCAGGCCCGAATTCCGACATCAATATAGCCTATTCTGGAAATCGTTAATGACTTTCGACAACAAAACCATCAACAAAGTTATTCAAAGCTGGGGCATCAAAGACGCCGATGTGTTCGCCTCAGCCACGCTCATGCGCCCTTACACCGGCGGCGACCACAGAACATCCGACGAGATCAAGAAAGGGCTGGCTGGCAAGGATCAAGCGGAGCGAGCCTACGAGATGCAGCAGAAGATGCGCAAAGGCATCAAAGAGATCCTGGCGCACGAAGAGCTCTTCCCGCAGGAACTCCTCTTCATCGGCCGCAACCTCCGCATTGTGCAGGGCAACAACCAATTCCTCGGTTCGCCTGTCAACCGCATCAAAATCACAGGCAATTGGGCTTCGAGGTCTCTGGTCGATAGCCCGGACCTCACGTATTCCGAGAAAGCGAGGAACCTTTACCGGCATATCATTTTCAAGTTCGTGATGTTAAGCAGTGATTTCGTTTTCTACACCAGTAAGGTCAAACAGTTCTTCGGCTTGGGCGGTGGCATGGAGGATGATATCGAGGTGCATATGGCGAAGATCGCCAAAGACTTTGGGGTGGAATTGAATCATAGCGTTTTTGAGGGATAAGGTAGATGTGCATTGAGAGCTAGACAAGCATTGAGCGACGGCGTTGAGGGTGTTTTCTACCCAGGCATCTATTAAAGGAGGGGACTAAGATCTCTCAGGCCGCACGATCGTAATGCTAGACTCACCACTATACACTGATAAGTATAGATATGTACAGATAGTCCGATAGAAGCCTGCTACGCATCACCTCATAGTTGCAACTGAGCTAGAAAATACATCTACATTCTAGGGTCTCGCTGAAGCCAACGCAGCAAACCGTCTGCCTACGATGCAGCTGTTTTCTAATAAGTGTGGAATTTACGATTAAGTAACCATAAACCTCAAGGAGGCGGAGAAGGAAGTCGGTTCGGAAATTGATATGGCACGATGGATGAAGAGAGGAGAGCGAAACACGATGTATATTCATGTCTTCGAGTCTTCCGATAATCTGGATTTTTTACCCGGACAATGTCAATCAAACTGCAACTCTACTTCATCTAGCAACCTCGTCACGTCGTCAGTGGTTGACCGACGTCTAGCGAAGCGGATTCGAGATTAATGCTATAGATCCCACGAACGTACTATCATCATCTCTGCCAATTAAAGGACGGATTGACAATGGTACACGTAGCCACGCCCGTTCTGCTAGCATTTTGGTAGGATCTTGAAGGCCTGCAACGGCATTCAGTCCAATCAAGTAAGGGGGCTGGGACGCCAGCCAGAAGCTGATAAAGTCCTCTCGAGCAGCCAGAATCCTGGAGGTATCGTCTTCGGGCAGGAACGGGACATTTCCGGGGCTGTGAAACCAGATGCAATTTAGCCGCAACAAGAGCATAGGTATGTTCCTGATCGTGTGCGACGAAATTTCTGGTGTTTCTCCCTTACACGGTGACTTGGTAACAGTCGGTGGCGCTAGGAAGTGATTTGAGGTCTGAGGAATGTATGAATATGGTGTCTGAACTACAAAATTGCGGAGGTCTTGCGGAGCTGTTACGGTCATGTACGTCAACATTGAGTGCTTCACGTTTGAGACCTATTTGGACGTACGCGGGGTTGACTTCGTATAATGACAAATCTTTCGTCCGCGAGTTGCTTGAGCTGGGAATCAGCAGGACACAATTGTGAGAAGCGCTTGCAGAATCCCTACCGAATGGGGAGGGTTCGCAAGGTGTATGGTCATATCGATAGTGGATTCTAGAGACGAATCCGCGACACTGAACGACGAGAAGCTCTACTACTCGTAGCGAAAGGAAGTAGCGAAAGGAAGTAGCGATACACAGAAGATAAGGATATCTAACCAAAGCTTATGGTATCTGACATGCGAGCCGTAGAGGACAGGGTTCTCAGCTGAAAGCGACTCCTGTATACTACTATCTGCAGCACTCCTCCATCAAATTTTCTCGCATTACGCAACGAAGATGTTGTAAATAGCACAGTATCGAGATGAGCCACGTTTGGCTGCGCGATATGGCAAAAAGGGGTACGAATGAGATGACTTCACCGTGAATATTAATAGCTCTAGTACCTACCGTACCTTACTCTATCCAACAAAATGGGGCTATCGACGTACCATAGTGCAGGTGCCAGAAGCGAGTCGTTCGTTTACTTTAAGATACTTTACTTGAACGTAGAATATGAGATGAAATGACGATTGCCCCCATTTCCCTTCCATCTCCGCCGCTAACCACCTTCGGCAAGCCAGCCCTAGAGTCGTGCCCTGTGTATCGACCACATCATCCCTTCGCCAACCCAGATCACGACCTCTCTCTCCGCCCTTCAAGCTTAGCCCATGATGCTCTCCATCGCCTCTCTCCTTCCACCTCCCCGCTCCGACCTCCATCCTCTGCCTCACACCCGTCCGCTCCACCCCCTCGCGGCCCTCGCTCCCCCTCTAATATACTACCTCGCTCTCCTCCTCCTCCCCCCCTTCCCTCGCCCTTATCCCAGCCTCCCTCTCCTTCGCTCTGTCTTGGCCCTCATCTCCGGCATCCTCTTCTTCCGCCTTCCCCTCGCCTACCACGTCCCCTTCTCAGTCGGCCTAACATACCAACTCGCCTTGGTAGGCCTGTACGGCGGCTGTCGTGTGCTAGATGTATTCTTCATCTCGCCCATTATTCTCTCCCATATCCCGCGGCGGGTGAAATACCATCACGCGCCGCGGGTGGAGGCGCCTGCCGATGGCCGGAATGGAATGGTCGGAGGACGCGATAGCTATTTTGCCTCGCATTTCCTGATGCCGAAGGAGAATCCAGTGACGGAGACGGCGACCACTGACGAAGGATGGCCACATAGCTGGCAGGATCGGGCTGTTTGGGCGTTGGAGCTGGAGCTCAGTATGCGCGGAGCCGGGTTCACATGGACGAGCACGGATGTGAGGCATACGAGGAAGACTTGGATGCCGACGGTGGGGAATAGAATCCATTCTATACTATTGCATGTTTTACCGGTTCTTGCCGGGTGTTGGGGAATCATACGGTGGATATATATTGGCTATATCTCTGAGGAAAAAGGTGAATTTGATGATTTACAATTTGGATTGCAATTGCTTTTGACAGCGGCATTGGGCGGGTTCTTGATGTCTGCTTTTTCCTTGGGGCACTCTCTATTTGCCATCTTGCTTAGTCCATTGAGTCCGCATCCGTTGGCTTATTTTCCGCCATTGTATACGAGCCGTGTTTGGAGTCTGACCTCTGTGAGGGGCTTTTGGAGTTATGGGTGGCATAGACTGTTTTCTCGGCTTTTTTTGGTATATGGAGTCTGGCCAGGCGAATGGGTAGAGAGGAAGATCATGGGAAAGGGCCCGGATGAACCAGCAGATGTGGGCAAGGTGGTGGGTGGGTTTGTCAGTTCGGCATTCGTGCATAGCTTTGCCAGCTGGACTGTGCATGGAGGAATTGTTAAAGATGCATCTGGCGAGGCACGATTCTTCGCTGGGTGTGGCATTGCTGTTGTGGTTGAAGAGCTTGTCAAAAGGATCGCTATGAAAAGTAGAAGGAAGCAGAAGCAAGAAGGGGCATTAGACAAAGAATTTAGACTGGATAGATGGTATGATGGCGTTATTGGAAGAGTCTGGTGGATAGGTGTCCTACTGTACGTGGGCAGGAATTTTGCAAGAGGATGGGTCAAAGCTGGATTGGTTTCAGAGATGTCTGGTCTGTGACTGCAAGGTACTGGATGTATTGATTTGCCATTGGCTTGGGCTTGGCCGCTTAGCATGCTCGCGATGTCGAGCTCAGCAGGCCCAGATTTTCAAGATGTAAGAAGTTCATCTTGAAAGTTCCGGCCAGGGCAGACACATGAGTAAAAACTCGTCTCATATATCTTACTCAACTCGGTGTGGAGCTTGGGGCCTATCTGCTGAGCCATATTTGGGAACGTTGAGGATGTGGACGGACAACAGCGGTGACCGGGGGTTCAAGTGACCGATCAGTGCGATGCTGCTGAGCTTGGACCTTTTGTCTCTCTTGGTCATTGGCTGCCATGTTTTCAACAGCGAGTTTTTGCTTATGCTGGTGTTGTAGGTTCGCGCCTACGGTAGCGAAGGCGCGAAAAAATCACATAAACCAGGGAGTGCTAAACAAACACCACGTATCACCATACTTATTTGCTTGCTTACACCTCTTTGTCGATTGCAGAAGCGCTTGGCTTTATACACAACGTCTGACAGACACAAAGAACAAGCGTATCACTTAAAGGTGGATGTGCCAACCACAAGATGGAAGACACAACCAATCCTGAGCGTCAGGGCAGCAAGAGGGCGATCAGAAAATTGCCCTTCCGATCCCGTCAGAAAGCAACCCACGCAGGTTCTGGGTCTCAGGTTCCTGGAGGCTTTGACCTAAGTATGGCGAACGGTAAAGATATGGATACAACAACCGAGAACAAGTCCAGCTCGTCAAACCCCAATACCACAAGCCCTTCTGAGCGAAGCGGATCCGTTAGTTCTTGTGAGATCATCGTCGCTACGCCTACCACCTTCGGCGGATTGAAAAAAGGCTCCCGTCGTTCAAAGGTGAACGGAGATGGTAAGTGTTGTTCCGTAATCATGTTATGGTGCCAGCGTAAGCTGATGTGACCAGCTGTTGAACTCTCTGATAAAGACCGTACAGACGCGCTTCCAAAGGGCTGGGAGAATGACCGGAAGATCCACAACGACCTGTTCTCCAGCACAGGCGTCAACAGCCAAGCAAAAGTGCAGGATGCTCATCGCGAGGAGATTAGGACGACTCCGCTCTTCTCCGCCAAAACCCTGCTAGCTACCATTCGAGCTGGTACGAGGCCAGCGGGAGAAGCAACCTTTCCGTCATATGGCTTGCTCGCTGAACGACTGGCGACTTACCCGAGCGACTCTTCCAATACTGCCGAGGGTAAGGGAGACGAGCTAGCTGTACAAGATGATCGGTTGTTCTTGAATACGAACGCTCCATGGTCGACCTTCATCTGCGGCTCCCAGGGATCTGGGAAGAGCCATACCTTGTCCTGCATCTTAGAAAATGCGCTTCTGCAGACTCCTAGGCTTGGAAAGCTGCCAAAACAGCTCGCTGGTCTCGTCTTTCATTACGACAAGTTCACGGGCTTCTCGAGTAGCCAAATGTGTGAGGCGGCTTATCTGTGCTCCAAAGGCATCCGGGTGAATGTACTCGTATCACCATCCAATTTCGGGATAATGAGCAAGCTCTATGAGAATCTACCAGGGCTTACAGCAGGAGTCAGGCCAAACGTGGCCCCGCTCTTCTTGGAGCCCATGCAGCTCAATGTTGAGCGGATCATGAAGCTCATGGCATTTGACAACAAGGAGGGTATACCGTTGTACATGGAGGTAATAAATCTCCAGACATGAGCTACACTCGAACACATGTTCTGAGAGAGCATTGGCTGACCCACAACGTGGTTCAGGTGGTTTGTAGAATCCTCCGTCAAATGGCCATAGAAAACCAAGGAGCTCCAGGACTCGACTATGGGGCCTTCAGAAAACGTCTATCATTCGAGGACTTCAACCCAGCCCAGAAAGCAATGATTGAGCTCCGCCTTCAGTTGCTTGAAACTTTCATGCAATTAAATGCCACTTCAGGCGCGGCATATGTGGCTCCCACAAAACCTAATTTCAAGAACACCCCTGGCGGCAGACAAGCAGCACGAGACTGGTATAACAAGCAAGATCAGATGCGCAGGGCAAGCATTGCCAAGCAGGGTATCTGGTCATTCCCGCCGGGTTCGCTCACCATAGTGGACTTGAGCTGCCCATTCATTGACGAGAGCGCCGCATGCGCGTTGTTCAACATGTGTTTGTCGATCTTTCTGGATGATCGGCAAAACGTTGGCCGGATCATAGCGTTAGACGAAGCTCACAAAGTAAGAAACCCTGTCGTTCACCAGTGCCGCAAGTACATACTAGAATGATGATAATTGACAACATCCAGTTCATGTCCGAGAACTCCAATGCTTCGGCCCTCACAGAAACACTGCTATCCGTCATACGCCAGCAGAGACACCTCGCAACACGTGTTGTCATTGCCACGCAGGAGCCCACAATATCCCCAAAGCTTCTCGATCTGTCCTCGATGACTATCGTACACCGCTTCAGCTCGCCCAGCTGGCTTGAAACTTTGAAGGCGCACCTTGCAGGCGCGTCTCGTTTGGACGAAAACGCAGAGCGCAATGTGCAAGACATCTTCAAGACCATTGTGACATTGGAAGCCGGACAAGCCTTGCTTTTCTCGCCGTCAGCCATGATGGACGCTGACGTATTGGTAGACGCTTCAGGCAATCGTAGCGTAAGGGCGCACAAGCTCGGAATGGGATATGTCAAGATCGGGGTGCGAAAGCGCTTGACAGCCGACGGTGGTCGAAGCATCATGGCAACATGATATCAATTCAACCTACCACTCGAAATCATGTGCGAATGTCCCCACTTTGACGTGGAACCACTCCTGTTTTCTTTCTTTCCAAACGGCCTTTTGATGTTCTTACTTGTAGATTAGACAGATCTGTAATGCCACACTTCTTGAAGGCATTCACTTGAGTATCGAATTCTACCTTGAGTCAGACGACGTAGACGAGATATTGTTGGCCCCTAGGTCTGCTCTGGTCGACATAAGTCGGAAACGAAGCACATTCAGCCCTAATGGCGCGACGTCGTAGCTTTTTGGGCATAAGCACTTTTTAGCAAGTGGCCTGAGTGAATAAAGAGGGGGCTTCACGTCTGTTGTGGCAGGTAACCCGTTCATTGTGGGTTCTCGAATAGAAGAGGCATGCATTCGTACTTCATGCACAAAAACGACCTCTTTTACCTACGTGACACCGAGACCCCACGAACATTCAACCCTTATTTAATGTTAAGAGCACCTTCCTCCACAATCATATCCACCTAAAACCTAGGTGTCCAGGAAACTCGCTGAGCAACTTCCAAAGACATTCTCACCATCCTCGCCATCCTATCCAACAACCGTAATGGCCAACCTACCACTACCGCCCCCCTCGCTTGTCACCCTCCCAGTCGAGCTCCTCGAATTCATCATACTCCACCTGATTCCCGGGACCGATCCTTACGACACATTTCCATCCTCGTATTCCGCCTCTACACGCTCTGACAACCTCCCTCCCTTCCGCTCCGCCGATCTCATCCGTCTTTCGCGAACATGTCGACGCTTGCACGCCCTGGCGACGAAGGCGCTGCGGGAGGAGCGAGATCACCAGCAGCTGCGTGTCAATTCGGTATCTATCCAGGTCATTTTAGGGAATTGCGATAAGTACAGAGCTACTAGTCGACGCTACGGGCTCGCCCAGAAACCTTCTTCGAGGGTCTAGACCGTCTACTCCTACCTACGACCATTTCAACTTGCCTACAGTACTCCGTATACCCATTCAACCGTCAGTACGCTGACATCATCGGAGAAGCTTCACATCCAAAAGCGTGGGGCAAATACGCATCCGCCCGTTATGGGTACTCCCAATGCCCACCGGCAGTCTATACTGGCGGCATGGCCGACCATAAGAGCCACTTCCCTGCTCCCTCTCCAACCTGACATTCATCCTTCTTTGGACCATCAACTGCCTTCTTCACTTCGAGAAGCTTGCGGTCAAATCCAGACAGCAAATCTTTGAAAATGCCCACATCCTCTCAAGTCGGCAGCCCCTCTCCAGCCAACGACGCAATAGGGGGCGTGCCCACCATCCATTACTTCAATTTCGCCTCACGCGGCCGTGGACAGTATGTACTACTCGCCCTGTTTGTTCTTACAGGAGCCAATTACGATCCTTCTTCCCACTACTCAAAACTTCCACTGACCTCCTCCTTTTCCCAACAGAGTCGTTCGCCTCCTCTGGGAAGATGCCTCCATAGCGTACACCGACGTGCGCTACTCCTTCGACGAATACCCAGAATACAAAAAGAGCAAAATCGCCCATCTGAACCCCACCGCCAACATCCCAGTCGTGGAGCTCAACGGCAAGATCCTGACGCAGAGCTATCCCATCCTCCGACATCTTGCCCGGCTGTTGGGAAAGTATGACGGCACGAACGAAGAGGAGAAGTACTTCGTGGATGTGATTTGCGATATCGTCGCCGATTGTATGTCTATCTACCTCCTGGCAGGGGTGTAAAGCGGATTTGAATGCTGATATAGCACAGGGCGCACGCTCTTCGTCCAAGCCTTCTTCAACGACAACAGCGACAAAACCTACCCGGAGCACAAAAAGACGACGCGAGCTCACTACCTCCAGGCCATCGAAACGCACCTCAAATCCTCTGCAGTAGCGATCCACGGACCCTTCGTTGCAAGCAACACATTCACGTACGCGGACATGGTGCTCTACCAGATCCTGCACGACGAGAACCTAACGCAGGACGGACGGAAAGGGATGCAGGACTATCCGCGACTGGTGAAGTTGGTGGATGCGGTGGAGGAGAGGCCGAATATTAAGAAATTCTTGGGGAGCGAGCGTTATCAGGGGTGATGAAGCATCTAGCTGCATAAATTAAGGCCACTGGTATATAACTCAGTGTCGTAACAATGACGGCGCAATACGGCACGGCTGATGTTACATCAAAATTTCAGCATGTGCTTTCACAAGATGGTGGGATCTATCGAGTCAGGAGGTGATACGTCCTCCCAGCCTTGCTATCCCCATTAATATCCCTGAATGATCTAAAGCATTCCATGTCGGTGCTCCTCAAGAATTCGCGCAGTCATCTCTGCTATCCCCTTAAAAGAAATAAAGGGTTATACGAGAAATCTATACATCAGTGTCTTTATAACGATCAAGAAGGAAACGGCAACCAATTCTTGACGACCAGTGTACGCCGTGCCCTCAGAAAGCGCCTGAGTGGGAAGTCGACATGTCATCAAGTCGTGAAGTCGTCAGGTCGTCAAATAGTCAAGTCGTCAAGTCGTCAAGTCATTCTACACCTTTACGAGCCCAATTGTTCCAGAAGAAAAGCGTTTTCGTACGCCGAAAATAAGGATTCGTATTGGATTCTCAATACCTATCTACACCATGCGCATCGTCTCATAACCTATAAATCTCGAGGTTCCGAATCCTAACAATAACACCAACGTTCCTTGATACGTCTATGTCCTTGAGCATCTCTTGACAGTTTAGAGCGTTGACCTGTGTGGGCTTGATGCTTTCACTAATATACTCGTTCAGGAAAGCCCCTCTAGCATTCGATGATTGAAACTCGCTAGCGAATTATGATGCATACTTTCCCTCTCCCAGAATGGATATCGGACGATGCTTAGGATACAGTACTGATACTTACCAAGCCGAGCATGTGAAAAATCTTACTTACATAGCAGAAGCCTCCAGGATCGGAACCTAAAACTTAATAACAAATAAATAAACCAGGCTCGAAAGTATAAATAGTAATCGAAATAAGCCCTACCATCTCGTGCGTGAGGCCGTAACGTGCGAATACCGATACCTGTCCGTCTGCATTCCTATCAGCTGCACTACCTGTAGGTTCTTTTGGTCATTGCAGCTCCAACGGCCGATCTTCTGAGAGATGTCTTCCTCAAGTCAGTGCGTGACAGCAGATACGGGATGTCCCATCTGGTGGAAGCGGCTTGGATATTCGTTGCTCTGCTTTGCCAGTTAAGCGTCTCTGGGCTTGGGCCGCTGCTGAGCTTCGACGTCTCTCACGGACTCATGCGTTCGTCCGTTTCGTTTGCTTGCGATAGTACTCGGTCCCCTCGTCCGCCAATGGGGTTTCTCCATCGAATGACCAGACTTGGATGTGCAACGGACCACAGCTCACAAGGTACTTGCCGTCGCCGTATAGTCCGGTGCTGATAAATTTCCGGTCTTTAGCAGTTCTGCTCGAGGGATTTAGCTGGATGCTGCGTTGCTTAGAGACGAAATCCAGGACTCCGGCTTTATACATAATACGGGTATACTTCTTCCGCGAGATCTTTGGAGTTGGCGTATGGGAATTGAGCTGGGCAAGATACACTGTCGTGTGTCGTGTGAGAGATAAATTTGCGACATTTTTCGGGTGGTATCTGTTGCGGCGTGTGTCCGATCAGGTTGTATGGGAAATATTAGCGTGGTGCCTCTTTGCAGAGCACTGACGAAGTGAATTGCGTTTTCCAGGCCTTTGACACCTGTAACCACACTGCAGCCATAGAAGTAAGCTAATCCAAGTTGACGAGGATAGATGAATTGTAGGATGTACCTGTCCTGAAGAGAATAAGTCGACTGGTTTAAGCCCGGTCACTACGAGCATCGCCGGCTCGTGCGGCAGAGCTGTCAAGATTTCCAGCGTCTTTTCCTTTATCGCTGACGAGGATTGTTCCTGTCGTTGTTAGGCCCCAACTACCTGCCTCTGTTGAGTTAAATGTAGAGAAACGTTGACCCATACCACATTTAGATCAATTAACTAGTCTACATTCGGCGGCCCGAACATTGTAGGCCCGGCTTCGAGAAAAGCCCTCAGTGCGGTCGTTGGGCTGAAGAACTTACGCTCCATCATGATCTTGACTAGAATGGGAATAGAGAGATAGCAAGACGTGCAGAAATCTTGCCATGTGACGATTCGATCCCAAAGACAGTGCTGAAATGAACAGTACTTGGGAGCAGAGAACGAAGAAGTCAAACAATCCAGAGAGCGCTGCCTTGAAATTATCATAGAAGGAGGAACTTCGATAGAGGCAATAGAGGCACATTGTCTCTGTGAAAGGAGCAAGCGCACATACCTGTCTACAATGCGGCCCAAGCTTATCTTGGTCTCCTAAGTACTCCCATATTGATTTATCGTAATGAAGACAGCGATGGAGCCGAAGCAGACGTGGTAGAAGCACAGCTGACAACCCGATACAGGATAAGGTTTGCCATGGGAAGTCCAAAGGACATAGTGCTATTGGGTGTGCTTTAACACTGGGCGTTGACATTTTGAAGCGATGATTGCCGGACACCAACTTGGATGGGCTACTGGCGTGCTGTTGCCACCTTGTGTCATTGGGTGTGAGGTTCCAAGGACCATCTTCGGGTCTGGAGTGATAGTGAGGATATAATAGTGAAGATATAATAGTGAGGATATAATAGTGAGGATAGATGCAAGTACCTAATTCGAGAAGAAAACCACATGACATGTCGAAATCCGTTTCCCGATACTTAGGGAACTCGACGCAGAGGACACGGTGCGCTAACAGTTCGGACCTACATGGTTGGCATCAAACTCCATCCCAGTGAGTTGCGCGCTCTTTTACGGTGAACACGTAATTCTACCCCAAACTCGAAAGGCACAATGGGTTAGCAGTCTTCACAAATTCATTGCTACGCATGTCTTATGCAAGCCCGACGGTATCGTCCTGCTGATTACGAGATATGCTACATTACCTCGATCATGTTGACAACTCCCAAGCCCTCCGAGACTCCTCCCATAAAGGAACGCTGATAGGTCTGGCGTATCAACAAGCACAATTGTCTTTCGCCCCTGCCTCACCTCTGGGACCTGTGAGGTTGACTCTCTCCGTACCTCCTCCTAACGATGTCTGGCCACCAGTAGGTCCAGCACCTCGAGCTCCCTTCATCTGCGTCTCCGGGATCGCGTTGGCTATGGCTGTGAACACCTCCTGCACATTCAAGCCCGATTTCGCGCTGGTTTCAAAGAAGAGAAGACCCTCCTCCTCGGCGTACTCTCGCCCTTCTTTGGTGCTGATCTTCCTGGCATCACCGCCAGAGTCAGCCTCGCCCGCCTCCCCCTCCGTAGTATCATTGTCCTTGCTCGTTGCACCATCTGCACTATCTTCATTGGTCAAGTCAACCTTGTTCCCAACCAGTGCGATGACGATGCCGGGGCTCGCCTGCCGTTGCAGCTCTGCGACCCAATGACGGGCTTTTACGAGGCTTGTAGGTTTCGTGAGATCGTAGACGACGAGGGCGGATTGCGCATTGCGGTAGTACATAGGGGCCAGGGAAGCGAAACGTTCCTGTCCGGCCGTATCCCAGATCTCAAACTTGATGGTCCGATGCGGAAGATTGCATTTCTGCGTCAGGAAGGCCGCTGTTCAGCAATCAGCTCGCGGAGACTCCCTCACACGGCCCCCAGGGTGTATCCGACGTACCACCGATCGTGGGTTCCTTGTTTTCCTGAAAATCGTTGTTTACGAAACGGAGGACAAGTGAGGACTGGTGAGAGGCGATGGGTCAGCGCATGAGCTGGCTGCAGGTACGAGGTGAGAAGCGAGAGTGGAGTACCTTGCCTACGGCGGCCTCGCCTAGCAGCACGAGCTTGACACTGCTGCTCGGCTTCGGCGGTGGGGCTGTGGTGTCGGTCATCTTGCCGGTAGAGCACTGGTTGTTGGTTGGAGTGGCCGCGAGGCTTATTAATGGAATTGTGAGTCTTGACAGTAGTGGAGTGAGCACTAATTGTTCAGGCAATGTTTGTGTGTTGCTGAAAGAAATGAGGAAATGTTCTAGAACGTAGCGCCAGATGTTGCAGGTCAGTGGCGCTGCTAATTATTACATGTCACAGTATACAGGAAGGTGACGCTCTTCGCTTGGCATTTATGAAGTAGCGCCTTCCAGAAGCCTCATGGAAAGCGCCTTGCCCTCTGCAGCACGATTCGTCACACTTCACTGTAACAGAACTACGTTCCGGACGATAATTCATCATCAGCATTGTGACTAACGATTCACTGTCTTACTACGCTTGCCGATTTGTGCCATGTAGGAGTATCCTGGGAATGGTTCCTGTGTTGTCGTTCAATCCAAATTGAGTGGGCACAATGTTGAGACAGGGAGGGTATTGTCAAAAGAATGATTCTATTCTGGGAAAGTCGCGCGACATCCCTAAATGCTACGAAAATGGGTCCAGCCCAGCTTGCATCCTCGCGCCTGTTCAAGCCACTAAGCTTGCAAAAACTCCCAGCGCTGCAGAAGGGCAAGCCAAGCCCCGCGCGAAACTTGAAAAAAGATCCAGATGCAGGATTAGACCGAGTCGGAAACCGCTGTGAAGCGCGAATGATCTAGTGTGGTATATTTCTCCCTGCCCAGAGGCCCATGTCTATGCGAACTCCAACGACTTTTCCATCCCAATGCAATGAAATCCGGGATCCTGTAAATGCCGAGAAAAATTCTAGAAAGCCGCTCAATGGTGCGAAGCGAATGGTGATACAGTTGAGGCAAGGGCCGATGGTGGTGATACAGTCTATAGGGCGTCGAGAAATAGAAACGACAGATGGTAGAAACAAGCTGAATGCGGCGATAAATGCGAGTAAGGGGCGGCGATAATAAGTGGAGCGGATGGTTGTGAGCCTGGTGTTACGTATGTCAGTCCGATTCGCCGAGGTCTAATATAGCTGCATCCACTTACTTCGCGCGGAGTCATGTCTCCTCGTCTCCAGAAACACTCGACCACAGTATGACTGCCAAGTGCGCATGCTGGACTTGGGCAGTGGCACGATAGGTTGAGATCGATTTGCCATGTGTTAAGGTGTTCTGGAGCCACGTCGAAGCTCGTCCACGTATTATCGAGGCTTTGGTGGTGGTTTCGGTGGTGGTACGCCAGTGGTATCGTATGCGCCTCGTCCCATGTTGAGTGATGTGGATTCTCTGGTAACCATAGAAGCGTATGAATGGGTCTGGCTTTGGATGAAGTGTTAGCTGCTGATTGTGATAAGGACGAAAAGACGACGAGCTTGGAGCGTTATATAGATATTGAACACGGCGTATACCGTGCTTACCTGACTCACATTTAGATCCAGGGCTGAGTCTTCTGGAACGTTTCTCGTAATATGAGGGCTGAGAGCGATGGTGACAGCAGGCACTCCGAGGTTACGATACGCAGATGCAGGTGAGACTCGATATTAGGATAGTAGGCGGACTTGGGTTAAGGCACGCAGGCTGAGGATTGCGGTGGAGTAGTATCCTCACGGGCAAAGTGTGTTTCAGAGCGTTCAGCAGAGCAGATCAGTAATCCTTCCAGAACCCGGCCTGTAGAGGTGAATGGCTAAGCTCTGGATACGAAGAGGTGGATGAGGGATGGCGGAAGGAGCGATGAAGGAGGAATAAATATCTATTGCCAGCAAAGACACTCATTGACGCAAGGAAGGCAGAGGGTGACGGAAGCTGGGGTGGAAGAAATGGGAAAGGGCGCGCATTATTATTATGACGGGTCTGAGTATGATAGGTAAAGTAGCGAGACCAAGGGGACAGCAAATTGAATGAAATGGCTCGATTGGCAGCCTGTCCGGGGCCCCTTTGTGACATCCGATGGTCTGTGTCATCTCTCGCTATGGGCCGATTTTCAACAGAAACAAGTGACGGGAAAGTTTGACCTGGGGGCAGTGGCTTCTGGTTGCGATGCGCCTGCACTGCTGGCAGCGCTGCTTCAACTTTTTTTTCTTGCGAGCAGGGGCTCTAGCAACATCTACACCCAAAAAGGACGGCTAAACCCTGCACTTTCCCATTGCCGCGGGTTCTACGAGACGTTCGGGATGCTCTAAGTGCATCGCCAGAAGCCACTTGCCGGGGTGCATCGTGGCTCTCGCGGTACCTGCAGCGATTTACAGGCACTACTACCAAAGCCGGCTGGTGTGAACCCCAAGCCCAGGTTCACTGTTCCACTTAAGATTATACTCATCATCGTGCGTCAGCCTGCCGGTGCAGGAATTCAACCTGTTCGTTTCCATCTCCCTTTTCTTTCCAGGATCAAGATGGATGGTCTTGGCTGTAAGCTGTCTGATATGATCGATCCAGATAAAGTATTGTCGCAGCTTTCCAAATTATCTTGATGCTACCTCTGGAGCTCTCGATTATGCGCACAGACGTGACTCATCTTCTCGTTTCCGTCAGATTGCGACTTCAAATGGGCGATGCTACCCACACGTCTTACAACATGACCCCGGGTATCCCAGGTCGTATCGTAAGGAGAATAATCCTCCCGTCCGTTCCCTGTTGTTGCTGTTGCAAAGGCTCCTTCTCAGCCTCCGACTTCCTCCCTTCGACATCCGTCAAGGAAGTAGCAGAGCGCTCTAAATAGGTACCCATTGCGAGTCGTCAGCATCGGCTGCGAGAAGCCTTCTTCTATCGTGAAAAGTCACCAAGCTTTGGATCGTTGTAATGAGCGACTAGAAGGACACCAGAACAAGGAGTCCAGCCCCAGCGTCGCTTTTGCGGACAGGCATCCGATTCCGCCATGAGCCACTCTCATTTCCCACGCCTCTTGATGGGTATTGCTGCGGCATCATGACAAACAGAACGAGCACTCAATGCGCAAAGATTCCAGTGTCGAGCCTCAACTGTGCCGCTGTACCCCATACGAATGTAATTGGTACCTGCGAAGACGTTGACTTGGTCCTCTGCGACTCTGCGAGTTTGGACAGGAGGACTAGCGTGCTGCGCTTGTGGAGCGCATATATTCCCTGCATCACGAAAGTATCAGATGATGCGATGGACGCGGTACTCAAGCAGAAGCGAAGAAGCAGAACCTCGCTACCATACACTCGGAGACGAAGTACGAAGCAGTCGTGTCGTTCAATCGCCGCCTGTGCGCCGTCCAGCTCTGTTACACCCAAACTTTCGGAGCTTTTGTTTCCGGTCTTCCCAGTTCTCACACGAATCAAAGATGGTGTTGGGTGTGAGCTGGAACCAACAAGTCCGATTGCCTGGCTGAAACACTCAAGCCAAGCCTGGTGCCCGGGAAGTGTCAAGTCCCCGTCGGAGCCTAGGGAGCGTTTCCGGGCTCGGCAGGACCAGACAGTTGGGACATCAGATCTCAATTTTCACATCTTATGATGGAGACTAGTATCACACCTTCCGACTCCGAGACATGCAATCCGAAGGGCATCTGGATCTCGTATAATTCCCGAGACACACTGTGATGTTCCTGTCAGTAGGCGTAACGCGATCGCATGCTGAAATGGAGAGGAGTTCCGCTCCTCTAGTCTGAGCAACGAGGCATTTCGCAGATCCTCAAGCCGCCCAGCCGTTCCACACCACCTTTTCGCTAGCCGTAGAAGACGGTAAATGCAGTGTGGCATCCCATTCCCAATGGAAGGAAAAGAAATCTCCAGAATTATCTGCTGCGCCCCAAGCGATTTGAGATAAGGCGACGATTGGGATTACACAACGTGGCACCCACGTGCCTGGTGTGCATGATCGTCCCGTCTCCTCTCACACCGACGCCATCCACCTTCTCTTGTGCAGCTGTCAGCCTCCTTCTTCCAATTTTGGCCTCACGCTGACTGTAGACGACATATTACGACCACGATGAGGCTGTAAGCTTCGCCTACAGTTGCTGGAAGAGGAATCCGAAGCTGGTGCCTGGGCTCATTATACCGCTATTACTAAGTAGCGTCTGCCACAATCGGTCATACTTTAGTGAAGCCGCTCAGCCCATCATGATAAGCTTATGAAGTACATTCGCAGGAATCTGACGATAAAGTAGTCTACGCTGCAGATGGTCGGATTTCATTAGAAGTCACTAGTTTAATCTCCGACGTCGCTAAGGTCGTCGTCTGCCTTGTGAGTATGACCCCGCAGGGCAGTCTTGGACACCGAGGCTTTCTTGAGGGTTGTTACTTTAGGGTGCCTTCTGACACAACGGGCCCCATCTCTCCATTGTACTCTCCTTTTCTCTCCACGCACATCCGCTCACATATACACGAGGATTGTCGCAATAGGTCTAAAGCGATAATCAACTCTCGCCTTCTAGTTCGAAAGATTACACACTAACGAGTGGCAAATAAATATCGCAAAGACTAAATGCTTGTTAAAACTTTATAGAAAGTAAAGCGCTTAAATATAATTATTTCTTTATATCTTTGTTATTATTTTACTGCACTTGGATAATCGATTACAGTTTTGTGCAATTATTGTTATTTTCGATACAAAAATACAAAAATACAATCTAAATCGAATTTCTAGCATTAATACTATCTTCTTCTAGAAGAATATTCTTATTTGTTTAGTAATATTAGATATATCTGCGCAATTTAATTAATTGGAAATTAACAAAGATAATATTTTTATTAATTAAGAATTGCTTATTTAATTAGAAAGTAAAAAATAAATTAATAAATTCTATACTATATTATTTTCTTCTAAAAGAGTATACTATAAGTTGTATACTAATAGATACTATTTGTTGTATATTGCTCTCTATAGATATTTAGATAAGAAAAATCTATCAATAGAGATTAAAATAATTAATATAACTTAACTCTTAGATATCTTGAATTCAAAATTAAGATAATTAGAATATTTAAGATCTTAAATATCTTAAATATCTTAAATATCTTAAATTTAGAATAATAGAAAAACATATAGTTTTAGAATATAACTCTCTTATAGATTGTATTTAATCTATCTTAAGTTCTTACTTATTGTTACTCTAATTTATTAAATTATTTGTAAAGATTTATTAAAATATAAGATTGTTAACAATTGCAACTCTTGTTATTAAATAATTGCTTATATTGTTTAACAATATCTACAAATTTTTCGATAATATAAAATTCTTTTTAATATTTCTTGCAAATATATTAGTATAATATTTTAAATATTCTAAGAATATCTATATTAAATTAATGTATTTCTATCTCGAATATTAGTTTATTAGTATTATATCAATCAATATTTAATAAAAACAATAAGATAAAAATTAAAAAATCTAATATCTACTATAGAGATTATATTAATCTAAAGAACTAGCTTATATAAATAAATATTTGTTTTATTTTCTACTTTGTTTTAGCAAATTAAAAAACGATTTTTAAATTAATATTTTTTAAAAAAGAATTTAATATTGACTTAAATTAAGATTACGCAAATATCTAAAGAATTATAACAAAAATTCTTGTACAATATTTATAAAGTTCAAAATTTTTGTAAGAGAATTTCGATTTTTTTTCAAAATATTTAATAATCTTCGTCCTAATAAAAGGGGCGCCCCTTTCTGCTTTTAGGCAAATCGTCGCCCCATTAAATTTGGTGCGCTCGTTTCGAGCAAGGCGCCTTGCATCGCCCCATTTGTCGCTTTCTTAAGATATAAAGATGCGTCGTTCTCTCGTTGTTCGTTCACTTCTTTGTCTCTTTTTTTTTTACATCGATCATTCTTCTCGCTTTTGCAACGATTTGCGCCCCTCATTATTTATCAATTATCGTCAATTATCGATTGCTATGTTGCGACTTCGCATGAGGCATCGACATTCGCAATCTTATATTATTACTAGTGTTCGATCTCTTGACAAATCGTCTCTCGCTCTTGTCAAACATTATCTATTTTCTCAAAAGTCTTCGAACGAACAACAAAATCGTGCGCTTCTTTTTCTCTCTCTCTCTTTCTTAAAAGTTGCTCGTTGTCTCTACACTCTTTGCTTTTGTTCAACTTAATCGAAGATAATTCGTGCTTAGAACGAGCTAAAAAGTTTCTAACGCTAAATTCGATTGCTTTAAATTCTTGAATTCTTACTTCTTTTTGTCAATTATCGTTTTATCATTGTTCAATTGATTTTGAATTTTGTTGCGACATTGATTAAGATCTTTTAATTAATGTCGATCGCAAAGACGAAGCAAATGACGAACAAAAATACAACTATTGCATAATCAACGAAGAAAATGTCTTATTTCTTATTATTATTTTTTGATTTTCCAACAAGTATATTTAATCGATCGCTTTCATAAGAATCGTCTTCGAGCAAAAATTTGATAACATAACGCTAAAAGACTAAGCGTGAAACTAAATAGCAATAATAAGTCAAAGTTAATTAATGAAATTCTTAGAAGATAACTTTTGTCTTAATTGACAAATTGCGTTAACAAAAATGTCGTAATCGCAATAATTTAATAATGTGACTTCGAAACGTTGATTTAGCTTTTGCGTAAATGTCGTAAAAAGCGCAATGTTATTAATTTATCGCAAGAATTTAAGTTTAAAGATCTAGACAACAACAATCGACAAAACTTGATAAATAAACATTTTTCGAAAAGTTGCAACGCTTAGCGACTTGAGCGATATAAATCGAATACGAACATGTATTGATTAAAAACTAAGCTAAAAAATGTCGCAAAGAGTGAGACAAAAGCAAGAATCAAATGTGTTCGATTTGACGATTGAACGACGATGTCAACGATCGCCAATAAATAACATTAAAGAAGAGAAAACACTTACGACATCAATGAAGACGATGTCGTTCGAATTGATTCTTAGAAATTCATTGATTAAAAAAAAGATTTTTAATGACGTCTCTACAAGAATAAAAAATGCATATAATCTTCGTTTTGCTCTTTCTTGTTTATTTTAAATTTTTAATTGCAATCTCGAATTCAAGTTTCACGTTTATTTATATCTTTTTTTAGTTGTTTTGCGTTTACATAATACAATAATTACAATCAATTTAAACAACGTTAAATTCTATTAATCTTTTAACACAATTAAGTCGATTAATAAGAATTCTATAATAATCTTTTAACACAAAGGCGAAATCGCTAAAGATACTAAAGATGAAAATGCAAATATGTAGAATCTAGCATTAATAAAAATGATTTAACGAATTTAAAAATTCTTAAATGTGTTAGAAGTTATTACAACGAAGATCGTCACAAAAACAATAAAAATTAAGACAACATTATTTTACTCTTTCTTCGAATTTCGACAATCTTGTTATTTACTTTTCAATTATTAATTTCGAAGCAATTTTTACTTTACGATTATACAACATATTCAACGATAAATTAAGCTCATTTATCGTTTATATGAAGTTTAGCGCTCTTTGTAAACGCGACAAACTTAGAGACTAAATGCGATTCTTAACTTCTATTCGCTAATTTCAATACTAACAAATGACGTCGATTTAGATGTTTTATTCTTGACTAGATAACAAACGATTTTATCTTCAATTTTTCTCTATTTTCTAATAATTGTTTTTCGTCGATATACGATATATAAATCTACGAATTAAACGACGATGCTCACAAAGATATTGAGTCTCATCACACAATCAATAAAAGAAAAAGAAAGAGCACAAAGAAAAGAAGTAAAAGAATGAAGAAACTAAATGCTTTAACGAATTTGTAACGATTAAAAGCGTCATAAGTCTTCAAAATTTCTTTAAACGCACAACGAACAATGCAAATTTAAATAAGAATGACGAAAGTGCGCATAGATCGAAAAAGATTTAATGTGCAAATAAATGCGTAAATCTTTATCGTCATAAACGCGTTTAACGCTTTTGAAAAGATTTGATCGTAATCGACGAAACAAATGATATCGACAACGATAACGTAAATGATTTCGTCAAACATCGTCGATTTCTTTTGATAATCAAGTCATCTTTTTGATCTATCTTTAGAAATTTCTTTGCGCGATTCTATTAGCGACGCAAAAATACAAGTTCAAGTTAATCTAATGAGCTTAACAATAATTAAGATGAGCGCTAACAACGCGTTTCTAATAAACATTCGAGATTTTCTAACATACTTTAAACAACTCTCTCGTAATTAAGAATAACGACGAAACAATTAACGAAATCGATGCTTTTATAAGAGTTACGAACGTTAAGTCTAAGATTAATATCGCACATCGCTTAAGCTTTTACTTGAGAAAACAATTTAAGACGCACGATTGCTTAAATTCTTATATTATTATCGAATTCATTATTTTATTTCTTGATTGCTTAATCACTTCTAATATTGTTTTATTTCAAGATTAAAATAAGCAAATTGTGTGCGAAGACGATTACGAAGTAGCAACGACTATCAATTTCTCGAACTTTATTGTCGTTATTCTCTCATTTCTTGAGCGAAAGAATTAGCGAGATTTAGCACAAAATAAAGAGAAGAACTAGAAGATCGTAAAGATTGTTAACAAGAAATAAACAAAAAAAGATTGCGAATACATATTGCGCTAGAAAAATACGTGAATGTTCGATAGCGAATTGCGAAACGCGACGCAATTAGTGCGAGAATTTGATGCACAAATTAAGGAACAACGTGAAGATAAAAGAGACAAATCAACTCGCATAGAAAAGAATAAGCGATCAATAATTGTTTTAAAGTGCAACTAATATTATATAGTATTGTTACTACAAATTTTATGACAATCTTTACGAAGAATTGCGAGAGTTCAAAATACTTTTGAGTTTGCGCAACGCCTTTGTAACAATGTGTTTTTTTAGAGATACGTAACGTTTCTTTATGTAGTTCTAAGCTTTAAGTACTTCGATAAAAATGTCTCGTAAAAATCGATAAAATGAGTCGAAGTTTCGTTATATTGTGTGAAGATTTTGTTGTTAACTTGAGAGTCGAAAATATAGCAAGAAGAATAAATTGTTGCGAGATCGTTGTTATACTTATTTATTCTTTTTCTAGCGAAATGCGCTTAGAAAATCTAGAATTAATATTGCCAAAATGCTAAAATTCTCTTAAATCTTTAAACGTTGCGAGACATTCGAATTTACACAAAGTTAAATAAAATCTATTTGTTTACAATTTTATATTAAATTTATTTGAACAATGCGTCGTCGTTGAAGTTCTTCTCTTTTATCGTTGACTTAAACAAGAAAGAAGCATGCTAAAAGAGTTAAAGAAAAGAACAAAAGAATATAATTTTGTGAAACGCGTTCGTATTATTAAAACACTTTTCATCTTTGTTATCAACTTTCTTAAAGAGAAATGCCAAAGAAGAGACGCAATTATCAATGCCTTAATAATCTTGTGTCAATTACAAAAAAGTCAAAACTTTTAACGCAAAAAGAACTCTTTTACGATCAAGTCTAAACAAGAGAAGATTGCGCAAATCACTGTTTAACGATCAAGTCTTTCGACGTCTCTTTCGATCGAATGCATGTCAACTCAATGTATCTTTTGTCTAGACAATGAAAAGTTATTGATGTCAAAACGTTTATAATCTTCTTTAATTATGGTGATTTGAAATTGCACTTTTATTGAAAGCATCTTCGTTATCATTTAAATAAATAATTTATTGCATGCTTTCATTTGCGATGCAACATTAATTTTAAGAACAAAATGCATTTTCAAAATTATACAAAAGTGATTCACAAAACTTTCACGTAATTGAACGAGCTCTCTTTCGTCAATTGCCATTCTATGAGATCTATTAAGAGACGAGACTAGTTCAAATATTGACAAGAAAAAATTCTTTAAAGTTGCGCGATCTAGTATCGAGTCTTTGTAAAATATTATTGCTTTTTTCATCTTCATAGAGTTTGTTCTTTAAAAACAACGTTTTCACTCTTAAATTATATTATGTTCTAGAAATTGCAATATTTCGATTAAATTAATGATGCATCTCTAAATTGATTTTTGCTAGTCAAAAACATCATTCGTGACGATTTTAAGAATTAATTTAACTAATTTTTTAGTCAAATTGATCTATGCACATTTCGTGATACTTCGAAAGAATTAATTATTATGCAATCTCTCTCTTAGTAGTAAGATTAATCTTTGCTAGATGCCCAAAGACACGATCTATGTGCGTGATGATCAATTTCGTTCGATTTAATTTGATTGATTCTTTAGTCAAATTAATCTATGCGCATTTCGTAATAATGCTTGCGCTCATATAAATAATGAACACAACTACTATAAGTGCACTATATGCAAGAAGAGAAACGCATAAAAAATCTATCAAATCACAAACGCACACTTAAATGTTTAATATACTTTCATTTATAACAAGTGTAAAGTTTGTTGTGTTAATAAAGAATCATTTTTTAATCTTATTAATAAAATAATAAGATGTTAAAAGCGACATTATTCGCAAAAATAAAATTTTAATTCAATGTTATAGAAATTTTACGATCACGCTTTCATTTATTAAATGTCGCTATTTCGTTCTTATCTTAACGTCAATATTCGTCTTGTTAAAGAGCATCTTTGCATTGCTATCGACACGTCTTAAAGCAATGAATTAAATGAAAAAGATAATCGTTTAATAATAGATAATTATACTAAACGCGAATTATGTTATGTGCTACTTAAAGTTTAACGTCAACAATACAAAACGTATAAACAATTTAATTTTGTTAATTGTAAAATCAATAATATAGACTTTTAACAACGTTCGCATCGTTGTATTCGCAAATGAAGTTTTCGTTCGTCTTAATCGTCTATAGAATATAGAAATAAATTATTCGAATGTTTCTCTTAATAGATAAAGCGTAAGCGATAATAATCATGTTCTTAATTTAGCAAAAAGTTGATTAGTGAAAGAAGTCTTCGAAGACATTATATAGCAAATCTACTTATTAATCGTTAAATTTCGTAATAATTAAACATTCTATTTTTTTGCGAATTATTATCGCTTCTTCTTTAGACGTATGAGCTCTTTAAAGCATATGTGCTCAAATTTGACTTCGCACATTAGCATTTAATTCGTAATATTTTAACATAAAATAAATTTTAATAAGAATCGCATTATCGAAGTTAGCAACTTGATTTATAATAAAGAATATAATATTATTGCAATATTTTAATTTGCGAAGAAACATTAGCTTGTTGCGAACAACATTCGTTTTCGAACGTTATTTCAAATATACGTCTAATTTATTCAAAAGAATGAGAGCATTCTAGTAATTGACGATTTAAAAAACGCGCAAAAGTTGAACTTTCATTATCGCTAAATTAAGACTTAATTCTCTAGCAAAGATTTGAAGAGTTAAACAAGATTAAGAAAGATTTAAAGCAAATATATCTATTAAATAAAGCGATCTTTGAAGACGCTTAGACATCGTCTTCGTCGTTAAGGTCTTTTCGACGTCTAATGTTTTATTAAGTGATACGTCAATCGTTTTCTATAGAAGTATTGAGCGTCTTACTACAAAAGCACATTAAGACCTTGTTTCTTATTTGTCACAAAGTCATTAAATAAGACGTTAAACACTAGATTCAAACGAGTTTTCACTAGAACTATAATAATCTTCTTTTGTTTATTAAGAATTGTTAAACAATTAAAAGATGTTAAAAATTATTTAATATCTTTAATATTAACAACGACAAACTTAACTATATATTAACGAATCAATTTGACTATCATCGCATCATAGAAAAGAAATCGTTATACGTTACGTCTTGTCTTTAAAATCGAAATTTATCACAATTGAACAACAAATAAGTAAGTCATTTTTCTTAAATTTAATTGACTTCGTTTTATTACTTTTGATTTAATTAAGAACTCGTTCGCTAAAAGACTTCGAGAAAGCATCGAAATACTTATTATTATTCATTTTTTTTTATTAATTCATGAGATTGCGATTTAATATAATTAAAATTTATTTTTCGAAAAAAGTAACATCAAACATAACTCAATTGTCGACAAAAATCTTAATAGACTTTTCGTTCTTTATGTAGAATGTCGTATCTTAACAATAACAATAATAAGCTTTGAACATAAAAACGAATTTTCGATCACATTGAACAAATTAAGTTTTTATTTTTTGTTCGTTCGAATAATATCGAAAAGAAAATGCGTTCAACGTACTAATACGTTCTTTTTTACAAAATTTTATGATAACAAGATTAATCGATGTCTTTTCAAACATTTAATCGTCGTAATTCAAATTTTGATACTTCATCTTATAGTATTTTAATCTAGTGCTTGTTTTTTGCTCTTCGTCGACATTATACATGACGCATCGTGATTTACTAATATAAAGCAAGTCGTATAAATTATCGAATTTAGCGTAAAGAGTGCTCAAGCAAATTGTAAATAATTTCGTCATTCTTTAAAAGCGAGAAAAGGCGCTAAGTCGTAAAATGATAAATTGTTTTAATAAAATCGATTAAGAGATTTAATTGTTTAAGACAAATAGCGTCGTATATAATGCTAATATTTGCGTTGCTCTAATACGATTTCAATTCGTGAAAATAGTTGTATAGCAAGTTTCGTTTAATTTAAACTTTAATTAATGAAAGACTTAAGCTACTAAATCGAAGAAGAGCTTTACAATAGACTTGTCTTCGTTCAAATTGATTGTGCGAATGTTTCGTAAAATCGTTTTTAAAATGTTTCGTAATTCTTCTAATTTGATATCAACGTAATATATTGAATTTAACGTCTTCTTATTTAGGTCGTTCTTGTTAGCAAAAGAAGTGTACACAAGCATCAATGTACTCATCAATTCGTTAACGAACGACGAATACATATTGATTTAAGTCGATCATTGCATTAAACAATTTAATTGATTTTTCAATTTTATATTCGTATGTCTTTGCATTTCAATTGTAAACATATAGATGTTAGCGTATCTCATTAATTAAGTCAAAATCTTGTTACATTTACATCTTACTAACGATTTTAAACTTTAATTTCGAAACTCTAATTACAACTTTTTGTTTGTCTTTAAATGTTTCTTCGATCTTAACAAGCTAAAAAACTTTCTTTGAAAACTATAGAGTTTAAACAACCTTTAACAATTTTAAAAATTGTTAAACGTGCTTCAAGATAAGCACTTGCTTCGATAATAACAATTCAAAGCTATTAAGAGATGTTTTCGACAATCATAAAGAAATAGATAATTTTAAGATAATCACATTCGTTAACGTTATTGTTTTGATAAAAAAGCAATCTTAAAGAACAAATATCTATGAATGTTTTTGTAAAGAAAAGTTGTGTATAACTCTTTAATCTAAATTGCAACGCGAACGAACAAATAAAAAACAAAATTCGAATAAAGCTAAAAAGTCATTATATGTCTTTCTAAAAAAGCTTAATTAACTTTATCTTTATCTACGCGTCGCAAACGTATTCTCTATAGAGTCTTTTTTCTTTTTGACATTAAATAGTGAGAATAGCATTTTATGTACAAGTGCGAAAACTAAAACGAATTGTCTAGACTTATTGATCTTGTGTGTGCGTCAAACATATTTAGACGTATTTGTCTTCGTTGTTGTCGTCGCAAGACTAGCGAGGCTTGTCGACTTCATATTATGTATTAACATATGTAAAAACGCACAAATTTCTTTAGAACAAAACTATAAAAGAGATGAAAAAAGTAATTGAAGCAATTTAAGAATATATGTTGTTGCGTGAAGACTTCTAATTTGCAATTTAAAATATAAGTCGAATTTCAAATATCGCAATTCGTCGTAATTTAATCTTAGAATCGCAACATAATGTATTGCTTTGTGCTTTATCGCAATCAATATATTATATCGCATTACAACGCATTTTCGATATTCTTTACGTCAATGCGAAAAACGAATAATCGAACGACTAAATTAGCATTTGTAAAGAATATAAATACGATTTCTTTACGACATTCTATCGCTATTGACGAAAATAATAATATTAAAGTGAAAAACATGTTTAAAAATAATTAAGCTTTAGTGAATCTCGCGAGTCTTAATCTATCTCGCAAACGACAACGCAATAAGTTATTTATTAATAAGAATCTTAAAGCAATACAAGTTGCGACATTGAGTTTAAAAGAATTTTTTCGATTAACGAACACTTAAGAAGCAACAATACAAAAGTGCTTTTAACTTATTAAAGAGATTTTTTTCACAATCTTAAGAAATAAGCTAATAGAGTTTTTGATTTTCGAAGTTCTCGAAGACACATTAAGTTTACAATCACAAATGCGCGAATTTGTATTAATTAAACAAGGAATCGTCTTAGTTAAAGAAAACAAGAGAGTAGCACATACAAATATCTATAGAATTACTAATTAGTTATTTGCGCAAAATAGAGATAATATTGTTTTCGTAAAAAGACATAAGACTTACGCAAGTATCGATAGTGAAGAACATTAAATGTTTAAAGATAAAAAGTCGTTGCGAAATATTGATGCAATGATGAGCTTATTTCTACAAAAAGAGATAATTAAAAGCAATTATTAACTTGTTTTGAAAGAAAGTCTTTGCAAGAAAATAATAAATTAACACTTTTATTAACGTGAATCTATGAATTTAAACGTCGTATAAAGAGAATTGATTACTCTTTTCAAAGAATTGACTTTAATCGCTTTCAATTTATGTTGCGAGAGTTTTATTATATTTTAGTAAAACATTGCAATAGTAAAAATAACAAGATTGCGATGCGACAATTTGAAAGATTTTTAACGAAGCAATTCAACTCTCTTCGTTTAGCAATTAGAAGATATCACATATTCGCGAACGATATTATTGTTATCACAAGAACAACTTTGCGATGTTTTGCGTTACTAGACGCAAAAGTCGAGATTATGTTTCAAAGATTATTTAACGTAAAGCTCTACTAAAAATATATTTAATTATTCGAACGTTATTGCTTTTGACTTAATTTACGTCTTAGATAGTTTGCGTCTTAATTAAATAAAAGAACGCAAAACTCTTTTCAATTTGATCTTTTTTATTAATTAGTTATTTGGCGCAATTTACAACGATATTAACTCGCTTCAACTAGATTTGTTAACAATGTTCGCACTATTCTTTTGAGCATTAGCTTTTAACATTCGTTAAATATTAACGTCAAGCTATTAATACTTTTAATTACACTCTTTTTCATCTATTCTTACGTTGTGTTCTTTCATTCTATTTCATTTTTCTTTAAAGACTTCTCTTAAACGCGCAAGTGACTTTTTACGTTAAAAGTCTTGTTATTTTTGTTATTCTACAATTTCTTCTTAATGAAATTAAATATCTTAATAGACATCTAAGACTACTAACATTCTAACATTAATAAGTCGAACTTAATATCTTTTTTTACGATTTCAACATTAATTTTTGATCAAGTTGAAAGCTTCTATTTGTGTTACTCTATTAACTTCGTCTATAAAGCAATTTTCGTTTTCACTTGTTCAATCAACGTAAATTAGTAACATCGTTAACGTTTAAAAAATGACAAAACAAAAGCAAGAAATCGATGTAGACGCTTTTGAGCAATTTTAATGCTAAGTTAATTTTATTTCGTTCAAATTGATTTCAAGATTTTTTAAGACGAATTCGAAAATGTTATTAGTTATATATTTGAGGACGAAACACAAATTAAGTTTATAATCTTCACGAATGCTTTAATAAGAGTTAGAAATGCCTTAGAGAAAATGCGCTAAAAAAGAAGAGACATTAAAATAGAGAAGATACAAGACGTTTCTTTTTAACATCGATACGAAGTCATCGACGATAAAATGAAATTTACTCGATTTTGATTTGTTGCAATTTAAACATTTTACGCAATCGAAAATCGTCATCGTAATCGATTAAAATATTTATGCTAATGTCTTGCTTTAAGTCGCTAGAAATTATCATAATCACGCAATTTAAAAACAACTTTTGTCGCTCTCTTTTTAATTTTTACAAATGACTATTTTAAACTGCAATGCGAAATGATTCGCTAAAAAAATATTTTATCGAATAATGCGTTCGAAAACATGTATTAAATCTTTGAGATAAATCTTAGTAATGTGTTGCGCAAAGACAAATGCTTCTAGCTTATGTCTTTAATTTTATATTACTTTACGAATCAATTATGCGCTTCTTTACAAAATATAATTTCTTGCAAATCTTTAGTGAAGAGAAACTTTATAAAACTAACGCAACGAACATTACTCGCAAATTCTTGCCTCAAAGCTATAAATTCTAATAGCTCTTTTGCGTCAAAATTTAATTGCAATTTTCGTCGTTCGCTTCTATTAACTTTTAATAGAGTCTAAACATAATTCTTAAAGTCGATTTTGTTGTATGTCGTAGATTTCATCGCCAATATAAATGCGAAAAATAGATAATAATTTTCGTTCTAAATTTTCTAATAAATATTTTGCGCATTTCTTTTTCTTCAAATCGTCGTTAATTAATTTAATAAATTTTTTTTCTTTTTTTAAGCTAACATCAAATTATTCTTCAAATTAATCTTGAGAGATTTTAGAACATTACTAGCTTTATTTAATGTCTAAACGATATCGTAAACTTTCAAAATGTCTATTCTTCATTTTATCTTAAAATTAATCATGATAATGTTAATTAACAAATCAAAGAATGTGAAAAGATGTTAAAAGAATGAAATGAAGTAAAATGAAATGAAGTAAGATAAAAGTGAACGCTATTGCTAATGATTACATGTACGTTCATTAGTTAGTTTGCCAAATTCACTTACTAAATTACGTTAACTTTAAATGATTATTTCGAATGCACTAAAGTAAGCTAAGATAAAATGAAATAAGATGAAATAAAATGAAGTGAAATGAAATGAAATGAAGTGAGATAAAACGATTAAATCATAGTCTCTTGCACGTCTCATTAATCTTAAAGAATGTTATCTTAAAAAATAATTATTATCGAGTCATTATTTGCACAATAATACGACATCAAGTGATCAAAATGCTAAGTTGCATAAATCTACATTCTAGAGTATTGAAATGCAAATACTAATTGCAAAATCAATACAACGTCATTTGCTAAAAAGTGAAAAGAGCAACATAATACAATATTATATTCGATTGAATTACAATTGATGCAAAAATGAGAAGCTTATGCAAAGAACGTATCTATCACATTCGAAAAAAAAAATCGAATCAAACTATAAAAAAAAATGTATAATCGATTGTTTCTAGTTTTTCTCTTTTTTTTTAATTTTTTCGATTGTTATGCTATAGCTCAAAGTAACAAATTTGTAAAGCTTATCTCACGAATACGAAGCATTCTTCTCAATCAATCATATTATTTATCGTCTCTATTTTTGAGAATTACTACACATCTAATATTATGACGCATACAAATGTGATTCACAAGTCGCTCATTTTTTCACAATCGTTAAGAATCTCTTCTAGAAGCTCTATATATATATCTAAGAATTGCTCACATGCGCACATGCTTTCGCAAATCGATAATATCGATCGTTTTGAACAAATTGTCGAAAAACTAATTCGAACATTGAAAAAATTAAATGTTAAAAACAAAATCGAAGATGTTAAGCTTAAGACTTAAAAATACGTTATAATTAAGAAATCAAAGATTCGAGTCTTGAAACTAAAGTATAAATTAATCGATAAAATGTATATTGACTCGTTTGTGATTACGATTTCGCTAATGTCTTTTATTTAATTGAAATAATAATACATCTAAATACAAAATCGTAAACTCAATAATTTTGTTTAAAGAAATAATCGATCTTGATAAATACATGTTCGTCGTTCGTATTCAAACAAATAAGTCGATGAAAACTTAACACGTTTCGATGCTAAAACAAGAAAATTCAAAAAAAGAAATCTTTAAACAAGTATTTTACATCGATATTAAATTTAACGAATTAGAAGATATTCTAACAATCGTTTTGCGAAACGTGCACGAACTCTCTCTTAAAGAGAACAAAATCACTATATAAATTTATCTTATTTGCTTAAAACGTAATTTAACGACGAAATAGTTTGAGCGAAATCTATTGTATTATTATATTAAGAAATTAAAAACTTATTGAACAAAACTCGATAACAATATTAACAATGATGTTAAACTTAAACATCTTAATTTGTTAATGAAGTACATTGATGCTATTTACATTTCGACTTCGTCTCGTCTTGTATCGCTTCTAAAAAATCGCGAAATTACGTACAACTTGCTTTAAACTTTATTCAAGTTAAATATAAAGATTTATACGATCGTTCTTGATGCGAAAAAGTCAAGTTGTTGTCAATATAACTTGAGCAAGAAGAGAACAACAAGCAACGAAATATTATACTTTTATGTGAAATGTTGTTTGTTAAATTTTAACGAACAAATGTTTAATAAAATATTAACGACATTGAAAATCGATTTTTTTTAAAAAACGAAGCGAATTAATAGATTTAAGATCTTTTTATTCGAGTTTCATGCGCATTAAAAAGAAATGAAAAAATACTTTGTAAAGTGTAATTAACAATTCGTCTTTTTTACGAGTCAACATTATATTTAATATTGTAACAATGTCTTTTACATAAAGAAGAACGAATACGTCGAAGTTTTTGTGAACAATTGCATTATGATTGATGTAACTTTTTTTCGCAAAATTAATTTCAATTACATTCGATCGCACATTAACGAATTGATCAAATCGAATTTGTCGATTAATATTTATATTTTTTTTTGACAATATCAAAGCAAAAGAAGTCAAGATTAATGATCTTAATACAACAATTATAAGCGAAAACAATTTTTTAATTTGTAATTAAACGATTTATAAGTGAAGCTTTGACAATAAACGATAATGTAAGCTTTCTTTTTTAAAACAATGTACAAAATGAATTTGCGCTAATGATGAAAAGTGAAATTTGTGATCAATAATATCACAAATATTGTTTAAAATTTGTCTTTTTTCGACAATCTTGTCATTTTTATTACGAAGAAGAAGATCATCATTGCTTTTGCGAAAGCTCACATATTTCGCACATTCGACAATATAATTGACGACTTTATAAAGAGAAAAAATTAAGAATTAATAACACTTTTATAATACAAATTTCGATGCGTCGTTTTTTGTCGTAGACTAATATACATTTCTAGCGAATCTTCTAAAGTAGTATCGAATTTAATAAAAAGTTTCAAAAAAACTACAACGATATCAATTAAATAGTTAACAAAGCATCTTATTTCTAGCATTGTCGACATAGCTCGTATTTGAGCTCTTAACAAAATACTTATATAATCTATTCTTATGTTCAAAAGACAATTAAGACGAACGAGAACTTCATTCGCAAATTGAATGAAATAAACATCATAAAAAGTATATTTCAATGATTTAATTACGAGCAAAATCGAACTATTTGTAAGTTTTTTACTATTGACGTTTGATTCTAAATAGCATAGAACATAATGAGAGATTTAACGTTGTAATGCATAAAGATTACTTAGAGACACTTTATTCTACTTTTCTTGCACTTTCTTACTTTATTAACACTTTATTCATTTTCGCTAAGCTCAATGATATACTTTATAGAGTTTATTAAGAATTGCATGCGTTTAATTGTTTAAATCACTCATTTATCTTTTACAAATAAGATAATAATTTGACAATAAATATAAGTTTTTTTTTGTCTTTAATCGCTATTGAAGGTCACTAGATCTTACGTATATTATAAGTTATCTCGCCTTTCTAATTTGATTTAGTATGAAAGAATGAAAGTGTTAACGATGTCAAGATGAAGTGCGAACAAAGTAAAATAAAGTGTCTTCAATAATTATCTTAATTTTTTATCAATGAATCAAGATAATCTTTTAGAGAACAATTAATCTATAACAATTAAACATTAGTTTCGAAGACTAAATTCAAACATCAATAAAAGCGCTTCTTCAAATGCTCAAAAAAAGAGCTCAATCGTCGATTTCTCTCGATTTATCTATAGTTTCTTTAAACTTCAAGAAAAAAATATACTATCTCGCTAGAAACAAAGTATATTATTGTCGAAAAAATAATAAGAATTTACAAATGAATTTTGCGATTAAGTTGCAATTAACTTTCGCAAAATACTATATAACGAACAAGAACAATAAGTAATGCGATTTTTAACACTTAACTTCACGTAATATGTTATTTATCTCGTAATTGTTTATATACTTTGCTATATCGAATGTCTAATGTCGATCGTCTTTAGATTCTAAACAATGTTTTTAAACAAGAGAAAAATGTTAATGCAAAATATATACGCGAAAAGATTTAATTCTTTTTTAAGACGAAAGTTAAAAACTTTTGATTTATTTAAATTTAAATAACATCGTTTTAACAACTTCATTGTTCGAATATTTACAAAATGATTTGCTTACAATATACTAAGATCTTGACATAGTACTTAGAATGTTTTTGTTATAACGAAAAATCAATGTGCATTGTTAAAACATTTAACAATTATTAATTCAAAATTATAATCTTTTATTTGCAACGAAAACACAATCATTGCTTCTAATTTTATAAGTTCGTAATTTCTAATATCGCGAAGATCATTAAGAAATTAAAGTTAATTTTCTTGAAATTGTTTGTCTTCAAACATCGTTATAAAAGTAATTTCTCTTTGGTTTAGCAATTTATTTTGTCGTTTAATCGTTTTTTTTCAATTCGCTATGTAATGATATGTAATTCTTCGACAACTACTTTAAATGAAAGAAATCTATTATGTTTTAATTATAACTTTGAATTAAATCTTAAAGATTTTTAAAAAAATAATAATTTTTAGTTGAATCAAAACTTAGAATGCGAGAGAGCAATTACATCGAATAATTACAATATAATATTTAATAAAGTACGCTCTTAATGTCGACTTCTTGACGCTATGTGTTCTTTTCAAATGTCTTTCGAAATTTATGTTTAAACGTAAAGAAGAGTAACGCATCTATTTTATGCCGTAATTGCGAAAAATCAAAAGTCATAAAAAGCATAAATAAGAGCATAGCGAAGCAAAATGCTTAATTAATTATGCACGTGATGTTAAAGTCTTTGCTAGGCAAAGAATAGCAACTAGATAGACAAAGCAACTAGGCAAGGCAACTAAGCAAGATAAAAAGGCACACAAATGAACAAGACAAACATCTATAATAATTGTAAAAATAATTCTCTAAGAACTAAGTTAACAATCAAGTTATACTTGATTGTTTAAGAGCAAACGTCATCGATAGACGCCAAACGCTCTCTTGTTATTTGGCAAGAGCATTAGACACAAATCTCGTAACACATGCTCTTCTTAAAAGAAAAGACATTAACGCTCTCGTTATATTGCAAACTTAAACGTCACTTAACTTCTAAACTTAATTATCATTTTGTTTAGATCTTAATAATCTAATCAATCGTAATGAATTCGTCGTTCTTGTTCGCTCAAGCGTCATGTTGTTAAATAGTCTCAAATTAATTCTTTTCGATGCCCAATTCGTCGTAGAACTTCTTGTCGCGTTAGCGATAAACGTTTTTTCTCGCGTTTGAGTACGTCTTATTTAGCTCAATTTTTGCAAAGTTGTCTTAAAAATTATCTTCGAACGATTTGACGATTTTGACGATTTAAGTTGACTTATCAACGAATTTGACAATGTTTTTAAGAAGAGCATAGATATTGATCACGATAATGAGATCGACATTAAGAATAGCGTTGCAACTATTCTATATAGCTTGAAAGTGCGTCGTTGTCTCGTTCGAGCTATTTGTTATTTTGCTTAGCATTTGTTTAGCAATAATCGCAAATCAAGTTGCTTAACAATTAATAATTAAGACATTCGTAAATCTAAAAGTTATTCTTTTGCGAATTGATTTATTTTTCGAAAACGATGTTCAACGCACAATTAAGTTCGTCTTGATTGTTTCGAACTTCTTTGCGTATCGTTTTAGCAACTTTGAATCTCGCGAAACGAAAAATAGAGCAAGATTAAAAAAGACATCTTTGTTAATTAAGATTTTTAAAGTCGATTTGCTTGCTTTTATCGTCAAAGCTAGACGTTCGCAAGACGACGTCATTGTCTCGAATAAAATTTGATCGACGTTTGTTTTTTGCGTCTTTCGCGCTTTAATTAAAGTTGCGCCTTGACGTTTAATTGCTTGACGAACTTTGATTAACACAATTTTTTTGTTAATGTCGATCGCCTTAAGATCTTTCTTGTAGTATAAATTTGAAAATTGATCGTTAAATATGACGAAATTTAAGACAAACTTGCAAGTCTTGTAATTTGCAAAGATTTAATCTTTTTTTAGAGACAACGACTTGTTAAAACGTATTAATGTGTCGTGAGACATAATGCTATATACGAGATCGCTTATTTTGATCGTTTTGTATTTCCTTTTGCGAGTTGATAATTTAAATAAATTAAATGTTAACATCATCTTGTAAAATGTATTTCTTTTTGAAAACATTGATAGTGCTCATAAACACAAAAATCAACTCTAGAGATTCGCGTAACATGCGAATATTGTTGTTTTTGTTAAAAGTTGCGAATTATAGAGCGAAGCGATCTTGTATTATGATATTGACGCGAATGACACAATTCACATCATAATTAATAAGACACGTATAACTCGTTAAATAAATAAAATAATTGTTGATTTTTATCTTTTCTTTAAATTAAAATAGAGCGACATCGTTCTCAATTGCCTTCGCGTTTAAAATCTCGAAATTAAGAACTAAATAAACAAGAGATACGTCATTGTCTTTGCGAAGCATAAATATGATAAAATAGTTATTAAACATAAACATCTCGCGAATAAGTTGTTCGACGTTTGTCATAATATGCTTTTAGAGTAAATCGCTCTTAGATTTAACATTTATTTGATTTAGTTTGTTGTCGTTTAATGCAATTTAATTATTATTATCTTGTTAACTTAGCGTTTTCGCGAGATCGTTTTTGATTATCTAATTTGCGACTTTGCGTTCGCGAGCTTTTGCGACATTTTAACTAAGATAAGAATTCTTGTTCTTTTTATTAAAAGTCATATTAATTGCTTGCTAGATAACGACAATAAATAGACGATCTTGCAATGCGACAACAATAATAAGAATATTATTGTTAATAATATAAAGATAGTAACTAACAATAATGAGCAAAAATACGTGTTAATAAAACTAAAGATAATGAGCTTTAGTAATGTTATTAATATTAATGTTAATCGTACTAGTGTTCTAGTGAATCGCATCTTATAACTAAAACTTGTAAAGCATTTATTATAAGTAAACAATAAATTATGATCATTTAACGCTACGTTTAAACAAGTAGTTTATCGTTATTAATTCTTGAACGTCGACAACAATAACATCAAGATAATGTTTTGACGTCATTATCTTTCTCGTTGTTTGTAATAGTCTTAATCTTGAACAACTTGTCTTTTTTCTTAGTTATAAACGCGTTTTTTGTTGTCTTAGACAATTGATCGCGCTTCTTTAACAATAATATAAGAACAATAATGTCTACTAAAGATGTCAAAGCAATTACTTTAAATATTGTGATAATTGTTTCAAGGCGTCTCATAATAAAGAAAATAGACATTTCGTACTTTGTCTTATAATTATTGACAAAATTCGCAAAATCGTTTAGCCAATTCTCGTTATATTATTGATTTTATTTAGCATCGTAACTCTTTTATCGAATAAAATATTTCAAAATAAAACAATTTTGCTCATATTGACGAATGCGATATTTGATAAAAATCTTAATTTTGTAAAAATGTTATTCGACATTTAACTTAACGACAATTTTCGAATAATTTGATTTTGAACGATTGTATAAGTCTTTATCGTCTAGCGCTAATTCGAAATAAGCAATAAATATAATTAAGTGAATTTTCTAATTTATCGAGAGATTCAATTTGTACGTTAGATTGTTTTTTCGTTCGAAAATCTTAAAAAATTCGATGCGTTAAATCGACAATTTAAACGATTTAACGAACGACAAAAAGTAATTTTTGTAAAGACGAAAATACATTATGTTGCTTATTAAAAACTTGATAAATTTATAATATTTGTTGTATATTGTTTTGATTATTATGTTAATTTACGCAATTGTTATTTCTATTTTAAAGACGTTAACGACCTTCTTTTGCAATCAATTCGTATAAAAATCGTTAAATCTAAGAAGAAATAAGAAATTACGCATCTTAAAATTCATAATTATCTTATTTAATAACAACTTAATAAAGATACTAAGTAAATTATTGAGACGAACGCGAAGTGCGAACAAAAAGAACACTTAATTCAAATATGCATTGCTAGTCGCTACATATTACAAAACTATTTTAACTATTTAATTTGTTCGTTTACTTTATTCGTTTGTTTATAAATAATATGTTGTCGAAACTAGAAATTGAACTTCTAGTTTTTAAAACATAATTATTTAAAATTTAGATATAAACTTGCGATCTTTGTTGTACACAAACGCTTTTAAAACTTTCTAATTAACAAAATTATCAAAAAGAATATTTGTTTACTTCGCTATAATGTGAATCGTTTTATCGCTTAAAATAATTACTTTTTTGGAAGATTTGCAAGTCGTCGTTAAGACAATATTGAAGCTCTAGCATAACAATAGATTTAAGACGAAATCGATGCACACAATATAAAAAGACACGAGAGAACTCAAAATTAAATTAAGACTTCTATAAAATTAATATCGTTTAATTTGATAAAGATTGCATTTTTAACAATGAGCAATGTATCGATGCAATCGAAAGGCAAGTTTGCGAAAATAAAAATTAACAATTATTGTCTCGTAAATGCGAGTAAAACTAGTATAACTATTTATGTTGTACGCCTAATAAAAGAATTTTGTCTTAAATTTCTTAAGCAAACATAGTTTCTTGCGATTTGCATAGTCTATAAAGTAAAGTAAGTCGTCTTTTTCAAAAAATTAAATGCTAGAAAACATAGACAACTTTCGAATCGTCGTTAGAATTTTTGTTCATTTAATAAATTTAACGTATATTTCGAGAAATCTTTTCTTAAAGATTTATTTATTTAAATAAAACATAAGTGAAATAAGATTGTTTTGTCGATTATATCTTGATCGATTAAATTTAACTTCTTTTTAAAAGTTTGTCGCATTAACTTAATTATAGTCTTTACGTTCGTTACAAAGTTGTTTATTTTATCTAAGATTAATAATTTGTTTTTGTTATGTTTATTTTCAAATGCAAGAAGTCTAAACAATGCATTTAAAATCGTATATAGTCTTCTTATACAATAACGTACGTTTAATGAAAATTGTGAAAAATATTGCGAGATACGCACAAGACGAAGATTGAGCTTGTTAATTGATAAGAAGAACGACGTAGTTTGTTTAACAATGCTTGTTGTAATCAAATAATTAGTATAAACTATAATAAGTCTCTTAATTGCTTTTATTAGATGTTTGATCTTTCGTATTGTTTATACAATACAAATTACTTTTATTTTAATTGATCAATAATTTATTTTGACGAAGCTTAGAATCTTGAATAAAAACAAAACATGCTAAATATTGTTTTATCTAAAGTTGTCGCTAGTTAAATCGTCTTTAACATAATATATTTTAATATTAAATTCGCGTTTCTTCGAAACGTCTAAGTCTATGTACAATTGACGATTGTTGTCGAAATAAATTAAGAAGTACGAAGTTGTTAAGAATCGCTATAATTAATAAAAGAATTAAAGAAAAGTAGACGAATGTTCAATACACGTGTTTCTTAAATACGTCTTTCGCTTTTATTCGTTAACAATAAAGAAATTCTTTAGAAGACGAGTTTTTTCTTGCTATAAGACGTTAGTTCGTTGAACGTATTAAACGATTTTGTCTCTTTAATAATTGACGAAATCAAAATAAATCTTAAGAATCTTTAAATTCTTAGAAAATTTAATTATCTTAATGACGACAATACGTTTCTTGATAATAAACAAATTAAAGACGTTTACTTTTTGTTTTAGCAAGATAATGTTAAAATAATTAAGATAATTTTTTTTCAAATTAAGCGTAACGTTTAGCAAAACTAATTTGTCAAACAACTAAATAAGATAAGCTAAATGTGTATCGAGCAATTAAGAGAAGACAACAATATTGTCAATGTAGACACGATAGAAGTTTCTAAATTGACGAAACTCTTTGTTCATTATTCGTTAAACGTAGACGAGCGAATTTTTGAATTTTATAGCAACGATATTAAGTTGTTTTTTGTCTTAATAAGTAATGAAGAAAAACTTATGTTTGTCTTCAAACGCAATCAAGAATTGCAAAAAGAAAGTTAATTCGTTCATTAAATATATGTGTTTACGATTACGAATTTGAGCTATAATGTTCGCTTAAATAGATATCGAATGCTTATTTGTAATGATCAATTTATTCGATTTACGAATATTAGCTATTACTCGATGCTTTCGAGTTTTATCTAGCAAGATTCGTCAAATCACGAAGACAAGAAATTCGAACGACAAAAGTTTAATTAATCACATTATCTTGTTTTGAACATACAATTTGTCAAATTCTTTATTAACTACGTTGCGATCACGTTCTTTCAAAAGATAAATCTTGTATTTTATCTTCGAAATTAATGTAAAATTTTAATCGCTATTTAATAAGATCGACATTTAATCTTTCTTAACAAAATTAATCGTTTTATTAATATTTTTTCACAAGACATGCAATCGTGTGACGAGACGCTAAAGCGCAATGATTTCGATTAAATTGTCGTAAACATGAACGCCATTGATCAAATTCGCCTAATAGTTATTATTAGATATATTAATCTTAATATCTTCTTTAATTGTTTAACTTTCTTCGTTAAAATTGATTTAATAACAATTTTGTTTTTTAAACTTTAGTAGACGTTTCAACGTCGCATGTTGCGAGATGCGAAAAGGCACGAAACGATCGTTACGAACATATACGAAAGACATTTCTCTATTTGCGACATAAGAGTAAGCGTCGAACAAAATTTATTTAAAGAGATAATCTCTATTAGACAAGATTTCGTCTCGTATTACTATTAAAACTTCGAAAACAAAATGAGCGACAATCATAAAATTTTTTTCGATTTTGACGACTCGTTTTATTCGAATGTCGTTTTTTGACTTTATTTTCAATTTTGTCTCTAGACTTCGACGACTCTTAATAATTAGTTTTCGTTTATTCGCGTCAACGATTATACGTTCGAAATTAATAATATTTATTTTAAGTAACAACTTTGCTTTTAGATTTTTTACGACGTAAACTTTTTAACAAAAGTGAGCGACAACTATCTTATTATTTATTTTGTCTTAAAAATACATTAAAAGTCTAAAATAATCGTTAATTAAATGTTTGTCGTTCTTAATATCGCGCACGAATACGACGACGCTAGATTGTCTCGTAAAATGCTTTAGTTTCAAGTTACTAAAAAGTTATCGTCAATTAGTGACATAATGCATTCGTTGTCGACGCAAATAGTATACAAGATGTTTTTTCATAAAAATGTCATTTAATATGTCGCATAGTGTTAACGTCTAAAAGTTAATTTATCTTGACGCAATGATAAAGCGTTTAATTTGATTAACTCTAAGTTCGTAGAATTTATCTTAACAAAGATAGAATCGACATAAAATGTCTTAGTAAATTTTCGACAATACGTTTTGTTATGTTTGTCTTTAATGTGCTAAAAAAGCTTGTTTCTTAATAAAAAAATCAAGATACAACTTTTGCACTTAAAGAATTAAGAAAAAGACATTAACGTTAATTTAACATGCATTGCATTCGTTTAATAAGTCGCTTTTTGTAACGAGTCAATTATATAAATGATTGCTAATGTTTTCTTTTTAACATAGTATATCTTTTTCGATTAATTGTTAGCGACATAATATATTGTCGTATTTGTACAAGAATCGTTGTAATAATTCGTGAGATCTTCGAAGAACATAAAGTAGTAAACGAATTCTATATATTTTGTAGAATTCGCATAGTATGTCGTTACGACAAAAGCTTAATAAATTGTTATTTGTTCGTAGTCGTTCTCATAGCTATCGCAATAATCTTTGCGATATTTATCTTAATAGTTGTTTCGATCTCGTTGTGCATTGTTTTGTTTATTTTTCGTCTTTTAATCTTAATAGTAAGAGTTTTTGCTCTAATTATTTGCGAAAGAATTTGTCGTCGCTATAATTGCGAGCTTTGCGAGAGACTTTAATGTCTAAAATTATGTCGACGTCTATTGCATTAATTGGCGAAAACGTTCGTTAAAATCTTGCAAATTCTACATAAACTATTTGAGATATTCGTAATTTGCGAATTGTTGTCGAAGAAAATATGCGTAATCGAATTGCTTATAAAAAGACATGCGAGAAGAATAAATTGAGCGAGACACATATAATGCAAGCTAACGAATAGTTCGTTCTTCTAATCGTTTATTTGATCGATTCGAATTTTGCTAGCTAGAGCGATAAGCAAATATTGTCTTTTATATCTCGCGCTTTGCGTCAAGTTTCTTAATAAAGTTCTAAAATAATATATAAACGATAAATATATTAACAATAAAACGCAATTTTATCTTAAGTTAATTCTAGACTTAAATTAATTGCTTTTAGATTTCTTCGATGTTCGTTAATTGCGCATAAAGAATAATGTTTTGCAAATATTTTATAGTCTTTCGTTCGTCTTTAGCATCTTTGACAATAAAGAGTTTTGACGTCAACTTGTTAAGCGTCTTGTTAATTTTTATCTTAAAACGATTTTGCAATTTATCGATAAAGTTCAAAAAAGACAAACTTCGAAACGTTCGACATTCAAAGTTGTTTATCTTTTTAAAATATTACGTCATAATAGAGTTACAAAGACAAAAAGAAAAATTGTTTCGAACAACGATTTCGTCAACAACGTGTGCGTAATCATTTATACGTTCGACAAAGATAAAGACTTCTCTATATATCGTTTTCTTATGGACGAAAATAATATTGTTTAACTTATAGCTATCTAGAGCGTCTAAATGAAAGAAGTCTAAATTAGACGCTTTAAATTAACTAAAAGACACATCTATATCTTTCTATGAAAACTTATTAAAATGTTTAGAAGTGCGACAAAAATTAGTCGATTTATTTCGAGACAAATGTCATGTCTACTTTACAAGAAAACGTTAATCTTTTTCACGCAACATAGTTCGCAATTGATTTAGATCGAAGATTGCAAAAGATAAAGTTTACTCAAAAGTCGCAAAATTGAGTTGCGAAATCGAAGTTTACTTAAAGATCGCTAAATTAACTTGAGCGTTAAAAGATTGTTAAACGAATTCTTGCTATTGTTGCAAGTCTATATTATTAAACGTAGCTATGTTCGACTAAATTAACGAAAAATGAATAGACTAAGCATTCGATTGCGAGACATTAAGTTTAACATCTCGTTGTTAATTGTACTAAGCATGTTGTTTAGCGTCAAATAAGTTGAAAAACTATAAATTGTACAATTGTGCGACAAAGTCAAGTTGATCAAATTGTTGTTAATCACTTTGCAAAGAATTGTTAAAGCGTAAATTTATTATTTTGAATCTATTGCTTAACTCGAAACTCGTTCGATTAATTTTAAATCGACGACGACAATTTATATTATTTTTCTTAAGAGAGAAAGTTCGCTTTTGACGATGTAGATTGTTCACGTTCGCTAATGTGTTCTTGCGCGATTTATTGTCGTTTAATTCGCTAATCTTGTCGTTTCTTAGTTTATCGAAAGAGTTAATTATTAATTGTTTAGCTAAGAACGTAGACAACGTCGAAGATCCAAATAAAGAAACAAGACTTAAGATGCTTAAAAACGCAAATTTATTTCGTTAAACGATAAGAACTTCGTCGAGATGCTTTAAGACAACGATCAAATTAAAAGATTCTAGATTTAGAATGTTATCAAAATAGACGTTTAAATTCTTTTGCTCAAATTGCTCGTTTTAATGTTCAAATAATTGTCTTGCTAACGACTTTAATAATGTCTTTAAGATAATGTTGTTTAATGTAGAAGACAATGATATCTTTGAAATAACGACGTTAATTGCAATAGATTGTGATGTCTTCGAAATTTAATAATTAAGAACGATAAACGATAATGTTCTTATTAAAGACTAATTGTGAGTTGTGATAAATAATGATTTCTTTGTCGAAACTTCGTTATTAATCGTATTAAATAAAGTTGTCTATTGCGTTCTTTCGAACTTATTAATTGTTCGTTTAAGTAAAGTTTTATCGATTGTTCATTCAATTGATCAAATTCGTTTGTCTTTACTAGATTGAGCAAACTAAGCAAAACGACAAATTCTATCTATTGATTCGAATAAAGGCGAACGAGATAAAAATTTGAAGAGCTTTTCGATTTTTAGTTTAGTTGACTCATTAATGCAAGAGATATATTGATGTCTAGTAGTGCAAAATTGCAAAATTTGATAAGTGAGAGCGAAAAGAACGAAATTAATTAATTTGACTAAGAAAGACATCTCAATACGATTAGACAAACACTTGCGCAAGATAGACTTGTTAACTTTGATACAATGATCTAGTGCCTAATGATTGCGAAAGATAGACGAATGTTAACTCTAATGCAATGACTTAATGTCTAATGATTGTTAAAGACAAACGAATGCTAGCTTTAGTGCAATGACTCAATGTTTAATGATTGCGAAACGCAAATAAATGTCGACTCTAATATAATAACTTAATGTCTAGTAATAAATGCGAGATTAAGTGAAAGAATTGGCGATCAATGTTGTCTATCTAAATTAAACGAACGATTAACTCGAATTGTACGTTGAAGCTATCATTTGTTAGACAAAGAATGACAACTAGATAAACAAAGCAATTAGACAAAACAACTAAGCAAGATGAAAAGACACGCTAGTGAACAAGACAAACATCTATGATAATTGTAAAGATGATTCTCTAAGAACTAAATTAACAATCAAGTTATACTTGATTGTTTAAGAGCAAACGTTATTAACAAACGCCAAACGCTCTCTTGCCATTTAACAAGAGCATTAGACACAAATCTCGTACTAGTCTTCGTCAATGTAAATGTTGTTAACGCTTAAATCAAGATAATGAAATACAAAACGATATTCGCAATCATTATTTAATAGATCGTCAACTTACTTTGTAATTGTTTTTAAGAATATCTCTTCAACAATAACAAAATCGACTTTATTATTCGAGCTATTAATCTTGGATTGCATAGTGACGAAGTCACTTCATTAATTTAACGCTTTTCGAAAATCTACATTGTCGTTATACTTATTGCGCACAAAAATAGACGCAAAGAAGCAATAATAATTTAAAAAAAAAATTTAATGTGTTTAATAAAAGTCGAAATTTGTGCATTGTAATAATTTTTCTTATATTTAAAAAATTCGCAATGTATATTTTCAAAAGCGTATCGTTTATTCAATAGCAAACTACAAGATAAACAAGTTTTAATATGTAATTTCTTATTTTTCTTAAAAAGTAATTTAACTTAATTGAAACAAAGTTGAAATAGATGCTCTATAATAGTTTTAAATTAAAAAATAATCTTTGTTTTTTGTTCTTAAGATATGTTGAGCTTACGATGCGTTTCTAAGTTTTTTCACGTATATTGCAAAGACAAATCGTGAACTTTACTCATAAAAATATAGAGAATGTTAACATCGTTGTTTCTAAAATAGTTGTTTAATTCGTTAGTTTCATTCAAATTAATAAAAAATGATCTAATTTGTTTATATAAAAAAATCTTTAAAACGAGAATAATATTATTGATTTTAATGTACTTAAGAGTTGCGACTTCATTAGTTAACAACAAGATATTCATTTTATTAAATTTGATTACATTATCGTCTCGTAAAAAGCGAAACATTTATTTCACATCGTTAAAAAATGAGATTAAAATTGTTTAATTGTAATTATCGCATGTCAAGAGTTAAGAAGTATCGCAAATACAAACTTGCTCTTCACGTAATTTGTTTATTAAACGACAAAGAGCAAACATATTGAAATTTGCATATTTGAAGATATGTACAATCTTAAACATCGAGAGATTTTGCGCGAGAAAAAATTTCTATTTTTGATAAGCGACTAAGTCTAAATAGCAATCGACGAAATTAATCTCGCACATTGCGCTTTTGCATTGTCTTATAAAACATAAATAACAACAATATAGATAATACTAGACAATGCTTAAAGACAATCGCTAAATTGTTTTAAAAAGTATTAGTCAATATTGTTTAAATTGCTTTCACATTTCAAGCATTAAAAACAATCGATAAGAAGATCGCCTAAAATAGCGTCAAAATCATTTCGAATCGCGTACTTTCTTATTTGCACATAAGATCTATTACGCGTCAAAGTAATGTAATTGATTAAGTTACTTTTTTCGATTTTTCATTGTAAGACATTGTTGTCAATAAATAATTTCCAAAAAATAAGCTTCTTTAATACTATAATTATTTAGAAAATTCAATTATTATTGATTCGTTTTTATGACACTACATTCTTCGCAACGTCACTTTTCCTTTTATAACTAAGTAACAAACGTATTAGAGAAACGAATTTTTAACAATTTTATAATTTATCGCTCAATTCTTTTATACGTTAAAACATAAATCGCTAAATGCTATCACAATATATACGAAAATAGACGAAACTAACGTATGCGATTTTCTAGATCAAGAGAGAATATCAAACAATACGTATAATACAACATGCTTCGATTTAGAAGTTAAGATTATTATGAAATAAAATGCAACTTACATCTTTATGATAACATCATAGAAAATTTAAATAATAACAAGAAGTTCAACGAGAAACATGTAGTTTAAACGAGATTAAGAAGTCAATACGAAAGCAAAAATAAAAAGAATTTAACACAAAACTTGCGATAAAAACATAATTTCGCGTATTTATTTAATCTTTATTTTTTGTTGTCTTTTATCGCATTCTCAAATGCTCTAAGAATAGAATAATATAGTTTTTCAAATAAATTTGATCGAATCTTAATGAAAAGCGCTTCGTTCTTTAAAAGAAAAAAAAGGAATATTACGTATCGTTTTACACAAGAACTTGACATGATCGAAGATTTGTAAAATTTTCGTTAAGATTTTTTGAAATTTATTTACATTTATATGATGCTATTTGACATCAACAATTTTATCGAAAGTGCTTATATATCACTTGCTTAATTTGCTTTTTATAAATTAACTTTTTAACTTTTTATAAAAATCTTGCTTATGTCGAACACAAAATTAAATTAACACGTAAAAAACGATTCGAGATTATGTCGATAAATGTGATCGTATCAAGCAATACTTCAATAGTTATAAATTTCATCGTATTCGTTTAATGTTGTCTTAAAGATTATATTACGATTTTTGAATTTTAATTTTCTTGCTATTTTTCGTCTAAATTAATAGATTTAAGACTATCGATAACTTATCAATTATCTTGTTCGTTACATTTTTTCAACTACAATTTAAATTCAAAATGTGAATTTTTTTATGCATATTTTAAATCTATAATTAGCCCAAATCTTACGATTAAATCTCGCACATAAAATCGTAAAGTTTCTTGTAAATCAACATATGCGACACATAATCGTTTCGTCGAAATCAAGATATTTAAGATGAGATTCGCATTAACGTCTTAACTCGTAAAATGTTGCGAAAAGTCTATCGTTTTAAACAAACTTTATCATAATCAAGTTACGAAAAACTTAGCTTTCGATAATAAAATAATAATTTGCTATCTTCTCTTCATAAGCAAACGAATATGCTTAAGAGTGTTCTAATTTAGAAAAATGTCTAATTTTATTAAACGCAATACAAGAACGTCGTCATGTTTAAGAGTGTTTTAAATAGACTAAACGTTTAATTTCACTAAACATAGAACGAAGCAATATTTAATAGAGCTCGATTTTAGAATGAATTTCGCGAAATTGACACATAATTATATTAAGTAGATTTTCTAAATCTTGAGAGAAGTCTTCGTCAAAATTTACCTTAATCTTATTTAAATTTTTATTGATCACATTCTTCTCTTTTGTTGTCAAAAGATTTGTTAATCAATTATCAAATTCGCATTCGTCATTTAAACAAATAATTTTTGCGTCAATTCAAGAACTCATAAAGTCGTTAATCTTTTATTAAACATATAATTAGTCTATTCTTTAAAGACGTTTCGAAATCAAACTAAGACAAAATCAAAACAAAAAATTCAAGTTGTAAAAGATTTTCAAACTTAATTCGTTCAAAATAGTTGTCAAAAAGAATTGAATTTGACATATTAACTCTAGATTTTCGTTAATTAATAAAGATTTAATTCTTAAAACTTTATTTAGACGCATTGGCGCACAAAATAATTGCATCGAACTTAACTTGAATAACATAACAAAAAGATTTACAAGACAATTGATTTCTTTATTTTACAAAAATTTATTAAGCTTGTCGATGCATAATAGAATCTCGTCATTATTTGTTAAGAAAATGTATTAATATTAACTTATAATGAACGCTTAAATAAAGTATGAGAAATCTTTATAAAGATAGTAATTAAAACATTTGATTGTTTTTGAGTTCAAGAAGAAAATTGACTTTAAAATCGAAAATAGAGCTAAGCGATCGTAAGGATTTTGAATGACTAATAAGTAATTATGAGCAACTAATAATAACTTTCGTTCAAGACTTTCACACTAGCTTCATCTATATTATTTCAAATTCTTGAAACAAGAAAAGAAAATAGAATGTAACACGTATCTTTGTTATATATGTTTGATGATATCGATTTGTGAAAGCTTAATTAAAACATTCTTGAATTTATCGACATGCACATCGATAAATGTCTCTTCGCGATAGTCTCGCTAACAAATGACAAAATAAAATTAAAAATGTATACTATTAACTTGATATCTAAATGCTAAATAACTTAACAACAAGTTCATTTGCTCTCTCTTATTTTATGTATAACGCAAGAAACAATTTTCGTTTGTTCTAAATTCTATTTAGCGATCATAGCTTCATCGAACGCTCTAATGATAAAGTGATACAATTGTTCAAATAAATTCGATAAGATTTCAATAAATAGCGCTTCGTTCTTAAGAAGAGAGAAAAGAATATCTCGTATCTTTGTACACAAAGACTTAACAAAATTAAAGATTTGTAAAAATTCGTTCACAAGCTTCTTGAATTTATTAACGTTCATAACATACATCTTACTTCGAATTATCTTCTTAAAGTTGTTTACATATCACTTATTTAACATGCTTTCTTTTGATCGATTAATCGCTAAACATTTAAATTTCTTCTTTCAAACGCAACGAACGCAAATTCACAAAAGTACGTAAAAAAACGACTTAAAATTATGTCAATAAATGTGATTTATATTGCGTAATACTTTAATAATTATAAATTTTATCGTGTTCGTTTAATGTCGTACGTCATTGTGTTCGTTGCCAAGTACTTTCGCGAGATTCAAGTCGATTAGCATTTCTATAAAGTTATCGATTTCGTTTAAATTCGTAATAATGATGTTGTTCTTTAAGACGTTTTTATGTAAAATGTTTTTTTTCAAATATAGAGAACGATGCGCTTTGATTGCATTTCGAAGAACGATAAGCAACTCTTTAATAACTAACGAGATCGAATTTGTAAACTATGATCTTTAAATAAATTCGCTTAACGTTTGATCTACAAATGCGATCGTCAAACATTTAAATATTTAATTATTGTATTTGTTGTCGTCGAATTTATACAAGTTAACAATTGACTCGTTTGACGTTTGCGTTGCTTCGTATTGCTAGCTAAGTTTAAATTTTTAGTTATTTAACTTAAATCTCTTTTGATTGCTCTCATTATTCTTGAGGCGTTTTCTTTTTGACAAGATTTTCGAAATGCTAAGATTTTATATCGAATCGAAAGACTAATCTTGCGTTTAAGAGAAAAACGTCGTAGCATTCGCAATCTTATTTCGAAATCGATATAAAAACGAAAAGATTAATTCGTTGCGAAGCTTATTGATGCTAGTAATACGTTAATATCTAATAAGTCTAGCAATTTCTTTCATTTCTTTTTCACGTGTTAGACGAAAATAATTTGCTTTAAGCGATTATTTGTCAAATGTTTATAAAAACTTGACGACATCTATTTAATTGCTATTGCGAAAATAGATTGTGTTTCGACACACAATCGCGCGTTATTTGACGAAAATCATCTTATTTAACTACATTTTATTCTTCTTTTCCATTGCATTTTTGCTAATTGTAATGAATTAACTTGTGTTATTCAACTTAATAAATGTGTTTAATTTCAATTTTTCGTCGTTTATTATAACGTATTTTACGATAATTTCGATAAATTTCTTAAGTTTTTTGTGTATATTAAATTCTTCTAAGTTGTAAAAGTCAAATCAATCAAAAACTCATAACTTCATAATAGTGTTATGCAAAAAAAAGTTATAAATGAAGCGATAAATAAACTAAGCAATAAAGACATCACGCATGTATTTGATCAATTGTAGCAATTTTTTTTTAAGAGTTACTTCGACTATTTGAGTTCTTCAATAACATTCACATCTTTTTAATTATGCTTTTCGCTTTTTTTAATATTTTGTCTCTTTACGAACAAATTTAGTTGACGTTGCGCCTCGTTATTAATAAGATCGTTAATGCTCTTTGTCGTATATAAAATATTGTACAAGTCTAAAAGATATTTGTTTTAAAAACGAGACAATCAATTTTATACGACATTCTTGTCTAACGAATTGAAAAAATCGATTTAACGTTCGCCTTTATGTTGCTTTTTTATTGCATTATATATAATTTTGCTTTTGCGACTTCAAGATCGTTTCTCAAAGTATTTTTTAAAAAAATTATCGACATTACGATAAATGCATTCTTTAATCTTATAGAACATTGCTAATTCGATAATTTTTCAAATCTATTTGTTGCTTTGAAAGAACAAAAATGATTTCATAACGAGAATGTCGTTAAAAGAGAGAAAGATGCTTATAAAAAAGATTGTTCGAAAGACTACGATAATAAGATCGAAGACGACGTTTCAAATGTTAACATTAATTTTTTTTTAACGATAAGACGTAACAACGCACGATAGTATTCGTAATTAATGTTAACATTTCGAATACGTCTAAAAAGTGTAAATAACTTCGAAGTTATGTCTTCACTTTTGATTTTTGAACGAAAATTAAAAGCAATTTCGTAACTCTATAAAATATAAAGAAGTCTTAATATTGTCTTTTGAGAATCTAAGTCAAGACTATTGATAACGTCATTATAAGAGAGAGAATTCAACTTGTAACTTTGTTTTATTTTTCGAAGTAACTCTTGTAAATATTTTAGAGGGTTGATCAAAAAATGCTTTGCGATAATAACGCGTTCATTTAACGAGAGATTAATTATGTCGAAGTAAAAAATAACAACAAAATCTTATGTTTTATTGCGAATTGTCAAATTAAGTTTTACTAAAAAGTGAAGACTTCGTATCAAAAAATGACGAAAAATTAAAAGAAAGAAGAAAAAGCGTTCGACAACATTTCGAATGATTAATATGTTATCAAAGGCAACTTGCGCTAGAAGCTTTGCCCTAGCAACATTATTTCGCTTTATTGTTCTCTTCTTATAGTCTACTATAGTTACGTTATCATTGACATTAGCTCTTGTACTTCAAACGTCAATTGTCTAATTCTACATGTTTGCTCTCTTATTTCATTTACATTTATATCGTTCGCTTCGTTCTTTATTCTTTGTATCTTAATATAACTTATCTTGTCGATCAATTAACGTAAATCAAGATTAGATAAATAACGATTTATCACATATTGAGAGAGTACTCATTAAGAAAGTACTTCTCTTATTCAAAAATTAAGAGTGACTAAATGTATGCTCATTAAGAAGCTCGTTAAGAGAGTGATTTCACGTTATTCGAAAATAAGACGCTAGAAAGTACTTAAAAAGTCAAGTCATTATAATTTTGTAAGTGTTCTCAAAAAATAACTATTATGTGAGACGAAAAATTGAGCAAAAGCAATAAAGCTTTAACGTAATGCTTAATCTTCATAATATTAATACGATTACGCATTACTAAACGTTTACGATTACTTAATCTTATCTTAGACAATTATAATATAAACATCAAAAAAAGAACGAAGAGAAAGATCAAAAATTTGTTTTAAATGAGATCAAATATAGTACGAGAGTCACTCAATAAGAAAGAGATGCGACAAAATTGACGTTAAATTATTCGCTAAGTTATAAATAAATAAGATGTTAATAGCTTTCGTCAAAATTCTTATAAATAATAATTTTCTTAAAAAAAAATCTTTAATTGCAAAGCTTTTGAAACTAATTTAATTAAAAAGACGCTTAAAGATATTTCATCACATTATCGTAAAATATATTGATAAATATATGATCAAATTTTAGACGCTTTTAATGTAATTCGATTGAAAATTGTTTGCGTTAAAATTGAAATCTCTTTCGCATTGCAATTGTCTATCTACTTAAACAATAAATGATAATGAGCTTCGCTTAATGAATTAAAGACTAGAAAATACTAAGTAATTTACGATACATGAAAGCAAACGTTAAGTAGAAAAAAGTAATTAAAAAAAATTATTTGCAAATCTATTGTGCTACTACTAGATTATTTGATTTTTAATGATTTTTTTTTGTTTAAATATACAATGTTGCTTAGAAATGCTATCAATTGTACTTTCTTTACGTTTATGCTTTTAACGAGACATTTTATTGATACGAATCTTAAATATCGATATAATGGCAATTTTCTTAAGACTTTCACTATTGTCGTCAAGTAAAGATATTCGCTATTAGGTCAATTGTGCGTGTAGTGTTTATAATTGCTCAAATCTCATAATATCTTGTCAAGATTTTCTTAAATTTCGAAACAACGATCTTGTTCGTTTGCTTCAATGTTAATATTTATTGCAAATAACAATAGTTCGCTATTAATAACAATTTCTAATTTTTAAATTAAAAGTATTGTATAGATGTTATTGACAATTACGACATTATAACATTTTTATAAAGTTAACATACGAAGTTCAATATTAAAAAGTCTTTATTTTTTTCGTATTTAATTCATTGTCGCCTTTTCGATTTCGAAGAAATCGAAAAATTCGATTGTGTAAATTAATGCAAATTTCTAGATGTTTTCATTACGAATCTTGAAATTGATGCGAATCATTGTGTTATTAAATGATTTTTTAAATCGAATTTTTAAACTTTTGATGTAAATGTTTTTCTTAAGTTGTAAATTTATATCTTGATTAATGTTAAATAACTTGTCAAGTTTAATTCTTTGCTAATTCTTTAATTTTTTTTCGTTTTTCAAATTTGAATTTTATGATTTTTGTTATTTTTCTCGTTTATGTGTTTGCGCTTTCGATCTTTTTTAATGTATTTTCTTTAGCTTGATTCTTTGTAATCTCTCATAATGCTCTTTTTTAATCTAAGTTCGTTTGACTTGTTGTTGTTTGACTTTTTTTTCTTGATTTTGTTTCTCTTGTCTTTGCTTTTCGAATTTTTGTCTTTTTAATTTTCGTTTCTCTTGCTTTTGTCTCTTTTGCTCTTGTCTCTCTTGCTTTTGTCTCTTTAGCTCCTGTCTCTCTAGCTTTTGTCTTTCTTGCTCTTGTCTTTTTAGCTTTCGTCTCTCTAGATTGTGTCTTTCTAAGTCTTGTCTTTTTTGTTCTCGCCTTTCTTGCTTTCGCCTTTTTTGTTCTCGCTTTTCTAGCTTTTGTCTCTTTTGTTCTCGTCTCTTTAACTTTCGTCTTTTTAGCTCTTGTCTTTCTTGCTCTCGCTTGTCTTGCTCTTGTCTTTTTAGCTCTTGTCTCTCTTGCTCTCGCCTTTTTTGCTTTCGTCTCTCTAGCTCTTGCCTTTTCTACTCTTGTCTTTCTTGTTCTTGTCGTTTCTTCTTTCGTCTTTCTTAATCTTATTTCTCTTGCTTTTGTCTTTTTAATGTTTGCTCTTTTTCTATTGCATTATTTCTTAAATGCAATTCTTTCAAAGACAAAGATAATAACTTCTTAAACAACGCAAAATAGATAAACTTGCGTACGAAAAAGAACGTAATGCTTTCGCCTTGCTTCTTATTCACATTATATAAATGATTAATGAAAAGAGATTCGCTATCTTTTAGATATTTCTTTACGTTCGATAGTTTGCATTTTCGTTTTTTTTTTCACTTTAACATCATTTGTAACGAATAAAGATTTGAAATTTTCTAACAAGTTTCGCGCATTTTTTGCGTAAAAATGTTTTTTCAAAGCGATAATTTTTGACGACTTAAAGCTTAAACGTTCGATCAAATTAACGAACTCACGTAGCATCGTTCAATTTGCGTTAATAGTGTATCGCGTTAAAAGCTCTTTTTCTTTGAAATCTCTAAGCATTTAATCATAATGACGCATAACATAAATATATAATTGTCGAACGTTTAAATTTGCACAATTCGTCGAATTTGCAAAGCTAAACGAGAAACGAAATTCTATAATTTAAATAACAACTTAATCAATTCTTTGATTAATGTTAAAAAAGATTTTTAACAATGCAATAAATATTATATCGTTAAATGAAGATCTAATTAATTTTGTTATATAAACGATTAACGCTTTAAGATAGTTCACGTTCTTGAAGAAAATATACAAGAAAAAAATCAAATCGTTCACAATTTGCAATTTTGCTTATATTTTCACGCGATCTCGTTCGCTAAAAGCGCTAAAGATAATTTCTTTTAATATTTGAGCTCGTAAGTCGTTAACGATTTTTGTACAAACTTGCGATGTTCGAAGCTCTAAAGCTTTCATAATGATTTCGTTCATATATTGCATTACGTTCATATCGTATTAAAGAAATTTTTCTTAAACGTTTTTAATATAATACAAATAATGCAAGATTACTTATCGAATTTTTAACAAATTTGTAAACGTTAATTAAGACTTTTACTTACATTATTGCATTTAATAGTTAAAATTGTATTTTAAATGTAAAGTCTTATATCTTTTTACAAATTAAGAATTTTACGAAAAGCATTCAAAGTTGCGATTAATTTCTTGTGTCGAAAAAGCTATTTAAGACATCGCTTTCTATGAAGACTTAATCGATTTAATTAACGTCATTCAAAGCGCAAATTTTGTTAAAAATAATATTGACAAATCTTGCGATAAATTTTGTTATTATTCGATTTCTTTTCGTTAAAATATTTTTCGATTAAACATGTTCTTAAGTTAGAATCGATATTTATTCAAGACATTTGTTAGAATCGTTATTATTTACGAAAAGAATAAGTTCATTTGCGAAATACAAATTTATCGTTTATTATTTTAATTTTAAGTCTTTTGTCGTCTAAATACAATGTCGTTCGTATAAACATTTAACTTAATAGTTAATCGAAAAAATTAACTTCAAATATTCGTTTTGCGAATATTTTCTCAATTGTCGCGCTAACACTCTCGAAAGTTCTTTAGCGACATCGAAAAATTATTGATTAATGACGATTAAAATGTGATTGTGCTTATCAAGTCGTTAACAATTCTTTTGAAAATTTGCTTTCAATTGTTTGACGTTTTTGTTATCGAGTTTTTTCGATTAATTTTATTAAAAATGTAGTCATTTAAGTCTAATGCGAACGATTTCCTTGTATTTGATACGTTTTTTTATTTTAATTCTTAACTTTTTTTCTTAAGTTTAATTTTTTCACATTTCGACGCACTTTGTTTGATAAAAAATCGAAAAAAGAAGAGTATATAATGTTTTAAGACATAAAGAGCTCGTAAGATGCAAAACATACATAAGAAGCTAATTTTAGCAATCTTCTTAAAAGTGTAAAATCGCTCTTTAAATTTATTGTCATTTCTTTTCTTTTTATTTTGAATTTAATTTTGTCTAATTTGTGCTCTAAATAGTAGCTTAACTATTGCAAGACACACATTCTTTTTTCGTATTTTCTTTTTCACTTAAATTATATTTTTCGTCTATCAACTACATTTAGCGCATCTTTTTATTCACTATAAAGTTAATAATAAGTTTTCAAAATTTTAATTGCAACATTCAATTTAGATTAAAAGAATTAATAGAGTTGAAACATTTTATTTCGCTTTCAAAGCTTGCAAGTTACGTCACAAAAGAGCAATAAAGATTGCAAAATTACTAAATTTTAAAGAAAAATGCGTTCAAAAGAAAAAGATCGCTTTCTTCGTCAAAAATAATCAAAAATAAATCAAAAATTTATATCGAATATAAGAAAATGAAAGACGAATCGTCGTAAAATAATTATTCGAAATTTTTTTAATTTAAATACAATAACTTTGTACATATCGTAATTTAAAAAAAAAGTTTTTAAAAATGTGTTTTTGTAAAAAGCTTTGCGATAATTTCGAATTTCCAAGTAGAGTTTAAAATAATTTATAATATTCGATACGATCACATTGTTAACGTTTTAGAGATCTTTCGTTTCAAAAGCTTATTCTACGTCGTTTTCGAACGTATAATCATTTCTTTTGTGCAAATCGTCGCGTCTTCTCTTTATTTTAACGAACAAAATTTAATTATTATATTAAAACAAGTAAATTAAGCGAATATAAAGTTACGAAGCATGTGCTAATTGCGATAGATATTTGAAGATTTTCTCTATTTTGTTTTATGAAAGCTAAAGCATAAATCTTTAAATTGTTCGAATGTTCTTTTAAATGCTAAAGAAAATGTCAAGATTAATATTTCTTCATTATCAATTATATAGAACTTGATTAACTTGAAATGACAACGAATTAAAAATGCTATTGTTATGTCGTTCTCTTATGCAATTTTGATATTCGAAATGTGAGAGCATTGAGCAAAATTATAATAAAGTTGATGCAAAAACACGTTAAAGAGAACAAAGCTATAAGAATCAAGAATTTAAATCGTTAACTCTTTGGCTTCGCTATTGTCGAATTTCTATCGACGACGACGTCTATCAATTCGACGAAGAAGTTAATAACAATGAGTTAAATGTTTATTCGTGCAATCATAATTTAACGTATTTAACATCGTTTGCTTCAATGTAATTGACGAAAAAATTAATTTAAGTAAATGATCGATTAAGCTAAGATGTTCATTTACAAACTTTATAAGCTAGCGAGATAAATAAATCTCGCAATTATCACATTACATTATTTTATGTTATAAACTTGTCAAATCACTTATTCTAATCTTCGCACACTCATTTTATCGCTCATTTCTAAATATTCTAAATTTAATTTTTCGCCAAAATTGATTTTTATTTTTAGTTTCTTTCTCTCTTAATTTATTAAAAGCGTTGAGCGTTTTTTTGCTTTCTATCTAACTCTATTACTTTATATTCTTTCATTTTTTTTCAACTTCTCTCTCTCTCTCTTTCTTTCTCTCTCTCTCTTTCTCTCTCTCTCTCTCTCTCTCTCTCTCTTCTTTTTCTTCACTTTTATTTTCTTCACTTTTCTTCAAAAAGCATCATTATTTGTCTTCTCTTTTTATACATTTTTTATAAATATTTTTCAAATTTATGCTACGATCGCAAGCGACTTCTTTCTAATCTTTGTTTTTATTAATTTTCTTTTACAAAAAATACGAAAGAGAATCGTTCTTTTTGTGTTTAAGCATTTCATTTGTTTGTACTTTTTTCATCGTTATTGACTTCTAAGTTCGTGAATTCGAAGTGATGTTTTTATTCAATTGATTTACATCGCTTTTAACGTATTTTGTTTCAATTTCAAAGTTCTCACATTGTTAAAAATTGATTTTCGAACGAAAAATTTATCGTTAATTAATATGATTTCTTTTTTCGTCAATTTTTATTTTAGCTTTTTGATTAATATGTTCGACTTTCGTTTGAGCACGTATTGTCGTATTTATTATTCGACAAATTTAATGTCGTTCGCATTGTTATTATTTTACATTTTGATTATCGCAATTTAGCAAACTTCGTTTTCATTAAAAGTACTAGAACATCTTTACGAAATAATTGTATATTCTCGTTATCATTCGCGCTATGTGACACTAATCGCGTATAAATAGAATCGTCGTTGTGTCTATTTGTACTACTCTTTTATTCTCTTTTGCGTAGATCTTTTTACGAAATCTTTCTTCGTACGCATCAAATATTAATTGTATTTTTCGTCTACTTAATGTGACGTTATTTGTTGTCGAAGTCGCTATTTTCTCATATATACATTTACATCTTAGTTAAGCTATTTTTTTTACGTCGATAATTCAATGCATTAGCGTTCTATGACGAAACAAGATTTTTCGCTATTGTCGCGTTCGAATCTTTGTGACTTATGTCAAAGATTTAATCAAAATTAAAATTACTTTTTTTCGATTATCAAAAATTAAAGTTAAACAATGCATTAATTTGTGAATTTTTTTTATAAGTTTCTAGTTCTTTTTGCAAAGTCATTCGTTTATAATAATTTCGTAATCACTTAAGAAGCAAAATTAACTAAATCTTTTCGTAGAGTTTCGTCAAGAATTAATTCGAAAACTTTTGTATTACGCTCAAGTTAACAAAAGAAACAAGATGTTCGTTTCTCGCTAAATGCTATTTAATAAATTATATAAAATCAATGTCTTAATGAGCGAATACGAAAGCGTTTTTCTAGTTGTTATCGACTTTGACATGATTGCGTTCTTGTTATATCTTTAGCAATTAATTTATGATTATTAGATTCGAAAGATATGCACGCGTCGAATTCGTATAATTTGACAAATACAATAAATTAATAAGCGTAATCTAAAGATAAACGCGTCTTAATGAAAGACTTATTAATGATAGAAATTGCTTTCGCGATGCAATCATTGCTAAACAACGTTTTAAAGAGCGACAATCTAAATAAAATAATATATAATTAATGCTTTTATTGACGTTGCTAATCTACAATACAAATTCTCTTTATTTCGATTTTCTTAATTTATCTAAAAGAGAGAGAAATTTCTTTTGATTGTTGTAACATCGTTTCTTAAAGCTTTGCGAACGCATCGAAAAATTTTCGAGTCGAAATAGATAAAAGATATACAAAGCGTGCGAATTAAGATATTGAAATCGCGCAAAAGATTAAGCATATATAAGAAAAAACGAAAAAAATGTTAATGATAAATAAAGTTTTTAAGTATCTTGTTTTTCACAACTAATTGTGAATAGTATTTGAGACTATTAAGCAACGAGATAATCTACAAGATGTTGTACGAAACAATTTAAATAATAAAGTAAAACTATTAGAGTTAAAATGTTAATTTAAAAACAAATAAATACGATAACAATAAATCAATAGATATTCATTAAATATAGCGTTGAATAATAAAAGTTAACTAGTTATTTCGAAATGTTTTTTGATTTTTAAAATAAAATTCAAGTTATTAATGCTATAAATAATTCAAAGTACTTAAATGTATGTAAGAAAAGTCTTGAAGTCAAAAGCAATCATAACTTGTCTAAAGATTAACAATGTCTTAAGACTCACAAAAATTAACGTCAATAAAAATTCGATAAGCTTAATTATTAATAACGTCTAATTATTAGTTGTATATAATCGTAGATAACGTGTCGTTTAATTAACAATTAATTTTGACAAATTCTAACAATGTTTTAAGTCTAAGAACAACGAATGTTTAAAAACAATAAATGTTTTTAGACAAATATCTTGTAATTAATGATGTCTAGAAACGAATATTTGAAGACAAATAATATCTTAAGACAATTGTTTTTAAATTAAATATATCTTTAGACGTATATTTTAAGACGTTGTTTGTTTTTAAACGCTAATTGTTCTAAAATATAAATCTTAGAACGTATTATGTTTGTAAACATTTAACTTAAAACAACATACGTCTTAAGACTTATATTTAGTCGAAATCATTTTTATTACATTTCAAATATATAGTTTTTAAATATTAAATGTTTTTAAAACAATATTTTATGACAAATGTGACAAACATAGTGTTTAAAGACTTATTATGTCAAAATCTACAAATAGCGTTGATTTTGTTCTTGTTTCTTTAAATTAATGTGTAATCTCTAACGTATAAAGAATAGTAAACACTATAGAGACGATTATAGCATAAACATCGAAAAAAGAACGAAAAAAAAATAAAATCTATTTTGAGTGAAACTAATTATAGCGCTAGATTTACTTAAAATAAAAGATCGAAAAATGCGACTAAATTGATTTTAAATCGTTACGATAAAAAGAGCGTTAACAATTATCGATAAAACGAATATAAAACAAGTAATCACTTAATATTGTAACGTTCGATTGATTTACAATTGTTTTAGATAAAAATTTGCGTAAAACTATTAAATAGATTTTTCTAAAAAATTTAACTTGCGAATTTAATAAGTTCGCAAATTTAAATTCGTAAAATCGTAATTCTTTTAACTTTTGCTACGAGCATTTAATATAACTTTAGAAGTATTACAACGCATACGATAGCGACTCGCTACGATCATTAATGATTTAAAGAGTACTATTAAGCAAGAAGCAACAAAAGCTTATTTAACAAATATTATTATTATTGAGTCGTTAATATTAGAGTTTAAAGTCGAACTTTGCGACGATTTATAAATAAAATACATTAATGAAGATTGCATAATTAATGTTAGCAATTTTTTGTATTTTATGTTGTATTCGTTTTACGAAAAGATTAAAGAATTCTTTTTGCAAATGACGAACTCACAAACAAAAATTAATTTATGTTGTTTAACATTATTTTCTTAAGTGATCAATTATGTATCTTTAAAAAAAGACACATTCGCGACGCTTTGCGAGTCGTATCAAGAATTAAAGAAATATCATAAAAAAAGAACGTCGAAGTACAATGCGTTAAATATGATCGTACAAAACTTGTTACGAAGTAATCTTCTTCATTGTCTCAAAACTTACTAAAACACTTTAAAAATAAAAAAAATATTTGCGATATTATTACGTTAAATATTCACATAAACTCTAGAAAATAATTCGAAACAAATTTGTCAATTGCATCATTATTTTATTCTTCGTTATTTAAATGTGAAAAACGATTTTCATTAATGGCGATAATTAATCGCAAAGATGCGAAATCTAAACGATTACATTAATTTCTTTGTCGAAGCTCAAACTAAACAAAGAATTTATAAACATATATGTTAAAGTGAAGAAAGCAACAACAACAAGGCACACAAGAAATATCTCGCACATATTTACGCGAATCGAATTTCGTAAAATTACGAACGCGTAAAGCAAACGCTTAAAAAGAATTTACGATACGAACGACAATAATTAATACTAGTTAATAAATTCGTTACTAATGATAAAAACAATATTTTAGAACTTGATTTAGAGCTTCTCTTGCTCTATGAACTTGTTATTGTTAAAAAAATGTTATATGCCCATTTATGCAAAAAGAATCTATCAATTTTCATTATAGTTATAACACTACAAGATACACTAATTCTTATCTAAAGTCTTTGATTTAGCACATTTATCGTTCACATACGCACATATTAAGAATGTGTAAAATTATGCGATTAACAACGAAAAGTCTAGTACATTGTGATAAGTTACGAAACGACAATAAATTTAACGTTATCGCAAAAGACTTGAAGCAATATATTTAACTTGATGCGAGTTTAAGATGAATTTTTTGCGAATTTAGTCAAAGATTCTTAAAACAACTTTGATCGAATCTTCAAAGATCTTCGATCATAAGTAGAAGAATTGTTAAATTGATATCGTACATTTTGTGACAAATATTGTGATCATCACAATGAGCATCACACTATTGAACTTATTGATAATCTTCTAGATTGCATTGCTTCAAACTTGGCGCAAATTAATAAATAATCAAATACGAAAGACATTAACAATTACGCATCTAAGAGAGTTCAAGAACGTAGAGCAATTAACACAAATTTAAGTTATACGAGATTAAGAATTGTTCAAAACAACGTTCGTTTCACGACGTGCGAATATTAGAGTCTTTTGCGAATCATAGAGTCAACACGAGCCAAAAAGAGAAGCATTCGAAAATGATAAAAAAATCAAATTGAAGAAGCTAGAGATGCCAAAATTGACTTTTAAAAGTAAGCATTGAAGAGTAATTTTAAAGAGTAAACATTGTAAGTCTCTATACTTATTCACACATATAAGACAAAGATATCTTTATTTAATTGATTTTATCAACAATCTACTTTCTAATTCGTTTTCTTCTAATTGGGGCAACAACTTCATAGTATGTCTTATGCAACAAAAGTCAAAACGCAACAATTTATCAAAAGAAAATCGAACTTAATAAAGAAAATAAATCAATTAGCGCAATTGTGTCATGCAAATATTGCAATAATCATTCGCAAAAACGAAAGATATTATACTTATTAATCGATCGATTACGAACAATGGTCTCCCACTATATCGAACATTGTACGTACGAATTAGCTACATCGATCTTAAGCTAACTAGAGCGTAAAGAGCATCGTACTCGTTGTCTATTAATCTATTATTTAAAGATTTTGATCACATCGTTTGTGAAGATCTCTATAAGTTCACGATAAAAAACGCGTCGAACAAGAAATCTATTTCGACTAAGATTTCGAAAAATAAATAAACGTTAAAAATTTTAATTTCGTGTCTCAATGTATTTTGCAACATAAGTAGTGTTAGTGTTTCTTAACTAATTACTTAACTTTGCAAAAACGAAATATTAATTTATCAAACTAAAGATAACAAACTTGATATAAGTAATAAAACGCGTTCGATATATAATCGAGATAGCTTTTGCTATTACAATTGTCTTTATTAATTATTTTATTAATTCTTCTATAGTTTGTTAAATTACGCTTAATTCGAGCAATACAAATAAACTCAATTTTCGCTTAATATGTGCGTCTATTTATTTTAATTAATTCTAGTTAAATGTAAAATATTGTTTCGAAAAATAGCACATTATTCTCGATGCACTTTCTAGATTGCTCGCTATATCTACTATAAGAACAAATATCAACAATTTAAGAACACTAGACATAGATATCTATTATAATAAAATCGAGAATCTCGAAATATTAAATTGGATATATATTTATAAAGATATTTTAATTGCTATATTAGTAGACTTTAAATAATATTTGCTTAATAAATATGCTAAGAAAAAACCTTAACAAAATCTAATAAATATATTGACAAACTTAAAGAAACAAATATTTTAGAAACAAATATCTTCGAAGTAAATATCTAATAACAACAATTAAATTCTTAATAATTATAATAATATCAATAAGTTTAAAAATATCAAGAAATTTGTTCTTAAGAAATTTTGTATTAAAATTAACTTTAAGTATCGCGACAATCTAATATATTACTTCGACAAAAACAATACTTGTTTGCAACTATATATATTTAGATTAACAAAAAAAAATCTTTAAGACAATTTATAACAATAATTATTACTTTAATTATTATTGTTGCTTCGCAAGAATTTGCAAAACGCTTTTTATTTTTTGAGCGCTCAATAAAATTTGTATTTATATCGAGTATTGTCTTGCTTATTAAATCAACTAGACTAAATATTATCGTCTCTATAATAAATTAATGTCAATATTTATCAAATCTAATTCTATTTATATTATAGCTATAGATTACGTAATTAAATTATCTAGTAAGTACAACTATCTATTTATTATTATTGATAAATTCAATTGTTGTTTGCAATTAATTTCTAATTATATTATAAACTTCGCGATTGTTTAAACACAACGCGTTCTAAATTGCTTGCAAATAACAAATTAACATATATCTTAAACTATTATTTTCGATTGCGACTCGAAATTTATCTCTAAGTTCTAGCAAGAAATCTTTTTTTAACTAGATATCTTACTTCTAACTAGTACAATCTATTATTTGTAGACAAACAATTAATCAAAGCAATCTAATCAAATTATAAAAATTGTTATTTGTTATCTTAATATTATTTATCTTAATATTAAGTAATAGCAAGCTTTATCTATTCTACAATTATAACTAATAATAGTTTAAACGTTACTATTGATCTGGTTTCTAACAAGATAGTATATAGATTTAAGATTAAGAAAGCACTTTTTTTACTTTATAACAATTATTCGATTACGAACGTGTTTAAGAAATGTCTAGAATTTCGCATTAAGATTGTTGACGCAATTGTATTTATTAATATTAAGACAAAGATTTATTACAACGTTAAACATTAGTCTATGTTACTTAATCTAGATAACAAGATCTACTTGCGTCTCAATTATAGCTATTATCTACTAGAAAAGTTAAGCAAGAAGATTTTATCTTAATGTTGCGATTCTTTTCTTGTAAAGAAAAGAATTGATCGTCTTGTCTATCTATTGGAACTATTATCTATATAGAGAATTTACTTAATAGTATTTGTAATTTAATTGAAATCTTTTTTTAACACAAATTTCTATAGTTGTTCTAAATCGAATTATTTAAATTTGATCAAGATTAAAGACAATATATTGCAATAAAAGTCTTACGAGATAAAATGCATTATTAACAAGCAAATGCGCATCTATAGTAGCAAATAGATAGCATAATATTTATTACAATAAAAAGATTATAATTCTAAATACAACAAATAACAAAGTATTATTAAGCTAAATAATTGCATAAATTTGATAAAGAATTACAAGACAAAGATTACAAAATTACTTAATTGTTATTAATTAAGATTCCAAAAGAAATCTTAATTACAAAAATTTATTATTGCAATACAATCTTCGTTATTATAACAAATATTATTGCCTTGTTTATCTAGGTTATCTTATTTAGAGTCTAGTTCTATTACAAGAGTCTTACGCAATTCTATAATAATTATATTATTATTACGCAATCAAGAGTTCTCTTCGATTGTTTTATATTGCTCTATAATACTTATATCTTGTCGCAATTCGTCTTGATAAAGTGTCTATACAAAAAGAAATCTCGCTATAGAAATAGAAATTGCTTGATAACTTAAAGCTATTTGCTAGATATAATATTAGCGAGAGCGTTAATCTTTTTTTGTTTTAATAGTATATTGTTACGATCTTAGCAAGCAATTGCTTATCGAAATAAAATTGCTAGTTTATTTACTAGATAGAAGATGCGAATTATCGCTATGTATTTAGGTAAGCTTCTCTCTATAGAAATCAATTATCTTTTATTTACTCTATTAAGTATAGTATTAGCAAAGTAGTTTTTGATAAATTTCTTGTTATAGTTTATAAAATCTAGAAAAAAATTAAATTTTCTTAATATTAATAAATAGTTTTTATTCTTTAATTGCTTGTAGATCTTCGAAATTTATGCATATTTTATATTGTTTAACAACAAATTTAAGAAAATTAATTTTTTCTTAATAAAACTTGTATTTCTTTAATTTAAGATATAGATTTCTTCTATTTAGATATTTTAGTACTTTCAAAATATTTAAATAAATTATAATATTATTCAAATATACTATAACAAATTAATTTAGATATTGTTATAATATATTATTAATTATTTTTTAATATATTGTCGAAATATTTATAAATTCGAATAGTATTACTATATATTTGTATAATCTATATTGTATATAAAAAGCTATTTTCTACTTCTTCTCTATTTTTGTTCTAATCTAATTGTATATTTCTTATAAATTTAGTTTAATAAAATATTTTGCTTCGAATAATTAATTTTAAAGCTTGCTAATATTAAATAGTAAATATTGATTTTTTATTGTAATATTATTTAGTTTTCGATAATCAATATATAGATAGAGAGTTTTGTTCTTTTTAAATACAAAAAGAATTAAATATTCTATCTATAAATAAATAAAATTAAAAAATTTTATTTTTTATTTTTTGTTAGATATTCGCGAAGTATTTCTAGCTTTTTTTCGAATAAAATATATATAGATTTAAATATAAATTACTTGTCTAATTTAAGTTTAATCTTGTAATTTTATATTTAATATTTAAATAAAATTTCGATTGTTTTCTTTTTCTAAAATAGATACTTTTAATTGTTGTATATTTGTAATATATATTTTAGCAATTCTTTTGCTATATTAGATGGTTTAGAATTCTTAGAAAATTTTTAATTTTCTTTATTTACTTTAACTTTGTAATCTAACTATTTTTTGTCAATATTTATTGAATTAAACTTTATTAGATTATTTTTTTGCAAAATTGCAAGCTTGCTACTTGCAATCGAATTTCGATTTAATATTTTATCTATTATCGAATACTATTAATATAAATTAAATATAAATTGCATAATCATATTGCGCAAATCTAAATACTTGTATATTTTAATTAATTTCTAAATTATATTGCTTTAATTAAGATATTTCTACAACAATATTATAAATAACTATTTTTACTATATTAAAGATGGGTTTTTTGTAGTATTGCTAAATAGCTATCGATAGTGATTTTGTTTCTTTCCTTACTTTTTTATTCTCTACAAATAATAGATTTCTATCTACAATTACTAGATTGTAAATATTAGATTTCTTTTAAGTAAAATATTTTTTTCTTTTCACAAAAATTTTAATCATAAAATTATTTATTGTATTAGAATCGATTATTGCTATAAATCGACAACTATTAATTTTAACTAACATAATAAAATATTGTATATATATTGTTAAGTTTAATTGCTACTATTAAACTAATATATTGTATTTCTCTAATATACTTTTTATTAAGAAATTTGAATTTATTTTTATTTTTGTACTATAATTTTTGTTTTAAATATCTATTTGCGCTAAACTTTCTTCTAATACTAAATTATCGACTTTAATTTTCTAGAAAATTAGTTAACTTTGTTCTTTTCTTCTAGATAAGTTTAGTATAAATTATTATAACAAATTGTTTAATTAAAATCTACGTATCTATTGTTTGCTTCTCTAATAATAGTATTTTTATTTTTAAGTATTAATATTTGTATATTTGTTTTAATAAGATTTAGTTATTTTATAATAATATCGAATATATTCTTTTCTATAGTAGCATTGCTTTCTAGTTTCTTCTTGTATTTATTTATAATTTTCGATAAACTAGCTAAAGTCCCGAGATAATTTATAATATTTTTTGCGCAATTATAAAAGTTCTTTTAGCTATATTTTTTGTCTAAGTCGATAGCTAAATTATAAAATTTAATAGTCTTCTAAAATACTTAATTAATTTTTTGTATAAATACAAATATCTTGTTTAATAATATTTTATTTAGAACTTTCTATAACTAATCTAAATTCTCTATTAGATAATAGTTGTTATTTAATTTAATCTCAAAAATATTTATGTCTATATTAATTTACTTTCTAATATTATTCTAACTATTAAATATCTCTTTTAATATAGTATTGATTTGTTAGCAATCTATTAAGTTTTATAATTAACAATCTCTTGCAAAGTAGTTCGATTTGCTATATAAATAGCACATTTTTTGAAATTTGTTATTTTGTTTTTCTCTAGAGTTCTTTTTTTTTACGTTGTTAAATAGAATTTAATTTTATAGATATAGATTTACAATAGTTTAAATTATTGTACTTCTAATTAGAACAAGATTTTTTTTTCTAATATTTAATTGTTAATTCAAAAAAGATTTTTGCTCTTTTATAAAATTAATTGTATTGCTTTTTTATATTTTTTTATATAAATTGTTATCGAGATCGATAGCTACTTCGATAAAATTAAATATATTATTAATAAATTTGCTATTGCGCATAATTTTGTTCTTAAGATTATTCTTAAAATTTTGTTAAAATATTGTTATAAATACAATATTGTTTTACTTGATAAAATTAATATACTTCTAAAATCTTGCTATATAGTCTATTGCAGAAATTTGTTAAATTAAGTATTAAGTTATTTTTTTTTGCAATTTGTTTTTTATTAAATATTTCGAAGATTCTTCGAAGCTCTCTTTTAAAGTTGTTAAAGTTTATAAATATTGCATAGAAGTTTTTGTTATAGTTCTTTAGATGTTTATATAAATTTAATTTAAGTTAGTATTAAACTCTCTTTCTAAGAAATATTAATACAAAAATTGTCTTCTAATTTGCTAAAATAGAATAGAAAATAAAATAAATATCTATCTATATAAATTAGTTCTTTAGATCGATTCGATCTCTATAGTAAATATTAGACTTGTTAATTTTTATTTTGTGATTTTTACTAAATATTAATCGACGTAATACTAATAAGCTAGTATTCGAAATAGAGACGCGTTAATCTAATACAAATTTTCTTAGAATATTTAAAATATTACGCTAATACTTCTACAAGAAATATTAGAGAAAATTATACTATTAAAGAAATTTGTAGGCGTCTTTAGACAATACAAGTAATTACTTAATAATAAGAGATTGCAACTTAGTAATTGTAACAATAAATTAAAACTTAAAATAAGTTAAATACAATCTATAAAAGAGTTGTATTCGAAAACTATATATTTTTCTATTATTTGAAATTTAAGATATTTAAGATATTTAAGATATTTAAGATATTTAAGATATTTAAGATATTTAAGATATTTAAGATATTTAAAATCTTTAAAATCTTAATTATTTTAATTATCTTAACTTCGAATTTAAAATATTCAAAAATCAAGTCTTCTTAATTATTTTAATTCTGTCGATAGATCTTCTCTTTCTAATTATCTTATAAAAAGCAATACGCAATAGATAGTATCTATTAGCACGCAACTTGTAACAGAGAAAGAAAAGAACAACTAATTTTCTATCTATAGAGAGATTGTTTAGATATATATTCTTCTCTATATTCTTGTTAGCAAATACAATAGATAAACAATAATTACTTATCTAATTAATACTACAATATATAGACAATAATTGCTTGCTTAATTAATAAAGTAAATGCGAAAAACAATATTAAGATAGATAAAAATTATAGCAAACACTTTTATAACAATTATTTTCTACAAATAGTACAATTGTCAAATATAATATAGAAGATAAATATAAAATTTGCAACAACTTTAATAATATTGTATAAATTAAATTAATCGAAACAATCTTATTATTCTCTTAATTAAATCTCTAAATAAAATTACTTAGTAATATATTATATACGTAGATATATTATATATATATTGTTTAAATTGCAGAAGTTAATACTCTTCTACTTTTAGAGATATTTGCGACATTTTTGATAAATATTTAAGAATTACTATTTTTAATCTAGTATAACTTTTGCAATATTATATTTAAATTAAGTAATCGCAAACTCTATAGAATACACTTAATAAATTTTACGAACAAAATTACTTTTAGTATTTTAGAATATTAAGTATATAGATAAATATTATTGCAAGTTAAAGCTCTTGCAATATATAAAATTTAAGAGAGCTTATTAATTTATTAAGACTATCTAATTAAGTAAGCAATCTTCAGTCTATGCAAATATTTGTTTTGTTAATTTTCGATTAATTAGATATGTCGAAAGTACTTGATACTACTAAGCAAATAAGAATATTTTTTTAGAAGAAGATAATATTGTTAATAAACTTTTATGTTATCTTTGTTATTGCAATTAATATTCTTAAATTATATATTAAGAATATTGTTAATTACAATACTTAAAGTATTAAGAAAACAATACTATTTACTATAGAAATTAACTAGGAAAAAGATATTAATATTATCAAAAATAGTATGTCTTTGCAATAATCTCTTGTTGTATTGCAAATATATTAATAAAACAATTATTAAATACTTTACTTTGCAAGTTCAAATATTGAAAAGATATAATTTAGATTAATCTTTAAAATTGAGTTAAAGAAGATCTTGAAGATATCTAAATAACGTTGCTATATTGCTCTTTCTAAATCGATCTATATAGATTATTGTTATTAGTTAAATTATAAGTAATCGATAATACTTCTTTATTGTTGTCTAAATTAATCTTGATAATAATTCTCGATAGTTTCTATTGTTGTTGTCGTAGATATTTTCCAACAAGATAAGTATATAAGTTATATATATTTCTTTTGTTTTGTAGATATAGCAAAAACATCTTTGCTTCGATATTACTAACGCTCTATAGTTTACAAGAGATTATATGTTTTAGTGTCTAATTAGATCTTGCTATTACTAGCATAATTAAATTGATTGTTGGATCGAGTTTCGGTTCCAACTTTAGAAATCGACTCGACTCGACAATTTTAATATTAGAAATCGATTCGAAACTTACATCGACAATTCGAGGAATCAACTTCTTAATTTCAAGATGCTAAGATAACTCGAGTAATTCAAGATCAATCCTAAGAACGTTCGAGAGACGACGAGAAGCTTGCATTTAAGAAATCAAAAAAGACTTAACAAAAAATATAATTTTGATGTTCGAGATGCGCACGAATTCTCGCAGTACTTCGATTAGATCTTTGCTTGTTACTTGCTTACATTATAGTAATTTGTATAATAGAATCGAACGATTCGTAAGATTTCTACGCGAGAATAATGTGTAGATAGAAGCATCTTCTACAGTTGCGCAATTGATTGCGCGTAATTAACTGCGCGTAATTGATTGCGCGTAGTTCATTGCGCGTAGTTAATTACGCGTAATGGATAGTGCTCGCAGATTGCGTTCGACAAGCCTTGACAACACGAGTAATAATTAAGTAACGTTTGACGTACTTCTCAAATTTTTGATAATACTCGAGATCAATTTGAAGTCAACTAAATCTACTAATGTAGCTCTAGAACTAAGACATCCACACAACAATCTTAAGAGCCTCGAGTCGCTAATAGAGTCTTTAGAGAGTTATCTCGAATTGTTGATGCAATTTAATTTCTATTATTTTGGAATCGATTTCACTTGACTTAACTCAATTTTCGATTTCAATATTAGAAATCGAATCGAATTGTCAAGAATGTCAAGAATATCGTCAAGAATATTAAGAATACTAAGTATAGTATAAATTTAATTTAAATTTAGATTTTTTATTAATTACTAGATAACGCACAATAGTAATGCATTTATAAAGAGAAATTTCTAATATATTTATTAATTAATTTAAATAGATTAACTATTTCTATCAAATTATCAATTAATTGTTACTAATAATAATAAAGAATACTAAAAATAGTAGTCTTGACAATTTGAGTAGATTCTTTCGAGTCGAGTTTCGATTTCAAGTATAGAAATCGACTCAAATTGTTAATTTAATTTTAGGAATTAAATTGTCAAAACTTTCGAGTCAAATTAATACGAATTGTCAAGATTTTAATCGAGTACTCAACTCAAACTTGATAATCCAATCCAACGTAATTAGTCTAAGCATAATTACTAGAACGTAATCTTTTTTCGAAAAAATAAATATTTATTACAAATTTTGTAGAAGATTTGCAATACTTCTGCTCGATTAAACTTAATATTAATATTAGAATTGTCTAATCGATTAATCTATATATATAGAGTTACTCTAGATATCTTAAATAAATAAATTAACTACTTTATCTACTATATCTACTATATCTATATTAGATTCTTTAATCTCTAGCAATATATAATCTCTTTTATATATGTTTTTCCATAAATTTAAATTATTATTATTCTCTTTTAATACTAGTAATTAACAACTTGTAATTTTCTTTAGCTCTTTTTAAACTAGTTTCTCTTTAAGACAAAAAAAGATATAATTATTAGCGCAAGTTTCGATAGCAAATATATAAATAACAATATCTAATATAGTATACTTTTTTAAATTTTATTTTTATTTTATTATTATATTTTTATTTTTTTAGAGCAATATCGAACGCTTTTAACTACTTCTAATTAATTTTAAACTCAGAAATATTTTTAATAATATTAATAACATTTTTCCAATAGCTATTATAATAATTATTGCGTAATCTTTTGTTCTATTCTTTATTTAAAAATATTATGGAAATTAAGAGATAAAACTTAATAATAATTGTTAGTTAACTTAATACAATAGATTAAAGAACTATATAATTTTAATTAATAAAATAACAAGATTATTAGAAGCATTAAATAGAATATTAAAATTATATAAAGAGTAATTATAATTATATAGAATTTTAAATTTAAATTTAAATTTAAATTTTTTTTAGAATTATTATTTAAAATTAGTACAATATATAAGAATTAAGTTAATAAATTTTAAAAATATTTTATTAAATAGAGTATAAAAAATAGTAGTCAAATTAGCTTGTTGTTAAATATATAATCTTAAGAATTCTCGATTATTAGATAGTAAAATTGCGTATATATTTTAAAAGATTATAGTATAAGAATATTGATATATTATTATTACAAATAGTATTAGTTTAATAAAGATTAGAAGTTTTGCTCTAAAATTTAATACAAAAAATAAAAACAACGCTATAATAATTCTCTTGCTTAATACAAATATGTTTAGAATATATAAAATGCTAGTATATTTATTGTACGAAGATTAATCTCTAGTGCTAGTTCTAGTGCAACTCTAATATAAACGAACTTGCTAAAGTTTATTTTAGAATTGTTTTCTTTTTAGAGTAGTCTTAAAATTAAGTTAAATACTTTGTTTTAAATTCGATCCGACAAATTAGACAGAAATAGACTTGATCTAAGAACTTAATACGCTAATAACTTTAGTACAAGCTAATCAAATCGAGTAATTCAAATTTATTATAAAATTACTACTTTTCTCTACAAAATAAGCTACTAGCGTTGTATTTTGCTTATATACTACGCAAGCTATTAAATTTTTAAAATTAATTTTTTTTAAAGATTTTAGAGTTAGCGTTTAACTCCTAGGTTAAGAGATAACAAAAAGTAATCCGAGAATTACTTTATTCTTTTTTATTATAAAACAAATGTTCTATCTTTTGTAGCAAGTATTAGTAGCTATATCTTGATTTCTAGATTATCTTATTTATCTAAAAAGTAACAATTTCCTAGTATCTAGTATAACTTAATATTATTACAATCAAATTATATAAATAGCACGTTAAATAAAAGCTCTTATTGTACTCTATAAATATAATATAGAAAGTTAATTAATTAGAGAAGAAATAGTATTGTTTCAAGTAACAAGAGAGACAATTCTTCGAGATAAAAAAAATAAAATCTTTTTGATAAAAATTCTACTACAAATTTAGAAATATATATATATGTATTTAGATAATTAATTCTAAGTATTAATAAGATTAAATAAATATTTGCAAATTACTTCGAAAATTCGCTTGCAAACTAGATATAAAAAATATATATTTACAAAATCTTTTTAAATCTTTTATTTTATCTATAGTACTTTATTTGATCTAGATTAATTAAATTATTCAAAAAGATTAAAAAATCTATGTAAGACTTAGTATAGCATTATCTTTAAAGTTTATAGCAAAAAAAATAAGTTGTTTAGATTGTTAAATAATAAAGACTAATATATTTATTATTGTTGCTTTAAGAAAATTGCATTATATTTCGATTAATATAAAGTCTATAAACTCTATTCTTCTTCTTTGCAAGTTGTTTACTCTATTATATTAGAGCGTTAACTTGCTTCTCTAGTTTTATATATTTAACAATCTTTTAATTAGTTTTTATATTATTGTTTTTGCAAAGATAATCTTTTTTTCAACAATCTATATATTTTTATTAATAGTCTCTCTTTTATATTGTATAGCTAGTATTCTAAATACTACTTTAATAATTTAATAAAACTTATTAATTTTATAAATAATTTTCTATTTAATAAGTTTAAAATGTTCGAAAGAATTAACTCTTATTTTTTTTTTTTTTTTTTACTTAATAGAGTTACTATTTGTAAGAATATCTTTTATTGTATCTTTGCAACAAAGACTTCTATAACTTTATTTAGATTACAAGTATATAAAGTTAAAATATTTAATTATATAATTATAGAGTAATTCTTGGATTGAATTAAACACTATTTTTAGAATTTGATCTATTCAATTGAATTTTGTTAGATTCGAATAGATTTAGAAATTGTATTCAAAAATAAAGTTCTCGATTCAACAATTTATACTAAGAATTTGATCTAGCTTGATCGAGATTTTCGCAAAGTATTTTGTCAACTATATAGATTTTGAAATGTTGATTTTGCGTCGATTTTCGACAATATGCGCTTTAGAAATCTCGATTTAATTAGTATATTAAGACGTGCTAACTATATATAGCTAGCGCAATCTAATTTGATTACATTTCTACTAGCGCAAGCAAATTAAATTAAATAGTCGAACAAATCTTCTAACTTAACTTAATTAATTAAATAGAGAGATTTCTAATTTTAACTCTTTAAATTAGATTGAACTAATTTGTCGAGCTCTTAATTTATTCTAAGAGTTATATTATATAATTATTTTCTATAGAATTCTAAACAACTATTTGTAAATATAATTTTGCTCTAGTCTATTATAATTTGTAAATACTAATCTTTTCGCAAATAGCTTTAATATACTTACAATATAAGACAAAATTGCAAGATATATACTTTAGAACATTGTTTTTAGTATCGAATACTATAGATTTTTTAAGAGAGACTATTAAAGAATTCAATATTTTTTTGCTTTATAAACTCTAAAATAACGCTCGAACTATAAAATACAATATTAATATATTTCTAGATATATAAAATAATTCTTTTAATAAAGACGTATATACAAAAATCTTCAAATATATCTAGAAAATCTAATTTATTAAAGTTAATATTGTTAATACAAACAAAACAATTAGTCTTGTATCTATAGTATTATTTAAAGATTAAAAAGATATTTATATTTAGCAATTGCAATAGATAAGTAAAGTATGCAAGCAACTTAAAGAGATTAATCTTAACTAAATCTTAATAGCAAATTTTTAAAAGAAATATATTTTGTACAAAATACAACTATTTATTAATAATAGCGTCTATTTCTTTATAGATTTTCTTTAAATACTTTTAATAAATAACTTATTTAATCTATTACTAGAATATTATTAATATATTTAAACTTGATATATTTTTGCAATATTTTACAATATAAGAAGTTAAGAAAATAATAGTTAAAAATATATTTTCTCGAAAGATTAATATTAATTGTATAGTCTTGCTCTTAATATTTATATATTTTACTTTAATAAAAAAAATTCAATTGTCTAAATTTGCTATTCTTAATAATTGTTTAAATAATTGTTAGACTCTACAATAATAACAATATATAAGCAACTATATTTAATATAGAATTTAATCTTGTTTGTATTTTATCGATTAGAAATTTGTATATATTGCGCAAAGTATAGTTTTAGCTTTTTTATATTAAACTTATTCTTAAATCTAAAGCAAATATATACTATTATTGTTGTTTAAGCTTTAAATAGTACTCTTAAAATTATTTTATCTAAATATTTTCTATACAAGTAATTTGCTCTTCTTTCTCTTGCAAAATATAATTAATTGCGTTTTTTATATATTTGAGAATTAAACTTATATATCTTTAATAGTTTTGTATAATATAGTCTACAATTGTTTGTTCTTGCTTATAGATAAAATATCTCTTAATTAAAAATTCGCGTAGATTTAATAGTTATTTTTTATTATCTATTATTTAAAGTTTGCAATTAAATATTAAATGCAATTGCGTATTTAACAACAATAATATATTTCTTTAATTGTAAGACTTCTATAGTCTTAGTAAAGCGTATTTGACGCGCAAGATAAGCTTCTAAAGACACAGTAATTGACGTGAAATAAAAACTAGATAGAAATTTGTTTTTAGAAAGTATCGATAATTGAGATAATCTAGAAATTGAGGTGTGACCCATCTAGAGATGCTTGTCGGCCCGAGATGGGGGATCCCCTGTTAGGTCTAAGTACTGAGGCAAGAAGATAACCATGATATTGTAGACTTGTGTCGCATGAGTCGACGAGAATTTCGAAATGATTGAGATATAATATACGTTTGGGTATGTCTATGTATACCATCTTTACATTGTTATTGTTGAACTCAATTTGTTCTAGCAAGCACAGCAGTAATGACAATACTTACGCTGCGACCTTATATGCAAGAAAGCTTCAAAAGCTAAGGAAAAGAGATAAAACTCACTGATTCATAAGACAGGGCACCTCACTACTGATGATACGTCGTTAGGGAAGCAGTTTCGATGTTCTAAAGCTTAGGACAGGCATCTGAGGCAAGTCAAAGAGCGTATCCATTGACCCCGGGTTAACCCCGAGAGACTGTCCGGTGCCTTGGATTCGGGGCTGAGCCTTACACTTTTCCCTGAAGCGGCAACCTGCGCGCCGAATCGTCGCAGTGGTGCCGGTGCTGTTGGTACACTCGGCGCCGTCGGATTCGGATGAACGATGAGTAGCGTTTTGCTTCTGAGCGTTCTCTCACCGGTTCCTGTACCGAAGCTACTTTGTAGCCGTTCAAATTCTCCAGCTCTCCTACTTATACTTCCCATCCAATTCATCATCTAAAGTACTGCTGTCCAGTTGCTTTCCTTATCAGATTTGCTTTTCCCATACACAAGTGGTTGGATATTGGCGGCTATCTGGATTGAATGTTGAGCAGCTATGCCTCCCCCACCCAAGATCGCCATCATCGGCGCTGGCCCTGCCGGCATGACCTTGGCACATCTACTTATCAGAAGCTCGATTCCGGTGACAATCTTCGAAGGCGAAGCCTCTCCACATGTTCGCGGTCAAGGTGGCACTTTGGATCTCCATAACGACACGGGCCTCAAAGCATTGAAGGAAATAGGTCTGTGGGAGGAGTTTCAGAAATACGCCCGTTACGATGGAGAAGCAATGATCATTGGGGACAAAACCCTGAAGAAGTACATCTATATGGGCGGAGCTACAAAGGAGACAAGCCGTGGACGACCCGAAATTGATCGTGAGAAATTACGGAAAATATTGTATGAAGCATTACCAGATGGAGTTGTCAGATGGGGTTCTCGATTACGAAGCGTAGACGAGGACCGAACGCTGCGGTTCGACCATGGGGCCGAGACAGGATTCGATCTCATTGTTGGCGCAGACGGTGCTTGGAGCAAAGTGCGGCCACTGCTATCCACAGTCGAGCCCTATTATTCCGGAATTGGTGGTATCCAATCTCTTGTCAATGACGCTGAAGATCGGCATCCTGATATCTACAAATTGGTCAACAGAGGTTCGGTCTTCTGTTACTCGGACGGCAAAAGTCTTAATGCGCAGCAGCTGGGTGATGGCACCATCACTGTGGGCTCATGGACTCGCAGGACGGAAGACTGGCAAAAGACCTGCGGATACGACGTGCACGATGGGAAACAAGTTAAGAAGGCTCTTCTAGAAGAGTTTAAAGATTGGAACCCTCAGCTCTTACAGTTTATCGAGCTCGCAGACGAGCAACACTTCATCTCTCGGTCGTTATACATGCTGCCATCAGGGCATCGTTGGGACCATCGCCCAGGCTTCACATTAATCGGGGACTCGGCGCACCTGATGTCGCCTTTCGCAGGCGAGGGGGTAAACCTCGCCATGGCGGATGCCTTGAAGCTCGCACAGATGCTTACTGCTAGCAGAAAGTCTGAAAAGGATGATGCCATGGATAAGGCCATCAAAAGCTTCGAGGAAGAGATGTTTTCGAGAGCAGGTATCATTGCTGAAGTTTCGAAAAAGAATATGGAGGACATGCTGTTCACCTCTGGCGCAAACCCATCGACAGTGACTCGTTTCGTGAGGAGAATTCTCATTGGCCATATTCCATGGCTTGAGTGGTTGGTTCCAATGTGGTTAGTGAAGCTTGCTCTGCGGTTGTTCTTCAGGTGGTAGAGTTCAGTGTAGTAGCATGTAACCGATGTACTAGATGTGATAAAAGTGTAGTAGGCATCAAAATCAACCGAATGTACTTATTTCTATCTGACTGAATGACTTTGTTTCAACGTTCAGTGATTGATGCAACAACAGCTTAATCACTGCCAATGTCTCCATGCTTACAGTAGTATTCAATCCTTACCAAATGCACTACCTTACCAGTAAGGTAGTCTTGTCCCCCACCCAAACCTCCACTTAAAACCCTAAACTTCCTGAAGCAGTAACGGCTTACCTTAGTACGCGACCCAAATGGCGTCGGACAACCCGCAGGATCCTTCTTAAAGCCCACTCAAATGACTTTACAAACAAGATCCACGATTTGAATTCAATACATCTCCCCAATCCCAAGCATTGTCATTTCCTCAACCTCGCCTCCCACTAAACCAGCAACCTCACCACTCCCCCCTCCACCCCACCTCGGGCTCTCTCCACCACCCCCACAACATGACAACCACAAATTGGCGTACCATCAACATCGACCTCCTCGACCCCGACTCCCCCTCCAACTTCCCCGTCTCCTCTCTCCTCCCTGCCTCCATCCCCTCCGTCTCAGCCTCCGAAGTCCAATCTCTAGCGTCCCAAATACGGCAGCTTTTACGGGGTGGGGACACCGAAGGCGCTTTGAGGGGGGCGCTGGAGAATGTGCCTTATGGCGGGGATAGTGGTGCTAAGGTATGTTGACGGTTCGGGAATGGTCAGGGATCTGGGAGGGGCTTGGGGACGGTGGGAAAGAGGAGGAGGAAGAGGAAATTAGGCCGGTCGATGCTGATGGTTCTCAGGAAGTCCATCTAGCCACCGTGGTGGAGATCCTACAATCGATCAAGCAGGCCGACATGTCGCCTATGCTGAGCCGGATCTACAGCTCAGAAGGCGGGACAGAGCTATTGGATGTGCTGATGAAGTATCTGTACGCGTCCTCTCCCCTCTACGAACCACCTCTCTAATATCTCTCCCATTGGGCTTCTACCAAAAAGCCACTAACCGACGAACCAGATACAGAGGCATGTCCCACACCTCCCAGCCCTCCTCCGCCTCCACACGAGCAATCACTCCGCAACCGACGGGCTTCTCACAGATAGGCGCCAGGGGAGGGGGCGAGGGAGGGGGGCAGGCGATGAGTGTGCTGCTGAGTTGGCATGAGAAGGTGGTGGAGATTGCGGGCGCGGGATGTATTGTGAGGGTCATGACGGATCGGAGGACGGTGTGATACGTGAGGGGAGAGGTTCTGGAAGAGCGTTTCCAGAGGGGAGGAGTCGGGATCGGTGGGCTGCGATGAGGGGGCGAATGTCTGGAAGCGGACTTGGTTGCTCGGAATCGTGCTGAAGAGAATTTCAGGAGGCAAGGTTCTTGGCGAAAGATACTTGTGTCGGTCTTCTGGGCTTCAGCGCTCCGTTATGGTGTTAGAAAGCGCTTTCAGCTCACTCAGGGAGGAGGCAGAGCCTGTATGGAACCAGCGAAGGAAGCCGATATGGAAGAATGGTAACGGAATCACTCTACAGTGATTTGACAGTCGCCAGCTTCGGTTTAGCATACCTTTAAACCAGAGGCTGTTTACATGTGGAGTTCTGGAGAGCTTCAACCATTTCGGTGGACATGTTGATTGTTTAGAACATGGGCCTGAAAGGGGATCTGCGCAATATCAAGTAGCCGTGATAGAGGGCTAGTATTCCCGAATACTGCTTGAGAGGTCACTAGGGATAGGAACAGTGCTTGATTCTTGGTTATACAATCCATGCTTCCCTACGCCAACGAAAGCCAACCTAGTCCCACACATCAATGCCATCCCTAGGAACTAATCATGACACGACGCCGTCTATACAATATACATAGCTTCAAGTAGATAGATGATCCCGAATACCAAGAATGCGAAGCCGCCGCCCAGGGTCACTATTGAATGATTAGCGAAGAACACAAAGCATTGTTCCAACCCTTGCGGAGATACGTACCGACTCTCAAGCTGACCCTACCAGCAATAGCTCTTCCTCCAATAACGGCTACAGCTGTACAGGCAGCGTGTCCCGTGACGGCACCGCCCGTAACCCACCAGTAATCCGACCCGGCCGCCATTGCAATCGTAGCGATCTGGCTCCGATCACCCCATTCACCGAGAAAAGTCATAATAAAAGTCTGTACCCACGCTGGGCTCAGTAACAAAGAGAAAAGGTTGCTCAGACCGGACAGAGCGTTGGTGATACCAGCTCCCCTGCTTGGCGACGGACTGCGGCTGCCTGGTGATGAAGGTGGCGAGTCTGGAGGTGCAGGCAGGCGGGTGTTGGAGCGGGTCTTGCGAGTACTTCGCCCGGCTTCGAGGGCGTACGGGGTCAGCGAAGAGCGACGACGCCCGGCCTGCCTTGCAAGCTCTTCTTTCTCTTCGAGTTCCATTTCAACCTCTTTCATCTCTTCACTGACGCCCTGTTCGCGGGGGATGGAATAGCCTTCCTTGAGCATCTTGGCGCCAAAGACGAGAAACAATACCGCAGCAAGGAGATTCGTGAAGCGTTTCGGAATTAGTGTAGGGACTGCATGGCCTAAAACAGCGGAAAGAATGGTCATGGCGATGAGGGCGCTGAAGGCGGCAGTAAAGACTAATATACGTGGGTGTTTCATGGCCATGAGGGCGGCGATTAGGAAAGTTTTATCGCCAATTTCGGAGAATATTATCATCGTCAAGGAGAGCAGGAACGAATGGAGGGGCTGGATGAGGGACTCCGGTGTGGAAGCGAGGAGTGGAATCGAAGGGGTATAGGGAGCAAAGATGGCGAGGGGATCCGATTTGGGGGCGCTCGCAGGAGCTGGGTGTGGTATGGAGTGCGGTTTAGACGGTAGGTCTTCAGGTTTCTGAGAAGCGGTATTAGTCGAAGGTCATGAGATGCTTTAAATATTGGGTATACCTTGAGACCACCGAGCTCTTTTTGTTTGTCTTTCGATTTGTCTTTGGTCTTGTCGCCGTCTTCCAGTGCACCGTCGCCGCTCTTCTTACCGGATTCTTTGCCGCCAACTTTCTCCTGCTCACTGTGTGGGAGTGGTGGTGCTTCCTTGGGTGGGTCTGGTTTCTTGCCTTCCTCGGCTCCGATGGCTGCTAAAGATCCCTCTTTATCCCTACTCTTCTCTGAGACGCCGCCCTCGGTTCCCGTCGTACCCTCTTTCGGCCCAGTTCGATAAGGGTCATCCATCACTCCATCATTCGTCTCAGGCGCATCTTCTGGCACCTTTCCTTTCACAGGTGGCTTGTCACTAGTAGCAGATTTCTCCCCATCCCCGGCGCTCCCTTTAGCCTTCTTCCTGCCCCGTTCTGCGCTCGTCTCAACGAAAGGTCCAGTATGAGGGCGGCCATCTTTACCGTCTATAGGAGCGTCTTTGGCTTGGAGACTGGCCGGGTACTTTGCTGTGGGGTCCGTACCCGCCGGATCATCGCGGCTCGGGGCCTTACCTTCGGCCAAGTCAGCGGCGCCATGGCCGTAGTCGTGGCTTATAGGTAGACCTGTAGGCTTGAGGGTGTATGCGAGGTGGAGAAACGATATGAATAGTAATGCTAATGGCCATCTTCGTTGTCGCAGTCTCATAGCTAAATGATAATTGCTTTTGCCTCCAAAGGAGATATCGACGTTGCTGGAAGCCCACCCTCCCTTCAGCCTTGCAGGCTTCAAATCAACCAGATTCTTCCTATTGCATGTGTGAGCAAGCGCTGTATTGTCACGATAGGGCAACTGAAGATAAAGCGACTCCTAGTAAGGTGTTTGGAGGCTCTGAATAAAGTAGGGAGGGAATGATCATGGCTTGGCAATCACATTGAAGGAAACTTGGCCAATGAGGCCCGTGCACGTGATTGACTCTATCGTCGTGCTTAGGTAATGGAGCGATCCAAAACAAATCCTGTCATCACAACCCTTAACCTCCAACAACCCCAGCCCCCATCGGCATTCACATCTGACGTAGCTGATACACGATGTTAATTATCTAAAAGACTCTCATTCGTTCAAATTGCTCTAAAAGACAGAGAATTTGATTCTCAGGAGGACCCAAGACCGAATCCTCAATGGCGGAGCGTACCTTTACTCGCAACAGACGCAACACTCCCCAGTCACCTCCGGGGTCATCCCACACTGGCGGCGTACATCAACAATCCCCGGCGCGTCGCACAACTCGCGCTACAAGAAGCCAGAGTCGCGAAGTCAGTGACAGCGAGGCTGGAAATGCTAGCTTAAGAGCTGGACGACGAAGCGCAAGGCAAGCTAATGTTCAAGGTCCCCAGGCTGTGAGTCTCGAGGGCACTGCTCAAGGACGGAAAGGCAGAGTCAACACTCATAATGCGGCGCAAGGTAAGCTTTGATCGCTATAGTTCACTGTGCCACGTGCTCACGTTTGAAGTTGATCCAGAGCTTTCGATGGTCGCCGAAGAATCCCACATTGGGTATCCCATCCTTGCACAGAATGCTGGGGCTCAGCTGGAATCGGCCGCCAATGCGATCCAAGGAATCGATCAGTCCATTAAATCACCGGGGAACACATCGGGCTTCTCCGGCACTACGGCAAGAACAACCAATGCAGTCCAAGAACTTCGAAACTCAAATGCTCAGGACATGCTGGATGCCCTACCAGATCTCTCTGATGCGGCCGATAAGTTGTTGCATTGGCTTCTGCCACAAGACATGTCGGAGAATACGATTGCCACTACGCGGGCAGACTTGCAATATCCGGGTTCAAGGATAAGCAAGAACGTGAAGCGATTGAGCGACGTCTTCCAGGCGCAGAAGGGGATATACGGCGACTTCGAAAGCTATATCAACATACCGGCTGTTCTAAAGACTCTACTTGGATCAGACAACGTCACGAATCTAGATGCCGCGTGGCGGCCGGAACCTTTGTTGCACAAGGCTAATATTGCGACGCTTGTCGGGATTATTATACGACCCTGGGGAGAGAAGTTTAACAACGAGCACTTCGACTTTCTCGAAACTATATTTCCGGTCCCTTTCCTAAGCCGCTCGTCAAGCATTGAAGATCTGAGCGTTGCGGTAGAGATACGCACCCAGCACTTCATAATGCTCTCTTCTCGCTATACAGATGTGCCTAATTTCGATCCGGATATGTTTCTATCCCAAGTGTTCTTCAACGATCCGCCAATGTTGAAAGGATGGGAGGTCTCTGGACTACGATCGGAGGATCTAACGAGAGACCACCAAGCTTTGATCCGCCGTCGCCTTCAAGAAATACGACGAAACTTTTCAAACGGCAGAGCCGTGGATTTACCGTCTCTTAAAATAGCCTTTCCATGGAATGTATTCGTAACCAAAGTCGTCGCTTGGTCTAAAGCACGCCTAGATCAGATTCAGAATGAAGTAGAGGCTCATGGTGGCGCTGTTGGTATTGTTCAGGCTCTCAGCAACGAAACACAAACCTCGGTCTCTGCAGGAAGAGCTGATGCAAGCGAAGATGGGACGAGTCCTCTAGTTGACTTGGGATTGAGGAGTTACCCGTCGCCTTCTCAGTTTTCCCATACCACATCGGATCAAAGTGAAATGCATCGATTGGCAGCAATGGGAATTGCAGGCATGCGCTCGGAGAAAGTGAAGTGAGTCGTTCCCCTGCGATCTTCTTAGGTAGGGTGTGCTCACCGACTGATTCATAGATTTGATTCGCCGAGAGCTATGCTTGTCGGCATCAAAGCCTTGAGAGAGCTGGAAGAACGACGCGCGATTCAAGACAATCCGATGGCGCAATCTGTAGCGCCAGTTGCGGTAATGTCCACAAACCTCAACAACCACAGTGCAGCCATGCAAGCCAATGTAATGACCAGTGCCACCGAGGGATATATGAGTGGTGGATTAGGTGCTGATGATTGGCAACCCCCACAGATCGATGATGATCCAATGTCGATGGATGACAATACTCGGGCGTTAGCAGCTGCAATTGTCCAGCATGGTCAACAACGGGAACGTGCACAGAACAAAGAAAACATTGCGGATATTGCAAACCCCCAGTACGAATTGACGGCTCAGGGAATCCTACAGCGCCAAGCCTTAGGCCCTAGACAGTACATTGACCCACAGCCAGGCGCTCAGCGTGTTGAATGGTCGGATGCAGGCTTTTCGCAGAATTTGGCATCGAGCAGTAGGGGAATGAAGCGCAACTACGCCGCAGCTACCGTTGAAGATGATGTAGAACCAGACCCAAGCCAGGACGAAGGCTTTCAACGAGACGATCGAAACCTGGACATTGCTGGGAAGCGTAGATCTAAGCCTCAAGCTGCTGCGAGTGGGCCGTTACAGCAGCAACGACCGGCTAAGAGGGCACGCATGACGGAAGGAGAGGATGAGGATGGGAACCACGATCTCGAGGCTGCAGCCAATGACTACAATAATGCTGGTGACCTACCAGACTCTACGCTGGGGGCTTACCAGAGCAGCAAAACCCGTGCTCTTGCGATGACGGCCTCTCAACCGAAGAAGGTACAAGTCCGCAAAGCTTGGACGGATGATGAGACCGGAACCCTTCTCGACCTGATCGAGGAGCATGGCACGAGTTGGAGACTACTTAAAGAGATCGATGACAACGGCCACAGCATCCTTCGAGGCAGAGATCAGGTCGCGTTAAAGGACAAAGCTCGGAACATGAAGCTTGACTTCCTCAAGTAAGGCCTACAGCCGTCGGTATTGGAGTATCGTGCTGACAGGCTTAATAGAGCACAAGCCGATCTCCCGTCTAACTTCGAGTTCGTGCCTCTGAACAAGATTCAAATCCAGAAATTACATGATCTAGGAATAGATTATAACCAAGACAGGGGAAGGCGGTCGACAGCGGCTTAAAAGGCCGTCGTTATTGGTATGATTTGTCAGGAGCTTGGCTTGGAGTCCTCCTATTTGCGTCAGGGCCATGGGTATACGGTTCGTCACTTCATTAGGATACCCAGGCTCTATGCGCTTTTGCGCATTTATGTTTTCCTCTTCAGCAATTTGCCTCGACTGTTGAACAGCTGCTACTCGGTCACTTCGTGCATCCCTACCAGTGACAGCTTGAAAATCTAGAGTGTGTTTCCTATACACTGCGTTCTTCTAGCAGTCTACTTTGTATATCGTTATAAGTCCTAGCTACTGGACATGGCCGAAGTGAGCTCAACTTCATGAGCATTCATTCACTTTGGTCATGCGCAGATTAAGACTTCAAGCACCAACCTCACTTCAAGCCTCGCACGATCAACGTACATAATTATGTTCCGTCCTACTTCTGTGCCACGACTGTATCTATTGAACCCCTCGTATTCTGTCTACGTTTGTACATCACAAGGATGGCCTTCTCGGCCGTCCAATTTGTTAAGGCTTGATCAAGCGAGTAAGTACGGTCATCTCCCCTTCCACGATCACAACGAGAAGCTACTGACAATAGGAAGCGAGCCCCTCTGTTCGCTGATTCTATTCGTCTTGAAACATGGATCACTCATCGTGCTCTACCTTGTTCGAAACGCTTAATGGAACAGCCTATAATGAAGTCAAGCAGCTATGCTTCTCCTTGGGATATAAGGACCTATCCGCCGGCCTTCCTTCGAGAGGCGAACCAAACATTCTCCTGAACGATTTGAGAGGCTTCGTCAACTCACATCTCGATGATACCTCATCACTTCGTCCATCCTCCATGGCTTGGATTTTCCTAGAAGAATTTCGGGCTGGCGAGGAACTATGGGCGAAGCGTTTCAAGAAACTCCTACGCTTTCCTCGAGATGCCGAGAGGCAAGTCTGAGACTCCGATGCTTATGATGTACAAGTTGTTGACCTTTCTAGGATCGCGGATCTAGTGGAGCAGCTGATTTTGATACTGCTGCAGAAGAGTGCTGACCACTCATCGCCTGCTCAGGGGTTAGAACCAGCTAAGGACGATTTCAATCACCAAGCTCTGGTAGGAGGGCTGCTGTCTAGTAGTCGGGCTCATGAAGAGGTGGAAAGCAAAGGGATACTCACGACCGAGGCTGAACTACACGGTAACCTTCTTGTCGCGTGAGTAAAGCTCGCCAGGCCCTCAACCTTTTCAAAGAAGCTTGATAGATTCTGATTTGGTGATCAAGGTCTGACAAAGCAACATCGCAAGGATCTCTACAGAGTGTCGTGTATGGTAACAAGTCAGGATCTCCAGTCACCGCGCCATCTATCAGCCACCCTGTGAACCCCATCAAGTTGGAAGATGCTGGGGACACGAGACAGTGGTTGATCGAACCAGCTGACAGAAGCCGGATCAGCTATGCGTCTACCAGCGTCAGTCAGGGGTCAAATCCAGTCAAACCTGCCGACGCCCTAGATACCATCGCACAAAGCGATATCCTAGAGCCGGCGGCTGAGCTGGACGAGTACATCCCTGAACACGAGATATCAAGTGATAATTTGGATGACTCGGGGAGCAGTAAGTGTCGTACACCAACGCCGCCTTTGTCAAGCTTGAATGCCATTAAACGAATCCACTGGCCCAGGCAACACCCTGGCACACCACCACCGAACCCAGCGAGAAACAAGCTAGCCACGCCGTCCGCCTCGCCTCCCTCGTCGCAGTCTGACCCAAAGCTACCAGTGCTATTCCCAAATCTAAAATCATCCAATTCCTCGATTCGTACCATCTCAGGACGCGGGAAACGTCACCTTTCAGACACAGGCGTATCTTCTCCTCCGCGCTCTAAGAGACGAAACATCGCCTCAAGAGACGATGATTTCTGGCATGAGAAGACGCCGCCGCGGCGTATCAGAGTTGACCTGAAGGTTACACCTCTGACACCACCCTCTCCTGGAAAACAATCAGAGGTTTCAAAGCCAACGAAGGGATCTGAAGCGCGCCCGGTAAAGTTCCATTTTTCTCTCGGTAACGCTGCTCTTGATGTCATCTCCAAAGGCTTTGAGCAGTGCTCGACCTTCGAGGCGTTCAACGAGGAAGCGGCGCTTGCAGCGGGATATCTAAGTCGAGCACGTTTCGAGGTCGAGCCGGATCTCCTCGTAGCAGACATCGATGGCGGAGAACGCGGCCTTGCTGTTGGCTGGATGCACAAGCGCAGCTACGAAAACCTTTGTGATGCGATCGGACAGGCTAGCCGCAACGGACAGGGGCCGATGAACGTTAGGATCTACTGCTTGAGGAAAGGTAAAGACGACTTGCAGATGCCACCGTTCTTTGCGTAGCGCATTGTCGACCGATGCGGTGTTGGCGTTGGGAATATCGATAGGGCATGTGAGACCGTGCAGAAGTAGTACCGGGAGCTTCAAAAAACGTACTTCAAGCGCGATGCATCCGCCAGCTGTGAATCTGAGCTTCAATATTTTCAAGTGATGAATCGAAAGGCCGTCTGTTTCCCGTACTCCTGACAACCGCTTGTAGCCCCTGAAAATCACTCACATATGAATTAGCCTGCAGCCTCGACGCCCAGCATCGTCCTTAAACTACTATCGACACCCTTCAGCCATCGTCCCCTCATATCCAGCTCGTCGCCTCCATCCGCCCCTCCATCCTTTCTACTCATCGCTTCCCTAGCACCTTGTACAGCTGTAGCCTTTTGACCCTCCAATACTCTCAGCTCACTCTCCAACTTCTCAAGCTCCCTTGTTTTCGATGGCAACGCTTGCTGCAAAGACTTGATCTGCCGGTCCAGATCAGCCATTTCGCTTTGACGCTCAGATATCAATGATAATGTGGCATCAAGCGGTAAAGCTTGGGACGAAGGCGCTGTTGTAGACCAAGTCGATTGCTGCAGTGTGCTACGCAGATTGCTGATGGTTTCGTTGAGGGCGGTGATTTGGGGTGGTAGGGACGACAGAAGGGTCGTTTGGAGTTGGACTGTCTCGTATCCTGCAAGTCCACCCTCAGCACCCCGTTCAGTGGGCCCTTACACTCCTGCGTTGCAATCGAACATACGCCGGCTTAGCTCCCGTCCCCTCTCCTCCAACTCCCTGACCATTTGCGCGACATATTCCTTCTGCGCTTTCAATACCGCCTTGACTTCCGCAAGCTGTGACTCTAGCTCGATATTCTCTTGATGGTCTACGATGAGCGGTGGGTCGCCGACAATGGCGCGTAGGAACTTCTCTTTGGTGACTTGTTCGAGGTAGGAGAAGCGCAGTTTCGAGAACAGCTCCTAAAGGAAAACCTTGGCATTTGGATATCAAAAGTGCGTATAGAGGGTTTCTACCTTGTAGTGCGTTAAATCGGCTTCGAGCGAGGCAGGCGTGGGGTTGTCAAGCGCGGAAGTCGAGACATCTGACGTGCGAGTTGAGGGTTGGGTGGCAGAGAGGGGCTCGCTGAGGCGGATGATCGATAGGGGCTGCTCTTGAAGTTCAGCTAGAGCTTGCAAAGTACTCGAGGGGTCGCTCGCCATGTTGTTCCCGTTCTAACTTTGAAGGAGACACGATCAGTGTTTATTTGAAGTATTTACGGATTTTACGGGGGTAAGGGCTACGCTAAGACCTCTGGGGGAAGTCGACAAGTCGTTATTCCTTCAACACTGCTTTGTATTCACTCTTGGAAGGAACAGAATAGTACGCTGGTCGTCACCCGTTGGTCATAGATAAACTTGTTTTCAACATCAACTTTATGCTACTGATGATTTCTGGCTTTACGAAGCACCATGCCTTCTAATGACACCCTGTCCGATGACTATGTAGCCAGTCTCCTGGCCCAAGATGCCAAAGATCGAACCATCAAGTATTCCTCCCTAGGACTTGGAGCTTTACTACCGAAAAGGTTAGCCCTGGCGACTCCTCGCTCCGAATCGCGACCTAATGTTTGTAGACCCACGACAAACGCCCCGAAGCCGAACACCCGCTTTCTGAAGAACATCATCAAAGAGACGGATAATCATAACGCAGCTCTGAAAGCCAAGGAAGCTCAAGAGGCCAAGGCACGACTGCGAAAACTTGGGCAAGAGCCCGAGAGATGGGGGAATGAAGATGGAAGCCGAAGTTCGAAGAGGAGGCGCATTGAGGATGATGAGGATGATGGGGTAATCCGGAAGGGTAGAGGCCACAAGCATCCAAGCATCGAGAAGTTGAGAGACGGCGACGAGCGCGAGAGGAGAAGTCATCGGAGAAGACATGAATACTCTGACAGTGACGAACAACATGCCGAACGCTCTCAGCGACAACGACACCGCCATGGACATCACCGCCCACGAAGCAGAGACAGATCCAGAGATCGCGAGAGCAGAAGAAATCGAGAGCATGGTTCTACGCATCGCACACGGTCACAATCCCCAACAATCGATCGAGAATCAAAACACCACCGATCCCGCCGACGAAGATCGGTCCCGACATCCCAATCCTCAGATACAGCTTCACGCCAAAAATCCCGCCGAAATAAAAATCACAGCTCAACATCCGCAACAAACCACCCCTCAACCAGCCATCGATCCCCATCCCCCACCTCCTCCGCCTCCTCCGACCCACTGACCTCCCTAATCGGCCCCCCACCACCTCCCTCCCCACCCAAAATCCGCTCCCGGGGCCGCGGCACCTTCGCTTCGACCTCCGGAATCGACAACCGTTTCTCCAGCACCTACGACCCTAGCAACGACATCCACCCAAACTCCGACAGCGAGAACGACTGGGACCAAGCGCTCGAAGCGCTGCGCGACCGGCAGAAATGGAAACAGCAGGGGGCGGACAGGTTGAGGAACGCGGGGTTCACGGAGCAGGAGGTCAGCAAGTGGGAGAAGGGCGGAAAGAAGGGGGAGGAGGATGTGGTTTGGAAGGGGAGGGGGGAGGGGAGGGAGTGGGATCGGGGGAAGGTGGTGGGGAGTGAGGAGGAGGAGGTGGAGACGAGGGCAGATTGGGGGAGGTTGGTGTAGTGATATATCCCGTACGCTGGGAACGTTGCATTTTCCGAGGCCTGAATGGAACAACCCGACCATCACTTCTCTTACTCCGTGTTCTTCCATGTCATCCCGCTCGATGTTCTGGTTAGGTATCGCTTCCACTCTTACTCGATCCGCCCATTTCCACTTCGCTATAAAGGGCCTAAGTTCACCGCTGGTTTACCAGATCCAAGGACGCTCTATGGGAGATTTATGAACTAGGTTCGATGAGGGACATCATTGTTAAATCGAAAGATTCGACAAACTTGTCGTCTACCAAAATCACACTGGCCCCCAGGCAAAAGCTCTTGGGTACTGCAAACTTCATAAGCTAAGGCAATCATCTCATCGTGTCTTCAATCCAAGCACAAGAGGTATCATCGCAAAACCAAAACCCGCAACCCTATCCATATGTCAGAAAAGTCATGCTCCTCTCCCATAAAAATTTTCCATTCCCCACGCCAGGCTCATCCCCCACGCCAGACTCTCAAAGTGTATAATCATCCTCCCACCTATCCGGCGTCCACTCCATGCCCGGATAGCTCGAGCTGCTCATCACAATCACATCCTCAGCATCCTCCCCCTTCCTTGCCGCTCCCGTAGCCGTCTCCGTTGGCGCGGACCTGATCGCACTCGCCGGTCTCCGACCCATTTCCAGCTCCCGCTGTCTGGCTTTCCTTGATTCCGCCGACGTGTTCCCAGGGCTGAAGGTACTCGAGCGCGCGTTCGGGACCTCGGTCTGGAGTGGTGGGAGACTCTGGCGTTGGGACTGTGAGGAGTAAGATGCGGTGCGCGAATGCGATGGGGCTGGGGGTTGCTCGAGGAAGGTACGCGGTTGGCTGTTTGGCGTTGGTTGGTATTCCGTTATTGGTTGCTGAATGTAGCTGGATGGTGCATCGTGACGGGTCTGTTGTCCTGTGCTGGACGGGTATTCGGCGCTTGGGTGCTGGGCGTAGCTAGACCGAGGATTGTGGGAGGAAGTTTGCTCTTGGGACTGCTGAGGGTTGGTGGCTTGGGGGATTATCGATTGACGCGGACGGGAGACGTGCCCGTCGTCTTTTGGCGGGGGTGGTGGTGGAGACGGGGAGTCCTTACGGGTGGATTTGTTCTGTGGAAATTGCTGGAAAGTGACAACGCTCTGTCGTTGTTGCCGTACTGGGGATGGCTGCTGAGAGCCGCTAGGTGGAATGTTTGTAGCTTGTTGGGTGAGAGGATAAGTGATACTGCTGTCGCCAAATTGGCTGAAGGTAAGGACTCTGCCCTGGTTCGAATGGGTCGGTGTGATGCCTGGACGTGGAGACAACGCAGGTTGCGATGATTGGCTGACAGGATTAGTGTACGTGGACTGGCGGCTCTGCTCCTGGGCTGTCGTTGTCCAGGAATTTCCTGAGGTACTTCGATCGTGACGCTTGGATAACGGCACTTCACGGCTTTGACTTCGAGACCACATTGACGACCGGGACCTGGTGGAAGGGGAATTGCTTGTCACACTTCTTGGGATCGTAGTGGATGCACGTGAAGCTCCCAGGCTAGGCCCTTCAGGCAATGCAGTTGAGCGGTGTATAAGTGCGGCATCTTGAGCATATGCGGGAGGCTCATTCGTAGACGGCGGCCTAGCCTGTGAAATCCTTTGGGCAGTCTGGGACCATGCCCTTGTAGAGCCTTGTGACTTTTTATAATCCGAACGAGCCGGAGCATAGTATTCTTCATGTGGTCGCTGATCTGAACCCTGTACAGGTACCAGATCGTGACGTGGCTGCGCGGATGATGAATCGGGGCTGGATGGTTGCAAGGAAGGTCTACTTTCTGGATGCTCAGGGCGCTGCTGCGATAACGGTTGGTGGAGCTCCCACTCATTGCCCTGAGACTGTTGAGGTGGGCCGAACTGATAGAATGTGACTGGCTGTGGTGGCCTGGCCTGTTCAGGCGCGCTTGGTTGAGTCTTGCGTGATCGAGAGCCGAAGAGACTGCCTAGAGCAGAGAACCTCCTCTTCTTGCCGTTCTCATCTTCTTTCTTACCGCTCGTCGATGCGCGTTGTAGTCGATTGCGAAGATTGTTTGAGGCTCCACTCGAGGGACTGCTGCTGCCTTTTGAATCTGGTGTTACTGGAATTTGAGGTCGCATTGTATCAGCCCATGAAATGGGTGCAGGGGGGCTTTCTTCGCTTTGCCCGCTGATATTCCTGTCATCCACATTGCGAGAACCGAAGAGACTGTTCCTCTTCGGTTTCTTCTGTCCATCAACGGAGACCCCGGTAGGAGTGGCATCAATCTGGTCACTCTCTCCGTTCCCCTGATCTGCAATACTTACAGGACTCTTGAAAGCTTTGAAAAAGCCTGAATTCCTGGATTTTCTTTTTGCGTCTGGGGTGGACCCATCAGTCCGGTCTCGGGAGGTAACTCCACTGCTTAGGTCGGACTCCATATCGGGGCGCTGTCGTGAAGGTGCCTCACCACGACCGCGGCCATAAGCATTCTGTTCAGCTAATGTCTGGCTTTGCAGCGCAGGTGAAGTATCGCGCCTAAAGGCAGGATGGTCTACAAGACTCGGGCCACGGGAATGTTGTCTAGGGGAATTGTAAGCTGCGGCTAGCACACGGTCATTTGAAGCAGGTCCAAAGTCATGGCTCGGATCGTAATAAATAGGCCCTTTACGATTGTCCGGCTTAGCTGGCTCTTGGATAAAAGAACGCTGCGGCGAGACTGGTGACGGGGGGAGATCTGATTGCACAACGTTAGACATAGCATCAAGACTCGGCTCTCGTGCTAAATGAGCCCGCATTTCTGGTGACGACGGGGGCTGAGAGAGCTTGCCCGACGCCGTGTCGAGATCTCTTGGTCCACTAAAATTATCTGCTTGCGACGGCGGTGACGCCGCCGAATGCTGACTGGGCACGTTTTGGAATGTGAGCGGTGGGGGCTCCGCGGCTTTTGGCGTTTCGACATCATCTTGTGTCTGTCTAGACTCGGGTCGATCATCATTGCCGTTTTCAGCGGTATGGAAGGTTCGATTCGAGTCTTCTGAGTACCTTTCCTGGGCGACAAGCCTCTCTACTTCGGAACCAACTATTACATCTTCGCTATCGGCTTGTTTTGTGGAAAAGCGTGACGTCGGTATGGATAGAAGCTTTGGCAGTGACGGTTCGTGTCTTGCTGAAGGACCAATGGCATCCCGAAGTGACTCTGCCTGTGACGCGAAATGCTGTTGGGGCGAAGTCCGTTTGTCCGATTGGGGCGAGGTGTGCACTCGATCTTCGAAATCCACCTGAGTTGGCGTCCTACTGCCACTGCCAGTGGCATCTGTGTCGGGGGATGCCTGAGAGATTGGAGCAGGAGCCGTTGCACTTTGCCTCTGGTCGCAGTGATTTGAAGCATCGTCGGTTGTTCCGGACGGGTTGATTTGTCCTGAATCCTCATTGAGTCGTTCAACTGCATAGCTGTTGGCTGGCGCTAGACTATCGCTTCTTGTTGGGTAGGCACGGGCTTGAGCTTTTTGGACGGAGGTCTGCCCATGAGAGTCGTCACGGCTACCGAAGTTCGAGGATGGGATGGTCTCATCGTAAGGGGTTTCCGGGCCTCCACCGTGGGACTTGAGTGCATCTACGCGCTGAACGTATGATAGAGGTCGAGCATGACTTGGCTCATCTTCGGAGAGACTTGACGTTCGGATATCAGAATCCACATTCCTCACATTCGCTGGTGGCTGAACAAGTGGCTGCGAAGGAGGCGTCGAATCCTAGCACAACACCAAGAATCAATCACTGTCTTGCCACACTGTTCGACTCTGAATGCAATTTATTCAACATGCTTCAACCGATGCTGCAGGTGGGAATCCCAATGCCCGTTTTTCCCGTACGAATACATGCATTGAATACAACAATACAATACGCTCGCTCTTATGCTAATCTTTCAGGGCCCTCTACTCCCGCAAGATACTAGTTCGTGAAGACAAGTTGTTGAACGGACATGAACTAGAGAAAACGAAATTATTTATCTACCTTGTCGGCACCGGTTCCACCCCGAAATTTACTTCGACCCTTCGAGAAGAGTCCTTTGGCTGCAACATTTGCCTTGCCACCAAAGACGCCCGCGTTGTGCAACAGATCTTTACCCTTAGCTTGGACTTGCTGAGTTGCGAGCTTACTGCTGCCACCCGAAGGAGAGGAGCCCTGCCCAAAGCTAGAACCTGCAGTCTCTGGCATGTCTGATCGTGGTCTGGTGGAGCGAAGTCCAGTCAGAAGCCTCGAAGAAGAAGGCTTGTAATTCATCATCGCTGCAGGGGCCCGTCCCACGTCGGAGAGCACATCGGCGTGCTCAGGTAATTCGGCAGCAGTAACGGCGATCCATTGAGCCAGTCCACTGTCTAGATTCGCAAATTGCTCCCTAGCGTCATTGTAGCCTCGAATACGTTCAGCCGGTGTCTTGAGGGCTGATATCTCGCGGAAAGCTGGAATCTTCAATTGGGCACTCTGAGGTGGTGGAACAGGCGGTCGGCTGGCGTCTTGATTAAAGGTATTGCGGAAAGCGGTTTGCGGTGGAGTGGGTACATGTTCAGTCGCGTTGCCCGCTTCGGTTGCACGTGCGGCAGGCTCGAAAGCGCCATCACCATGGCCCGGCAATTTAGAGATCTCGTCCAAACGTTGTCTTCCGGGCGGGTACTCAGCATCTCCAGAGCCGCCGAAGTTTGTAGGTGGTCGATCTCCAAATTCTTCAGGCTCACCCACGATATTACCATCACCCAAGCCCGTCCCATCTCTTTCAAAAGCTTGTCCTATTGTTGGAGAGTCTAGTGAGTTTGGCTCCACAGGTCGCTTTACTGGATCAACAGATCGGGCGTCCTGCTGTAAGTCCTGACTGGGTTCTTCTGTGCTCGATGCTCGGTCCCACGAAAACCGATGGGGTGCGGTAGGACGTTGATCTTCAACTCGGGGCTCGCTCACAAGCCTCTGGAGCCTCGGCGAAAGTATGTTGCTGGTCGGAGAAGCTACCTTGTCCCCATCCCGCGGCGAGTCAGGGTTATGCTGGATAGCTGACGGGGTTACTTTACTGACATGCTGGCTATTGCTTCGCGTCGAGCTTGTGCTTTCAGAACCATTCCAGTAGCTGTCATATTCTCGCGGGATAACCATACTCTCGTGTGCTGGACCGTGACGCAGAACGTCAGTCTGGATAGGCCCTCGAAGTCTATCCTGATATGGCGAATCCGATTCTGCGGTGGTAGGCTCGGTTTGAACATTAGGTGTTAAGCTTTTGACAATCTCCCTTCGTAGTCTATCGCTTTCATACTGGGAGCCTCCATCCGTGCTCAACGGCGTCAGAATTGACGGCCGAGTCAAAGGCGTAGGTTGCTCGCTCGGAGCCTCTCCTGCCCCGACCGAAGTGATTGATTGGAAATAGTCCGGTGCTTCTTTTGCCTTTTCAGGAGTCTGCGCACCCGTTAACGGTCGTGCAGGTTTTGTATTATAGATCTCAGGGTGGTCTACTTTAGTAGGGTTCGAAGAAGTGGATGTGACCGGATATGTATCTTTGTCCGCAGTGTCACCCGAGAGTCGTGGCGTGCGTGATGGGTCTGGAGAACTCCGCCCTTTCGATCCCGGCACCATAGAAGATGGTTGGGAAATGCCTCCGTCTTCTGGTCTATTGTCAAGTTTGAGAGATGGACGATTTTCCTGCTCATGCGCACCAGATGAAGCTGGTGCTCTACCAGCTTCAGGCGCCGCCAGCCCAGTATGATCAAGTTTTGATGGTCTAGACTCTTCTCCCAGGGGTGATGCGTCCCGGTGATTAACGCCTTTGCTATTCATCTCGGCTGGCGGTGCATTAGAGACGTAAGAGTCCCATGCTCCGGGTAAATGCGGTCTGAAGCTCTCCATTCGATCAGCCACGAAGGGTCGGTTTGGGGCAGGCATGTCCGTGCGTTGAGGGCTGGTTGCGCCAGATCCACCTCGCTGTGAGAGAGACTGATCTGAGCCGCGCCTACTACTGCTTGCACTTTCAAACTTCCCTGCCAGATCCCGAACCCTACTCTTGCTCGGTGATGCAGACCGTTTGCGAGGATCGTTCAACGATCTTGTTGGGGAGGCGTCGCTTTCTTGTTCGAATGCTTGATCCCGTTGAAAAACGCCCCGTGCGAAAGATGGCTCGGTCGGCGTTGACATAGCCAACTCAGCTTCCTGAGGTTGGTGTAATAGCTTGTTGGCTTCCAGCGCAGGTGTCCGTGCAGGGCTGTTATTCGGGCTTGGTGTACTTAGATCTCTACGGTGTCCAGGAATGAACGTGGGTGGAGAACTGGCTTCACCATGGTCCACTGAAGTAGCCTGCGGTGGTGACGAATTTCTGGCGGTTTGTTTTGGGGTACCAGCTGAGCCTAAGGATATAGGCCTTGAGCCCATATCGTCGCCTTCTTCGGGCAGTGAAGGTGTCCTCGCTCTTCCTCCAACGGTTCTAACGCTGGCGTTCGGGATCGTAGTACTAGGTCCTCGACTGATGATCGGACTGATAACACTTGTGCCTCCACTGGTACTACGCTCAACACCCGAGCCATTTGTTGAGGTCGGCGTGGGAGGTATTTGGTCATCTGCAACATCAAAAGCTTGATTAACGACAGACCGAAATCCTGAAGAGGGTTGATGTTGTAGCCCACTAGAATCTTCGTTTGCAGCTGGCTTTTGATCTGTCGAAGGAGAAATCGTGCTGGTGGATGATAACATAGCTTGTAATGATGGCTCATCAGTAGCTCCATTGGATCCCAAGAAAGAGTCACCAAACGACGACATGCGAGCAACTTCCGGTAATACCGGCGACAATGTGTTCTGGACGGCGCTCCGAGGCGAAGTTTGCGATAGGACCGGCGCCCCTTCTTGCCCCAATACTTCACTTGCCTGCTCTTGGTTGTTGGAGGATCGACGTTCCCCATGGACCGTCTCCAGACCATACTCGCTTCTGAGTTCTGCAACAGGGTCCAATGCTGGTTGCAGCATCTGACCATGCTCCTTGGACTCGATACTATCAAGAATGTGCCTGGGGGTGGGGCTCATGGCTGGAGAGCTAAGATCTGGCTCTTCCTCAATCAAGGCCTGATTAGAGTGCGCCCCTACATGCTCCGGACTTCTCATGATGACGTCCATGCTTGGCCTTGAGGATTCTTGAGACTGTCTGTCCTTCTCTTTCTCCTCTTGCATACGTTTGTAAATGTCTGCTGGGCGAACAAACGGCAACGGCTTTTCCGCACCACTGCTTGTACGCTGTCTTTGGATTACCCCTGGCTCCGAAGGTGTAGACTGAGTCGGCGTAGGGAACGAAGGTTGGTTGGTCTGACTCAGACTGCTTTTACGCGGTGGGTGTGTGGATGGAGACCGTGAGTCGGAGGTAGGTGAACCCATTGGATGCAATGGTGGAGGTAAGGCTGAAGGAGTAAAATCTCGTCGATTGGGGATGTCCATCGAGGAGGTATTAGAGGTCATAGACTGTGCTCTACTGCCCCTACTTGGATACCGTGGCCCGTCAGGATACGACGGTTCCCTGTGGTTTGAAGGTCGATCGTACCCTTGATCCGCCGCTTGAGTCGGCTCTGTAACATATTGACGTTGCTGCTCAGGATGTTGACGACGGACATCTGGCTGAACTGGTCGCATGTGAGTTGGATCGAATTGCATCGGTGGCTGGATGTTTGCTGTCCCATGCTGCCGGTCCTGATTGTAAGGCATTTGCTGGCGGATCGCAGAACCAGGGCTGGTCATGCCCGGCTGAAACCCACCCGCAGAAAATGCGCGCTTCTCATCTCCTCGATCGAATGAGTTTGATCTCCCAAATGCTGTCTGAACGCGGGGCTGAGGGTTCGTCGCACTGCGTTGCCCATACTGTTGAGCTGGGCCTGCATTCCCGTACCCTTGCCTGCTAGTATCCATTGGACGCTGATAGGGATCCGTTGGACTACCGTAGGGGCTCTGATGTACCGAACGCGCGGACTGGCCCTGTTGCCTCAAACCTGTTGGTTTTGGGGGAGGCGGCGGCTCGTCATACCCACCGTACTCATCATATTCATCTGCATCTCCCCAATCATCGCCATCGTAGGTGTAGGATTTCGCTTCTACCCATCTCTTGGTCTTTGCCCGGTTGACGTTGGTTTTGAAGGAAGGAGCCTGCGCTCCAGAATTTGGTGGGTACGACATAGCGGTCGCTCCTTTCCGTAGGGAGAAGTCCAGGGGAAAAGAGAGGACCTTGCGATTAACTCACTACGACTTTCGAAGTGAGTAACAATTCAGTTACCATTGTAGACCAGTTGAAATCAAATCCCCAAGTCGTAACGGCAGACAGCCGTACAATGGCTCGTTCATCCGCAGCGTGAAGTATACGAAGAAGCTCAGCCACTCAGCATCTACTTCTAGTAGGGAAGGTCGACTTCGATATCATGGGAGGATGTGGAGGACGCGGCCACGATGCGCCGTCCTGGAGGTGATAAAGTAATGAGCTGTCGGTGTCGCATAGAAGTCTTCCTATTGCCGCGCTGTCCAGATCCGATCCTCACCGTTCACGATGCCTGGCGTACGCCCGAGACTACTTCCCACGAAGACGTACAGAGCTCGAATGTGAATGCGCAATGACTTGACTCCCCAACTCAACTAGGCTGATGAACATCCAAAAGGGGAATTGAAGGTGAGGTGGCGCAGGCTCGAGAATGGTAAGCCCAGGATCTCGACCCATGTTCCTTGTCGTCTACTTGTTTGCACTGTTTGCCAACCTTATTTCTGGACAACGAGAGAAATCCCCAATTTTTGCCCGCGTCGACCTCAAACGGAATACACATACCTCCCAATAATACAGGCCCCAGAATTGTTCCCTCGAGTCGCTCCTTACTCTAGCGACTGTACGGTCCGGAGTTCACTGCCGAGTCCGCCAGATTCCGGGACGCACGACGCAACAAAAGCTAAGCATCTCCGTCGACGTTCTTAGTCGCGCTTTCACAGAGGGAGAGAAACCTTTCCAGGACAGTACGAAAGCCAGAGAGGGGAGTGTTGGAGGCTGCATAAGATGGTCACAAACCCCATACAAGATCGAACAGCAGAATTCCGGGCTGTCCTCGCACAGGCACAGAAGAAACAAGCATCCGGCAGAGTCGGAGCTCAGCGCCAGTCTCTCCTCACAGACTCGCAAAAACAACTGGCAAATGGGTCTCCCAATGGCGAAGCGAAGGCCGGCAATAGAGGCGCCCGGTCAGAGTTCGCAAGAAACGCTGCGCAGATCGGGCGAGGGATCACGGGGACGATGGAGAAGCTAGAACGCCTTGCGCAATGTATGTGCAGCCTTAAAAACATGGTCTATTCGTGGGCTTGAGGTTCCAAGCTAAAACGGGTGTCGCATCATAGTGGCGAGAAGAAAAACGCTTTTCGACGACCGGCCTGTAGAAATCGCAGAGCTCACATATGTTATCAAACAAGATCTAGCATCCCTCAACTCACAGATATCGGCCCTCCAATCATTGTCGAAATCACAACAGTCTCAATCACGAAGCGGCGGTGCGGAGCAGGAGGGCGAGCACAATAAGAATGTAGGTCTAACCCCAGATACATTCACAGCGTCAGGACGAAAGTTCTAATGGAGCCCCAGGTCGTCGTCCTCCTACAAGGCAAGCTCGCCGACGTCGGGGTGAACTTCAAAGAAGTCCTCGAAGTCCGCACCAAGAACATTCAAGCCTCGCGCTCGCGAACCGAAAATTTCGTCTCCTCCGTCTCCCAGCACGCTCAACCCTCCCTCGACCATCAACAATCTGCTTCTCCGCTGTACAATACGCCTACCAAATCTCGAACGCCGCAGCCTGGGTACCAGAACACCAACCCAGACATTTTGAATCTTGACCCGTCCTCTTCGTCTTCGGCGCTAAGTAGAATGGGACCACAGTCTGATCAACAACTACTGATCATGGAGGAGGCGCAGCCGCAAAATTCCTACATCAACATGCGTGGCGAGGCCATCGACACGATCGAAAGGACGATCAACGAGCTTGGGAGCGTGTTCGGTCAGTTGGCGGCCATGGTTTCGGAACAGGGCGAGCAGATACAGAGAATAGACGCCAACACGGAAGATGTGGTCGATAATGTCGAGGGCGCACAAAGGGAGTTGATGAAGTATTGGTCACGTGTCTCGGGGAATAGATGGCTTGTTGCAAAGATGTTTGGGGTTTTGATGGTCTGTAATCACCGACGGGTATACTTCAGGCCAAGGCAGACTAACATAATTCCAGATTTTCTTCCTCTTATGGGTCCTCATCGCGGGATAATCCAGGTGTCCATGGGAAGTTTCATGCATGGCCTTGGCGTCCCTGGGCATCAAACGCGATAGAGGCGTGGGCATCGTCTTCCTAAACTTGTACAATGTTGTAATGCTATTAATGAAAATGTTCCGTGTTCGATTTGTCTCTTGAGAATTGCACGCGTTGTGGAGAAGGTACTACTCACTTCGATGCTGATCGAATAAACCTTATCACCCGGCTGTCTGTCTTATGACATCCCTCAATGACGATGGCAAGCCAAAGAACCTAGCTGATCGTGAACTCATAGGCAGTTCACAGATGGGTTCCGAAGCTTGAAAGCGCTATGTAAACGAAGCACTATCCCTCTGGGTCTCGTGTCACAATCCTCCGCTTTTTGCGCACACTACATCTGATCCGTGTAACTTGTCAAAAGTCCCGAGAGCGGACACAGTCAAGGATGTTATATCGAGGATGAAGCTTAGGGGCGGACTACTTTAGCTCCGGCTAACGACCATGATCTTTATTGCTCTTTCAATTACAACCTTCTTCTGCATATTGAACACCCAGCAATGTCCGGGAATATTTCTCGATATAATGTGGATGTGATCGAGCCTTTCCGCTAGAAACAGGACCACTATTGACTTCCACTGGCCAATGCACCAATTCCCCGAATTTGACAACAGGAGTTAGAAAATGGTAACAAAGGCGCTTCGATCGCCAAATTGCTGAACGTGTTCGCATAAAAGGACCTATCACGACCGTGAAGTATATGGACTTACTCGAGCGCCTCTCAAGATAACCTACGCTGGTATGCACCAGCATCAAAAACTCTCCAGCTGCTCTACCTCGCAAAATAACTTGAGCCACCGTCGGGACTCGTCTGTACTCCTCTCAGAAATACCCTGTATGCTTTTCAACTCGCCTTTCTTCTCTTCTAGCACCTGCTGCCTCTTTTTCACGTCATCTTCAGTTTCGACCTCATACATAAACCAACCTGTTACCGGCTGCAAAGAGTCGAGACCTGGTGCACCTGTAGCCTCGTTCGGGTTCGTGCGACCATAACCTCGCACTATCACCTGGCCGTTATCGCCGTACTCCCTGAAGAACGTGCCTTCATGCGACAAACCCTCGTCGAGCAATTGCCCGCTACTGCTACCTTGGATGCCCACCGATCCAGCCAGCATCTTTGTGTTGTAAATTGTGCCGTTATCGTCGACCTTGACTGGCACCGACGCAAACCCACATGGAATATCTTCTGTGTCCACACGGTGGTACAGCACACCATCAAGCTCGCAGCCCGCATTCGAGCCTGCGAAAGGCTCCCATGTCACTGGTCTTTCGGGCTCTCCATACAGCGACTTACCATCTTCATTCCAGAAACAAAACGCCGTGACCCATCCTGATAAGTAGTAGGGTCCGCTGCCGCCAGCCTCGTGCACAGCCCGATTCCAAAAGTCGACAATATCGGATTTCTGCGGTGTGTCAAAAGACTGCACAAACCGCTTTAGCGTCGGTCTTAGCAGCTCCGTGAAGAGGGATGGTTCCGTGCCCAGCTGTGGGATCTTGTCTAACTTCGTCACCATCATCTCCCAATCCGCTTTCTCGCCAAGTAGCGTAACGGATGGTATCCCACAAGATAGGCCCATGGTATATTTAAAGTACTTCTGCAACGCGCCCATCATCAAAACGCTAGCTACAACACGGTCGCTTGAAGTGGTCGTCGAGAAGGAAGGCATGATCCACGTGCGCAACTCCGGATCAAGGACGTTCTTCTGGATCAAGTGCGTCATCTTCTGAGCGATGGGGCCGAAGTCGACGGAGTGAATGGTGCCAAAGTCGATGGTCTCGAGCTCTTTTTGCCCGTCATGTGCGACGAAAAAGGAGCGCAACTCCTCGGCGTGGGCATTGATGTAGAAGCTGAGCTGTGAGAGGATGGCGAACCATATGTCTTCTGGGCGGAGCGTAAGGTGGTGGTGCCCTGACCAGGCATGGAAGATGGTGTAAACGAGACCATTATTGGATGAGGAGATATTATTGGAGGTAAGGAAGTCTTTGGAAAATGAGGATTGGAAAATAGCCTTGCTGCGGTTATATTCTTTGCTGCTGGCGCCGGCGAAAAGATCCTCGGCAGAGGTGATGGAGTCACTCTTCCAAGAGCGAGCAGCGAGGCCGCCAGTCTGAACGGTGACTGGCATCGTGAGTCGTGAGAAGTATCAAGGATGTCTTGCTTAGGATTGATAAGAAAATAAAGATGAAGGGGAAATGCCCGGCTCTTCTATATGGGGTTGTTGCTGCCTGGGCGGGGTAAACGCGAAGGATCCATGCAGGTTACCCGATACTTTTGAGGGCATCTCTCCCTAGAATTGTGAAAAAAAAAGTAATGCGAAACGACCACTTAGGGAGAGATCTTGCGTACATATATCTTACTGACGGAACTTGTGGTTGTACCGCATTGGTTTGGTCACTGGGTCATATCCCTCCGTATGGACTGACGCACTGTACCACAGCTTTAAATCAACGAAGCATGCAACAGGATATGCAATAACATAGAGCTGGACTGCCACTCACAAGCAGTCATGAGCATTAATCCAAGGGCATATCTAGATAGAAGACCATCAAGATGGTGGTCCAGCTCAGAGCAAGCTTGTCCTCCTAATAGTCCCGATATAGGACCGTCGGTCATCAAACGCACGATAGTGACAATTACAACGCGAAGCTGGATCAAGCTGCACATATAAATCAAGATTCAATTGAGATCACAGGAGAATATGATGAGTGCTCCACAGAGAAAGACTGAAAGTGCGTGGCCCGAATTTTTGAAATATGCTACCTGAACAAGCGTCCAGAACGTCGTTAAAATAGGCTCCTCGGCCGCTAAAACTTGTGCCAAGCCCTCGCCCAATGCCATCTGACAGGCCTACCATGGAATAAAGAGTGACCAAGCCACGCGGATTGTAATGAAGCTCCCTCCACATAATCGCGCCATTACCTCCAGACCCCTACGCTCCTACGATCTCAGACCTCCCCTACAGTCGCAGGATGGCCGCTGCCGTCGAGATCTCAATACCGAATACCTCCATAATCTCTAATACCTCGAAACCCTACACCGTCTATAACATTTCTCTCCGCCTACCCCTTCGCTCCTACACCCTCCAAAAGCGATTCTCCGAGTTCACCACCTTCCACAGCTCCCTCACCTCCGAAGTCGGTGCCGCGCCTCCCTCTCCTCTACCATCCAAATCCTGGTTCACACGCACAGTCTCAAACCCTGATCTCACCGAACACCGTCGTCAAGGACTAGAAACCTACCTTCTAGCTATCAACAGCGCAGAAGACCACCGATGGCGAAACACCAGCGCCTGGAAATCCTTCCTCAACCTCCCTAGCAACACCACCTTGCGATTAAAAACCGCGAACGGACTTCACGGCGCAATAGCAGGCCCTGGAAGGGGGCCGCCTACCACAGACCCTGTCGTATGGCTCGATCACCACCGAGAAATGAAAAGCCAGCTCCACGACGCACGCCTTGCGCTCACGCGCCGTGATCAGGCGACGAGCGCGCAAGCGCAGCATGAGAATGGCGCTTCTGCGAAGAAAAGCTTGGTCAAGGCGGGGACAATGATCGCGGCGCTGGATCAAGGGCTTCAGAACTTAGGAGGTGATTCGTGGTCGGGTGGGAAGCTTGGAGAAGGGGAGATGGCGCGACGGAGGGATATGGTGAAGAATGCGAGACGGGAGAGGGAGGGGTTGGAGAATCTGCTGAATGCGATGGTCGCGAAGAGTAAGGTTGATGAGACGGTGGCGAGCGCGCCGGAAAACGATAAGGCAAAATTATTTGCGAATGGAAGAGCCGGTCCGAAGCCGAGTGGGAGGGTGTTGGGAAAGGAGACGAATAGGACAAGAGCACTGGATAATCGAGGGGTGGTGCAATTGCAGCAGCAGATGATGCAGGAGCAAGATGAAGATGTGATGGTGTTGGCGAGAGCGGTGGCGAAGCAGAAGGAGTTGAGTATTGCTATCAACCAAGAGTTGGCAGAGCAACAGGAGATGCTGAATGGATTGGACGAAGATGTGGATAGGGTGCAGGGCAAACTTGATGTGGCAGGCAAGAGAATCAAGAAGATTTCCTGATCGTGGATACCATGTAACGTTGTGCGTTCCTAGCGCGGAGTTGGTGGGTCTGCTTACTTGGGAACGACAACGCTGGCTGTGATCAGTGACTCCGAAGTCAAACCTACAGATCGTAAACCATCAGCTATAGCTAGCTGTTTCGTATCACTTGATACAGTGTAAGGTAATTCGATACCTGTAGCTCTCTTCATCTCACCAAAAGCAATCAGTGATGGCAGATTCATCGGATAATGAAGCGGCGCAAGACCTTGGACGGCTTGAAGAAGATCCAGACAAGGGGAGGAGGAACGATGACCTGCTCCGAAAATTCAGGCCAAAGGAGAGCCTGGACGCAAGGGAATGCAGCGAAAATATGATATTCGCTAGGGAGACTCCTGTGGCCTACGATCCTTCGCATGCCGAGTAAGTCGCTATGCTTTTGTTTACGGAACCGTAGCTGTTGGAAAACGCGACGCCTTCGTGTTATATACCAATCTTACGTTCCTCCAGCACCGACATCGCACGCTTTTCGGTATTATGTTCTGGTCCGCCCTTTCTATCTCTTTCATCGCAGAGCTATGTTCTCTCCGCCCAGCTCCGTTACCTTTTCGAAAAAGACAACCAGCCAATCACCATACAAAAAAGTAACATCACCAACACTACTTAGAACGAAGGAGAAGCCAACCTGTTCTACGCTGCTGATGGAATGTCTGTTGATACCGGCGAGGCCATCGAACATGAATTTATCGAAAATAACTACGAGGACGAGCCAAGGTCCGTCAGTACTAAGAACGGCTTCATGACTTTGAAAGTCGGAGAGCGCGTGGATTGCCTGGTGGAAATTGTACTCTCGTGGTGGCTTGGTCTGGAAGTCGGTACGTAACATGAGCGTCTGGTGCCGCGGGCTCATATAGTGTGGTGGGAGTATGGCACCATGGATGTGAGTATAGAGCCAGCTGCTATGTCGTTGCACTTTCCGCTGAAAATTTCCGATCTGCAGACTCATAAAGGCGTAGAAGTCGCGCCTTCGGATACAAAAGATGATGGGGGTATTACTATCTCAAGATCGAATTGTCTCCGGCTTCAGGTTGCTGCTTGAGCGTTTTCTGACCGGCAGAGCCTGACATTAGAGTATAGTATGTGCTCGATTGAGAAGTAGGCAGTAGAACTGCGGTAGTCGGGCGATTGAGTCCCGAATGAATCTGCACCAAGAATCGCTCAAGTTCTCAAACTCGACATAATCACGAATATCTAATTCCTGTCCTATGGGTCAAGATAAAACTTGACCCAGACCACTGCGTCAAGTGCATGCTCTGCCCAAGCCACGGTGGCTGGCTTCAGGTAGTGATCTTAATCATCCTGCACATGGAGACTGTGGAAATTAGTACCAATACTTCTATCAAATGACATCAGCCATCTGTAAGACCTTTACGCTGCGTGATAGCGTATCATATCTATCTGTGACGAACATTCTATTCCCACAATTCTTAAGCAACTCTTTCCCCATTTTTTTTTATCTTACTCCCTGTCTTTCTCTCTGGTCCTAGACGCTCCTTTACTTTTTGCATTCGCACCATTGACCCGCTCGGGATGCGGCGACACACTGGGCAAAGACAAGTTTTTCGATTGGGTTTTGCTGATCATAGCGCTGCCATTCATTTCATATGCCCTCTGAATATACCAGATACAAGGACATGAGATGGACGTTCTCTATGGCGATTTTGCCGTACAATTTTCTCACCACGCCTAGCCGCACGAGTTTCCCAAACTCAGCCCTCAATAGTCGTTCTAACGAAGGTTGTCTCCTCTCGAAAGATATTCGTGGCTATCGCTATGTTTATGTCACCTGTATTACTTTGTCCCTTTCCGACGACACTGAATGCTTCCTGCAAAAGCCACCCTTTAGCCGGTAATCCTACCTCGCAATATACAAACTATGCCTTGACGCGAGCAAGGCTATCCTAGGCGAACCCAAAGATGTCTTATATGGCCCTCAACTTCAGCTAAGGGTCTAGCGAAGCGTTCGTGATCCCAAGGGAATATCGGAGCGGTCATTGTATTCTCAAGATCGACATGCACTTTGACACCGAAGAGGATGTGCTCATCTTTTGTGATATCGTTATCCAAGCTTGTCTATTCAGTGAATAGTGCGTGGTTACGCCGCCGCAGTTGAGCGGTATGGTCATCGTGGGTGCGAAGGGGGTCATGGATGTTGTTCTCGGTGGCTTACCGCTCTCGAGTTCGATGACGCGAAAGTTTTTACTTGCCTCTCCAAGAGTATTCACAAGTCGAGGCTGGACGTTGATGCTCGCTCAAAACAGACTTTGCCCGGTACGGCTGCTGGTTTACGACGAACATCGCACCCCGGGGTGTGTTGATTCGAGAACAGAGGGGAGATGGTGCAATAAGAGCTTGCCGATGAGACGAAATAACTTTCATCGCTGATGCTCCACCAGTAGGAGAATGTTGAGAACGGACCGATAGTTGTCTACATGCCTACTAAAGCAAGATCAGCAACAATTGTAGAGTCTTTACGTATCGAAATCTCAAGCTATTCTCTTTCGGGGGACTCCGAACTTTGCGCAATGTACATGTAGGATGTGTAGAGACCGATGTCTATTGAGGTCGTCAAGGATTACAGAAGCCAACCCTACGTACATTTTAGAGCTGATTTGCTGTGTTGACCACATGTTGCGCGGTGGGTTTCGCACTATATACATAACAATATAATATTAGAAAACAACGCAGTTGAGGAAGGCTTTGAGGATCAGTTGAAAGGTGGATAAAACCGCCAAGTTCAATTGCTCGTCGACTTGATGATCAGGACTCATCGTCGATAAATCAATGGTGTTTTTCTTGTTTTCGCAGGTCGAGTGTTCAATCCTGGCCACGATCACCTTTCTGGCTTGGTTTGTCTTTTCCAAATACCTCGTTTATACCGTGCCATGCCCATGGTTCAACCCCCGTCCAGTAGGCCTTTCGGTTCCTGGCCGAAAAGGGATCAGAGTGAATCGCCGTAGTGTGGAAGGAACCATGAACTATGCTGTCGGAGGGCGAATAATTGCATAAGACTTGTATTTAAAGGGACATTCAAGGTCTCAATGGTTGGACCTTCGGAGGTGATCTGACCTAGCGTAGTCCTTACATTATCAGCAGAACCCATCTAGTGTCGGCGTCGGAACAACGCCGCCGATGCTCGTACAGCCACGGCAAGCATTCAGTGGTCTGATGCCATGGCACTAATGATGTTTGCTGGTTGGCAAACTCGGAAAAGCGGGTTTGTGCATACTGGAAACATCGGCCGTATTATGCTCGGACGGCGAGGAACCAGCGCCAATGATGTGATTTTTGTAAAGGACGTACAAAGTTCATGCAGGAATATCGGAAATGAAACTAGCAAGACGCCTGCAGAAGCTTCGACAGGGAGTAGACACTCATGCTCGGCTGTCTACATGTATCCGCGTGGCCTGCCACTGTACTCTATTTCCATCCGTTGACTTGGTCGTGTGACGTGGTCTAGGCTCTCGTTCTCAATCCGCGTCGTGCAACAGCAACGGTGGTCTTAATAAGGACCGCTTCTCAGCATCTTCGAGGTTTGGCATGCACCTTCCAGGCTCCATACACAATTTAGTTTTTGCTGCGCCGAGATGGCTTTATGCGGTAACAAGGCCCCCAATTGCACGCCCTGGACGAACAAGGAGCCCTTGAGGGTCACCGCAGATCCAGATATCTCAGGTATAGGGGTGAGTCCTGTTGCCGCTGGTTTCTTGTATCCTATCTGGTGGCGTCGCGCACTTGTCAGGGGTGCATCGAGTCCGATACACCGTCAATAACCCTCCTTTTGGGCGTTTTGAATGAGCAATGCGGATGCTTTGACAATTTGCTTTTTTCGATCATGGGTCTCTGTTGGTCGTTCAACCCATCGTCAAGCCGTCCATGCACTTTCCTAAGAAGCGCCGACAAATGTTGCACCATTTCTTGCCACTGCACGGGATGTCATCCTGGAGAGTTTGATCTCTGACCATCTCGATAGAATATCGTTTCGTTCTTGTTGAGCGGCTTTATAACTACAATTCTTGCCTCAGTGCACACTCTGATGGACGACGGACCTCGTATACAGTCGAATGGCCTCGACCGTTGGATATTGCGAAAGCTACGGGCGTATTCGCCATGGCACCTTGGTGATCTAAGACCGCTCTGGGGTCCGGTACTTCGGAAGGTGGTCCTTGAGCTCAGCGACCAGCAGCTGCTGTTGGGTATCACGATGCTGTTCGCAGGCCTATACCAACGATGCACGATCACAGAGTATCATTTCTCAATGGTCCAAAATCTAGCATGGATGTCTTCTTCAGTCCACATTACAACGCTAGTGGTGCATAGAGAGTACTTACGAGGCACACCGAACCTCCGTAATTGGAGAACCCTTCTTTTGGCTGTGATGTTTGCCTTCATGGTATCATATGCAGTCTTAACAGCCCACAATGACTGGGACTTCACCGGGGCGTATCCTGCGCAATGCCTCTTTAGCGATCTGGCTGGCCAAGTATCTGGAATAGGCGGGTTTTGGCTATTCTTCGAATTGTTCCAAATCCTGTGGGGTTATTGCGGTGGTGTGCTCTTGTTATACGGATCATTATCTTCTTCGGTAAATACGTGGGTGATTGAAAAGCCAGTCAGTAAGTTGGAAAAGGGCGCACAGAAGTTACGCCAAGGGAGACAGAAAGCAACTTGCAAGCCCCGCACGATCTCTTGTATATCTCGAGTCGGTGCTTCGATCCTGGCAGAGAAATCCTTGCTTTTTATCAAACACTGGTACTCTTCCTGTATAACACTGGGCGACTTGCAGTGGGCAAACCTTTTCTTCGGTGTAGTTTTCTTCTCCTACGGAGTGTGGGGAACGTTCAGAACGCGCATTGTGCCGTCAACAAGCATGAACGGAAATGAGAATGCGCTCACCTTTGGACAAATTGTACCATTGTGCATGCTGCTATCCATAATTGTGGTATCCAAGGAAGCCTTCGAAGGTGAGATCCTGGATAAATCTACTTTGACCGAGGATCTCGTTGACGTAGACTATAGAGCAGCGAGCACTATCCAGAACTCACAACGACCCTCAAGAAGAGACTCCACTTATCGACCAGTCTTCAAGAAAAAGCTCTCATACAGTCGACATCCATGAAGCAATCGAAATGTCTGGTGATTTTGCTGTCGACGGCATGGCTGACGAAGCGCGATCCATGACAGTAATTCCTCGACACATCGATCTAGAAGCAGCAGATGGGAGGACTACCAGCGTCGAAACGTCGGATTCTGAAGAAGAACCCAGGCGGAGAACAACCTTCCCACTGATGTCCTTGTCCAGAGGATCTTACAGCTAAGTGGAAGTCCCGGCAAGCCTGAACATTGGCCTCCTGTCGTATAGCAGAACATGCAATAAATCAACAGTAAGTGTGCCGGAGATCATTATAGTTAGAAGGCAAGGAGGAAGGTTCATGGATATTGCTGTATGGGTATTTCCTTATGAAATGATCTTTTGAGCACTTGTTTCTCGGCTTTTGCTATTGGTTTTCCTGCTTCAGTCTTACCGTGATTTCAATGACTTGCATTGGTGGGAGGGAAGCCACATCTTTGCCTTGAGACCCATGGATGGTACTTGAATTTCCTGGCGTCTTGGCAGATTATATCCCATGCTGTGGCGCCGGCAAGTGCTATATTTGCTTAGCAATCCCTAGGGGAACCGCTCTTTCGTGGCTTCCTTTCCTTTGGTGATGGCACTATATTTTCGACCTCCTGCCGCTTTGGCATTTGGCCATCCGTGGTCGTTGATCAACACGCTTTTTCTAAATTGCAGAGCAATTGGTTCTCGGTTCAGCCACCGCTTGGGGTCAAAACCGGACCGGAGGGTGAGATACGATGACATGACATCGTCATGCTGGCTGGGAAGAGCGCCCGCATAGAACCTGTATTCGTGACGTTCCCCCATATTTTTGCCGCTACCTTATATTCCTATCTTGCTGTGTTTGTCGCTCAAACAGGGTCTGCTGTCAGGTTTGCATAGCTAACGTAGTTTCAACCTTGCCACGTCAAGATGTAGATCAGATTGCTTCGTAGTCAGCTAGAGCTCAATCGTGACTGAAATAGAACTTTCATACCGGAAATCGTTTGGAGACCAATGATCTCATAAAATCTTTGTGAACTTCCAATGGAATGGGAAAGCAGGGCCTGGTGAGATGGTAACTTTGTTCTCCCAGCCCGGGGAGCCGAGCGAAAATTTATGCCTGCGGTGCTGCTCGGCGCATTGAATAGTAATCTTCTTATCAAGAAAGAGGCTGGTCTGCCTAGGCGGACCGCTCAGCCAGCAGCTTTGACTAACCTCTGGAGCTCATTGCATGTATGGTCTGAAGCAAGCCATCATCTGATTCATATCGGTTTCCTATGCTATCAGCCAGGCTACCAGGCATTCTGCCATTACGCAGACGACCTTGATATTGCCCGATCCGAGCCATGCAACGCTAACAAGACAGTCATCGCTCGTGGGAATACCATTGTAGGACATGAAACGGTTTTCTCAGAATGTCTCCTGATCGTCCTGAACGCCCTCTTCCGCTTCCGGTGGTATTTCAAATCCCTCCTACAATGGTATGATTAGTCTCCGACCCTAAACAATACAGGAAGAAAAAACTCACCTCCGTCGAATACAGTATGGTCTGGATATGTTTGATCAAACCCTCTTCATCCTTCTCCAGCTCCGGATCTGCCTCCACAGCCTGTTGCAACAACAGCTCGATATCCCTGAGTTTGCTAAAGTAGAAATCCCTCTCCCTCTCCAACCCTTGTATTGTCTCTTTCAATTGATTGTTCTCCTGGATCACCGCCGAGCTCGCCGCTGGCGCGCCTCCAGGTCTGGCACCTTTCGAGGTAGTGGTAGGTGTAGTCCCTCTTCTTGCGCCAGCACCAACCCCCGCGCCTGACGTGCGTGCAGTTGTCGGTGGTGGCGCGGCGGCCGCAACAGGCGCTCCCGAACCTTTCCGCCGTGCAAGAGCATCATAGTCGCCACCAGGGAAGTATTGGTCCCAGTAGCGCTTGGACCATTGGAGGAATTCGAGATTGTCTTGCATCTTGCATTTAATGAGGCTTTCGACTGGAATGGAGCGGTCGATTTGGTGTTTCGCGAAGCAGTCTGTGATGAGGAACCTGTGAGCGCGTGCATGAGAGCGGGGGACGATGAGCAGCTACTTTGCAGGATTTTGAAGTTCTGGAGGTAGGCATATTCGGTATTGACATTGAACTTCACTCTGCTCATGGGCAGGTCCTCTTCGGTAAGATTAGCAGAGCTCTGCGCGAGAGGCTGGACTGACGGGGACGTACGAAATATGCTATCGTATATTTGACATAACGCTGCCCTGTCCAGAGATTTGATGCAGTCAGCTTTACTCTTCTGGCACTGGCCAGCCGCATTGAAGGACTGGTTAACACAGGATGCTCCTACCCAGTGCCACATTGCTCTACTTTGGTCACATTCAGTTGGAGAAGGTTGTTCATCCATTGAAGGAGCTCCTGTCTGTTATTGAAACACCATGTCAGTGGTGCGAATCCGATCACGCAGGCCATTAAGTACCTTGACTCCCCCATGTTGGACGATTATATGGCCGTCTCTGGCAGTTTCAAATCAATCAATTGCAGGGAGCCAGAGATACCCCTATCTCTTCTTGCGCAAGGACAGTGATGTGGTGAGTAGAAGAGGTCAAAACATGTCGAAAGTATGCCTCAGTTAAACGCGAACCGTCGCGCTAGGTTGACCAATCAACGCGCATCTTTCGACGCTCGCTTGTCCTTGCCCTAAATCGAGACGGCTACAATTGATCCGTACGTACAGTATGTGCAGTATATGAAGCAGTCACGGAGAGGAGGTCATATTTACGCCTTTCTAAAACGGCTTCCACAATCATGCTTTAAATTTTGTACAAATCGCTAACCCCGTATCATATCATACAATGGTCGACCAATTGTGCATCCAGTCATTACCCTTCATCAACCATGAGAACCGTTCAATTCGCCGTTACCATGCATGCATACTGAGCGTGTCGACTGTGTCGTTCGCCTCAGCAGGCCAACAGCTCGACTCCAGGAACGCCGTGTCCGAAATCCATAACCACAGCTCGACTGTCCTGACTTGCTGCCACGATGCGTCGATAGTCCGCTTTAGCACTCAAAATCCAACTTGTACTCCAAGCGACAAACTCCACGATCAAATTTCCCGTCGCCAAGTCATAAGCTCTGACGCTGGTATCATAACTCCCACTCACGACTCGTCCATTAGGATTGTCGAGGTGTAGCGAACGGACAAGTCCCGTATGACCTGTCATTTCTCGTGTACGGAACCCAGAGGAGGTGTCGAATTGATAGATGACTTGATCGTTCCCGCCGGCGAGGATAGTCCTAGCATCGAGGCTGAAGTCCACGCAGGCCATTCCTCGATCCCTGCTCGCAAACTCTTTGATGCAAAGACCCGAGTCAAGATTCCAGAGCTTCGCAACTCCGTCACCGCTCGCACTCACAATGAGCTTGCCTCTCAACTGCACAGCATTAACGGGGCCGCGATGTCCGATCAACTGGCGGATCCTTTCGCCGGTTTCACGTCTCCAAATACATATTGTTGTATCTTTGGAGCACGAAACAATGTTTTCGTGATCAAAGCAGATATCCAGTACACCAGCTCTATGCCCCACGAGCCGACGGAAGGGCTGGTAGTCCGCTTTCAGGTCCCAGACGATGCATGATCTATCGGATGACCCTGTAACCATGATGTTTTCGTCGAACTGGAGACACAGTATTGATCCGCTATGACGGAAATCAACTGGTAGATCGCTAGGAGGCGTATCGCCCGCAGGACAGACTACAACAACGGTAGGTCTGCCAGGGCTACCAGGATTCTCAGGTGGCATAGGGGTTCTGGTGTTGCCGCTGTTTCCGTTCGGTATGCCGAGTATCTTGATACACCTGTAAGTCTTTGCATCCCAGACGCGAACGGTTTGATCCCGTGAGCCTGTAATGATCTTATATCTATCAAAAGTCAGTTGAGTATAGCAGACTCGGATTAGATGATCCTCATACTCATCAAATTGGACGCAGTATACGCTATCGGTGTGTCCTTCAAGGTATATAGCTGCTGCTTTACCGCACCTCCATTTCGACTGCAACTCTCTCCGCGCCTGAAGCATCCTTTTGAAGTCTTGATCCGGCGAAGAATTGCCCAGGCCAAGACCTTGAATCGAAGATCCATTGGTTGGTATCAACGCAATTTGTCTTACTGCCCGTGTTTCGTTCTGAAAAGCTTGTCTCCAAGCATGGCGTTGGCTTGCTGTGCCGAACCATATTTTGGAGACGGATTCCGCCTTCGCCAGCGATCGCGCGTCAAGGAAGGATAAGATATTTGACGTTATCTCTGGTGGTAATGCATGCAATGGATCTAGGTTCAGAATAAGCGAATGCCAATCTTCTAGATCTGGTGCGAATTGCCTTTTCGTTTGACTGGAACGGAAACCTCGTCCATATCTCCGTTGCCCTTACCTAAGTCGACACCACTTTCAGTGTTGCGTGTGATACTCTGACCCAACGAAGCCGATTTGTAAAAATTAATTGCCTCGTATCGAGGTAGGGTGTCTGTTAAAGACCAGGCTTTTGCGAGCTCGCCGTCAGGCTCGCATCTATGTGCAGCTACCGACGCTTTGGCGGCCTGTCCGCCAGCGGCATCGATTGTTATGGATGGAAACAGCTTTGCTGGATATTCTGAGGATACAGTGCCAGTTGACTTCGCATGAGCTGACGGTATTGCGCAAACAATCGCTTGCTTACGAGGCCTCAAGCTGCAGCTCATGCGGCGACAAACAGATCCTAATGTAGAAGACCTCTCATTCCCAACGTCGGATGTGCCCGTCCTTGCAGACTCAGCCAGTCGTCTGGTCAACGCATCTTTCTCGTCGATTGAGGGCGAGGAAGCTGCCCTTCGCTTCCCGAAATGTAATCTTGCGCAACCGGCTAATGATCCCCTTATATCCCACCATATTGCCGTTGGTCCTTTCCTTCTCCTAAATTCTGTCGCGACGCCCGCTCTGATGCCATTGTGCGCATTGCTTTCTGCTTCGGGCGGGCGTGACATCTTACTGGAAGTAGGTGTGTGGTTTCAAGATGGTGTGAGATTCGATAGGTATAGTGTAGGCTTCGTTCCGATAGCTGCAAATCTGGTCTATTAGCGACTGCGTGAGGTAGATCTACTGTTCAATTTATGCGTGCCCATGTAGCCTCATGCAAGTCACTGTGAAGGAAAACCAAGCAATTTTTCCAGGAAAAGCAACGACGACTCACATCGTTAGGTAAGGACAGGCTGCAATCGTGAGAAAGTGAAAGTTTTGGGAATACTGATGCAGGACCAGCCAGCTAACACGATGAGCAAGGAAAGCAAAGGAAGTCCGACTGACTCTGTGCGAATAGAAGACGACGTTGTTGTTACTGATACATTTGCCTGGAACACAGCCGGCTCGGCTCGAGTGTCGCGTGGCGCAGATGAAGGCCTCCAGATTCTCGACCAAAAATCTTCCTCTCACATCAAGACTTCCTTCGCTCACCCGTTTGTAACACTGCTTCCATGGTCTACCGTGCTGATTGCGGCGCAAACATACTTTGCAATCCTTGACTCATATTGCCTCCTTGAGCCACCGCTCCATCGTGCGGTGCTTGCTGAGTTATCACCAAAGGTAACCTAGTAGCTGGACAGCCTCCTGGTCTCTGTCAATAGTGTAAATTCACTGCTTTTTCCTCTTGCTTTTTCAATCTACCTTTCGGTGATCGACCTTCGCATAAAGCCTTGAGCCTAAATCATTGGAAATTCACACCTTCGCAAAGCAATAGATAGAACATCTATGGCAAATTTTTATCGACTCTTCCTTCCTCTACGTTGAACCCCCATCAGCAACAACTGGTGACTCTACGCTTCTGTCCGCCCAGAAACATACCTTGAGTTGACCTATGCCGTCTCCGACCCAAAGGGAGGGATCCTAAATCAACCCAGATCGTCTTGAGCCAGCTGTCCAACCTGTACCTTTTTTTTGCGCTCACGTAGCGTTGGTGCTTCGCTCAACATCAGATCCACGTGTTTAGAGAAGACTCACACTAGGCGCACAGATCTACTAGGGCATTTTGCGATGGAATGCTATAGACTAAGGTAACATTGGTTTTCTACACTTGGGAGCAGCGATGAGACCATTGATTCTGCTAGGTTACGGCGTCCAGAACCCCTCCACTCGAAGAACGACGAGACGCAAGGCGGTAAGAGAGATTTCGTGAATCGCAGACTATTCCTTGGTATGGCACCGTGCTGTGGCCTAGAGCGGCCTGATGCGACCTCATTAATGGTGAAGCGATGAGGTAGTCGAGGATACTGTCATCGTCGCCACAAGAAACCGTCACAGATGATTGTCGGAAGCGCCCAGGATAAAGGCAGAATTTTTGAAGTTCTGAGGATATTTGCCATTCCCCTCCAGATGCCTTGTTCTTTGAACCAGCTTCCTAGGAGTTTAGCTACTGGTGTGGCGGCACATTGCGCAGAACTGCTCCGCCGCTCAGAGCTGCCTAACAGATCGCCAAACTGACGCCTCCACAGTATTTGACCTCCGCCATCATCATAAGGTAGGCTGTGAGAAGCCAAGTCCCGTCGTTTGTTGGGAACATGCGAACACGGCATGGCTGTCACGTGTTGTGGGGTGCCGAGTTTCCTAGTGGGGCGAGTCCTCATGCCTGTCTCGTCATTCCAGCTTGAGACGTTGTAAACAGAGCGCCTGCACGCTTATGCTGATGTGAATATTCACAATACTCAATCCTTCTACTGTTACTTCATTCACCTGTTTGTGGGCTCTGTTTGACAATTGGAAAATTTATCTATCTCAACACGGCAGAAATGGCCCCACTAAATATTCTCATGGTAGGCCATCAGGCTTTATAAAAGCCCGCAGGACTCTGACCACGATGTCGATAGGTCGGGACCGGCGAGTATACCACTGGCTTTGTTGGTGGGACTCAATCTGGATCTGATAAGAAGGTGGGGGTTGTGGGTCTTACACTCTTCGATCTACGCCGGCGAGGAAAAGTCGGTAAACTCAGTATGGTCGGCACATCTGGCTCCAAGTTTCCAGCTATCCGTACGTCTGTCATGTCCAGCAACGAGACTTGTAGTACCGGCTGACCGTCTTAGGTGAGCATCTTGAAAGAAATATCTCTTCAATTTACAACAACCTCGAAGTCTCTTTCGACTCATTCCCTTCGGATACCAGTTCGAGGGACCCTGATGCCTACAAATATGCGATCGGTGCACTCTCTCCTGGTGACGCCGTCTCTATATTCACGCCTGATACGACACATTATCCCATAGCTCTATATGCCATCCGCCGGGGAATCCATGTCCTCATCACTAAGCCCGCCGTCAAGCTGCTCTCTGACCATCAGAACCTTCTCCACGAATCTAGGAAACATAATGTCTTCGTCTATGTCGAACATCATAAGCGGTTCGATCCAGCCTACGCAGATGCAAGACACCGTGCCAAGAGCCTGGGCGATTTCAACTATTTCTACAGCTACATGAGTCAGCCGAAATTGCAATTGGAGACTTTCAAGGCATGGGCGGGTAAAGATAGTGATATATCATACTATCTCAATTCTCATCATGTCGATGTTTGCGAGTCGATGGTGCCTGATTACAAGCCCGTCAGAGTAACGGCTAGCGGTTCAAGAGGCATAGCAGAGGGCCTCGGATGCGTAGCCGGCACCGAAGATACGATAACTCTGCTCGTAGTCTGGCAGAAGAGGGATGATCCAACGAAAGTGGCCACCGGTGTTTATACCGCGTGTTAGACGGCGCCGCAAAAAGCGGGGGTGCATTCCAATCAGTATTTCCATTGTCAGTGTTCCGAACTGCGTTCTATCGTTCCAGCTGTATATCTTGGAAAGGCAGCTCACGATCTTGCAGATCTTGCTTCAAAAGGCGAAATCCGGATCGACCAAGCCAAACGTGGCTACGATGTCGCTGCGGATGCAGAGGGCCAACTGATGTGGTATAATCCCTTCTACATGAAGTACGCGCCGGACGAAGAAGGCAACTTCAATGGTCAGACTGGGTATGGCTATATCAGCTTCGAGAAATTTGTGGACGCAGTCACCGCCTTCAAAGAGGGGAGAGTGACACTAAATGAGCTGGATAAGAGGGGTTTGCCAACGCTGAGAAACACGATGGCTACCACTGCCATCCTGGAGGCTGGTAGGAGAAGTCTGGATGAGGGTGGTAGACCCGTGGAGATCGCGGAAGGCACAGACAGAGCGTTGACATTGAAGTAATTTTAATCGCATGATGGTTCATGTTGGTACTGCACCACCACATCGCAAAGCCCAAGGAAATCTTACATGCCCTGGCTACCCATTCAATCCGATTATAATTCAAGGAGGGGACCTAGTGCATGTATCGGCAAGGTAGATCAACAATGAAAGGAGACCTCCGTGCCCTGCAAGCTTCACGCTCTAATCAATAACTAAAACATCTAGCCAACGATAGAGCTAGGACCAGAAAGGCTGTCTCACGGCATGAAAGTCTGTCCGCCGGGCAAACATTGATTTGGGATATTCAGACCTCTCGGGTTTTGCTCGTTAGGTTGGGCCGTGTTCTGCGAATTGCATAAAGTAGCTTCACCCCCGCACATCAGAATGTAGACACACCCTTCTCCCATTCAGCATCTGCATTCTCCACTTCGACCCATATCTATCAGTAAAGAGTATTCCAGGCGGAGTACCTAAAATGAAGATCGTCCTCACAGGCGCCACCGGCTTCATCGGTGCCGAAGTCCTCCAGCAATGTCTTGCCAACCCTGCCATCAGTTCCATCGTATCGCTTTCGCGGCGGCCCTTGGACTCGGTCTCTGATCCGAAGCTGAAAGTCGTGGTCTTGAAGGATTTCACTGTCTACGATGGGGAGGTGATGAAGGCGCTGGAAGGGGCCGAGGCGTGCATATGGTGGGTTTTGGTTTCGTACGGTATTGATAGGATTTATCGATCACTGCTGTTGCTAGATTGCGAAGGGTTTGGCAACTGTTATCTTTCAAGATGTGCATGCTAGAAATAGCGAGTCATCGGGTTGTTAATTCCGTTTTGCTACCGAGCAAAGTGAAGACGTTGTTCTGTTACCAATGCGTTTAGATTGATTGAACAACGATGACATGCTCTGAGTATGAGCATGGGCGCGATCGGTCTAACATCAAACCAGGAACCTAGGTATTACGCCCAAAAGGAACACTGCCAATAACCCAGAACACCTCCGCCATGTGAGCATCGATTGTAAGTTATACTTTCCGAGCAAAGATTCCCTTGTTTGAGCGTATCAGGTGTACCTGAGACATGTCCGAGTAGAATTCCCCCCAAAGACTTGCCTTTTGGCTCAGTCAATTGATTCGAAGGAGGGGTGCTGATACCGAAAATTCATAGACACGCTCGCAGCCGCCAGAGCTTTCGTCTCTAGCAATACCGCCAAGGCAGAGGGAGGCAAGAAGTTCCGCTTCATCTACACCAGCGGTTACCTTACCGAGCGAAACCAGAACCAGAATCTGTGGTTCGCGGGTGATTTTCGGAAGCTGAGGGTCTGTAGCGCCTCCCTGATACACACTTCCTGACTGTAAGCTGACCGGCCATCGAACCCACAGGGAGATGTCGAGAATAAGCTATTTGAATTTGAAGACAAGCACCCCGACACTTTCGAGACGATCATAACGAAACCTGGCGGCGTGCTCGGCAAAGGTAATCCGGTTCCTCAAATGCTCTATCGCGTAGCAAAGGCCATCAAAGTCGATACTCTAGCTGCCGCGATGATTGATTTGGCGATTAGTGGGGGGAAAGGAAAGCAGACCATGGAGAATGCCGATCTTGAAGAGAGGGCCAAGGCAGCATTGTGAGATATGGCTTCAGTATCGGTCAAGAGATCCCTAGGGAAATGTTTTGGGTAGGCGTCAGGGACAGAGAGAGTCGACATGCACATTTGCCGTAGTGCTGACTCTCGACTAACAGAGGCAAAGAAGACAGGATTGATACAGTAATCTCCGATTTTTGGGGATTGACACGCTCAATCCGAGTCAAAAAGGTCATCGACGCTTTGCTTATGGACCTGAGCTTGTGGCTGTGCCCATGTGTTGTCGTGTAGACGTTGAGCTTGTTCGCACTTCAATTCTTGTTAACATATCATCTGCCGATGATCACCTGCCAGAATGTGCCAACATCAAAGACAGATTGACGCTCTCTGGCTCCTAAGCGATAACGTTTGTGGCGTAGATCGTGGCAGTACAGTCACGTGATGCGAAGATCATCACATCCAGACTGTGGACCTTCTTGAAGCACAAGCGGCGAATCCTAATAAGGTAAGACAAGAAATTCGACGAGGCTTCTTCATGCCAATATGATCCCGTCAGCAGTGGCTTAGGCTCCTTCTTACGGGATCGCTTCTTGTAAAGCGCGGATGAAAACTGTTCCGATGGCACTTGCTACTTGGCATGTCTTGTTCCATTGACATACTTTCATACCAAGCCGAGTAATGCCGCAAGTATGAAATAGTCTGCCTCGGCACTGCTCCGCTTGCCCTTTCCACAGGACACATGACTCGTAATGGACTCGGGCAGTGCTCACACAAATGAAGGAGTGAGTAAGGCGCTTGTTGTTCTTCAACTACGATACACTGTAAGGGAGAGCATGAATGCGGTCGAAGGGAGGGCCCCGCAAGGATGGTGACTCGCTTTCAGGAGGTGGATAAAGTTAGAGAGTGTTTCGGAGTGAAGAAATCGAAGGGCCAAAAGAAGGAGATGCAGAAGGCTTTACGCGCGGGATCGACAACTAGTGCCGGCGGCTGCACGATAACCAAATTGCCGGAAAGGAGACGCCCCTTATCGACTCTAGTTGTGTGGGCTTGAATTCGCCCAGCCTCTGGGCAATTCTACCTTTCATTGGATGACGAATCCATTACTCCGCCAGCATTGGCAAAGCATTGGCATGTGGTATTTGCTCGAAACCACTGCGGGACCCCAGGGTCGGCCATCGGCGCCTCCATGACCCAGGCGTCCTGGGCAAGAAGGCTGTGCAAAAGTGCCTTCCTTCAAAAGAGGCTTGATAACCTCAACGCCTCATGCTCTTGCGATGAGGCAGAGTCTAGGCGCCTGGCTACCCTCTGTACATCATTCGATCCTTGTCCTCCTGGCCGGTGATAGACGTCCAGCTGGCGCAAAAGACACATTCATCATCCCAGATACCGTCCCCCCAAGCTCAGCTTCAACTCTTTTTCGATTATGACCTCTAATGGCCTTCTTGCGCCGCCAACCTCCATGAATCTTACAGTAAGTATACCCCATGCATCCGCAAGTCAATGCTAACATGGTGTAGCCCTACAACCCAGATTCGACGGCTTCGGAAGCAGAAGAACGCCCAACAGCTCCAACGAGCACAGACTTCTCCTATCTTTCTCTACAAGTTCCTTCATCACCCAAAACCGCATCGCTAGGTGGCGATACTTTAAGGTCGCGAACAAACTCATTCAACTCTACGGCAGAGACAAGCCGGTCAAGGGCCAACTCCGATATCAAGTCTGTACGGTCAAGATTTGAGGGAGATGATTTATCAACAGAAGAGGCTTTGGCGCCGGACAAGTCAAATGAAAAAGACTTCGAAACTGAAAACAACCCTTTCGCTTTCTCGCCAGGTCAATTAAACAAAACCTTAAACCCCAAATCTTTGGCCGCATACAGAGCTCTGGGAGGACTTCGAAGCCTCGAAAAGGGGTTGAAGACTGATATCTTGGCTGGTCTGAGCGTTGATGAGACTACCATATCGGAAAGTGTTGATTTCGAGGAAGCGACCCGGTCACCACATTCAAAGAAATCTTCAAGTTCAAGGCCGGTTATTCAACAGGAAAACATTGTGTCAGCCCATAATGTACCGGGGCAGTACCATGACAGAAAGAGAATATTTAAGGACAATCGATTACCCACGAAAAGGTCTCTCAGCATTTGGAAATTATTTTGGAACGCCTATAATGACCGGATTCTCATCATTCTTACTGCAGCCGCAATTGTCTCGCTTGCACTTGGAGTATACGAGGCTGTGGGTCAACAGAGATCTCCTGAAGAGCCGCCGTCTCTGGATTGGGTAGAGGGCCTTGCGATTGAAATCGCCGTCGTCATCGTCGTGCTGGTCACGGGAATTAATGATTACAGAAGAGAGAAGCAGTTCGTGGCGCTTAATGCAAAGAAAGATGATCGCCAAGTCAAGGCGATTCGCTCCGGGAAGTCAGTCATGATCTCGGTTTTCGACGTCATGGTAGGCGATATCTTACACTTGGAATCTGGAGACTCCATTCCCGCAGACGGAATACTCGTTAGCGGCCATGGAATACGATGCGATGAGTCCTCGGCTACAGGAGAATCAGACGCAATGAAGAAAACAGGAGGCGAGGAAGTCTGGGCTAGAATATTTGATGGCACGGCAACGTCTAAGCTCGACCCTTTCATCATATCTGGAAGCAAAGTGCTTGAGGGTGTTGGGACCTATCTGGTAACTTCGGTGGGCGTCAATAGCAGTTTTGGAAAGGTTATGATGTCGCTGCAGACTGAAAATGAGGAGACTCCGTTGCAAGTGAAGCTTGCGGGTATGGCCAACTGGATCGGATACCTTGGGACTACGGCAGCCGGACTACTGTTCTTCATCCTGTTAATTCGCTTTCTGGCTGGTTTATCTGGTAACACGGACTCACCTGCGATGAAAGGCTCAGCTTTTCTGGATATACTTATCGTGGCCATCACCATTATTGTTGTTGCGGTCCCTGAAGGTCTTCCGGTTGCCGTTACTCTCGCATTATCTTTCGCGACGAAAAGGATGTTGAGAGAGAAAAACCTTGTCCGACATCTTAGAGCTTGCGAAACCATGGGAAATGCTACCACGATCTGCTCGGATAAGACAGGCACTCTGACACAGAACAAAATGACCGTCGTTGCAGGCACGCTAGGGACGAAGGTCAAATTTACCAGTAGCCCTGAACTTGCTGGGCATAATGCTCTACCTCTATCGACCGCCTTCTCCGGGTTATCGCCCAGTGTCCGGAACCTCCTGCTTCAATCGTGTGCCGTCAACACTACAGCCTTTGAAGGCGAGGAAGACGGCAAAGCCACGTTCATTGGATCGAAGACTGAGACCGCAATCCTTACTCTTGCAAAAGCACACCTCGGCATGGGTCCAGTGGCAGAAGAACGCGCCGTTGTCGAAGTCGTGCAGCTTATCCCTTTTGACTCGGATCGAAAGTCCATGGCCGTTGTGATCAGACTCGCGTCTGGTGGCTATAGGCTCTTAGTGAAGGGTGCTGCGGAATTGCTTCTGGCAAAGGCAACGTCTGAGCTGGTCGACTTTACTCAGGACGCTTTGATTGAAGATGATCTGGACGAGGAATCGAGCTCACGAGCATCTCACATCATCGACGACTTTGCCTCTCAGTCGCTGAGAACGATCGCGATGCTTTATAAAGATTTCCCGCAATGGCCTCCTACTGGTGCGAGAAGACTAGAAGAGGACAACTCGATGGTTGTTTTTGAAGACATATTTGAGGACATGGTTCTGCTTGCCATCCTAGGCATACAAGATCCACTTCGGGAAGGCGTCTCAACAGCAGTGAAGCAATGCCAAGATGCTGGCGTCGTCGTTCGCATGGTCACAGGCGACAACATCACCACCGCCAGCGCCATCGCTACTCAATGCGGTATCAAGACGGTGGACGGGCTTGCAATGGAAGGTCCTAAGTTTCGTCAACTCTCAGATCAAGAAATGGATGCCATTCTTCCCCAGCTTCAGGTGCTCGCTCGTTCATCCCCGGACGACAAGCGAATTTTAGTTGCCCGTCTCAAGCATCTCGGACAGACGGTTGCTGTGACCGGCGATGGTACCAATGATGGTCCGGCCTTGAAGACGGCAGATGTAGGCTTCTCAATGGGCATTGCAGGCACAGAAGTCGCCAAGGAAGCCAGTGCGATCATTCTCATGGACGATAATTTCTCCAGCATCGTCAAAGCAATCATGTGGGGCCGCTCCGTCAACGACGCCGTCTCGAAATTTCTCCAATTCCAGATCACCGTCAACATTACAGCAGTCGTCCTCGCCTTCGTATCTGCTGTTGCCAGCCCAAGCTCGCACTCTGTTCTCTCAGCGGTGCAGCTGCTATGGGTCAATCTGATCATGGACACATTCGCAGCTCTGGCCCTTGCCACCGATGCGCCTACGGAGAAGATCCTCAACCGCCCTCCTGTCCCCAAGCGTGCAGCGCTGATAACGACAAACATGTGGAAGATGATCGTCGGCCAAGCGGTGTATCAACTCGCTGTCACTTTTACCCTCTACTTCGCTGGAGCCCAGATTCTACACTATGATCTTGCTGCTAACAACGGACTACTGCAAACAGAGCTCGATACTATCGTCTTCAATACTTTCGTTTGGATGCAGATCTTTAACGAGTTCAACAACCGCCGCTTGGACAACAAGTTCAATATCTTCGAGGGCGTACACAAGAATTGGTTCTTCATCGGGATCAATGCAATCATGATCGGTGGGCAGATCATGATTATCTTCGTCGGTGGCAAGGCTTTTCAGATTAAACGCATCGACGGCAATCAATGGGCGATCTCCATTCTTTGCGCATTACCATGTCTGCTTTGGGCAGTGTTACTTCGGTGCATTCCGGATAAGTACGCCGCCATCTTCTTCAGCTTCGTGGGCAAAGTATGGTACGCGGTGGCACTGCCGGTCCTCGGTCTTTTGGCCTTCGTTTTCCGACCTTTGGGAAGGGCATGCAATGCATGGTCTCGATGCATTGTGCAACCGTTCAAACGCCTCTGCAAGCGAACGACCAGGAATGTCCTTCGAAAGCCTGCCGAGGACGATGCCAATGAAATGGAAGACGAAGAAGCAGCTCTTGAGCTAACGAAGACGAGTACCACTTCGCCAATCACACCAAAGGTCACTACGAGCGCGGAGTTGCCACGACAGCCACCGCCTATCACACTCACTGCTGCCTAGCACTCCCTGAGGGATTCTTCATTGTATATATTCAAGGATCATGGCTTTGTACATGTTATTACGATGCATAGCGTCGGCGTTGGTGGTCAATTTGGGTAGCCGCCGGCTGGGCGTTGCAGGTTTTGGACACGAGGGCGGCATTTTTCTGATGGCATCAGATCTCGGTTGCATAATGCGAGCATGGGGTATACCAGAAGAGCTGATGGCCCTCAGCGACGCATTTGCAATGGTTAGAGACGAAAGAGCGTATTGCTACGACTGGGTAGTAAAGATACCTGAAGTACAATACTCAATCCATGAACGCTCTATTCCAATTCAATGTCTTCAGCCGATTGCTTTCAACCATGCGATGCTTATGTTGCGAGAATTCATTGGCGCCATCATAAATAAAGACACCTAGGGTGTTGTAGTGAACATGGAGATTGAGCATCTGAAATAGGTAACCCCATTGAAGTAGCGCCATCAATTGCGGTTATGCGCACGGGAGAGTAAATCTGGTGATGAATGACGTAGCCCTCGGCAAGCTCCTCGCATCCCCGGCCATATATTTCTGTCCCAGAACCTCCCACTTCTCCAATTCCAAAGGTTTACCATTCTGTCATTCACCGATTAATCCAATACAAACCCCATTGATCATGATCACCTCACGGATTCCAGCCAGAGCAGCTCGCACTGTTCGCGTTCGTCCCAACGCTCATCAACTTCGCCACGAATCCACCCATGCCAATCCCGGTGGCAGCACCCAGGCCAATGCTGGTAGCAGCGGTCTTTCGCAAGGCATCGTGGGTGGTCTTGTCGGTGGTGGAGCAACGTTCGCCATAGCGTACAGCTACTATCACTTTTCCGGCGCCAAAACTATTGTCAGCACTGCAAAACAGACCCAGCGTCAATTCCAACAATACAAAGAACAGTTCAAGCAATCTACACCAGAGCCTTCGGAAGCACTCCAATGGTTGAGACAGACTGCCACTTCATATGCGGCGTTCATACCTGGTGGGAAAGGTTATGTGGATACCGTCTTCAACGACATTAGCTCCGTGCAAGAAAAACATGGGCCCGAGGTGGATCGGATCGTCAAAGAAGCATACGATGACTTCAAGGGCATCTCGCACGAGGGTCTTAGTGCTGAGACGGCCTACAAAGCGTGGGAGATCCTCAGCAAACACATGAAGCGCATTGGTGAGCTGGCATCGGACTCCATGGAACAAATCGTCAACAACCATCCAATGTTGAAGGAAAAGGTTGGAGGCAATATGGACCAGCTAAAGAAGATGGGCGAAAACTATGGTCCCGAGGCTAAGAAGCAGGTAGAAGAGACTTGGGAGCAGGTTCAGGATGTCTTGAAAGGGGGATTCAGTGCTTCAACCATATCCAAAATACAATCGTTGGTTCAGGACAAGGTTCAGAAGATGCAAGAGTTTGGCAACAAAGCCTGGGAAAAGGGCATGGAGCAGGCGAAGCCCTATCTCGACAAGTCGCCTAAAGTCAAAGAGCTGATTGAGAAAAACACCAGCTCCTTAAAGCAAGGCAACGTAACTGAGCTTTACAGCAAGATCAAAGACGCCGTACAGTCGGGCAGCACCGGGGACTTGGAGCAATACATCAAGAGCGCCACCGACAAGGCTAAGCAAGGAGGAAGTGGTGGAGGGTTGGAGTCCTGGATGAAGATGATCCCTGGAGGCGGCGAGATTATGCCCCAATTGTCGCAGTTGCAACAAATCGCCTCGGAGCATGGCGAGGAAGCAGAGAAGATAGCCAAGAGCACATTTGACGAAATCCAGCAGGTACTGCAGAAAAAGGTCGCGGAAGCACAAAACCTTGCCAACAAGGCGAAGAAGAAGGCATCGTAAGGCTATTGCAACGTGTACCCGAACGTCGTCTGAAACTCTTTGCCACTCGGATCGACATTTACAGGGTATGCCGCATCACTTGCATTGGTACTTAGGGCGGCATAGAGGCATGGCGCTGTAGGGGATCTTTCTTCTCTCACGAAAAGCAGATTTTGCTAGCAACAGACTTCAGATTAGAGCAAGTGTTTGCGAACTCGAAGGTGGCAGCTTGCGCACGCAAGCGGATAGTCTAGCTAGCAGCATGAGCATGAATACAGTTGACTTCCAACACTAGCCTTGTACTTTATGCTGTCACCGATGCATAGACGAGAGACCTTGATCACGAAATGAAGGTTGTATCAGTACGAGGTTTCGTGGAAATAGGCAAGCGCTTCATGAACCAAAAGGCTCCCTCGTCTCGCGCTAAGGACCTCTGTATCACCTCAACCTTATCCACCCTACCTCAGTAACATCGTCATCGCCTTCTTCTCAAGACTGATTACCTGGTGACCTTATGAACGCTTGCAAGCCTGAAAGATCTCAAGTCAAGACCGCTTTCGCTCATTCTATGGGTATATCGATCGATTGGTTACACCTGCTAGCTGCAGCTGGATGACTCGTCTTTGACCACAAGCAGCACTCACTCGGCGGACAACTGGCTTTGCTGCCCGACGAGTCCTGTCTACGCCGTCCTGATTTCTATTCACCCTAGATATCGAGCCCTTGAACAGGACTGAGGACTCCCAAAGACCTCCCACCCGCGCAATTTGTCCAAGCTTCCACAGCACATCCCCAACAAAACCGACTCAACCAGGCGTCACATACATACCTATACAGTCTTCAACAACGAACGCTATACCACATTGATCAGCCATGGACAACGAAACCCTCCCGCAAGAACCCTCCTCCTCCTCCCGCCCGCCCACCATGGCCTCCTCCGTTCCTCTCCTCCGCCCTCCCATCCCTGGCGCCCCTCGCTCAGCCGCCGGCCCTCGAACACCCCGCCTGGGGCTCGCCATCCCACCCTCTCCGAATCAAAAGCCCGTCGCACCTACAAATCCTGTTCCTGAACTTGCACCCCTCTCACAACCTCCCTTGCGCCCTTCCTCACGTCCCGCCCCTCCTCAGCTTCGCCTTGCTACACCCATGGGCAGTAATGCCACGCCACGAGAAGAGTCATCTCTAGCGAATGGGCGTCCTCCACCCCAGCCGCATGCTGGGGGCTCAGCCGGTGGAGCAAGTGAGGGGAGTGTGCATTCGCGGTCCGACAGTTTCACGATGGTGGATGGGCGGACAAGCGGACCTACTAGTGCGTCTTCCAGCGGCTTCTCCAATATCTCCAACCTACGACAGCCGACAGGCACACCGGATCCTGCAAGTGCAATCAGCAGCGTGTACTCTACAGACTTGGGGGGAGCGCAAATGGAGAAGGAAGCCAGCAATCATGTCCTGCCTGATCTTGAAAAGCTGAGCTTGGAAAAGGGACGGGATCTTGATGTCGAGGATCTGGATGATGATGGGTGGAAGGCCGCAAGTGAGCAGAAGCAGATCGTCGAAATTGGGAGTTTGGGAGAAGGGGCTGGTGGTGCGGTCACGAGATGCAGACTTAAGAAAGGCAAGACTGAATTCGCATTGAAGGTAACCACCACGTTTTTCGTCCTTTCTACTAGGCTCGAACTCAGCTAACGCATGGCTATTTCAAGATCATAACCACCGACCCCAACCCCGACGTGAAAAAGCAAATTAAGCGCGAACTCGCCTTCAACAAAGAATGCGCCAGCGAGCACATCTGCAAGTACTACGGCCAATTCGACGACAGCAGCGGCACCATCAGCATCGTCATGGAATTCTGCGAAGGCGGCTCCCTCGACGGCGTCTACCGCGAAGTCAAGAAACTAGGCGGCCGCACAGGCGAGAAGGTCCTCGGGAAAGTCGCCGAGGGCGTGTTGAACGGTTTGACATACCTACACGGCAGAAAGATCATCCACCGCGATATCAAACCCAGTAACATCCTCCTCTGCCGAAACGGCCAGGTCAAGCTCTGCGATTTTGGCGTCTCAGGTGAATTCGGCACCGGGGGAAACGCAAATACGTTCATAGGTACGAGCTACTATATGGCGCCGGAGCGTATCACCGGGCAGTCGTACACCATCACTTCGGACGTCTGGAGCCTAGGCGTGACACTCCTCGAAGTGGCACAACATCGCTTCCCCTTCCCAGCAGACGGCACCGAGATGCAGCCAAGAGCGGGACTGATCGATCTCCTGACGTACATCGTTCGGCAGCCGATACCGAAGCTGAAGGATGAGGTGGATGAGCAGGGGAGGGGCATCAAGTGGGGGGAGAACTTTAAGTATTTCATTGAGTGCTGGTATGTCCTTTTCCCATCCCAGCTAGAGAATAGGACAGAGCTGCCTAGGTAGAAAAGATGCTTGGAGTAAGAGAGAGCTGCAAAGTGATAAGGGAGGGCGAAGTACTAGAAAGGAGCGAAAGCTGACAAACCCGGCAGTCTCGAGAAAGAACCCGCTCGGCGCGCAACCCCATGGCGGATGCTGGAACATCCCTGGATTGTGGAGATGAAGGGCAAGAGGGTCAACATGCAGCATTTCCTAGCCAAGGTCTGGGGATGGAAAGAATGAACGGATCGACGATGCCTGCAAGTACTAAGGATGAAAGTTCGCTAATGCGGCAGTGGTGGAAAGATAATCAGGAGCAAAAAACAGCGCAGGATATCACGAAAGCCGCTGGTCTGGCGTCGGTGTTTGCGAAGCTAGCTTCGGGGGCGGTGAAGAAACCTGGTTGGATCATGGGTAATGGGCACTACTGACTGACCTCATGCAAAGCGAGGGAATTTTATTTCTGGGAGCAAGGCGGTGCATACACCAACTGGGATGACTTGGATGAGGCTATAGGCGTGAGGGCACTGGATGCAGCTGTTTGGAGAGAGAGACAAAGCATCGACATTGAATCCCCAGTTTACGTTCCCGATCGTTAACGGTTTCTGACCAGTCTTTCTTTGTCTACCATCTACATTCGACCTCGCCGGGATACGGCATTGGTTCCTCTGTGGATATCTTCTAACTATTCCATCCCCCCCTCTCGCTTGCCGGGCAGGCGCTGTGCTTCGAAATCCCGCCAAGTATGCAGCAAATGCCTTGATCCACCGCCCCCCAAACGCAAACCCAATCGCACTCGGCAACGCAAAAGCAAGCCTCATACCCAATCCCACATACAAACCACCCCCTCAGCCAGAGATCCCAGCCAATCTACCATCCCCACCCCAAAACGCTCTACTCGCCTCCGCCCAACTCCTTCCCACCCACCCCCATCACCATCCCCATCACCATCCCCATCACCATCACCACCCCTCTTCCTCCCCCCCAGCACAATCCACCAATGCACCCACCTCCCGCCCACGACTCGTATCCCCCCCTTCGAAACC
>JAABUQ010000086.1_pt1 | contig 176988 bp, 145 predicted proteins | sample 5560001 | NCBI WGS metagenome assembly JAABUQ01 (sample SAMN10711888, study PRJNA513371) | rock metagenome | isolation source: Antarctica rocks | place: Antarctica: Victoria Land, Finger Mt nord | collected 2015-12-18
AATAATTTAATAGAAATAGTTAATCTATTTAAATTAATTAATAAATATATTAGAAATTTCTTTTTATAAATGCATTACTACTAAGCATTATCTAGTAATTAATAAAAAATCTAAATTTAAACTTAATCTATACTATTTTTAGTATTCTTGACATTCTTGGCGATTCGATTCGATTTCTAATATTGAAATCGAAAATCGACTTGATTTAATTCGATTTCTAAAGTTGAATCGTCGATTCGATTCGATTCCAAAGTTGAAATCGAATATCGAATTGATAGTTAGTCTAGTTTCGAATGCTAAAATCGACAAAAGATAAATAAAATCAAATACGTTATATAATAACATTTTTGAAATCTTTCGAGAAACTTACTTGAACATTAAATTTTTCTTAGAATCTTACGATATGCGAAACTTAAAAAACTTACAATGTAATGCATAATTATTTAAAAGATTAGCAATAAGTTATTGCAAGACTTTTAAATATAATTTGAACAAAGAAGTTACAAAAAAACATTTAGATTATTAGAGATCAAATTAGTGCATATTATAAAGCTATCTATAACAAAGCAAATATTTACTTCAATGTTAAGACTTTGTTTAACTCGTTCAAAAAACAATCGATATATAGCGTATATTATTCTATTAATAATATTTCGCATTTTATTGACGTCTTCTATTACTTAAAAGATTGACATCTCTTTATAGAATCGAAATTGATTATTAATCGATAAACAAAAATACATTCAAGAGTTTAAGAAACATTACAATAATAATTATTTGCAATATTAAAAATCAAAATATTATCAATATCTTGTTACTAAATTCAAAAAAAAGATATTTTCTAGCGATTATTGTGCTAATGACTTAACGCAACATTGACAATTAATAGAACGTCGTTAATAGCACACAAGATATTGCGCTAAAAACAAAAATCAACGAGACAATTGTTTAACTTGCTAAGTTAGTCGAATCTATCAATAAGTCTTTTATTCTAAGCATTTAAATAGACTGGTCGCGCTAACCCGAAAATGTCACGTGCAAATGCCAAGACTCGAGTCAAAAAAAAATCGAAGAATCGAATCGCTTAAAGTAGTTTAGTCGATTACTATAAGTAGTTTAGCGCGCTTCGCGCTAAACTACTTTGAGCGATTCGATTCCAAAAAATCGTCACGACCCAATCTTGGCGCTAGGTCGAGCTAGAGGGGTGGTATCATAACTTGGCCCGACGATCAGTCTACATTTAAAGTACTTTGAAATTTCGATTTTTAGCATTAACTTGTATAATTAAAGACGTTTTAACAATTTTCGTTTCGAATATTGATGTCGAACGATTGTTTTCAATAACGCGCGATATAATTATCTATTATCGCAATTGATTTTGCGAATATATTGTTAAAAACATAATAATAATTAAGTATACAAATTAATTTGCTAAAGACATCTTGAAGAACGCAAACACTATATTGTTTATTATCGCGAAAAAGTTAAAATAAAATATTGAAAAAATCAACGATAACAAATCTTTATCGAATATTATTTGAGCAACAAAATCAAAGAACGATAATAAAAAGTCAAACAATAACTTAGACTTCAAGACGTCTCTTATTAAATTAAATAATTTGAACAACGCTACTTATGCGACAACAATAGCAAACAATAATAGAAATTAAGATCGAATCAATACGTTAAAAAAACTTTAAACTTGTTTTCTTGTTAATTTCTTTCTAACATTTTTGATAAATAAAATTCAAAATTATGTCGACAATAATGCAAGAAAATATCGAAGTTCGAGTTACTTGCAAACAAAGTTAATATTGTTGACGTATTCGCAGAACTCAAATTATTCTTAATTAATGTCTCAAATAATTATATTTGTTTTCGCGAAGAATTAACGACAATATATAATAAACAAATTAAGTTAAAGTACGTTAATTTGTTTGCAAAAGATATTTGCAAAGCGATAACAAATTAATACATAGAGTAACTATTAATTTAGCTTAAACGTAATAGAGAAATAACGAGAGAAACTTAGTTTCGATATATATTAGGCGAAGCTTTAATTAATTGTTATAGTAGCTAAATTTTATTTTAAATTTTCAACAAGTACTTATTTTTAAATCTTAGTGTTCTAGACTTTCAAGATTAATTTTACAAATTCTATCTCTATATATATAACGTAATTAAATAGCGTTAAGTCTTCACTAATCTATTGCTTAAATTTGTTACTTGAATTTCGAACGCAAATTGTTGATGCATTTAACTACGCAAAGCATAAGACATATCTTATTATTTATCTAATCTTATATCAATCTTATTGATAAGATTAAATAAGTCGAATTGAACATTCGACGCGCATTCTTCGCTCGTCTTATCTTGTTGAGCTAGGAAATTTGCCTGATCTCAAAATTAGAATTGAACAAATTAACTCGATCGGATTGAAATCCGATCCAACGATCACGCTAATCAAAAATGTATTATAAAATTAATAATAATTGAGAATCGTATAATCTTCTTTATATCTAATAACTTGTTTTTAAATAACAAATCTGAATTGAAGTTTGAACTTTTATTTTTTAACTTTACAATAACATTGAAAGACAATAAGATAATCGCTCTTAAATACATTAAAAAATTGTAATCGCTATAATATATAAGCTCCAATTCCACAATATTTTTAGTTATTTCTTTTATCTTAAGATTGTTAATTTATATTATAAATTGCTAAATTTTAATAATAATATTTACAATATAAAGTTAAGAAATATTCAAAAATAAATGTTTCTAATGTTCGATATTAAGAGGGATAAAATATTTTACAATTCTTTATACTTCTCTCACGTTTAGTTTGATAATTATTCAATAATATAGAATTGTTTTTCTATAATTTGTCGTCTTTATAAATAGATTTTGAAATCTTATCTTAGTAAATAATCTTAACTTTAATTTTAATCGATTAACAATTCTTATAAACGCGATGTTTATGTTAGATTCTTAATTAGTCTAAACTCTTGATTTATCTAGATTGACGATTTTCTCTTTTATCTCTATTTGAACAGAAATACAAAATGTCTTCTTTATACTTATTATGTTTTTTGATAAACAAGTTTGACTATTTGCTTGAAATGTATTGACAACGTAAGTGTTTATACTTTGTTGCTAATTTTGATATAGCAATTAAATAAATTGCGTTAATTGAAATTAAAATTAAAGTAATTGCAATAATTGCGTAAATTAAGACATACTTAATATTTTTAAATTCTAAATAGAAGATAAACTGTAAAACATAAATAATGTTTGATCTAATAATCGATACATAAATTGATAGATAAATTGAAAAATAAATTGAAAAGAATTCTAAATTTATTGTTGTAACGTTTGCTTAACTTTAGACTCGTATTTCTTAATAATGCGAGTACATAAACGTTTTAGCTTCTTGCACGCAACAAAAAATCAAGTTAATCAATTTATTTAAGACATGTCTATCTTGTTGTTCTTGAGAATCTAACGAATAAATATTAATTTATTATAAACATTAACTTTGTTGTTTAATATATTTATCAATAATGCTAATTCAATAATTTTTTTTATTTGCTTAATATTCTTTTTACGTGATTTTTCTTAAATAGTCGACTTAGTAATCTAATTTATCGACTATTATTATTGCGAGACTAATTAAAGAATAAATTCAATGTAAGTTCTCTTGTTAAAGTCGTTGCTCTCTTCAAGAAAAGCATTTATTTGCTTTATCTCTTTATCAAATAATTGTAATTCTAATGTGTTAAAAATTACGAATAAAATTTCTAATTATATAAAATGTTTAGACTTCGAAATGCTTAAAGTTATAACGACTAATAATGCAATTAAATTAGATAATTTTGTATTATACAAATGCACGTTATTATTACAAGCGTCAAAGAAAGTTGTTGCAAAAATAGATCAAAAAAAGTCTTCGAAAATTATGTAACAAAAATAGAATTACTCTTACGCAAAGAAAATAACATAATAATAATTAAAGATAACATTATATTTTATCTCTTTGCATCTTATACACAAAGTATTATCTTCGCATTGCTCTTATTGTTGTTAATTATTAATATAAAGATTTTTAAATATTGACTTATTAGAAAGTTCTCTAAAAGCATTTACATTATCACAAGATAAAAACAATCGATTTTTAGAATATCTTTTTTTATTAAATAAATTCTAATAAAGATCTTGCTAATAAAAAGATGCAAGTAATTTGGAATTCTTTAATCGATAAAAGAATTTTTTTGTTAACTTCGTTAATTTGAAGTCTTTTTTAGATTGATCGTCGAGCCAAGTTATGATACCACCCCTTTGACTCGACTCGACGCCAAGATCGAGTCGTGACGATTTTTTGAAATCGAATCGCTCAAAGTAGTTTAGCGCGAAGCGCGCTAAACTACTTATAGTAATTGACTAAACTACTTTGAGCGATTCGATTCTTCGATTTTTTTTGACTCGAGTCTTGGCATTTGCACGTGACATTTTCGGGTTAGCGCGACCAGTCTAGTCTTTTTGACGATTTTTCTAACAATTTGAAAAAGATAATAACATTTTCTAATAAGAGAGAAACGATAATAGAGACTCAAAATTTCACGTTTCAAATAATTGAAATTAATAAATTGTTATAAGTAAGTTTAACTGCATTTTTAATATAACTTTCTATGTTAAGATGCGATAGAAATCGAGTTTCTTGTTTTTAAATTTCTCTTTTTGAAACTTCTTGATTTTAATCTTAGTACGTCGAGTCTTTTTAATTAAGTTGTATGTAACTCTTAACAATCGATCGATTGTTATTATTGTTCGAGTAATTTTTAATCTAATATTAGCGTTCGCTAAATCTCTTATAAACGATCAAATTATCGTGTCAAGCATTGTCGACTTCAAAGTAAAAAAAACAATAATTAGAAATCGATCTTTTTCTTTAATACGTTGCATTATAAACGCTACTTTCTAATAATATAATGTTAAAGTCTCGTTTTTTTGTTGTCGAAGATCTACTAGTTTGTTATTGAAATTTATTATACTTACTTTCGTAATCTTCTTAGAAAAATTCTTCTTAAATATGTTATAAAAAATAATTATTCTTTTTGAAGTAAATTTCTTATTTATAATAAACGAAATTATCGAATAAACTTCGACGTAAAGGAGAGCATTCTCGAAAATCAAAAAATCGAATGCTTGAATATATTTCTCTAATAAAACAAAATTATTTGATTTTTTTTAATTCTCTAGTTCAAAATTCAAACATTTTAAGAATCTATGTGCAGAATTATTCGTTTTAATAAATTGATTGCAAAACTTGAAGTTCGAGTTTTGTCGTTCGTAAATAAGAGACATAATAAAAGATTGCAAATGTAAAGAAGATATAGAAGTATTCGAAATAGTAAATAAAATTAAGAAGCTTTGATAAGTATTCTCTTTAGTAATTGTAATAATTTTATTACTTGAATAACTCTTGCTCTATTTAGAATTGTCAAGAGATAAGAAAAATAATAATGCACTTTTTTGACTTAACAAAAGCTTAGATCTTCTAATTGATTGAAACAACAATATTTGATAAAGCAAATCGTTGAGTCTTGCTATCTTCAAGAAGTATTCTAATAATTGTGTAAATATAAATATAAATGTAAGTTTTAATTAAGAAGACAATTCAAAAGACTTCGTATAAAATTGCTTAAGAGACGATCTCAATTTGTTTAACAACAATCGATTTCTACTAACTTGTGTGCTTTCTTGATATTGTAATCTTCTAGATAGAGTAGACTGATCGCGTTGACCCGGAAATGTCACGTGCAAATGCCAAGACTCGAGTCAAAAAAAATCGAAGAATCGAATCGCTTAAAGTAGTTTAGTCGATTACTATAAGTAGTTTAGCGCAAAGCGCGCTAAACTACTTTGAGCGATTCGATTTCAAAAAATCGTCACGACTCGATCTTGGCGTTGGGTCGAGCTAGAGAGATGATATTATAACTCGACTCGACGATCAATCTAAGATAGAGTTCTTTTGAATAACTCTTTTTGCATGTGCTAAATCGACTAATGTAACGTTTGTAGAACTAGATAAACAATAATATAAGAGTTGTAAAGACGACTAGATAAATTGTAGAAACTAAAATAACAAACGAACAATTGAACAGAATTAGACTAATCGCGCTGACCCGGAAATGTCACGTGCAAATGCCAAGACTCGGGTCAAAAAAAATCGAAGAATCGAATCGCTCAAAGTAGTTTAGTCGATTACTATAAGTAGTTTAGCGCGCTTCGCGCTAAACTACTTTGAGCGATTCGATTCCAAAAAATCGTCACGACCCGGTCTTGGCGCCGGGTCGGGCTAGAGGGGTGGTATCATAACCCGGCCCGACGGTCAGTCTAAACAGAATACTCTAACATAATCTCTTTCAGAATTACTTAGTATCTCGTGCACGTTTATTAGAAAACGAACGTCTACTAGATGCAGATTTTGATAAGTAGAAAGAATAATTGATTGCAGAAGTTGCAGGAGGATCTAAATAGTCCTCCGAGCCACTAAGAAAACTAGTCTTAAAACTATCTAGTTTGGAACCTCCTGGTCACAGAAGCCGCCAATTAGCCTCCCCATTTATAACTGCTCGACCAAGCACCTAAATAGTAGACTGCATTTCATGAGCTATTCTTGATCGCTACTCTCTATCCCTTTCGTGCGATTCATTCCGAATCTGATTACATGCATGCACTGTTGTTCTCGCTTCGACGGGCTAGGCGCAACATAATTCTCTTATGCATGGCAGAAACCACATTACATGGTAGGTCCGGACAACGTAGGAAGGAAGGGAGGCACATACTACACCGGGAACATATACTACACCGAGAGTACATACCCCATAGGCTTGGAGAGGAATGACTGCATGCCTTGCCAGTCTACCTTACGATGCACCGCCGGTACGCCTTCAATATTAACTTGTAGCCAGGCCCACGGTTTGCAGTAATTGTTCTGGAACGATTCTTCTGAGGTGGCTTGTCAATTCCTACGCCTATCGCTGCCCTCGAGATCGAGCCTGCGCAATGCGTTGGCGGTTGCTAATCCGCCTGACAATTAGTCTTATCATCAGAGAGTTGCCTGATTCAGCCTTGGAGATCGTGGTTGAAGTATGGCGTATCCAGAACTACAAATATTCTTTTCAATCCATCCAAGGTGCCAAATAATTCCACGTGTAATGGACGTACCACTGGGGCGAAAGTAGGCGTGCCTGACCTTTTGGTTCATCGTCTCCAAGTCGAATAGCGATCATCTTAAACAGTATTGGGAATATATATTACCTCCTGTTTTCCTTCTAGCATCTAAGCAGCTTTGACACGACCATGGCTATCGTTGCTGGAGATCCGTCCCAAGATGTCAAGATGTCAGGGCATTGCGCAAGCAAGGATTTGCGTATGCTGGAGGGATCAGCAAGTGATGAAACAACACCGGATGACTTGCAAACCGCGAATATGTTTCGTAAAGTCTGGCGCCACGTCACAGACGACAATTACCTTACACTTTACGGCTTTCGAAGGTTCAGAACATCTCATCTCCTCAGTCTCCGCTTTCTTGAAGAGGAAATCGATAAGATAGATCATCAGATATTCCAGGCTGGGTTGAAACTCGGATATCCGCCAGGTGCTAGTGACAAATTAGGGCTGAGATATGGAAAGAGGGATACCGGTGTTCAGAAAGCAGGCGAGATAGTTACTCAAGAGCTTCTTCAGGAGTTGCGTGGGTTGCTTAAGCAATATGGTACGCGCATCACATCTCAAACTGTTTTCTCTGACTAATTTCAGGAAGACGATGGCCTATTAGCATTCAATAATATCATGATGATGGAGACTTTTGCATTAGCGGATAACAATATGCAATCAAGCCTTCGACATGACTTCAATCCGTACGAAACATATAAGACTAGGCTGGTCAGAGTAGATCTAGCACAGCGTCGCGACTCAAGAGATGTTCTCCGGCACAGCCTCCGGAAGCTCCTCCGGTACTTCTGGTTCTTTGTACGTCAACGGGGTGCCACAAACGACATGCCAGATGAGAATTGTTCGGAGACAGCACTGGAGGCAAACCTTAGACGTACTTACCAGAATACCACTCGTCTTGCCGAGATGATTACGCGCTTTGTTGTTGCGATGTTAGCCGGTGCTTTTCTGGTGGTTCCTTTGATCGTCCTATCCCATCAGTCGAGCAGCGAAACACATCTGGTCACGGTATCACTCTGTATAGTGATCTTCTCGTTGCTTGTTTCTCTCGCGTCCAAAGCTTCCAATGAACAAACTATGGCGGCTTCAGCGGGCTATGCGGCTGTCTTGGTTGTGTTCATCGCCAACACGTCAACCTCCTCCTAGCCATTGCTCAACAGTGGAAGCTGGAGCCCTATCCAGGTACACAGCACAAATCGGGCGTTGGAGGGTTTGCATTAGCGCCAGCGCCAAATTCACAATTGATGCGGAACCATGAGGATGTTTCAATAGTGCCTTGAGAAAGTCTGATGAGTGGTGACTATTGACCATGCACCTGTTTCGAATTGTTTAGAGTAGTGGAATTTAGCCGAAGGAGTTCAAGGTCTGTGAACCAATGGTCTCACTCGGTACTCTCAATGCGTGAGACTTTGTAAGTAAAGACTGTCTACTCGAGAAGAGAGAGCCTCATGTATCAGCATTAAAATCCGTCTCTTTCTTTGCTTGCCAGATCAACGTCAACGTGCGTCAGACTTTTCTCGAAGCGGAATGCTCAGCCTTGTTGTCATGAGCGGTTAGCAAGGCGCCCACGCTTTCCGGTACCGCATCCCCATCGAGTACAGGCTTTCCAGCTTCAGTCACACTCCAGCGAGGGCTTTTTGTCTCATTCCGCTAAGGGCTTCCGCATGTCAGAGAGTTCTCGTCACCATCACAGCTGTGTTGTCCCACATAAAACTCCGGTCTCGAGGGCACTTCTGTTGATACCTCTCCTATTACATGACGTTTTTATGTCATCATATAGTAGCGGCCCAAATGCTTGAGACTTGACCGCCCCATCTGCATCTTTGGTTAAGGAATTCATCATATTTATCCAGGTCGAATTCTGTCTTATTAGCACACATTGTCCGGAGACTCGTCCACCCAATGGATAACCTTCAACGCCTCCCTAAAATTCTTCCACGACGCTCCGCTGGTTGCTATACTGTTGGATGGTTTTGTGCTCTTCCTCAATCCGAGCTCTCAGCAGCACGGATGATGCTCGACAATCGGCACAAGTCGGCTCCGTCCGAGAACCCAGCGGACGAGAATGTTTACTACTATGGCGACATCAACGGGCACAATGTTGTCCTTGCTTCCTTGGGCCCGGGCCAGCCGGGCAAAGTGTCAGCTACAAGACTTGTAGCACCGCTACGTCAGAGCTTTCCCAACATGAAAATACATCTATTTGTTGGTATCGGCGGTGGGGTACCTCGAATACCTCCAACGGACGACCCTGAACAGGACATTCATCTAGGAGATATCGTGGTTGGCTGGGCAGAGCAGACAAACGTTCCATCAATTATCCAATACGATAGGGTCGAGTACATTCCCGATGGTAAACACCAGTCGCCAGGATCATTGAATAAACCCAGTAGCCATCTTTTGCAGGCACTAGGGCGTCTCTTAAGCAACCGAATCATGAACGAGGGTCACTACGACGAGCACCTAGCCAGACTTGATGGATTATCTGGCTTTAGGCACCCTGGTCTCGACAAAGATGTACTTTTCGAATCAACGTACCGTCACGACCACGAGGCTAGCCCAACCAGATGCGATAAATGTGATAAAACTCGCTGTGTAAAGCGACCAGCACGTCAGACGACCAAGATGGTATTCCACTAGAGCACAATACTGTCGGGCGACTTAGTCATGAAGGATCCTGCAACGCGAGACGAACTTAGTCTCAAGTTCTATAATGCGGCTTGCTTCGAAATGGAGGCGGCCGGAGTGATGGAAGACGCACCTTTCCTTGTCATACGAGGCATTGCTGACTATGCGGACTCTCACAAGAACCTCTCGTGGCAGAAATATGCCGCCGCGACAGCAGCAGCTTTTGCACGGGAGATTTTATACGAGCTCCCACCGAGCCTTAGTCCGAATGACGCCATGCCAACCACAGCACCTAGCAGCGACCGGCATAGTCGTGAGGACACTAGTCCCAACTTTCCCCAGGAAGGACGATCGAGAAGGAACAGCATGTACACGTCGTCTGACCCCAGACTCCCACAAGAGCGCGAATCAGCGATAATGGAGAGGAGGGCTCTCCCAGAACCAGAAAATAATGAGAGAACTTTCCTGGACGATGCTTGTACGTGTTCGCCGAGAAGGTGTGAAGAGACATTTGACTATCAGGCTAACAAGGGGTCCGCACAACAGCCATATCCACCATTGAGGAAGCCTCGGCAAATTTATGTAAGTCTTTACTGGGTTACGGTTGATGTGAAGGTCGTGGCTGACTGACAAACGAGCTGGCAATTAGTGACCGCATACCACCATGCAGACCAAATCTATGCAAATCGACGAAAGACCAACCATTTGCAGCAGAGTCTCGTCCTAGCTCTTCAGGAATTCAACTCCGTTAAGACAATCCTACTCAAGTCAGGGGAAGAGAACATCGATATGCATCGCAAAATAGCTTTTCGGTTATCGCAGATCGAGGTGGAGATGACATATTTACCTTCGAAGCTGCAGGAGAAACAGAGCCACATGGATAAAGCCCGGGAGTTTCTCAGAGAAGCGACATACGCAGCTCGAATGATGAACAAGATGGATGTTGTGGATCAGATAAGATTCGAGCGGTGTTGCATGGAGGGGAGAGGGATGGAGCTGAAGGCGAAGCGGAATGTCAACGGCCAAAAGGTAGCCGCGGGAACAGAATTTGCCATGGAACAGATCAAAGTAGCAATGCAGATGCTGGAAAGGTCGAACCCGAGCATCTACCAAGAGAATCGCGAGTATGGAAAGGCTTGGTTGAAGCGTCTCCGGCATCTGTTGTCTACAGCGTTTTCAACTCCTATAGTGACAGATCGGTAAAGCTTGAGTTATGATACATATATTCCCTCCGTAATTCAACCATCATGATAGATAGTTGGACGCCTCCCTTCTTCCACCTTCCCTGCTCCTCCGAAGAGCGGGCCCAACATCACATATTGTTTGGCTGACGATCCTGAGACATAACGGAGGTAAAACCGTAGGAGATGGTATCGGCAGGTGTAACTGTCCCACGCGTGGAGGAAGTATGGTCTCGTACTGGCTGGGTTCTCGCTGCTGAACGCGTCTTCCGATGTCTACGTAGCATCCAACATGCGATGCCGAATAACGCACACAAGACTGCCGTCACACCAACCACGGTTCCGGCTACAATTTTCCTAATCAAAGGGAATGTTACTGTCGAGGGATTGGAGGTTGCTGAAGAAGTTGGAAGTGTAGGAGGATCTGAACGAGTAGTAGTGGGGGATTTTGTAGAAGAGGATGATGATCCAGTGGGAATGGCTGCAGAGGATGAGTATATAATCGACAAGATTTGTGGAGGTGGCGCGTCGAAGGTCTCGTCGGTCGGATGGGAACAATTCGAGGAGCCATCAGGATTGGAGGAACAACAGCGCCATAACCTGGCTTTGCTGTCATAGATGACATCGAGTTGTTCCTTGTTGGCCCTGCCACCTGCACGTATATTGTCAGTTAATAATTCTACGTGAACCTCGTGCGTGAGGCTCGTGGCAAAGAACACTCACTACAATACTGTGGACACTCGGAGGCACTGTAAGTAGGATCCGTACAAGGACTCAGATAGTAGGGTCCTCCAAGCTGATTCGGGTCGTAGCAGAGGGATTCGGACAAACAAACGCTATTAGCTCCTCCCACGGTGCAGCAGTTGACAATGCCGGAAGTCGCTGAGGTTATTCCACAGGGCACAATGAAATCAGGAGACTGGAAGACCGAATTATTCAGGGCATAATAGCATGCTGACACTGAGATTCGGCCAGTGGCCATAGTAATCCGGATATATAGAAGTACTAAGCTTCCAAAGCAAATCTGAGGGTGTGATACGATACGGAAATTTAGAAACATTTCGGTTGATAGCCACGCCTTCTGGGTCTGGTAATTCGGACGTGATCGATGTTAGTGTACGTTATGTCGTTTACAAATCAGGACGGGATAAAGATGGTGAGGAGAGATTCCTTCCAATCGCTCAGCGAGTGATATGAATGGAGTTGCGGCATATCTAATCGCACATCGGAAGAATATCGAGGGTCGTGTAGCCGGAGGGTGGCCCTCACGTGTGAGCTTTTGTGTAACACAGTCGTCTCCCTCGATTGTTTACCTTACTGATAAAGCCACTCCAGAGCCCATCTAATTCTTCTTTGTGTTTTAAGACCGTGGCATCTTACCAGGCAACGACTTTCGCCTTCTCGTCGGTCAGCTCACAGCGATATCTCTCACTATCCTGTCGCTTCCTCAACATATAAATTGTTATACATTGGGCTAAATCGATCGCGAGCAGCTCTTGACCGAATAGGGCTGCGCCTCATCTTTAATATACGCGGCTAAAATGGAAGTCATTGTAGTGACTTTATTACGATGTTCTAGTACCATTGACTAGCCTTCGTGATTCCAGTGCTGGATCCAGGGGCTTGCTTGGCAAACAAGTACTTAGACAGATCTGAACTCTCCACAAGGTTACGATGGAATTCTAGACTGGAGGCTTAACGACTGAATGCGGAAGTGCAAGCAACGAGAAAAGGTCTTGAACGTTATCACGAACCTGCCAAGCAGATAGCACCCACTTGTGCTGATGTGTAAGAAATATATAGGGGAGAGCCCTATGACATCGCTTGCAAGCCAATAGTAAGTCCGACATGTTCTCTCTCACCTGCGAACAAAGTATCTGCGAATCCGCGTAGTCATTGGCTGGTGCGGCTTTGCTGGAAGTTATGTTTACTCCAAGTCAATCGCCGACGATCTCAAGATAATGTAATGTGGAATTTGCAAAGGATCCTCATGAAATTCGATGTCCACTTCCAGGAAAAATAAAAGATCTGGGAAGCCGCCGTCAAGGCCTGCGGCCCGCAATTTGTTGAATGTCCAGGTCCTTATTGATGTAGTCACACAGATCCTGGGAATCCTCAAGCTGTCGACGGACCTGCTTCGATTTACTTTGAGGAGCCTTCTTCAAATCGGTCTTCTGCGTTTGCAGCTTGCATGAATGCTTATCTACTTCTTCTTCGGCGCATCCGAGAGCTGACATTGAGAAGGGCGCTTGCCGAGGGTTTTGTGGCAAGGTCAGTGCTTCTCGCGGTGACCTCTGCTGCCCCAGCGGTCCTAGAGAGCCTCTCGAAAGCAACCCATACATTTTGTTCACACGTCCAGAGCGTACAAATACCTGATTGCATAGTCGAGTAACGGTGGGTTCGACATCAATGGCTGACAAGCGTGCCGTTTTCTACTCCTTGCACCTAAGGTATGACAATCCTTGGCGACATTATTATTGCCACTCATACCAGCGCACAAGGTCACGTAAGAAAATCTCAGCTGATCCGTAACCGTCATGGGTAACATCAATTAACGAGCCCTGTAGAAGGCTATACATTAAAGGAATTTGCTTTGTACCTTATCTGCAGGTCCATCCAAAAGCGGCCGATGTGGAAAGACAGGTAGACTCTACCTTAGAGTACCGACCCGCAACAATCGCCTCGTCCATTTGCAAATACCAGCTGTGAAACCGCCAGAGCAACAGAAGCATTCAAGTAGTATCCTGAAGCCATGATCTTATACGAAGTTCGAGCCAAGACATACTTAAAACTCTGTGATTACAATTCGATAATAAAGCTCTCGACAAGGTCGAAGATTAGAGTACGAAGTTGTGCCTACGGCGCACATTATTATGGAACACCTGCTCTGAAAGAGAGTCCTGGAGACGAGGCCCAAACTGCTACGGCATGGCTTACTCCTAAATGATGATGGAAACGAACATGTGGTGGCGCCATCGAACGTAGATATCGACATCGATAAGCATCGTTAAGCTGCGTACTTTTCAAAACAAGCACATTGCTAGCTTGTTTGAATGAGAGAAGCTAATCCACTATCATAACCACTAGGTTCATCCAGGTATTTCAGACTATTCGAAGTTTTCATGAAAGCAAAGATGGACTTCCAGGTGTCCATCGCAAACGACTCCAGCCTCCTCGACCACCTCGCTCGTCTAGCGACCTTCCACGAAACGAGCAGCAGCATGCTTCTTCAACGAACCTGGTGTGAGCGAGGACAACCTCCGATCTTCCCTTGCCGGAAACCCGTTCCTACCCAGCTGAAGCCGGAGATTCCCATGTCTCCAGCTCCGGATGGCATCGCTCCATGATCCCTAGCGCGCGCTCTCATGGTCGGGCCTGTTCCGAACGGATCCGTATGAGCTTGTTCGTTGGGCTATTTCTGCTCATTCCCATGATGATCATGGTGCTGAAGCCCATTAAAGAGGCGGCGCTTGTTACCACCATTGTCTGCATGTTTGTAGCTGGACTGATATTGGCGATTGCCGCGAATGGAACGGTCAATATTAAGAATATATTTGCTGGCGTAGCGGCTTATGTGGTGGTTTTGGTGGGATGAGCTAGAAAGGAAGCATGGGGGAGAGGGAGCAGATTGTTGGAGGACTGCTAGGGGCCTCTTAGTTGATGTTGTCTTCACACCGGGGCTGTGGCTTGGGTTCTTTTACACTTTGTTTAAAAGGAGTAGAAAGGGTAATTCTAATTCTTAGGATGGACAATACTAAGTCCGAGAGAAAAGAATTCTTGTTACGATAGATAAAGTGTGCAAACCATGGTCGATGTATACCCGAAATATAATTTACGTGCGAGCCATTGCTTCAAAATGGTATCCGACAGCGGAAATGCCATTAGAGAAGCAAAGCTCGATGAGAAGAGGTCTATTGTACGTCCATGTTGTCCTGTCGTAGGCACAGAGGTTACTGTTGTAGCCACGACTACCTAAGTCCCATCCAGACTCAATCTTCTTCGATATGTGCACTACGATCTCCGTACGAAAAACATGTGCAAGGTCCGGCATCTACCGATCAATGTAGGGGTTACAAATGCGCTTGGATGTATACCAGTAAACCTTGTGATAGCAAAAGTAGGTCACTTAACCTAGGTGACCTCTGAAGCGAATTTCATTTCAACTTATCAGTACTGCTAGAAGCGGTAACTAGGACCTTGGTATCGTGTAGAAGGCGGATTGAATCCTCTACAGAAAGGCTACAGAAAGACCGAGTAAAACGCCATGAGTGGACAGGCGAAGAAAGGTAATGCAACTTATATCGGTAAGTGGACCTGCCAGGACTATAATAAGTCTAGGCATACCATCTAACAAGGAACACTGACACCAACGTTAAGATAGATTGAGGTGGTTGAAGCATCAATGATACCAAGATAATTGACAGACAGGGAAAGACCCTTCCAGGTCGCGGTCAATTTCCTGATGCGAACCATCGTGAGAAACCCGCCCTGAATCGCTGAGCCTTCATTTGTTGTCGATGAATGAGTACCACTTCAGCTTCTAGATATTTGTGGAGGCCAAATGCTATCTCGGTATATATCGTCCTGAACGGATTGCTGTTGAAGTTGTTTTGCTTTTCTAGCTAAGTAGACCTGGCTCTCGTGTGCAAAGGCGACATCGTAACCATTCCATCAAGTCTCGGCCATGGGCAATACTCCCGTTCCGCTTGAGAATCAGTCGTCCTGTCTGTAAACTAGATCAAAGCAGGAAACGTCATCAATGGACGGTAAAGTACCAAGGGTCATTCACTGTTTCAGGGCAGCAGACAACCTAATCTCCCTCATCCTTTGCCATGTCTGTGTCTCGGATATCTCCATCCCAGCTGCGCATGATTTCGTATCGTCGTTGAGAATTGAATAATGGAACGAAAGAGAGACAGAGGGGTTGATGAACAAGAACGCTTACCGCGAGTGGCTTCTGAAACTAATAGTCATAGCAAATCCGAAGGGAGGGGGTTTGATCAATATCTCTGGACCCTGTAAATCAAATCATAGCAATGACTCAGATCAAGAAATGAGGAATATCTGTACATCTCGAAACCATCTCAGGTGTTCGTACTCTAAGAAAGTATGTGGAAGAAGAGAAGACCGCGCTCCCGATGGAACTGCTACGACACCAAAGGCTTGGCATTGAGAAAATGCTTGGCAAGTACGGAGTAGAGCTCCTCCCAACTGTCAACCATGCCAATACATCGATCAGTGTGATGCAGTGACTCATTCCTCACGGTCGGATATGGCCGATAGTGACGGCGCGGCCGTGCAGCTTGCGGACCTCTTGCGGCATCCTGAAGACCTCGACAAGATACCCTTCCTCAAGTCGGAGTTCATTCGCAAAAAAGCCGCCGTAGATGGCCAGCTCAAGGTTGGGCTCAAGGAACAATTGGAAGTCACACAGAATGGCATGAACTCAATCAGCGATGGCCAGAGGACTGTCAATCAGATCAAGGAGGAAATGATGAAGATTGACAAGCTCTGCGCCGAAGCCCAGAATATGATACGCGATTTTCCTGACATCAATCTCGTATCTCGGGTGCATAGGAACTTCTCGCAGGTGGAAAGCATGAAGTCGAACATCGAATCGTTCGATGCCCGACTCAGGGACTTGGAGCATCTTCTCCGCGATGATGACCAGGACATCGAGAATCAGCCGAATCTGTTAAACATACACTATGGGCTTACCCAATTACGGGATATCAGGGACGAGGCTATGGGTCAGATCAAGAGGGCGTCCGACACATCACTGGAAAATACGTTGCAGGATCATTTTACACGGTTGGATGACGTGGTAGACTGGTTTGACGACCACTTCGGCACAGCGTGTATGAATCTCATACCTCTTGTGCAAGCAGACAACAGAGGCATGGTCGTTCGCCTAGCGTTGATCATCGAAGAGGAGGAGAAAAGTGATAAGAAGGTCAAAGCGGTACAAGATGCGCAGAGAGAATACAAGGACCTCGCCTTGCGCCTCAAGTCCATTGCGGGAGGGCCAAAGCAGCTTCGTGGCTACAATGACAAATTCCTCAAAGCGATTGAGCTCTACGGCCAGCAACAGTTTGATGCCGTCGAGGAAGCTTTTCAGGAAAACCCGGATAAGCTAGGCAAGCACTTCAAGTGGTACTTCAACGATCTCTACGCCGTCAAGGTCGGCATGGTAGGCTTAATGCCAAAGAAATGGAGAATCTTCAAGACCTATACCAACATCTATCACAAGCTCATGCACGATTGGCTTGTCGCCCATCTTGACGATCCCAACTTAGTCCCACCGCAGATGCTTGGTATCATCGAGTGGAGCAGACAATACTACACTAAGATGGCTAAGCTGGAATGGAAGCATGGAGACCTGCAGACCCATGTCATCGATGACCGAGAAAGCGAGCTTATTCGAGAATATCGCCAGCTTATCGTGAAGTCGGTCGACGAATGGATGGATCGAATGTTCGCCACCGACAAAGCGGCTTTCATTGATCGCAGGCAGGATGCTTTGGATACCAACGAGAATGGCTATCTCCGCACCAAGACACTCAGTGATATGTGGCGTATGCTCCGAGAACAGCTGCTGGTGGCTGGTAGCTCCGAGAGACAAGACGTTGCAGAAGGTGTCATCGATGCAATGTTCACAGCCCTTAAATCTCGACAGAGCGCGTGGCAGAAGACGGTTGATGAGGAATCTGCAAAGTTCAAGGGTCCCTCGGCGGATGCCGAAGGTATGAATGCGGTGCAGGACTGGCTACTAGCCGTTGCCAATGACCAGATAATGTGCATAGATGACAACGAGGATGCTGGCCAACTAGGCTACCTGACCCGGTTCCAAAGAGACTTCGAGCCACTCGTATCGCCCAAGTATGCCCAGCATGCGCACAGTGAGCTCGAAAGCCTTCGCGATGGTTTCGTCGACTTAGGAACGCATTGTCTTACAATCTTCGTATCTTTGATCTTCAGAGTGGATTTTAGACCCACGGTCTCCGAGTTCTTCACGTCGAAGTGGTTTGCCGAACACGGCATAAAACGCATCACCACCACTTTCGACGACTACCTTAATGAATATGCTAAATCCCTGCATCACTCTCTTCTCGACATTCTGATCGAAGAACTCTCCGACGAGCTTCTGGTAGCCTACCTGTCCTCAGTGAGGAACAAAGGCGCCAAATTCCGACGCTCGGATCCGTTCACCGAGAAATTCAAGGACGATGTGCTGACAGCTTTTGAGTTCTTCCAAAGTCTACATGAGAGGGAGGAAATGGCTACCTTGACCGTCGAGTTCGCGACCATCAAGCAAAAGTGGCGGGTGGTCGATTATCTTGTCCGGATGCTGGAGTCCGACAAAGCTGCTGTGCCGGCTGTGTACGAATCTTTCAAGAGGGATTACTGGGACCTTCAGATAAGCTGGGTGGAAAGTACACTGAGAACCAGAGATGATTGTGACAAGAGCTTGTTGAGCAGCGTAAAGGCGAAGGCTGGCGAGACGAATGTGGAGAGGGGACCGGAGACAATCATGAGCAAGGTGAAGTGAAATCGCCGACCTTCTTTTCCCCACGTACTAGAACGTAAATTCTCAAATAAGCGTTTCATGTCAGCCTCCGAGAACCAGCGGCAGACTCGGGCACGCCCGTACTGAACGCGAGGACTCCGCAGGACCCGAGCTTGCAAGCCAAACGCCCACTTGGAACTGGATACTTCCACGCTGTAGTGCCGGAACGATAGCGGTCCACGAACCCGTCGTGGATTGGGTACGAGAAGTATGTCTGGCAGAATAATCTGGACCGATACGTTGACGAGATCTGAGAGGCGAAGAAGATCACTGGAAATCGACGTCGGCAGAAGCCAAAGCTTGAGATTCGCATGAAATAGCTGAGGGTCTGGAGGAAATGTGGGGGCGAGCGAGACGTAGGTGAGATATCGCACATACCGAAATGTCCAATGGGAAAACGTCTGTTAGAGATACCACTTCATGCACACCGAATATTTTGGACGAGATGGATTTGGAAGAAAAGGGGAAGAAGAACATGTCTCTCTACTGCCAGCAGCATAACCAGACGCTTCTGCGCCCTCTATGCGCAACCGAAGTTAGAAGCCACAATCTAATTCCGTTCACGAAGCACATTGTCAATGTTCTCAATCCCAATCTGCATATGTCATTATAGCGCGGCCCCGTCAGCCAGAACAGCCCACGTCGCCGACCTCGCTCACCTCCCTCCTCTGCCAACTTTCCTCTCCTTCGTGCCCCCCCCCTTTGCGACCCGCCCACCACTTACCTTCGCCATTCCTAATCCTCTCCTCTGACTCTTCGGATCCGTCCTCCTCCCATTCATCCCACCCCTTCCGCTCCCATCCGCCCTTCCGCCCCGCAAACGTCCACCACGCCCACCTCTGCCATCACTAAACCTAATCGTTTTCGCTGGCTTCTCCGATTTCGCACCGTCCTCATCAACATCCATCGCATCCCCATTCGCAGCTTTCTCTCGCTTGTTGCTGAACTTCAGCCGGCCACCCCTACCCCGCTGTACCGCATCTCGGCCTTTGATGGCGTCCACGTAGGCGTTGATACCACCTTCAAGACTTATTTCCTTGCCGTTAATCTTACCGTCGGCATCGAAATCCATAGCCATGGGATCGTCGGAGTCGGAGTCGCCGGTGCCGATGACCAGCTTGCCATCGATGTTGACTTTCCCTTTCTGTTTCGACGGCTGTTGTCGTCGGGCAGGCTTCGAAGAAGAGATATTCCCCAACGCTTTTCGATCTAGGAGATCCAGGGGTGAATCCTCGTCTTCCATGATATACGTCCTCCCACCATATCTCTCACCACGATCGTCCTCGACATCAGAGCCCGCGCCATCCTCTTCATCAGATGATGACTGTATAGCAGCATCGAATTCGCTCTCAAATGCCCCCCTCCTCTTCGCACCTTGTGTCTCCTCAGGAGCACCATCCGCCTTCTTCCTCTTCGCCCGCTCCTTTGCCTTGCGGATATTAGCCAGGAACTTCCGATCGTTCTCTGGCGTGTACTTGTTGATCTGATCGTAGCCAAATCGTCGAATGGCGCGCTCGAGGATGTGTTTGACCTTCGCGCGGAACTGCGCTTTGTGCTCGCGCGACCAGGACATGAGACCTGGGATCAGGGTTTCCAGACGGGGCTGCACGATAGTTTGGGAAAGGGAGATGATGGCGACTTTCACGAAGCCGAGCACGGAGCGGACGATCTCGCGGGACGCGGAGGTGAGGAAGAGCGAGAGGGTCTCGAGCATATCTCCTATGGTCGATTGGGAAAGCTGGCTGTGGAACTCGTATAGTATCCGGGTCAAGGCGGTGATGGAGGCCGAGACCATGTGGGGTGTTGAGCCAACGAGACCTGCGGAAACCATGGTGAAGAATTCTTCGAGGCTGGCCTGCACGTCTGGACTGTCCGAGGGCATGTGCGGGATCTTGCTCTGCGCGATGGTCCCGCCTGCGGACATCTTGGTGGCCATGAGGACAAGGAGGTCAAATGCGGCGCTGCGGGCCTTCTCGTTGACTTCTTTGGCGGAGACGACGACTTCGGATAGGATGGTGGGGATGAAGTGGAGGTCGGAGGCGGGTAGGTGTTGAATCACCGTACTGATCGCGGAGAGGCGATCGTGGCGGCAAGGGGGGGTGGCGGAAGCGGCGGCGTTGAGTAGTAGGGTCTGGAGCTCCGAACTGCGTTCTTGAAGGGCCTGCAAGCCGGTGGGCGAGGTTGCAAGGCGAGGTAGAAGCTTGTAAGCTTTCTTCTGGAGTTGAGGATCCGATGATTGGGGAAGGGTGAGGGCAGCGAGAGAGAAGAGCGTTGGATACGTAGAGCGTGGAAGGTATATCGAGATCGTGATTACAAGATCCATCAGTGTGTGTGACTCGGGAGGCATCCGCTCTGATGGCGGTTGCTTTTGAATTTGTTTGGTGGCTTGCATTTGAGGCGAAGCGGTGGCGAGTGTATTTTCTAGAAGTGTGGTAACCCGTGCGAAGGTTTCAGAGAGCTCGTTGGCTGGGGTGATGCTTAGGTATGCGTTGATGCATTGCAATATGTGCCCACGATATTGTGGTAGAGTCTGACCGTAGACGTTGAAAAGAACCGACAGGAGATTGCTTGCAAAAGTTGAAAGATGACCTAAATTTGACTGCGCATTTGCTCTGGTTATTCTGCACTGGAGTAGGATTTCAGCTTCAGCAGCTTGGGGAGACAGTACTTCTTGATTAGATTCTACTAGCGTTTGCAACGCTCTACACACGTCCACTCTGAGGTCGGTTTGTTTGTATAACACGTTAGATAGAAGCTCTGCAAAGCTCTGATCGAAAGAGGAACGTAGATCGAGGGGTAGATAACAGTATCCAGGCAGCAGAGCCCACGTTTGCTGCACCAGAGTTTCGAAGATCTTAACCTGCATAGTCTTTTCCGAGTCATTGCTGTCGAGCACTCTTCGGAACATCACCTCGCTTAGTGGCACGAATTCCGATCTGAAATGCGATAATGTCGTATTTGAAACATGATCTCGCAGAATGGGAAGTAGCCATGCTCTCCCTGGCTGATCTGCTTTTGGGTCGGCGAGATTTAAGGGGAGCAGATCAAGGACCGCCTCTGGACCCATTGCTTCAACAGCCCTGCCCAAAACAGCATCGGCCTCTTTTTTCCCACTGAACGAGTCATTGCCTCGCAAGTCGCCGACGGCCCTAACAATGTCACCAGTGATGGAAGCTGACCTCCATCTCAGGCACTCGAACAGAGTAGAAAGGACATGGAAGACCTCCATCCACGCTGCTTGGTACTTCACGCTCAGCAGGGTAGTCGCAAGCTTCGCAAGCTTCTCAAGAGCCTTTTGATCATATATTGAAGTTCCAAATATCACAGAATTTGGTATACAATTGACGAGGAATGATATCAAGCATTCCGAAGCGGATACACGGATATTATGAGATGAAGAAGCAAGAAACCCAGAAATCGATTCGAAAAGCTCCGGGAGCTTTTGAAATGTAGCTTCCGGATCGATCTGCGCCGACACATCGTAGCCTCTTGAGATAACGGCGATCCAAGGAGGCAAAAGCTGGGAATCGCCATGAGAAGGACGCAATTCGGATATAGCCTCCATCAAGCGTGGAAGCTTTGCGCTTGATGAACCGTCCGCCATTCCTGCGAATATCATCTCAAAGACGTCAAATGCGGCCATTGTAAGGTATTCGTTGCTTGATCTGGAGATGTTCATAAGTACTGCGCACAAAGACTCGATTTTCTTGCTCGGCCAGCCCCCAGAAGCGCCTGCAATCGTCTTAACCAGCTGTAATGAATGCATGAGGCCTGGAGCGTGTTGTTCGTCCGGTCGATGACTCTTCGACTTATTCCTCTGACTGACACTTGCTGCCACCACCTCCTCTAGACTTCGTAATGCTGTTTCGGCGCACATATCTGCGGCCGGGTGATCGATCGCAGGGCTAGGTGGGGGGTTTTTCAGGACTCGCACTATTGCGTCTTGCGCTCGCTTTCGCACCTTCGGTCGGTGGTCGACACCGAGCGTGAGCAGTCCAGCGAGGGCTCTTCGAGGCCCCACCTGGGCTTGTGGTAGAGCCCAGGCTGCGGCATCCTGGGCCACGAGCAGCGACTCGAGACATCCTATGGAGGAGCGTAGCAAAGGCGCTTCAACATCAGCATGCGTCAAGGTTGGCGCAAGCGCAGACAATATCTGCGGGAATTTGGAGCGCAGTAGGCCGGTAGGTACATGTGAGATAACAAGATCGAGGAGATACACAACTGAAGTCGCTAGCTCCTTGTTAAGGATCCCGTCGGGCGATATCGACTGGCTGAGCAGGGCTAGCGAGGCGGCGAAGTAGGCTGTGGGTGTTCGATCACATTTCTGCTCTCTTAGTGTATCCTCCACTGCCGAGAGGACAACAGCAGTCTGGTCAAGGTTAGCAAAGTTTTGGCACGTTAAAAAGGCGTTGGCGGGACTGCGTACTTCGCGCTGATTCTGGAGTCTTGGAGATCGAATCTTTTCTAGCTTCTCATTGAGGGACATCTTTCATACTCTCACACCTCAAACATCGCTGGATCCAACCATAACGACTTGACTTCCCTTTTTTCTGTAGCGTCGTTTCTGTGGCATAGCTTATCGATAACAAATCGACGCGAAGGCGATAACCTAAGCGAAAGCGGCGCGGGATCACTCGGACCGGAATGCTTGGACCCATTCCGACGTATGGTACTTCACATCGAAGAATACTTTAGATGATTGGAGAAAACACTTAGGCAAATTGTCACGGATTGAAATACTTGGATGTGATGAGCATGAGCAATTCTGTTGTTACTACATGTTTTGCCTGTCCATGCTTAAACTCACGAAGCTGTTCTCCCAGGAGGCTTCGATACTTGTCGGTTGAACTGCGCTCCAGCTGCGAACAACCTCTGTGTGAATCCCATGCCTAAGAAGAAGATCCGCCCTTCCGTCCAGCCTCCTTGGCTGCCTCGCTGCCTTTCTCGAAAGATCCGCTGGATGCCTTGCCGCCCATGGATGCAATCTCCTTCTATAGATGGTCTGAGGATGTCAGGTATCTACCTGAAAGAAGTAATACATACCTGCTTGTCCGGGTCCATAGACGCGAAACCACCAGCGCTGCTCTGGCCTCCCTTTTGGGCTGCTGCCTGAACGTCCTCCTTGGGGCGGTTGGCGAAGTTGCCGGGATTATCGTTGCCGGACATATTGGAGAAGTATGGTTTTCAAGTGTGGTCAGGTAATGTAATAATTCGGGTATATGTTGTCTCGAAAATGACTGATAAAGATTCAAAATATGATCGAAAGTGGAAGGTGAAGTTGTATTTAAGGTCCACGTCTGTCGTTGCCTAGCCTTGACGTAAGTGAGGTCATGATGTCAGAAGTGATGCATCCACGTGTGGGGGAACAGGCATCTAAGCGGAAGTGGATCATTGGCATGCGGAGAGACCAATGACCATGGGATCCCCACCCGTGGAGTAGAGTTTGGGAGTGACAACGCCTGGGCCTCCTACTTAACTTGTGGCAATTGCGAGGCTACCACTGATCGTCTATGTCTCTCCATTCCAGGAAGTATGTATGGCGGGTTCAGACTGGAGCCTAGTCGTCGCGAGTGGCTCGGGTTTGCTGCTGCTATTTGCTGTGCTGAAAAGCTTGGTTGGATTGACTTTAGCTGTTGCGTTGACCCCGAAACCGCGACCCCCCATTCATCTAATACCTTGGCATTTGCTGAACTGTTTTTCAGGCCGGTTATTCTGGAACGCTCGCGCACGGGAAATGAATATCAAGATAAACAAAAAAGGCACACGAACGCTTTCACTATGGGCCCGTTCGGTTGGTATACCTAGCGTGTGATCGTATAAACGTTGATCAATGTCGTGCCTCCAATGCTTTTGGGAACTATCTTGATGTTGTTCACCGTTATCTCCGACGAAGGTGAGCGCTCCAGTAAAAGCCGGCCTGAGTATAGACGTGGTTTTCGAATTTGTAAGGGTAGTTGTGTGGCTTACACCGTGAATCTTCTCTAAGTACTTGGTGCGCAGTGGCGAATGCTGTATAATTGAACGCCCCGCCCAATCATGTATTCCCTCTGAATGACTATCATCGTCAGCTGCTCTCCGCTGTTGTCACGGAGGCCTCAGGCTTTTGCTTGGGAGGCTCGGCGTCGGGCGGAGGGGCTGCCGGCGGTTGCTGTGGCGTGGGTGTATTTGTGCTGACTGCGCTCAACCGTTGATCCAGAGCTTTCAGTGCCAATGCTCTCCTTCGTTCCGCTTCCTCCCTCTTGCCGCCACCCCCTCGCCGGCCTCCTGGGTTGAGAAGACTCGGCAGACCACCTTCTCCCCGAGCTGTGGCCTGTTCGTTGCTCGACTCAACTTCCTCGGCGGAAAATGGAGTGCATACATGCAGAGCCACTAGCGCATGGTAGACGCCGTCTGCAACAGCAGCTATTGGTGGCTGTACGACGTCCGGCCAGAAACACGCGAACGCAAACGTTTCCGATGCATCTCCGCGTATCTCGCTTCCTCCCGTACCGGCGCTCGAAAGGTCTGGCTGCTTTTTGTAGAATCGTAAATATGTCCAGCTGGTTAAGAAGCCCAGCCACCCCAGCACCAACGCGGTATCCGTACCCAGCACAACCCCGGACAAGGTATTCACTGCGAGAAAGATGGCGGGAAAGTGCTTAACGCGGATCTTGATAATGCCTTTGAGGACGGTGACGGTATGCTCAGGCACAAGTTGTTTGAAGGCGACCAGAAAAGCGCCCTGCAAGGCAACGGAGCCTTGAATAGTAGCCCAGCTGCACATGGAATTAGGCAACACAGAAACATTGCACAATGGGACAGAGCTAACGCTTGTTCGGCTTCTCTGGTGATCGCAAACCACAACACGTAAAGTAGGGATGCAATGAAGTTTGGCAGAAGGGTCCCCAAGAGCACGAATTTGCCGAACTCTTTGGAACCCCAAGCGCGCTCAAGATACCTGCCACCAAAGAGGATCGTGGCGACGGCGATGAACAGAGTAAGAATGTTCTGCTCTGCGAAGGTAGCCGTGAAGTAGGCCCAAGGATAGAACAGCGACCTTTGTGGAACAAGGGCAAGGAAGTCTTTCGATGACCCTAACTGGAAGCGCGCAATCTGGAAGATGGTGGAGGTGACAAGAGTCAGAGCAAGGAGGACTCTTGTCAGTGGGGGAATATTGATGCGTAATTGCATGGCGCGCCTGTTGCTCGGTAGACAGTATATCGTAGAAGGACTTCAGAGTTCGTATCGCTGCAGGCCACGGAGCTAAGATCTGGAGCAACCAAAAACAGAGCAGTTGGCGCGTGGCTTCACCGAAGTCTAGCCGTTGATCGCCCTACCCTAACAGCCAACCAATCACGAACGCCTTCACCGGCCTGTCACAGATTAGTCGATCCACCCATTGCTTCTACCGCCCGACTGCTGGGACAAGACTACTTTGTACTTATCCCCTCCGTTGCACAGGCCCCTGGGTGCTTACGACAGGTGCATTGAGAGAAGAGCAAACACGGATCGCATCTCTACCATCGACCTCAAGCACGACCGCCAAACTAGGAATCTACCACGAAAAGGTACCAAAGGAGATCGCCCGGTCTCAGCCCCACCTCCCCCGGGTCCGTGTACCAACGAAATTCCCAAACGACAGGGCATCATTCCGTGCATCTCCCTAGCAGCTTCGGGAAGGCTAGTTTAGTCTGGGAACAACTCTTGACGCTTCCATGTCTGCCTCGAATCCCTTCATGATTGCAACTTTCGACTCCCCCCCGCCCTTGCGACTCTGACCCACCCGGGTCATCCAGAATCCGTCTACCGAGAGTTCCATTTTCAAACAATATCGTGAATCGAAAATCGCCTTTATCTGCTATTCATCGTATGCGGCTCGGCGACTAGAACTGGTTCCATCATGCCTCCTGTAGGGAACACCTTGACCGCCGACCATGTGAACTATCTTATCTGGAGGTACGACTCCCAACCCGATAAATTTGCCATGTTTGATGGACGATGTACATACTGACGTTGGAAAACAAGATATCTTCAAGAACAAGGTACAGATCTGTCAAAGACCGCCTGACAGGCGGCGTGTCTTTACTCTACGCAACTAACGATCACAAAGGTCAAGCGAGAGCCGCTGTCAATCTCCAGCGCGACTGGCGGAACGGTCAAGATCCAGAAAGTCTACCCTTTGCAAGAAGTATCAAAACATTAGCCTTGGTCAAGCTGGTGCACAAAGGCTTGTTGTACTACGATGCCGAGCAAGCGATTCGACAAAAGCATGTAAGTCTGCGGATCTCTTTTCTATGAGGCGAACAACATCTAAGTTACTCAGCATGGCACACCGGCTCAACCATTCTTCGGTGTAGACACTGATGGAATTAATGCTGCGACTCCAAATCGAAATGGGGGCGAAGAAGAAGCCACTACCGAGTCACGGGCTTCCCCACGATCGCGCAAACATGGACGGGAAAACGCAGCAAACGGCCTTGGACTAGACATTCCGACTTCGGCCCCATCAGCCAAGAAAATCCGCCGAAACAACCATGAAAGGGAGTCCAGCGGCAACGGCAACGGCCACAGTAACAGCATGGAGATTAACCAGAATAGCGACACGGATGCGCGGCCAGAACCGATCTCGAGATCGCATTCGCCAGGCGCAGAGGAGGACATGGATGCATACGACGATGCGCCAGCGCCCGAAGACACATGCATCGGCATGCCTGTGACGAATGGGCCAAGCGTGGGTGTTCAAAGCGACAAGGTTGCCGAGCTAGGGACCGAAACAACCGTCCTGACCCTGCCCGCCGGGAAGCACGTGACCCACACCGCCTGGAACCCGCAAGATCCCTCCCTTCTAGCCATTGCCGGCGATGCGCTATGCCGCATCTGGGTCGTCGCCAAGACCTCGCCGGAGGACGAAGACAACCCGACGAGCCATAGACATGTCGACATGCTCGACTCGTTCGAGGGCTCGCTGGTCTCGACGATGGAATGGAGCCCGAATGGTGATACTCTGGCCCTGGCTACCCGAAGAGGTCCCTCCTTATGTGTTGGTCTTGTGTCTTTGTGGACCAAGCATGGAAAATCGATAGATGAATTACCTTCCACAGAAGACATGGTTTTGACCTTTAGATGGAGTCCTACAGGCGAACACCTACTGGGAATCACCAATTCTGGTGCCGGGACCAGTACTATAATCATTTGGCACCTCCAGGATTCAGAGTTCAAGTCCGAATATAGAGTTGCCGGTATTGTACGCGATGCAGCATGGACAGGCGACATGGAATTCATGATCTGCGGCCATGATCTGATCGAGGAATACACTTTTGATGGTCAGGCCATCTATGGGAAACGGGCTCTTCCCACGCATCCACCGCGTAATTGGAGCCACATACGTTTCGATACCATAACACGTATCACTGCCATGGTCGCCGAAGACGATGGCACACTAGCGGTACTCGATGACTCTGGCAAGATTCGAGTCGCAAGGGTCCACACAGCTGAGATCACCGCGCTCGCCTTCCAACCAATACCCAACCCCGCGTCTTACTCCCCTTCTTCACCTCGGCTCCTGGCGACTTCGGCACTTGATTGCAGTATCAAACTTTGGGATGCTCAGCGGCCATTCGACCTCGTGACTTCTCTCAGTCTTGGTTCCTCCAACCCGCCCATGGCTATCAGCTTCACAGCGGACGGCTACCTTGTAACAGCAGCCAATGGGAACCGGGTCGTGATCTGGAATCCTGAGAAAGGCGGGGTGCCATTGGCGACTTGGAAAGGTGAGTTGAGTCAATGGCAGGGTTCTGCAATGAATGGGTTAGATCACGACAGTGGCATAGGAGAAGAGGAAGAAATACCGCCGCATTCACTCAGTTGGGATGCCCATGGTGGGAAGCTAGCGTTTGGATTAAGGAATCAGGTATGTCCTTTAACTTCCGTTTGATCTCGGCATCGCAGTCTGACGACGTCCGAAGGTTGCCATACTAGACTTCCGTTCTTCGCCGCCAAGATGAGAAAACGTTTTTATAGCTTTACGTCTGCCAGCACCTTGCGTTGGATAAGCTGTGTTTTGGGGCTCTGATCATCCAACGCTTGAATTCATTGCTAGACACCATCGCCAGGATGCATTTTCAGATACGACGCTCGGACAATAACAGCATCTCTAGCTTGATATTGTCACGGGGCTGCCTTCCATGGGTGCGGAGCGAGAAGTCTAGGATCGCAGCCGTCGTGCATAGTCTTAGGTGTTCGGAGTGAGGCATGGTCAATGTTGTTGAAAGATACCAGGTGCTGCATTTTATGTTCATGTTGTTTTACGGCGGAGACCATTTCAGGCGTATGTGGACTACCTCTGCTGTACTCGTACCATAGTGCTAGGCCAGGTCGTCGATGGGATGTGTCACGAATCCGAAGTACCTATCAAGTATCCGTTACGTCTAGACCAGCCCACTAGTAATGTGTGACAATGCACACGATCGAGGCATCGAAGTTCTTCAGCAGACTTCCGTAATGGTCATAGTAAAGTATCTCACTTCGCTAGGCCTAGACAAACTTTAAACTCAACGTCCAGCTGACGAGCGAAGAAGAGCTCACCTCTTCCTCGGTCGCAGCGTTCTTCTTCAGTGCTCTTGATAACAGGCATCGTTCAAGCATGCATCCTCGCACCAGAAATGACTTATGTCGAGGTGAGCGGTTTCCAAAATTCCTCGCAACCTCAAAGCCCCCACAACATGTCCTGTCAAACCCTCGCTACTGCATGCACACTGTTCTTCATGCATACCCGCCTTCACTGCTGCATATGTCCGTATTCGCTTTCGGAAGCTTTCTTCGAACAGCCGTCCCTCTTTGGCTCTTCGGGTTGTTCGGGGAAGAGCAACACTGCATCCTGAAGCGCGCTTGCAGCTTGACAGGTTGGTTGTACATGCGCTCTACTCTTCACTATGTTTTTATTCCGCCGTTCGGTTCGACGAGTATGGCGTGTCGAAGTCGGAGAACCATGTCCAATGGCCTACTCCGTCGGGGAATTGACTTTCTACGTATCATCACATGTCGGCTTCTCATCGGGAGAAGCAGGATCTCCTCCCAACAGATATTTCTGACAGTCAATCTTTCGCAGAGCCTCATCGATGACGTTGAAAGATCGTGATCCTTCCCATTTGTCTAGACTACCTTAACCCCAAGCGTTTTCCTACCCCCATCGATGTCCTCCCAGTCCAGATCCATGTCTTTCAACTCAACGACAAAAGTACATGTTCTTTGATAAAATCCAATCGCCACCAATGCCGCCTCCAACGCTCGCTCAAGACCGCCTCGCCCGCGCACAACACGCCAACACCACTAATCACTCCTCACATTCCAACAGGGGGCGTGGCGGCGCATCCTTTTCCGGCTTTGCGCCACGAGGTAATGCATCATCCGCTTCTGGTACTAGGGGCGGAAGAGCAGCCTCTACGACCACAAGCGGAAGCAGAGGAGGTGGGGTAGGGCAAGGGAGAAGCGTAGGAGGTGAAGCACGCCTAACGGGTGAAGAAGCGCGAGGGGCGCGCAACAACGAGATGTGGGAGGACCGGCAGCGGCGGCATAAGGCGGCCATGGTGTTAGGGAGCTGGGAGATGTTGGCTTGGTATGCGATTGCTGGGGATGAGGTAAGAGTGTGTCTTTTTCTCCTTTGTCTTTGGTGTAATAAGGTTGTGCCGAGGGGCGATGGGGGAAAGGGGCGGGGGGGGGATGTTGAGAAGAACCGAAGTAGCCAAGAAGACTAGTGAGTGACGGTAATGGCTTACATTCGCAGAAGTCCATCCCTCAGACACGACTCCGCTTCCAGAGGATGTTGATCGGGATGCCGGACAAGGAGAGCAGCGATGAATGGGAGGATGAGAAGAGCACCGGAGACGATGACGCTGGGACGGGGAAAGGGGCTGGGTCTGGCAGGAAGAAACATTAGCTGCATCGTGCATTTCCACCCATGGCGCGAGGTCTGTTGCCTGGAAGCTGTCAAGGCGAGAGGCGGGTAAAAGCGTGACGATGTATCTATTCGGTTTTTGTACGTCCTTTCCAATATGTACAGCATACGATACCCTTCAACGCAGTTTTCATTTCCACATTGTCCATCCAGGCCCTCGGCTATCCATCGAAACTTCACTAGTACATATGTAGAACGAGTCGTCAATTTCTGAATGCTGATCCAGCAGTTCTTCCCTGATGGGCTCGTCATTGAGCATACTTTCCGCGTCACCTACCTGCCTCCGTTCGCTAACCTCCCGATTTCTCATTCGGCTACGGATAGCCGCGTGCATCCCAAGCGTCAATCCTTGGGTCTTATCCCTCATGACTGCTGATGGTTACTGCAGCGGTTCCGAGCTGGACGATAGACGGTTCAGGTGCAGGTAGACGTCTGTGCCGTAGCTGGAGCGCGAATTCATGTTAGCGGGAAGCAAGGGAGTGGATGAATTGAGCGCAGTGGAAAAGGGACGACTGAGCGAAGTCAGGGGAGGGTACGCACCCTTCTAAGCTGATGAGCTTCAGATCGCCGCCAAAGTATCTCGCGTACAATCTACTGATAGGTAACCCATATCCGAATCCCGCCATGGGTGCTTTGAAATCACTTTTATTGAAATCCGGATCCAGGTTCGGCGTCGTTTCAACGGTCGTATACATATAAGTCCACACCAATGGAATGGCACTCCTCGGTATTCCCCCTCCCTCATCCGAGATCTTGATCGTTATGTCTTCTTTCCCCTCTGCAATAATGACCTTCGTCACGGGAAATTCCTGCTTGTCTTGTCCATGCGTCTCAACGACTGCTCGGAGACTGTTCTTTAAAGTCTCGAACAGCATGTGAGTCAGATGCCCTGGGACATACATGAATTCTAGCCCGGGTTTGCAGACCAATTTCACTTTCGGGGCATCGAATAGCCCGTAATGGTCCTCGCACACGAATCGCGCATTCTCGATAGCTTCCTGAGCAAGTTCCCGGACATTGGTTTTCGTGCAGATGACGCCGACGTAATTGGGATCTGAATGCGAGCGTTGGTCGGTGAGAGCGATGTGTTGGCCTATCAGCATACGAATGCCTATTCGAGACATGTAGAAGCGATCGAGGAAGGATTGGATGTTCGCATCGATTTGCATTCGCTGTCGGTTCCGTTTGTATTCTAGAATTCCTTGAGCGACCGTCGTGACAACGCTGTCGTGCCGCCGTTTGATGTTCTCGAGAGCTTTCGCAAAGCGTTTATTATAGTCATTCAATTCGGGCGGCCAGTCGTTGCCGTCATCGGTGGAGGCGTAGTACCGGCGGGAGGAGGTGAGACCCTTGCCGTTGCCATTTTGGCGAGAGGCGTATTGCCCTTGCTTTACGCTGGGGTTCTGAGTAGTGTGACTCAGGGTCTTTGATTCTTGACCGTTGCGCTTTGGAGATCGGATTAGGCGTTCGCGTATGTCGGACGAAAGGTTGGGTCTCGGAAGGGTTGTGAGTTCCTTAATTGACGGTTAGATTGCCATTGATGCCTCTATGGCTCCAGCATGTCCTACCTCGAATGACTGCGCATACCAGTCCTGCACCTTCTTGATGGACGGCATCTCATTCAGGTGATCTGGGAGTTCCCCAAGCTCTTGTACGCGGTGCGCCAGCCGTATGGGAAGCTCCTCAGAAAGAAACTGTGAAGCGCGGAATAGGGTACCTTCATAGACGATAGTCAGCCATATCTACGCACACTTCAAAGCTTGAATTTGGCTACCTGTCGATGGCTTTTCCCCAAATTGAACCATCTGCCGCAGGCTGACACCGGTAGCTGGGAAGCCTGAATAATGCTTGATGGTCTCCATCAACCTCTCCGAGGCCTTCCATGACATCTTGCCTGCCGTTGGCCACGCCGCCGGCCTTTTTCAATATATACGAGACTATATTGAATGTAATTCAGAAGTCTGCGTGGGGGAGACTCGACGTAGATCTCCACGTGCTCTACCGGCTTGAAGGATAAGGTAAGGTATGGGCGAAGGGAGCGATTTCAATCGAACATGAATTCGCTATATCATCAAAACAGAAGTATGTAAGCACACATATATCCAGACATAGGATGATGACTCCCTGGCATTACGCATAAACATGGCAATTTCGAATAGACCATGCCCTCCCACTTCCTTGACTCTTGAGTCACCTCACTCAAAAGGCTGGACAAAGATGGCCAGCCACGGCCCGAGGTCCGGTCTTTTTCCCCCACAATCTCGCTTATAATACCCCTGTCATCGTGCCCCTCTTCTCCCGTCCTTTTCTGTCGTTGCATGTGACCAGCATTAGTAATGTTGCCCCTTTCCTACCTACTTCTGGGCTTTGCAAGTGTCACAAAACTTTCTCTGTTCTTCACTATCAAACAGCAAGAGGTTCCTCAGAACGGAGAACAATACTTTCAGTACAGTGAAACTCTCAATCAACTGATCACGTTCTTTCTCATTCTGAAGGACCTCCGCAATTGGGTAAAGAAGCTTCATCTGTCCGCCAGAGCTGTTGAAGGCAAAGGGGTCCATGATGAAAACTTGTGGCTTGAGATGGAAGATATGTCTGTACTTTGCCATCGAACGGGACCTTCATTCGGTAACCTACGAGCTTGGGAAAGGTCGGATAACAAGGTTATACCATGTGCAGTCGTGATCTCGATGAAGCGTGTATGATACTCTACCCAACTGCTGAAAGCATCGCAAGCACTCTGGTCACCCGATGAGTATGCTCTTTAACTCGCTGAATTGTAAGGATAATGAAATGAGCCTTCCAAATCTACTTCGTAGTCTGCTGTTGAGGCAAGAGCTTGATCAACATCCATTTCCGTAGCTGCGGGAACACTTTGCTTCGGTCCATGTTCTCTTTGACACTATTACTCCACTCTTGGGGCAACCATGTCTCCTTTTTCAACCCATTTCAAAGCCTGAATTTGTCTTCCATAACATGCCGTACCCTCTTCCTCGCCTTGGAGGTATACCCATGACCCCAAAGCAGATGGATGACGGTCCACAGGATACCAAAGCCCGGTCTAGCGACACGGTCAGTGTCTACAAGCGGTATCTCAGCTACATAGTCGTAGCCGTACTGCTCTTGTTATGGCTCAGATCCCTTATCTCGTCCCCAAAGCAGAAGGACAGAATACCGTTCACACACGATCCTATTGAAAAGTACCTCGTCCACAAGCTATATTGCTCGCCCTGGTGAAGTTGCTAATAAAGTTGTCTAGCTACTTCAGCCATTACGAGGGGCATCAGGAATGTGGGATATCATCTACAGACCTTTACATCCCACCAGTCATTGGCAAGGTTGATAAGCATACCCACTATTGCCCCAACCGAGCAACCCTTCTCGAGGCCATGAGCGGTGGTGGTCGTCACGGTTTCGACGCACCCTTCCATCCAGCAGGCTGCCATTATCGCTGGTACACGACTCCCGAGATTTGCATGATCTTGGAACGTTTCGACGCCATCATTTTCATTGGCGACGACATGATCAAAAATATATATGCAGCTTTCAACATGTTGCTTCGCGAGAACATCGCCCTAGGCGGCCTCAAGCAGTGGGACATGAAGGAGAGCGAACGTGAAACTTGCAGATGTGACAACCAGATTACAAGGCCGGAGTGCGACAAATATACTGTGACCAACAGCGAAGACGTCAGGAAGAACGACATCGGAAGCGGGCACCCAAACCCTTATTTCTGCAATCGTACGAAAAGCATTTTCTTCTTGTACTACGGCTCTAGGCTGACTGACTATGATAGGCATACAGCATTATTATCTGCCCATAGTCACGTCCCCTGCACCAGAAGAGCTGCATACCACTTTCACCACAACCCTTGCCAAGGACCCGGACTCTTACAAGCCCATACCCGTGATTCATTCGCTTGGTCTAGCCACCTCACTGTCTTGGTCTGCAGCAACAGATTCTATGGATGAATGGGTGGCTCTGGCCGATGCTTCCCAGCGCAATGTACCATTTCTCTGGCTGGGGCCAAATGCAGCTGGCCACCTCAAACCACCAGGACAGATCATGAGCCAAGGCAACAACGCCCTGTGGCATTATACAATCGAGATGGCGAAGGAAGCAAGGAGTAGAGAGCTGGACTCTCTTGGACTGTACAATCTCACGCTGCAAGCGGCTAGCTGGGATGGCAGCAATTACGCCCAACGTGTGGCCCTGGTTCAAGCTATGATGGTGAGACTACTTCTGTACTGACGTTGGTCGCGGACGTTAACTAATGGGCGTTCTCACAGGTCGTCAATTGGCTCTCAAGACTCGAAACTACCTGAAGTTCATTGCTGCAATTATGATACTCTGAGCTCGACATGGAGCGGAGATGCTCCTAAGTCTGTCCTTCAACTTTCAGCATGTAGATCGCTGTCTTAGAGGAGAGCGGAAAGCCGTCAGCAGACATCAACTGATTGCTCATCGCTACCAACCTCAAATAGCTCATCCTCGATAGCTTTTACTAGAGGTTCATAGGCCTCAAATAATCAAACGAACGTTCATATGGCATCTCAATACATGTATCATCGAATGCTTGCTTCTGTCTCGTCGCCTCATTAAAGCCATGATCTAGCTGTACTTGAAAGATCTAGATATCTGGCTTCGATCTCGACTGGACAGTCCGCCCATTCACATTGTGACCTCTCCGTCTTGGTTATTCATGGCGCCGGGTGACGAGGCCTTCTAAACTCGAAAAAACAGCCCTGACCAATCAAGTCGCATTTGGCTTCCGTCTTGGCACTGATCATCGTCTGCGGACTGCGAGCTTCAAGCGGGTTCTACATCCAGGCGTGTCGCGTCATTCTTGTTTATTTCAGATGTTAACGATGTTGCCCAGGATCACCACTCCCATCAAAATTCATGGAGGCAAAGCGTGGACTTAAGGCCTCAGCCTCGGCTGTGGAGCTCTGGATCGGGTCGTAGAGACGGCTGCCTGTTAGGCTTGAGAAGCTCTCATGACGCGCAAATTACGCTGCCATAAAAGCAGGATCGCGCACTTCAGCGAGCATCCGTTATTCCGTCTACCTGACGCCAGGATGACCAGCATTGACGTGAGCGGTCAGCCTGATCCAGATGTTGAAGAGGCTTCCCTCCGCTCGCGAGCCTCAAGTGTGGTTACGACTGGGACCAAATTTAGCATTTCTACATTGCCCAACGAGGAATATTCGCATCTTGACAATGTGCTGGGAAGGCCTGCACGTTCGGCCGCAACACGGCCGCGCTCAATTTTCAGCGTCGCTTCCTACGAGACCTCCTTGCCTCCGTACGAGAACCCGCTTGCTGAGGAGCCGTTGGAGCCGTCAACCAGGCAATATAGGATAGGAACTTCTGGGCAGTCATCTGGACCAACCGGACGGACACCGTCACCGACTTCGCCTATAGTTGATCCAGAGAATGCTCTGTTGCACTATGGCCGCGTCGTGCGTACGATCGATCAAAACCATGTCAACCAAATGCGCCGACTGAAGGAAGCTCACCAGGAAGAGCTCGGTGCAACTCGACATGCGATCGATCAAGCCTACCGTCAAGTGCTAAAAGCTAGGAACCGTGAGGTAGAGAGGATGCGAGAAGAAATGGCTAGTCTTTCTGCAGAGCATGATGCGACAATAGCACGATTACAACGTGAGACAATTGAGCAGGCTACGGAGCAATTGCAGGCACATCAAATTGCCCTGGACAAGGCTTGTAACGCAATCGAGGATGTGTGGGAAGCCCGCTGGAACGATCGAATACGCCTTGCGGATGAAGAGGCCAGCAAGAGGAACTCATTGTATCAGCAAAGGTTGAATGAACTCACGACTGAGCAAGAAAGGATCATCGGAGACAGTCACAGCGCACTGGTCGAAAGAGATAAAGCATGGGTTCAAACGCTCAACATATCACATCCGGAGCTGAGCAAGGAAATAGAGGACATAGCAAGCACTTTTGGCCTCGAGAAGAAGACGTGAAGCAGCTTTGCGATAAGGGGAGGAATAGATATCTTGTATCGATTTGGCGCCAATGCTGTGCGGTACCCTCTTTGTAATCGGACCACCGGCATCGGTAACGAACATCGCGAGGCGCATAGAGCAGAATCGTCGAAGTAATCCATTCTTACGAGCCATAAAGATCATTGCTCACACGGGTTTCTTGAGAGAGCTCGAAGAGTCGGAAGACTCGCTCTTCACCAAAGATGTGCTCTCTATCTCATGCGGTGGCACTGATCGGTGCACCGCACTCCTCAAAAAATCATAGCGACGGCTTTCCGATAGGCTGGAGGACCAGTGGAGGTCCATAGCTAAAAGCGCAAGCCGTCAAAGCATTTGCCTTGCTCGCCGGAATGCCCAACACGTTGGGTAGAAGAAGCATAGAATATCAAATGCCTTGTCAACGACTTGAAAAGTGGACCATACAGCGCATGGGATAGCATGTAGCAATGACATCACCACCTTCCTACATGTTAAAAGGCATCTACGAAGTTCAAGCCGTAGTTCCTCTTGTCTGGTTTCTCTGTTCAGCGAGGGGACCCATTGCGACAAACGGCAATCAAAGATGGACGGCTGCATTCTCTGGTGCCTTATCAGCGAGGTGCATTTGTGCCTTACCCCTCTTGCGCATCAAGGCTTCGCTCCATCTCTGATGTTGCAAAACGCTTCGCATACTTTACTTCTCAATTTTCTTGGAGCATAACGAAAGAGCCATCGCAGATCTTACTGGACTTGCCGCCTTCTTGAACACCCTCAGCCTGCCGCTCGAGTCATAGGGACCAACGACCTTGGTACTCCAGTCAATACTCTCCTATCGATATCCCTACGGATAGGCCTCGAAGCATTAGGTGAATCCTTTTCAGTGAAAGAGCATGCGGACGGTTCTGGTGATGGTGACTCCCAGAAAGCCATTATGCCTCTGAAGCTTATGTTATCCATGATGATCCTTGTCCTGATCCTCAGCATCGCCGTTTTGGGCTTCGCCGCGGTATGCCAGTCCTCATCACCTCCTTACATGTCCAGGGCTGACGGTTCGCTCAAGACTTGGGTACATTGTCTCCATGTTGTGCCTACAAGGGTCATGGTGCTAGCCCCGTCTAAGTCCAAAAAGACGGTCAGCCGTTTCGTCCATTGCTCTTCAATGGAAGGCAGCTGAATACGTGCACAGCAGACTAAGAGCTGGGTCAGTTTCGGACCCTGGCACTATGCTCCAATTTGCGTGTTCTGGTTCACCAGCTGGTGTGGATGGCATGTCGTCTCGCTCGGAACAATATTTTTGCCTACTCATGAGTTCGGACGTCATGTTACAAACATTGCTGTTGCAGTACTCTTGTGTCCACTACATCTAGCCACCACCTTTGCGGCATTGGAAACGGCTTATCCCGAAGATAAGGAGCACCCATCGATGGAGAAGAAGTCGCAGGGGGACGCCAGCACTGATCGTGGCTCAATGCCTCCTAGAAGGACTCGCACAAGGTTGCTGCACGTCTCAAAAAATCTTGCGGCATTTTATTCCTTGCTTGCCCCCACAACCTTACACTGGGGCGTCGCGGCCGAGCTGAGTAAAGCAGGAGCTCGGAGGCTTAGCCGCTATCTGTCAATTACGCAGTATGTGGCCTCGGGCGACCCGGATGTTTTCTACAGTCTCCCGAACGCACACACGATATTTATTGCCGGCAGAGCTGCTTGCGTTTTGGCGCTTTTTGTGTTCATATGGACGGCTGTTGTATTGCCGGCTACGATCGGGATGCGACGAATGCATGCCTCCTGGTGTTTGCTGGTTGCAACAGACATGCTGCGATCCATCCCGGTTGACGAAAGCCTTTGGAGTAAGAAGGGAAGTTTGAGCGCAAGCTTTTTGAGACCATGGCTCAGCCTAGGATGGCAACAGTATGGAAGACTGTTAGCTACCTATGCGGCCAGCTTCTCCATCCTCGGAATGGTGGCCGTAGCTGGCTTTTACTTCTCCATGCTCGCGCTAGTAAACCCACTTAGCGTCCCCACTGTTCACGGGCGGAGCTTTCCAGATGAGTACTTGGGATGGTGGACGTCGCTGTTTCTGCGTCTGAAGATGGCATGTGAGAGACCTTTCTTTTCGTGAGTCTGACGGGTCTTACAAGTCTACATGACTGGATTGCTGGAAGTGCAAGAGTGTGTGAACTGGGTTGCATGGTTGTCTGGTAGCCTTATCACTAGATTTGGCAAGGGACCAGAAGGTGGGAGTGAGGTGATATGAGGTTGCCAAGGGCGGGTTGGTTGTCTCTCGATGAGTCAATGAATGGTCTCCGTGAATTATGGTTATGAATTGCAATCACGAGTTGGCGAATTCACGAGTCAGCGAATCCGACTCGTGGTAAGGTCACAACAGCGAGTGATTATCATATACTCATGGTCTACACTTCCTAACTTTCTTTCTCTTTCTCTCGCGCCCTGCTACGTTGTTTCGAGGTCGGCAAAACTCTTTCGATACCTTCGGTTCCTTTACGGGCCTGCGAATCCTGGCCATCGGAGACGGCATATTCTCGCAACCGACCGGGCCGACCGCGATTTCGACATCGAAGCTGAGAAACCTCTTTCCAGCAAGAACTTAGGGTGGAAGAGCAACCATCTTCCAACAGTTGTGCGTCCGACGATTTGTTTTCCTAAGTGGCGGCAAGGCATACTCGGTATCGGTGACCTACCTTAGTCGTGGATTCAATTGGCAATTCCCTCTTGCCTGAGAGAGGCGACCCAAGCGATCCATGAAAGTGCCCATTGAGATTCCTGGTCACATTCCAAACATACCAATAGCTTGGTGGAGAGTGGTTGCACAGTTCAATGGTGCGTGTTGTGTCGCGGGTTCTAGTTCTGGGAACCGCTGAAACGGTTGACAGTCATACCGTATAGCTGTTCCGCAACTATGGCCGGCTGGCCACCGTGGGTGTCAGCTTGACTGCTCCGGTCAGTCCAATGGGCATACTTTAGTCAGTCTGACGATGGATACTCGACAGAGGTTGACTTAGAACTCATTCTGACTACGGATACAAGCCCCGTGCTTCGGCACTCGGAACCTGACGTCGACTAATGATGGCTTTGCATTGCTACAATGGCACTCTAGTATCTTAAGTCTACATTCTTTCCATGCTCAAACCGTGCCCCTGCTTCATCCATCCGAACGCCGGCGCTATGCGATCAAAGCCAACCCTTCTCGACCACACTCATAACCCATCTCTCGCTTCGCCCGTCTGCTCTAGTACCGCCTTCCTGTAATCTCCACTAGCCCTCTCAATCGCCCTCACTGTTGGCCCCATCAACTGATTCACAACTTTCGCACCGCCTTTCACGCCTTCGTAATCAGGCTGCACCTTGCGCTTCGTCCTTTCATAGTAATCCTGAGCTTGCCTCCTCATCTTTTGCATCTCGACTTTGCGATCTGCTTCCGCGTCGTCCGCCACAGCTTTGATACGATCCATGGCCCGGTCCAAGGTCTCCACCAACTTGCTCAGCTCCTCCGCACGGCTGGCATCCCCAGAGAGGAAGACGCTCCAGAAATGCTGCAGGAACTCGGTCGTGGTGGCGTGCGTGATGGAGAGACGGTCAAAAATTGCGGTGCTGAGGCCGTGGGTTGACGAGGATTGAACAGTCGAGAAGCCGGATGTTGAAGAGGAGAGATCATCGCTCTGCACACGTTGCTGCGATATAGCCGCCATTATCTGCGCCGTAGCAGCGGATATCGCGGCATGGCTGCCTACATGTGGCATTTTTGGTGGTCCGTTCTCATCATCTTCGCTATCGCTGTCCGGGTCTACGCCAATGGCGGTTTCGAGAGTGCTGTGGGTGGCGAGCGAGGCGAGGTCCTTTCGGACGGCCTGCAGCACTTTCGCTGGGTCCTGCTTTGCGAATTTCAGCGCGTCTTCCGAGACGCCAGACTCTTTGTCAGAGGCGAAGAAGCGGGATTGGTCTTTGATGTTCAGGATGCGCTGGTTTTCTTCGGGGTCGCCTTGGAGGTCGCGAAGAGCGAGGGAGTTGAAGGTTTCCTCGTCTACACCGATGGGAAGAGAGGGGTCGATATCATTGGGCGCCACGTGGGACATGATTTTCTCCGAGAGGGTGTTCAAAGTTCGAAAGATGGGGACCTTGTTACTGGGTCGCATGGTCCAGTCCGGAGCGTTCCCTTTCCGCTGGCTATGGTTTTCTTCGTTGCCTTCGATGTCGATGATATGCGGGACGTGCGCTGCCATGAGACGTGCGGCTCGCTCGGCATCTTCGTCGACTGAGAGGTATTTGTCCAGCACATTGTCGGGAGGGTCATTCTCCGTAATGCGCTCGCCCTTGAGTTTCTTGAAGAGGCGGGACTGAAAGAAACGGGACCAAAAGATTTCTTCACTGAGCTTAGGGACGTTCTCGTCGTAGACGCGCTTGATAAGGCTATGCTGATTGAAAATGAGCTGAATCTGCTCCTTGGAAATGCTGAGACGGGTTGCATTGTCGGTACCTCTGATGGGTCGAATCGTGGACAGGACATTGTATTGTCCGCGCGACTGAAGTCTCTCGACAGCGTGTGCGCGGAGCAAACGGACACGTGTAGACCAGAATTGAGAAGCAAATTGGGAAGAAGAGATGGACTCGGGTTTAGCACGTAGAGATTCCATGAATGTCTTTGAGAGCGATGCATCCGCTTTTAAGAGTGACTGCTGAAGTTCTACGTCTGATCTCAATGTTGAGTCGTCATACAAGGCGTCCGCACCCGCACTCCCTTGAGCGCCGGATGATACCGCACTTGCAATGGCCATTGCAGCTGAGGCATCACCACCGGGAACTGCGAGTGGGAGGCCACCCGATTTTGCTGACTGAATAGCTTTGCTAAGAGCGTCTTTGAGGGCATCTGCCTCTGGTCGGGCCGTGGCCTGCGAAGTAAATGAGAAAACATGGGTTTCTGGTGCAGGTGTTCCAGGTGCCTGAGCAAAAATCTTGAGCATCACCTTCGAGCTACTAGCCGGTGTTTGCTGCAAATCTACATGCTGTCAATGGTAATCATCTTCAACGCAATCTGCGGGTTTCCGTACTCGTGATGCTTGATACAGGCAATGTAACCAGGGATTTTGAGCCAGGGGGAGCGACAGGCGTCCACGATACAGACTGATGGTCTTTGGACAACACGAGGGTGCCATCCTGCTTTTTGTATGCGGCAGAGCCTCTTGGTGGTGCCATATCAGTGCCATGAAGGGAAGTTGCGATGGAGTCATAGATCTAGTGAAGTATAAATTGATGAACTGGGTTAGCGTGAAATTACCATCTCGGACCATGAGCCGTTGTAACGCCGCAGCCGCCTTTTGCCTCATCCCTGGCTTTTCTTTCTACCACGGTCCAGCCAAACCATTTTGTGGGCGCGCCCTACTTCACTGCCTAAGAGCCCATGGAGCTCTGATACGTCGCACTCAACATGCTTCGTTCCTCGCTTCGCAGCTCGGGGAGCCGCCTCTGGCGAGCTCACCAGCAAATGAGATGCCCGACCAGAACGGCGCAGATAGCACTTCAAGGCCCATGCGTTACTGCTGGCGCGTCAGTGCAACACAGGTACTATGCTGTAGCTGCAGAGCAGACGAACAAGGGTGTGGTGAGCAAGCTATCGCCCCGGAAAAGCTATGAGAATATTATGCTGAGCGATATTGTCCAAGGACCCTAACGACTCGTTCCTGCAAGGTAATACCGCCAATTATATCGATGAGATGTACCTATCATGGAAGCATGAGCCGTCAAGTGTCCACATCTCATGGCAAGTCTACTTCAAAAACATGGAGGACGGCAACATGCCCATATCCCAGGCTTTCCAACCTCCACCTACCATAGTCCCAACGCCAGAAGGAGGTGTACCCTCGGTCATGCCTGGCGCCGGTCTCGCAACTGGTCAAGCCTCAGACGTCACCTCCCATCTGAAGGTTCAATTACTTGTCCGCGCCTATCAAGCACGAGGGCACCACAAAGCGAAGACAGATCCTCTTGGGATTCGCGGAGAAGCAGAAGCATTCGGGTATCACAGGCCGAAAGAGTTGGAGCTCGATCACTATCAATTCACGGAGCAGGATTTGAGCAGAGAATATGATTTGGGTCCTGGTATTCTTCCAAGATTCAAGGAGCAAGGCCGGGACAGAATGACGCTGCGCGACATCATCGCCGCTTGCGAAAGGCTGTATTGTGGCTCGTACGGTGTAGAGTATATACACATCCCGGATCGAGAGCAATGTGATTGGCTACGCAACCGTTTGGAAATCCCTCAGCCGTTCCAGTATTCGGTCGACGACAAGCGTAGGATTCTAGATCGTCTGATCTGGAGTTCTAGCTTCGAGAACTTTCTCGCTACTAAGTATCCTAACGACAAACGATTCGGCCTTGAAGGTGGCGAGACATTAGTCCCAGGCATGAAGGCTCTCATTGATCGAAGCGTCGACTACGGCGTCAAGGACATCGTGATAGGTATGCCTCACCGAGGTCGACTGAATGTCCTAAGTAACGTGGTCCGGAAGCCGAACGAATCGATTTTTAGCGAGTTTGGAGGCAGCGCAGAACCATCCGATGAGGGTTCAGGCGATGTCAAATACCACCTGGGTATGAACTTCGAACGTCCAACCCCATCTGGCAAGCGAGTGCAGCTTTCGCTAGTTGCCAATCCGTCGCATCTTGAAGCCGAGGATCCCGTTGTTCTAGGTAAGACAAGAGCTATACAACACTACAACAACGACGAAAAGTATTTCACATCCGCCATGGGAGTCTTGCTTCACGGTGATGCCGCATTCGCGGCCCAAGGTATAGTCTATGAGACAATGGGTTTCTATGCGCTGCCGGCCTATGCAACGGGGGGTACAGTCCACATTATCGTCAACAACCAGATTGGATTTACAACTGACCCTCGGTTTGCTCGCTCTACTCCATATTGTTCGGATATTTCCAAGGCTATTGACGCTCCTGTATTCCATGTAAACGGCGACGACGTTGAAGCTGTGAACTTTGTCTGTCAAATAGCGGCAGACTGGAGGGCTGAGTTCAAGAAAGATGTCGTTGTCGACATTGTCTGCTACAGAAAGCAAGGTCATAATGAGACAGATCAGCCATCGTTCACACAGCCATTGATGTACAAGCGTATCAGCGAGCAAAAGCCGGCCATACAGAAGTACGAAGAGAAGCTTCTTGCGGATAAGACTTTTACCAAAGACGATATTGAGGAGCACAAGAAATGGGTTTGGGACATGTTGAGTAAGAGCTTCGATGAGAGCAAGAACTACCAGCCAAGCTCGAAGGAGTGGCTGACTTCAGCGTGGCATGGCTTTAAGTCCCCTAAGGAGCTTGCTACTGAGGTTCTGCCGCATAATCCCACCGGTATACCCATCGAAAAGCTCAAGCACATCGGGCAGCAGATTGGTAACGCGCCTGAGGGATTCAATGTGCACAAAAACCTCAAGCGTATCCTCGCCACCAGAACTAAAACTGTAGAAGAGGGGAAGGCCATCGATTGGTCGACAGCCGAGGCACTTGCTTTCGGTTCGCTAGTCGATGAGGGCCACCATGTCCGAGTGTCTGGTCAGGATGTCGAGCGAGGCACCTTTTCTCAACGCCATGCTGTACTACACGACCAGGAGAGCGAACAGACCTACACCCCTCTGCAGCACATCAGTAAGAACCAAGCAACGTTTGTGATCTCGAACTCTTCGTTAAGCGAATATGGAGTGTATGGCTATCCTTCATGTCCCTTGGTCGGAACCTGCTGACATTCTCACGTAGACTTGGATTCGAGTACGGCTACTCACTGTCATCTCCTAACGCACTTGTGGTATGGGAAGCCCAATTTGGCGACTTTGCCAACATGGCTCAATGCATCATCGACCAATTCATCGCTTCCGGAGAGGTCAAATGGCTCCAGAGGTCTGGTCTCGTGATGTCGCTACCCCACGGTTATGACGGCCAAGGGCCAGAACACTCGTCTGGTCGAATGGAACGATATCTACAGCTCTGCAACGAAGACCCGCGCGTCTTTCCCGAACTAGAGAAGCTCGAGCGCCAGCACCAAGACTGCAACATGCAGATAGCATATCTGACCTCGCCCGCAAACCTCTTCCACATTCTGCGACGGCAGATGAACCGCCAGTTCCGAAAACCTCTCATCCTCTTCTTCTCCAAGTTCCTCCTGCGTCACCCCCTTGCCCGCTCACCTATCGAAAATTTCACCGGCGACTCTCATTTCCAGTGGATCATTCCCGACCCCGAGCACGGCAAGGAAATCGACCAACCCGAAGACATCGAACGCGTCATCCTCTGCACCGGTCAAGTCTACGCCGCTTTGCACAAGCACCGTGCCGACAAGAAATACAAAAACGCTGCCATCACACGCATCGAGCAACTCAACCCCTTCCCGTGGGCGCAGCTGCAGGAAAACCTCGACATGTACCCAAACGCCAAGAATATCGTGTGGGCGCAAGAAGAGCCTTTGAATGCCGGCGCTTGGAGCTTCACGCAGCCGAGACTCGAGACATTGTTGAATCACACGAAGCACCATGACCGCAAGCACGTGATGTACGCGGGGAGGAACCCCAGTGCGAGCGTAGCGACAGGGTTGAAGGCTAGTCATGTAAAGGAGGAGCTGGACCTATTGGAGATGGCATACAATGTCGTGCAGGAGAAATACAAGGGCGAGTAGCGTGGATGGCCAGGAGAGTATGATGACGCACAGTGGTAAGTTTGAGATGTATATATCGCTCGGCCGGCCTCTCGGGTGGCTTGTTGTAAAAATAATGGCGCATGAATTGGAGGTACAGAAGCATTGATAGAACATCGATAACGATCAAGACCTACCTGTGCCATCGTGAATGCGGTGACTCGTCATTGCTTCACCAGTAGACATAAAACGCCAGGAAAAGACTAGCGAAAACCTTAGCAAAGCTCCCAGAACCGACAACACGTTGCCCCTAAACCACCACGTCCGTATTCGTAGCGCCCACAAACAAAGGCTCCACAGTCCTCGCATGCCTCACCGGACGCATTCTCATCCCACCCTCATCCCTCACAATTCCACAGCAAAGCCAAGCTGCCTTCTCCCACCACTTCCCCTTCTTCTTCCGCTCCTTGATTTGGGGGGCATCGTCATTCGCACCGTGCATCACCGCAGCAGTAGGTTGCTCCACCCTCACCCTCACGTTCCCATCGCCAGGATACCGGATCATCTCCGCCGTATTCTCCACCCGGACCGCATACCAGGGGTGCGCCCCACCCACGCCATGCCCACTCGGTCCCGCCCGCCACCGGCCACGGATCAGCTCACCGTTCTCGCCGCGCATGACGACGCCGCGGGGGAGAGCCGTGGTCTGGCGTCTGTATTCCTGGTCCACAAGTCTCGTGGAGCGGAAATGGTCTCGGAATTTGGCGGGTGGGGCGGGGAGGCGGTAGCTGATAGCTTCGGGGGTGTTGAAGGTTGGAAGGCCTGGGGGCGTGGGCTTGCGGAGTGGGGGTGGGCGTTTGGGGATGGTGGGGAAGGTGGAGGGTGTGATGGTGAGGGAGGAGGAGGAGGATTGCTTGCTTCGACGGGCGAAGGATGGGAGCGAGAAGGACTTGCGGTGCTTGGGGCGGACGGTGGGCAGCGGTGCGAGGGTGTGGGCGGATGGTGCGTGGCGTAGGTTGATGGAGGCTTTTGGTGTGAGTTTCGAGCTTTGAGAGGTTGTGGGCCGATGGCTACGGAAGATGGAGGATGCCTTGGTCTGCAAAGTCGCTAAAGAGTTCTTTTCCGTGATGGGCTCCAAACGATGGGGTGCATGCACTGCGGGGACGAAGTTGCTCCATGCGAGCGTTTCGATTGCACGGCGCTCTGCTTCTGGATCGAAGTCTCGCTGCTGCCTTGAAGACGCCACGTTTTCACTGCTGGGGCCCTTGTTTCCGTCGTAGGCAGGCGGGATGTTCTCGTTGCTGGGACTGACGACAGATGCTTCGTAGATAGAGGCATGGGCGCTGGGAATGCTCTCGGAGGAATCGAGGTAGGACTTGAAGGTCTGGATCGAGAGCTTGTGACGGAGGAGGAAGTTCGATTGGGTAGATTTGGCGGTGGCCCAGGGTGTGGAGGGTTCTGTGCGGGCTTCGTTCGTGTTTGGTGTCAAAGGCAGGCGTATGGCGGAGGGCGGTTCCTTAACTGGTGTTGATGTAGACATTGTGTAATTGCTGTGCTGCTACGACTGCTGCTAGAGATGTCGTTGTCGATGCTATCAAACCGCTAATCCGTAGAACAGTTTTAATTCCATAGAGGACACAGATACGAATCATTGACAAGCTCTACGGTGGATGAAAGGTGTAGGTTGTACGTACCTCAGTCCATTTCCAGATCGAGACGCTGCGACAATGCTCCTGCCAGAGTGCAGGTAAGAAGGATACCGAAAGTAGCAAGAGCAAGGAGACGGCCCCCTTGCCTAAAGAGGCCACGCATCTTGCCAACCCGTGGATGTGTCTGATGATCATCAAATCCATTTGTTTCTGCTTAACACTAACAGCGCTGAAGATGTAAATGACTTTGCGAATATGAACGTAAGTTTTACAACGATAAAGAGATTTGTTCTGCCCTACGTAAATGCTAGATTGGAACGCCTTAGCTATGCCGCTAGATGCTATGATGCCAATCGCCTGCAAAATGCAACGACTTATATCCACCCTGTTGATTTCACTATCGCCCAACGTGTTGCCATCTCTATCTGCCATGGTTGTGGCTGCCTTCCAATCCTTCGCTCTGCTAAGTGAGCGAAGGATCTATTAGCCTACCAGGAAGCGTAGGGAAGCTGTAGCTTTTCCATGGCCTCTAATAAGTCGTCGCCGATCCGATGGATGGGCTATGAATCCTCTCGCACCTTCATTTTTGTGCTTGCATTTCCTCCACCAGTCATGCATCGCTGCCTGAATGATCGGCTAGACCCGCAGAGGCCTGCATCTACTACTGGGCAGTCATACTTTGACTCAGAGAAGATTTTGTAGGTGTCTGGTCTCGCTTCAAAGCGCGAACAAGATTCTCAAGTTTCCGTCGTTCATCTTGTTCATACTGTATTCGCTGTCAGTTCCGTCTCGTGTCATTTGAGAGGCTAGCTCACCCTCAGTGCCCTCATGTTCTCTGCCCTAGTATCTCTTATCATCTTTTTGAACTCGTTCTTCAGAACCTGTGTGCTAGTGGTTCCTGGGCTCATAGAGTCTCTGGCTCGTCCACTTCCAGGACTATTCACGCCAAGCCATCGCACCTTCTCCTCGCTAAGCTGGGTTTCGAGGGATTCGCAACGATCTCTTAGCGTGTCGTGAATGTTCTCAAGCTGCTCGCGTTCACGTTCGAAAGCTATGGTAGACTGAGTCATGGTATCGTATTCGCCAATTGTCTCTGTGAGCTCTCTCTGTAGGGTCTGCATACGTTGATTCGTGTCGGCATTGCCTTCCCTCATACCTTCCAACTCCTCGGTCAAAAGCTTGTTGCGTGCAGTCAGCTCGTCGAACTCTTGTTGCTTGACAGGGTGTGCTGTGGCCTCTGCTGCTCGCTCCGCGCGCGTACCGTAAGCGGCATCTAGCTCGGCTTTGGCTACAGTGAGCTCGGTCTGGAGAAGGACAAGCTGGCCTTCTAGGTCTTGCATGTCGTTTTGTGATTTCTCTCGATCGGTCACAGAAACTTTCAAGCCAGAATTCAGCGCCTGAAAGCGCTTCTCCGATTCCTCCAGTCGGCCAAGCATCTCAGCATTGGAGATACGGAGATCGTCCTTGGTCTCTGCAAGCTCAGACTCCAACGTTGAGAGTTGACTCTGCTTCTCCGAAAGCTCTGCGAAGAGCTGCTCTTCGAGCCCGCGCCTTGCCTCCTGCTCGGCGGCAAGTGCTTTGTTCTCGTTAATGCCCTTCTGCTGCTCTAACAGACTTGCTTCCTGCTGCATGACATCAACGCGCTCCGTCATAAGTGCAAGGCTGTCCCTTGCCTCCTGTGCCTCCCGTTCTTTATTTGCCACCGACTTTCTGGACTGCTCCAGCTCAAGAGTCATGTCGGATATCTTACCGTCTTTCGCTGAGTCGGACTGAGTATTCACTTCTCGCTGTTGCTGGACTTGTCTGGCCAAGAACTCTTTCTGTTCTTGTAATCCACTTGCCCGCGCAAATAGCGTTTGAACCTTGTTCGAGAACACTTGTAAGGAAAACTCTTCATGTGAGGCCTCACGTTGAAGGGGATCCTGTCGCCTAAGATCTTCTTCCCCTCCTACAAGAATTTCCCACAGACCTAGTAAGACTGTTTTGTAATGATTCGCTTCCTCGGCGCTAGCTGCAACTGAAGACATGGCGCGGTTATCTTCTATCAATTGTTGAATAGTTTGCTCGACCACGTCCAACCCAGATTCTAGATAGCCCACCTGAGAATCAGGTCCTTTGCCAGAGACCTCAGGCGGTAATGGATACTCAGAACTCTGACCCTGAAGACCTCGAGTAATAATGCTGCGTAGCTGGATATTTAGCTCCCCGAGTTGCTCTTCTGTTGCATACAAAGAACGCTTCTTGTCTTGCGCTGCAACATCACGATTCTCCTGAAGGATTGAGAAACTTCTCTCCAGATAATTCAGCTGATCGTTAAGCGTAGTCATCCGGTTGTGCCCGTCTTCCACGCCTCGCACTGGGGGGACGGTCTCTGCTCCGTTCTGAAGACTTAACTGAGCAATGGAGTCTCGTAAACGAGCGTTGAAGTCTTCAAGTCTGCGTTCTGTTTCTAGGATTGCCTGGTCGTACTGAGCAAAGTTTTCCTTCAATGGCTCTTTCGAAGCATGCGTCTGGACTCCTGATGGATCAAGAAGAGCGTCTAATGTTTCATAAAAGCTGCGATCGTCGAAATCATGAGCGAAGTCGAAAAAATTTGGTACCCTTTGAGCCATTAGATGTCCGTTGACGCCGTCTGGCTTTGTAGTGGGTGATTCCTTCTCTAGATATCCCTTGTGCGTCTTCTGCAGTACTCCAGCAGTATGTTCTAAGAGGACTGTTTGCAGCGTCTCCGCACGTTTTTCAAGCTGCCACAACTCTTGTGCTAAGTCCTCGCATTTCCTGGTGCTGACTGCTAATTCATCGTCCGTCTTGTTGAGCATGTCGCTAAAGCTGCCCCGACCGCCCATCATACTCCTCCGATGGCGCTTGCCTTGTTTCGGCGAACTTTCCGGGAACTCTAGCGATGTGGGATCCTGAAGGCGATTTAGGGATTGGGCAGCATCGCGGAGTTTGGTTTCCAGGACAAGTTTACGTTTGGTCCCATCGATGCGAGTTGTAAGAATTGAGAGTTCTTTCTTCATGGCGTCGAGCTCCTCGTAGGATAATACATGAAATTGTTGGCTGTCGTCCATGGCGGTCTCCATAAGTAGATGCATTGCGACTGGGTCGTCCATATTTAGCAGGGGCGAACGTTGAGGAGGCTCATGCCGATTCAACTGACCATCATTAGTACATCTGTATATAGTTGAGTGGTTCGAGTCACAAACACTATCGTATCGTAGAGAAACGTCATTAGCGCCATGCAACGAGCCATTGTAGCCGTCCACCAGTACCTTGGCTCCCGGGTGGACTCCTTGCAGTCCAGCACCGTAGCGAGGCTCAGAAGTAGAGGAGAACGAGGCTTGCCGCGCCCGAGTCCCGTTCATTGTGATGCCAGGCATGCGCCAACATTAGAGCTTGCCAGCGCACCGCGCTTCTGCCATCAGTGTATTCGGCTCAATGTGAGCGGGACTCGCATTTGGGAAACGACATTGCGACCGATCGTAGTGACTGAAAGGTGTGGACGTTGAGCGACAGGATGGACACACAATGACCGTGCTGCTTGCGATGCCTGGTGCTGCTGGTTCTCTGACTTGATCTTTGTCGTCGGCCACTGCTCCACGCCTGTTTCAGTCAAATGCTTGGCATGCTACGAATGGACTAGCCGTTCAGCTGGCCCTTCTGAAACTCCTCTCCAACTCTGTAGCTCACAAAACCAGTTCAAGGATGCATTAGGATTTCGATATCACAGTGAAGACGCAATGTTAGATGACAAGATCATGGCGTTCATGGTGAACTAGTCACGAATGGAGGCCGGTATTACTACGAATTTATAAGGTCCCCACACTGATTGTGCTTCGACTACGTTCGTTTCTCACGATTTGTCCGATGGATGGTTTCCGGAGTACACATTGGGCGGTTTCATCTTCGCTCTCCATGCGTAAATCCAGAATATCAAGGCCACGTGATATCGCTCACACAGCACTAAGATGCGTGTCGAATCCCATATGATTAAGGTCTCTTTCTTTCTCTCTTTGAAAAGCTCAATGTGACTGATACTTCATCCAGGTACTCGTAGGCTTCAAAGGTCAATACAATGAACAATAACCTCTCCATATTCTCGCTGAAGATTTGGGGTGACAGCGACTGAAGCCACCCTTCTCGTAACACGGGTCTAGCATTTTACTCTTTGGGCCCAAGAGTCCTTGTCGTTTGGAAATGACGAGATGACAGATCTATCTCTTTGTCGACATGCTGAGAGTATCCCGAGCTCGAATTTGAAAGCTTAGTGAAGTAAGACCTAAGCTGGATCCGGTTTCGAAGACTTTGCAAGCTGCTCCGAGAAGCATACTTCTTGTAGAAAGGCCGCATCGATGGAAGACATGCGCCAACAACACCCAACGATGCCTCAACCATTGGCCAATACAATGCCGGTGTCAGAACATCTGACATGGCAGAGTTAGTACGGCTTAAAGGCCTTCAGCTGGAGTTTGTATGGGCTCTTACTTGCAATATCCACGTCGCCAGAATGAATTTCTGTTCATAAGAGTCAATCTTTGCAAAGCGTCATGACAATACTAGGCCATACCACGGTCAATCCTGTAGAACATTGCTAATTTTGCGATACCTGCTACGACGACTCTGCAGATTGTGAGACTCTTGCTTTTCGGAGATGGAGATGACTAACAGCACTCCTAATAGCAGTATACAGCTTACAGCGATTTTATTCGACAGTGGCATCTGCAAAGCCCAGATCTGAAAGATATTTAGCGAATGGCTTGAATAGCGAGTTTCGCACATATACTGAGGGTATGGGCAACGATAAGATCATGACTACCCATCGTCAGCCACTGCACACTTCAACTGAGACAGACTTCTAAGAGCTTACTATCGGTAATCACGTCAGACCATGCTTGGCCGAGGTACATCTGGTTCGTATTGATACAAGCTCCCGCCGTTGTGCCCAACCCGTTCCAATTAGTTGCTAATGGTATACATTGGAGAAGGTTTGCAAAGAAAAATGCGATGATCCAACCGACGGTAAGAGAAATCATTGTCCACAAGCATATACTGAAAACGTGACCGCAAATGATTCTGAAGAATAGTCAACGGTAGGTCTATGAATTGGGCCTGACATTGTTTACCGTTTGTAGAAGAAGAGGACGGCCAACTTCGTGAACCCAAAAGCTAAGGTCTGCGTCAATTGCGACGCGAAGGTGGCCTAGGGCTGTCTCTCGGTCAAGGATGGACTAAGTTCTACTATAGACACAAGCACTAACCTGCTCCAAGACCGTTAGACGGTGATCAAATATGGGATCCCCATTTGGGTCAATCGGTGTATGCCCGCCGAGACTCCCATGAGCCGTTGCTCATGCGAAGAAGTCAGACTTCGAATCCTCAAAAGGAGGCGTACTTACCAGCAAGCATACACCCCTGTCGCGATCGTGAAAGCCTTCAATCATGGTTAATTATGGATGCGTGGCCTGTGCTGAGTTGCGCTCTTGATTTATTGTACCATACCAAAGCTACAGTCACCAAAAAATCGTCCCACGCAAGACTGGCCTTCGTCATGCGCCTTGCGTGGACGCGCAGTATCACTGCCACGATTGCCAACACCATCAGAATTGTGGCCAGTGCGTACATCTTTCCAGGCGACTCGCCAACGGCTAGGACTGAAGACATGGCGTAATCGGTGTGTGGCTACAACATGTGAGCGATATTTGTGCTAAATGCTAAAACAAAAGTAGGAAGACATTTCGACCTTAAGTTACAATGTCTGATAATGCGATAGAAACAAAGATGAATACAATGTCTCTGGTAATGCGACAGAAATAGAGACGAATTATACCAAAGCCAAGCTGCAACAGCATTGAAGTAAGCGGACCTTCTACTGACAAATACTTGGAGCGGGAACAAGGACATCGTAGCTGTCATGGTCTCTGGAGTTCCGAGCTGACATTGAGCTCCACATATCCAGCAGTCAGCCTGCATGAGCTACCGCTCCGTGTGCCATTGTTTCAGCCGCATCGAGATTGTGAAAAGGTCTGCGAATCGTTCGTCCGGATTTGCAGGCGGTGGGAACGACTGGTGACACAAAGCCGCATGTTTGACCAGATTCGGTGCTGACATGCATATTCTGCGATACCACACAGTCTTCTCGAGAAAATCAGCTCAACCTCGGGACGGGTCGTGTTATCAAAAATCAGACCACGCCGTGACGATGATGCCCTGTACAACTTACGGTGTTGTCTGTATTACTGCATGGTGGCCTCATGTTACGAGGTCTGCTCTCAGGTCGTATTTATTGGCCCGCATGTGTACAAAGCTTGACGAATTCATGGGCGTTCTCAAACCCTCGAACGGCTTTTCGGTCTTGACTCGGAGCTGTAGTGTCATACGATTTTGCAGCCATGTCGGCCGAGATCCACAAGACTTGAGTTTGTGCACCCTTCCCTTAACCGTTCAGGATGGCTGAATACGCCGTTGGGCTGAAATTGTGCAACAACGGTCTATCGTCCCAAGGAGACAAAGACTATATAAACGCTACTTGCTCCCATCGTTCAAGTCATCTTCCAGCCGCAAAGATACCATGAATTGTCTGTGATTTTCTAATTAGATTGAATAGTGGTCCTCCCCTACCCTACCTCTACTTTCCACACACCTCAACTCGAAGTCTCTGCTTCGGTCACCCTGCCAAGATGCTCTCGTCCAGTATAGTCTACTTCTATGCCCTAGCTTTGTTGGCCCTCTCGGCCTGTGCGTTGCCCATCATTTTAGGTAAACTGAATTACAGGGCAAAGTGCCTAGACAATACTGACGATTGTGATCTATAGACATCGGCGCACGCAATAATACAGGAGGCGACACTACTTGTGGCTGGGGTGGCTGGCATCCTCCTATAAGTGAGAAGCCATCTCAGATCGAGTCATAACATTGCTAATGCTTCCTGCCAGGTTCCAGAAGCTGCTAGTCAGGCGTAAAAGGTCATTGTTTGCATGGGCGACATCAAGGCTAAAAACCTCGATCTACTGCATATCTTTGAGCAATCGCGTACTGCTACTTGCAATGTGTTGGTGCCCGGGCTACCTTTCTACACTCTTTAAGCATACCTTGCTTTTGTATAAGGTTTTCTACAGCTCGCCGTCTCGTACTCACTTGTATTACTAGAATTGTTGTGGTGCTTGGCTACCTTTCTACACTTTTCCAAGATGCCCAGCTTTTGCATGACGTTTCTACCGCTCACCGTCTGATACTCAAGCGGGCTATAGTGATGGCGCTGAAGGAGATCGACGTTATTCTTACTTGGCCAGCCGATGTGCCCACCATGCGTTAGGAAGAATGGATGCACTCTTTTTTGGCCAGGCGCTGATGGTCACTGAGACCTTTGGCTAGCCTTTTGGCCAAAGCCTGTCCATATGCGTCATGATTGTGAGCTAGCTACGCTTTGACTGTTCACTTCTTTAGCAATGGGTCGTCGTTGATCGAATTATCCAGCGTCATTTCGTCAATGCTTGTTCCAAGAGCGCTACCGAATGAGTGCTCTCAGGACGTGTACCTTGCCGGCGCATATATCATTTCTTCAATAGAAGGCATCTCAGAAACACGCCGACTTTGAAGAAGAGATGGTATTCGGTCAATTCGTGGTTTCATTATAGTTTCAGTCATAGATGTGACTTGGGGGAACCGCTTGAATGCCTCCAAAATACAAATGGGTATCATCGCAGTGCATGCCTCTCCATGCAACAATCGCTCCTCCCCTCCAATCAGAATGCACCCCTGAATTGATCCAATATACCCCTACCAATCCCTCGCCTTCTGACACCTTCTCCAGCTCCCTCCGCCCCTGTACCCCTCCCTTGCTCTCCCTCCAGCCTCCTCCTTAATCCCTCAAACCCCTCCCCTTCCCTCTTCCCCTCTCCCACAACCCATCCCGGCACTCTCCACCTCGCCCACCTCGCCGGACCGATCTCGCCCCTCCACGCAACACCGACGCTCCAACCAATCGCTGCAGCTACCAGTGAGCCTGGAAGCGACGAGAGAGCAAGTTGGAAGGCGAGAAGGTAGGTCAGAGATTTGTCGGAGAGAGTGATACTACTAGGAGGGTGGGTTGTGGAGGATGAAGCGGAGGTGAGGATGCGGTATTTGTAGACGTGAGGGATGGCGGCGTGGTATTGAGCTAGCAGGGCGAAGATGAGGGGAGTGGGGCCGGCAGGGAGGGTGTTCAGGCGGTTGAAGGAGAGGGGGCGTAGGATTGTAGCGAGAATGAGGGGTGATATGACGAGGGTGGGGGCAAGGGTTGAGAGGAGGAAAGACTGTGAGCAGCTACGTTAGCAGGTGAAGAGGTCTTCACGTATATTTGAAGCATGAATGTTAAAGATTCTTTGGCCACGTACAGCGAACTTGCGAGAGCCCCAAAGCCGCTCAATGATGCGCATATGGTAGATGGACATCGCAGCGAAGAGGAGCTCCGTGGAGTTGGTGTAGCAGGTCTGCCATACTAACAGCCTCCAGAATTGCTTGTAGCGCCATAGATGGGGCACGACATTGATGTAGAATAGGTATTTGGTGTCGGTGATGCTGGCAAGGATCGAGGATGCAATGACGCCAAAGAAAAAGACTCTGGATACGGGAGCACCGGTGAAACCCGAGGCCAGCATCTTAGCTACCTCAGAACTTCCTAGCTGTCAATGATTGTCTATCAGGGTACAAACTGAATCTCGAGAGAGTCACGAAAGTGCAGGTCACGTGGCGGCTGCACAGATCATGTCACTAAGCGCTCAAGCGCCGCTTATTCAATGCCTCACTCAAATAGGCTTAGTGTCGTGTAGACTTTAACATTTCATCAGAGCTTTCGTTTTGTTCGCATGTTTTTTAATGAGGCGCTCTCGAACTTTTTGTCCAGCCTATGTTAGTCGATTATTAACGACTCTACAACGTCAAAGCTCTGTCTTATCATGGTTTCATCATCGCACATGAGTCTGTGCGGCCAAATCCGAAGTCCAATCGGTACCCGATCAGGCCATCCTGCTAAGCTCAGCCCCAAGGCTGCCAGATTTCCACAACTCATGCTCCGACTCCGAGAGCATCGGCTCGCTGACAATTGATCCCTATTCTTTTGACTGGGCAGTACGTAGCATATGCCTACCAAGTAACCAGACTACTAGCTTTACCACAACTGAATGCCTTGTAACCTTTTATTCCTCTTACAATCTCCTTTCCGCTCATTCGGCTTTGTTGTCTTTCCGGTTCCGCATCATCCCTCTCTCCATACTTCCCCACTTGCTCCCATGTGTTTGATCCTAGGAGTCTAGTTGCACAGGAGGAGCCGTTTCCTTGATCCTTTCCGCCCACGGTACCGTTGGTTTGGCTTGGCAGGCGTCCAAGCAACACTTTAATGCCTCATGCCAAGCAGTGAACTGGCTAACAAATAGACAATGACCACGCATTTCTAGCCCTTGTTGTCCTTTTCATCCGTCGACGAATATTCCTACTTGCGTGAACTCAGACAAGCCAGAGGCCATCGCGACAGTGTCGAAGGATCGCTGCCAACACGCCCACAATGACTCAAGTCTTTGATCGCCCAAGACAATTCAATGATAGCTCATCAACGGCGCAGTTTTCCCCAGGTTCTACACCGCAAGTTTTCAAGAAGGCAAAAAGCCCAAAAACCAAGACAACCTTCCGTTTGGCCTATCCACCACCAGCCAAGCACAAACAGCGCCTCAGCATTCGCCCCCGCTTGTTGCTCCAGCTCCATCAGACTTCGACTACAAGCCGTCCGGTACCTATATTCGATGTCATACCTTCGGTGGTCTTTGCCCCTAAATTTGCGAGGAGATTTCCTCGTATCTTCAGGGGAACGGATGGCCTTGGAGCAGACGATCTCATGGTCGTGCGAAGTCAGAAGTATGAGGCGATCAAAGACGAGCTTGATGTTCCGATGGAGGACGAGCATAGCGATGCAAGGGAGCTCGTAGCGGCGATCTGCCAAACGTATAACAACACAACGAAGGTCGGCAGCCCTACCGAGATTCTATTCAATGACGGGCGCTCATGCCAGGCGGTTGTTGGTCGAAACGGCCGATACGACTTTATCTTTGCTGATAAAGAAGGGCTCCAGGCTACGGGGAGATGGGTTCCCAGGCATACGACGCGATCTAGGGCACGGGATTGCTCTACCTCTGAACCCGAGCAAGCGAAACATACGTTCAGCTTGATAAACCCTGATACACGTCGCCATGCCGTCATTGCCACCTTAAGTAGAGACATTATCGAGGTATGCGACCGCTACTCTTCTCCACAGCCACAGGCATCGCCGAAGTCTTCCGCGAGATCAAGCGCAACTTCGTCATCGTCCCAAGAAGATGACTGTGACTCTTTTGGGGATCAAGCATTCGCAGAGCCAGGCACAGTGGTCGTAGACGAGAACCTCAGAACGATTATAATAGTGTCTGGCATATGGGTGGCTTTCCAGGAAGGCTATTCACCCTTTTACGATGGCTCCAAGCTTTCGCCGGCTGTGACGTTGGGACTGAAGTCTCCGCGCTTATTTGGAATCCAGAGTACGAATTCGATGGCCATTCAGAGCACCAGTCCAGACCTTCAAGGTAAGATACAACCGTGCAGCAACACTAGAGGACTCTCATCATCTGCGATAGGTCATCAACGTCCTTCAGCAGCCGCAACGACCCATCCAACCCTTAGCCGGGCCTGTACCACTGGTTCTTCCACCCAAGGCGACCGGGCTGACCGAGGAGATTCTCAACACTCCCGGCGAGGATGGCGGCGTAACACTGTAAGCTCGACTGAGAAGCATGGGAATGCTATTCGGATAATGGGGCAGCTACGAGACGCAAACCTGGGCAAAGACAGCACGATCCGGCAGCCTCGAGCTCCACCTGAGGAAGGCGAAGGACATGAGGTGAGACCAGGCATGATCAAACGCCTTTTAGGCCTTGCCAGGTAGTAGCAAGCTTTGTGTTTGATCTGATCTATACTTATTTCACGTGCTCACCATGAACTAGCCTTAGGCTCCGTGCGTCCACAATATAGTTGAACAAAATCGAGCTGTCAGCTCAATGCATGTTACAGTACAATTCGACTGTTTCCTTTTACACTTTCATAGAAAGGCGATAAATTCGATTGAACACGTGATGATGGCAGGTGGTCCGTGCGCCAAGTGGTAGCAAAAGGTCATATTTGATTTCGTCTCCAACCTCCATTCCCCATTTTGGCAAATATTCTCACTTGAGATATGGGCGCCGCTTACCGCGAGATCCAATAGTTTATGAGGTGGCGCCATGACTAGAGTGATCTTTCACTGAATAGACTGAATGACCAACTGGTGTCCAGGTAGCATAAAGTACCAGTACCAAGAAATTACTCGGACCCTGGATTGCTCCTGACCTTCAGTGAGCTCGACAACACACAAGACTTCGCACGCACACTCAATGCTCACCAAAATTCCTTTGAACATGACTTGATGATCAAAGAAGCGTAAGTGATCACGCAAAGGATGTCCCAGAACTTCAACTTCGATGGCGGAGGTCCTTTCGGCCCTCCTTATGGGAGCATGCCCAACAGCTTCAAGCCCTCTGGTAGTGGGAACATGATTTTTACCACGCAGTCGTCACCCATACAGCAATCCTTCCCTCAATCATGGTCGAGCACACCAGGGTGGCCGAGCTTCGAAAACCAGAACCACGGATTCGGATTACCATTTCAAGGGCAGAACCTTGGGGGCAGTGGCTATTTTCCCAATCAACAGCAAGACTACGTACCTTTCGACGAAGGAGAAGACTTCTACGATAACGAAGGCGACATGGGCATGCGCAATGGTCATGACTCACACAGTTCCAGACGCAATGGGTCGGTATCTGGTGCCTACCCTTCAACTGGAGCTGGTCAGCTACGGTCAGACAACCGCAGCATCAGTACTATTCCGGCGACCGTATCCGGAACGAAGGCTCAAAAACAACAACAAAGGCGGCCAAGGCTAGTCTTAGGCGATACGAATGACAAACCTACGACTGATGCAGGCGAGCGAGCGGCTCAACTGCGAGCAAAATTGATTGCACAACAGCAGCGGAAGTCAGCCACGCCCACTCCTACAAAGAGCAACAATGTAGCGGATACACCCAACAAAAGTGTGGCAGGGCAGACTACAAATGCAAATGGAAATATGTCATTTCAATCAACGGTTCTGCCGAGAGTAGAGGATAAGTCTGCGAATGCACTCCAGAACCCGGCGTCTGTCCCGTCTACATCACAGGCTGACATTGAAAGTCTCTTCTCCGAGATCAAAGCTGGCATGTCCGGGGAAGCGACACCCGAAAAATCATCCGTGCCTGATATGGATCGCACACGCGCAACCCTTGGGGGTTTTAGAGGCAAAACTGGTATAATCAAGGCGCGAGCACCCACCGGCAATGATCAACATCGTCCAGATCCGAATGGCAACACACCTTCTTCTGAGGTCTCCGAATTAGGCGAGATACGTGAAGATGCTCCAGACTCTGAGCCTGCAGGTCAGGCTCCCGAACCTCTTAGTTCCAAGGACAGTAGAACAGACAAAGCAGAAACCACAGCAATTGCGGATCCCAAGTTTCCCACCAAAGAAAATGCCAGTAAGCCAGCGAGGGATGTTGCGGCCAAATCTGCCAGCACTCAGAGCGGAACACCAGTAATCACAGCTGCACCAGTAAAGCCGTCGGAAACAAATAGATTAGGTGCCGCCAGCTCTACACCTCCTCAAAGCCGATCCACAACTTTAGCCCCGCACGCGTGGAAAAAAGACAACAAGTCGGGACCTGGCCAAGACCATCGCCTCCGAAGTGGTGGAGATCTCAATCAACGCCAGCCGCAAGCACCTGGGGCTCACCCCAACGGGCCTCAACATACGACATATGACCGTGAACGTCGATACTCGGACAAAGATCAACGGTTATCTCGCTCTGCTGACTACAGTAGGGCGGCTGTCAAAGATCACGAGCCCACTGATGCTCGTTGTAGGGAAGGCAATGATGCAGATCTCAAAACAGTAGTTCGACAACAAGGCCCTTCGGAGAGGAACCTAGTTGCACCTAAAACGCCAATTGCTAATAATCCAGATAATGTCAAAGCACCGGCTAACAAGAATACCGAGATCACAGGTGTACCATACAAAGACTATGCCGCCTCAGAGCCTCCATTCCAAGAACCGAAAAGCACAATTGAACCTTCGATGTTTGCTGATCAACAGATGTATGAGGATGTTATGGATTGGCTTGAAATGACAGATTGGAACGATGTTGCCTACCGCACTCAATCACTTGCTAGACACCGGAAAATGAAGGCGCTCGATCTGCAACGAGCAGAGCTTGAACGTGAAGCACAGCTCGAGATGGAGCAGAGATCCCGCTCTGTGCGTGCTCGGTCTACGCTGCCCGTCGAAACAGGTAATCTTCATTCAGTGTTCTTACCTCAAATTCTCCGTACGCCGTCCGGGACGACCATGGCACCGCCACCAATTCCATTGAAAGAACACGAGGATCTGGGAATCAAAATCAAGGACTTAGCGAACCCCGGCTTGCAAGCAACAAGTGGAAGTGGCGGAAGTAACCGAAATATCCAGCCGTCACCTAAGGTGCAGGGTAGAAGTTCGTTAGCGATGAAGAGAGAAAGAGGCGACGACGATTCTAAGCGTCAAGAACGCGCAGATAAGTTACCACGGCTTGATCTTAATGAACGCTCCCAAGAGAGATCATCACTGACAAGTCCAATGATCAAAGACGAGTCTCTGGAAAGTCGTATAACAAGAAGCAGTGAGATTCATTCAGCTGGTTATAAAAGAAGAAGCAGATCTCCCGAATATCGAGCTCAACCTTTGAGTCCAAACGCTCGTCGTGCATCTGACGCGAATGGGTACTATGACCGTTCAAGAGGCGCGGGAACAACCAGGGTCGACCGCTGGTCCCCAAGAGCAAGCCGCAACACCTCACCAAACCACCGTGATAGTGGAACAAGAGGCCTACCCTTGTACCAGGACCTTCCTCGGTTCGACCGTGACCTCGAGTCGAGGACTCAGCATGATCGCGAGTTTGAATACCAATCCAACTACAGGGGTCGCGGCAACGGTAGAACTCGATTCCAAAGCTCCCGTGGTGGCTACAAACCTCACGGTAGTAGAGGTGGAGGACAGGGACGTGCCAACGGAAGCGAGTCTTTGAACCTCAAGCAAGGTGGTCAGTCGCGCGGCTGACCCTAGATTTCTTCACCCCTTTAGCATGCAGTCTTCTCTAACCGCAATTCTTCTAATTAGATGCGAGATACTTCATGATCAAAAGTTGGAACGCTGAGAACGTGGAGATCGCTCAACGTGACGTGAGTGATATTTTACAAGCCCTTGCACGTTGACCAAATGCTTTTTCTGATACTTGAACCGGAAAGAGTACTTGGGCGACCCAAAAGAAGAATCTAGATACATTGACCGAAGCCTACAACACTTGTCGCCACGTCATTTTATTCTTCTCCGTGAACAACAGCAGGGCTTTTCAGGGTTACGTAAGTCCCCCTTTTTCACTCACCTATATCTTTTGACACTTTATTAAGCATCTCTTCTCTTGTCGCAATCTAAATCCTTTGCTACTATACTTAGGCTACTGCCTTTTTGACCGATGCTTTCATCTGATATTCACTGCTTCTTCTGACCGCAATAAGGCTCGCATGGCATCTGCCCCTGGGGCTGCCCCCACTCCCTCTTGGGCCAAACAGCTCATCTGGGAGTCCACACCGCCGTTCTTCATCGAATGGATCGCCACAAGCGAAACCCGCTTCAACCGCTGCGGCTATCTCAAAAACTCACTCAACGAAGGGCAGGCCGTCCTGGTCGGCCGAGATGGTCAAGAAATCGAAGAGAGCTGCGGCCGAGGGCTGTGTGAGCTGATCGATAGTATGGCGAACTACGGTTCGAGCGGAGAGAACGAGTGGCGGAGTCATGGGAGTCCGGGGGTTTGAAGAGCTACTTAGGGGACGATGACAGAATTTTTGGAGCTGCGGCATGTGAATGTAGCGAGTATAGCTGGCTTCCTGGACGGAAAGGTAAGTCAGAATGGGCGAAGCGAACGGGGATCGATTGACGGCCTTTCTTTTGGCTTTTGAGCTACCTTATAATTATTGGCACATGCGCTTACCTAGCTAGCAATCAATTCTTAGAAAGCTTTTGGGAAATTTTGATCCTTCTGCCAGTGTACCAACTCGTCCAGGTCATCGTTCGAAGCGTTTTCTTCAGTAAACGGATGTACAGTATTCATCGGTGGAAATCCTAGTCTTATTCCGTATCCACTGAAACAATGTCGTATACGGATCCGAGCACGAGCATCTCCGCTGACTTTCAATCAACTCCAACGGGAATCACAGAACTCACGACATAGACTGCAGAGTCGTGCCACAACTATAGGACATTATTGTCAATTTCGTTTTGGTGGAAAATTGTAGCTACCCAATTCCGAAAGCTGCCCTCTCTGGATAAGGTCTTTGATAGAAATTGTACTATACGAGGAACATCATATATTCTCGCCGCACGATTGTTGTCCGTATGCCAAATCCAGGAAACTGATTTCGCCCAACCCTACTTCGGGTCTTCCACAGCCAGGAGAAAAGCATCAGAAGGACGCACTTTTTGCAGGATGTATACAGGCATTGATCCTAAATCAAGGGATAGATTCAACACGCAGCGATTGTACCCTATATGTGCGATCCACCGCGGGGGACTTCATGTTCACAGTCCGCCCATAGCCTAATTTGATTCTTGCTCCTGTTCGTGCTTGTCTCTCCTCCTTCCCTGTTCAGTTGGAGATGGGGGAGTTTATGTACTGGTGCATACTCGTAGGGCTCGTTGCCTTCGCTGTGTCGAGGGTTTGTTTCGAGGCTATAGTACGATGGTAGTGTATCGATATATGTTACGTGACTCGAAAGCCCTAAAGTGCTCAGGCCATCATGGAGCGAGTAGCACAGGAGGGTCTCGTTCACTCAGGACAAGATTCCGTACTATAAGGTATCATGTGAAATGCCCACTATAAAATTAAGCAAGACGAACCAGAACATAGATATGCTGGCTGAAAGTTTTCCCGTATGATAATAAGTAGGGGGAGCTGCTGGATGGGATTGTGTCTCCCTCCAATCGCAGACAAAATAAATAAAAACAAAACGCGCGCACCCGCAACGGCTCGAATACCCAATCCAGCCTGCAAGTAAAAAGAGAATCAGCCCGCGCTTCGGTGCAAGGTACATACTTTGACTGTCCGGAATACTCCAGACAACGTGGAAGCAGCCACCAACACGGCCACCATTTCTTTTCGGATCCCGATACTTTGCGTTAAAATTATAATGATCAAGAAGATGTCATCCTTAGTACCTCGTCATGTCTATGCCTTATGGAGCTTTCCCAAGGTTGTATTTTCATAATATGTCGTAGAAATTTCTTTGGATGACGATAATTTGATATGGGTGGGCTATCACCGCCGTAGTAGTTGGATAATTATCGGCGGACTGTGCTGGTGTCGAAGTAGCCTGGCTCTGTCTCGAGAACGCAGAAGATTATTCTTCAAACCTAGATCTCCATTGGCATCAACGAGTATCGCAAGTGGTCTGAGCAACTTGACTCGGACAGTATCTGCACAGCACTACTTATCTGTGAGTATGATCTTCTGACGCCTAATATGATATCTTGAAGCCTCGAATGTAAGCGAGCTTGAGGATGCTCGAATGGGTTACCGTATGCCTCAGACTCCAGATCTCCTACTTACTTGCTGCCGCTTCGAGCTCACCAGTTGACCGTACGGTCTCGAGCATACCCACATGCTTTGCTATTTTTATGCTTTTACATTCGGGTGCTTATGTTGTCACGAGTTGGCTGGAGCCATGAAAGTCTTGTCATACACACATGACCTTGCGCTATAACGTCATGAGGGATCTCCCTCCAGATGTTCTCGGCTCTGGGAAGCAGAAGAAGAGCCACCAAAAAGAGCGGCAGATTCGATAGACGTCCTTATATTGGATTGAACCCAAAGAAGGAGCCATGAACGCACGGATTATTCATTTCACTTGGGGCCTGAGCTTGAGGATGAACGGATGTCATGCTATGAGCCGCTCCAATATTGTACATCTGCCGAGTAATCTAACGAAACTTGCTGTACACAACTGCAATAATCAGCAGAACGAGAACCGTAATGATCGCGACGGTTATAATCCGGTTCGTAGCCATTCTGTTTGTTCGTCAGTCACTTCATCACTGCATTGGCCAAAGTTCAAGGGAAGAAATACCTACGCGCCATCCCCCTCAGCGTTTTCACACTCCGATCCACATATCCCTCACTCTCCAAGATCGTAATCCGCGTACGCTGTATCTGCTCGCCCTGCATCTGCAGATCCGATAGCGTATCCCGCCCTATAGTCTCCGTCTCATTCGCTATCCTTTGACTATCTCTTAATCGTTGTGAGCTCCTATCAAGTCGCTCAGAGCCTGATAGAAGTTGCTGCCGCTGTTCAAGTTGGTCGTCTTGAGCGGGGTTGTCCGAGTAGCGGCTATTGAAATCGGATTTGCGGTCGTTGGATTGTGATCTGAGCTTCCGTTTCACGACATCGATGTCGGACTCGTAGTTTCGGAATCGTTGGTTTACTTTCGAGCGGGTTGAGGAGGGGATGTTGGATTTCTCGAGGCGCATTTGATCAAGCTGAGGGTCAAGTCAGCAAAATGGTATACCATGGTATGGGTCTTGTAGGGTATCAAATGTACCAATTCTTGGGCCTCTTCCAGGGCGCGCTCTGCTAGCCGCACGGCGGACTTTCGAGGTTCGCCAGTCAGTTCGGCCACTTGGTCGAGCTTCTGGTTAAGGTCGGCTTGGACGAGCTTGAGTTCGGCTTCATAGCTGCTGAAAAGCTCAGAGCCTGCATCGGTGTCTAGAGGATTCGACATCGCGGGCAACCTAAGCTGAGATAGGAGGTGGAGGACGTAGTCTGGTAAGGTGTACGTCGACGGTGTAAGCAATTCTCACGGTGCGCTGCTGCCTGTACCAGTTGCATATACTGTTCAGTTAGGCGAATCTTGTGTAGGCCGAGACTGAACAAGCGACTCTAATAACTTATATGATACTACCGTCTTTGGCTTCATCCATAATCGTTCCAACGAAGAGAAAGTACTGTATGCCGGCTTGCTGGAAATGCTTTACTGTCACACGTAGGACATAGACGACACTGGATCTACACGCGGCTGATAATCCTTGTCGCTGATTAGCCGAGATTCCGCCGGCACTATGATCTTTTCCGGAATGGGGCCAGAAAATCTCCAGTCCATGACTACTCGACTCCTTCAAGTAGGTGTCGCAGATTAAGATTGGTAGATGAGTTTAGGTATTATTGTTCTGTTTCAAGACATTGGCGAAGTATCGTTCACTTTTCTCACGTCATACGATTCGCCTATCTGACAATCTCCCTGTTTCCTACTAGAAGTACCCCAAATAATCTCTAGCTCTTGTCGTCACATTCCATTTTTTCTGACTTAAATTTCTATATCATGAATGGCGAGACAAAGCCTAAGAGAGTGGCCATAGTCGGCAGTGGCTGCATGGGTATCGGAGCCCTATGGGCTCTCAAGAGCACGAATCATGAAGTTCACCTGTTCGAAGCGGCAGACCGTTTGGGGGGTCACACAAATACCGTCACGTTCAAGAAGGATAACCTCGAGACCAATGTTGATACAGGCTTCATAGTCTTGAATACAGCAACGTATCGTTAGTACGTCCGTCCGGTCGAACGAAGCGATGGCTCACCAAGTCAAGCGAACTTTATCGCCTTCCTGAAAGATGTAGGAATAGATCCAGTCCCAACATCAATGACTTTCAGTGTTTCGCGAGATCAGGGCCTTTTTGAGTGGGCTGGCACGTCCTTGTCCTCGGTTTTTGCGCAGGGATCGAATATCTTCAGCAGGCATATGTGGCGTTTGCTCTTTGACTTTATCCGTTTCAACTAATTTGCCGTAGACCTGCTCTCTAATGAGGATGAAAGCGAAACAGATCCAACGGGTACGAATGGAACAGGCAGCAGAGCTCATGCGCCACGCAAGCAACAGTCCATCGGAGAGTACTTAGATCAAGAATAGTATTCGGAAGCTTTCAAGAACGACTACCTCATACCCATGACAGCTGCCGTCTGGAGTACGACTCCGGACGAGGTATCTCTAGAGTTTCCCGCAACCACCCTTGTTCGTTTCATGTGGAATCACCATTTACTATCGACCTTCGCCGCTCGGCCCACATGGATGTCGATTCCAGGAGGCTCTCAGCAGTACATTGACGTTGTAATGACCAACTTTCCAAGAGAGTGTCTTCATCTCAAAATCAAAGTCACAACTGCACTGTCTCTAAGTGAGAATCGTGTCCTACTTCGATTTGAAGACGGGAGTGAGGACATATATGATCAATTCATCTTGGCGACTCACGGTGACCAGGCCCTGGATATTATTCGGCATAATGCTACACAGGAGGAAAAGGACATTTTGTCTGGTTTCCAGTTCAGTCCAAATACGGCAATACTTCATTCTGATCTAAGCGTGAAGCTCCCCTTTACTCTAAAATGATCCAACTCCCTCTAGTCTATGTCCCACTGACAGTATGCAGTTGATGCCAACACGCCCACTCGCTTGGGCAGCGTGGAATTACATCACGACTACTCCGTCGTCCTCCAACCACCCATCCTCTATCTGCTTGACGTACTGGATGAACTTACTGCAACACATTCCTTCCTCGAAGTTTGGTCCTGTTCTTGTGACACTGAACCCTATCGTGACGCCTGATCCTGCCCTTGTTCAAAGGACATGGACGTACCATCATCCTCTATACAACGCTGCCGCTATTCGCTCGCAAAAGCTACTTCCTTCGATACAGAACACCAGGGGCATCAGCTATGCGGGTGCTTGGACAAAGTACGGTTTTCATGAGGATGGCTTCTCCAGTGGCGTAAAAGTGGCGATGGACCATTTGGGTGCAACAATACCTTTCCAATTCGTGGACTCCACGTTTTCTAGAGGTCGAAAGCCACAACTTGGTCCCGCCGACTACGCGATGAGAGTCTTCGTATGGCTGATCCAAGCTTTGCTCTGGCTTGCCGGCGGGTTCTTGGCTGTTTTGCCAAGCCCGACGACCATTGCAGTCGAAGAGAAAAAGATGCGATAACCTCAAGCTCCTCCTTGTCCACGTCCTTCTCGCTTGTTGGAGCCCTGATTGCTATGCACGTAGTACGAGTTCTACGGTGTGCATCAAATATACGGCACCTGCGAAATCTACAATATGTACGAAAGCTCAGATGTGGTCAAGCTTGAAACCGAGATGCTCCAGGCCAGATTACCATGTGGACTACGATGGCCCAGCTATACGACACATTGCACAGAGCCACACCTCCGATCTTGGGCGATGGCTTCGGCCACCATTTGTATGGTGCACAGTACAGGCGTTGTATCAGACGCTGGCGGGAAAGCCCGGATTGCCGTTTTGGAAGATATTGCCTATTTGGGCATCTGTAGGTTGAGGAAGGAAAGCCTCTAATGTGCTCAAACTACCGACATGCGAACATTGAGTCATCAAAAAATACTATATTAATGCGGCATGGGAGCTTCAAACGCCCTTCTTCCCATATTCTCCTCCGTCATCTTCTACCAAACACCGAATTATCCCACCATAGAGTGCACAACCCACAGGAAGCAACAAAGTACTAATTTAATTTCCAAGTCCCCTACCGAAGAACTACAGGCTCCTATATCTTCTTAGTCACTCATCTCCAACAACAAACCATCTCCTCAACCAAAGCCTCTCACCGCCCACCCAGAATTCCTTCTCCAACCATGTCCTCTCCCCACCCACGCAACCCTACCGACCCCAAAATGGAAATGCCAGACCCATATCCCTACCTCTTCCTCTACCACAACCCCTGGTTCGAGCAAGCCCAGAAACTCTGCCCTCCCACAGCTGCCCCTACCACACTCGCCGTGCCAGATAAAGCGACCGAGAAGAATCTTAGCAGCCGCGTCCAGGACGTAGCGACCGGCAAGGCACGGATGTGCTTGAGGAGCGCGTGTCGAGGACGGTGTGTGGGACGGGCGTGAGTGATATGAGCTGGTTATCATCGTCATAGAGAAGTGTGGATCAGGGCTTTGGAGATATCTGTATCAGGGACATGGTTGAGAAAGCTGGTGTGTAGAGCTGTGGGATCGAATTCTTCAGGGAAACGCATCAAGAGCTTTGTTTAGTTATAGATCATGTAGCCGAATCAACCATTCACCGAATTCTCACCCCTCCTCTAATGAGAAATCAACTCATTCGGAGCATTCGAATCAGCATTCCGCTGATAATAACGATGCCAATGCCACCCACAAGAGGGCTTCCAAGTATTCACAGGGCCACGCCCTACTCGCCATCCCTTCTCCCCCTCCCTACCATCCACCATCCCTCCCTCCATCCCTCTCCCTCCCTCCCTACTTCGCCCCTCCCCCCCCTCCCTCTCCCTCACTCCCCTCTTACTTTCCCCCCCTTAATTCTCCCTCCGCACGCCCACAACAACCGAACAACAACTTACTGCAGCACAATCGACCACAGCCGCCAATCTACCCCTTTCCAAACTTCTCTAGCGTCGCTGCTTACAATATATAACTCCCGTTTTTCGATACCGCTTTGGTCGAAAAATGTGGCAGGGAACAAGGGGTAGGAGATTGTGTGTAATGCTAGTGGCCGAGAAGTCAGGGTTTATGTGTATGTGTGTATGTTTTATTGTGATTGAGGGAGGGAATAGAGAGATTGAGAAGAGAGGGGAAGGGGAAGGGGAAGGGGAAGAGAAAGAGAAAGAGAAAGAGAAAGAGAAAGAGAAAGAGGAAGAAGAAGGGGAAGAGGAAGAGAAGGAGAAGAAGAAGAGAAAGAAAAAGAAGAAGGGAAGAAGAAGGGAAGGGAAAGGGAAAGAGAAAGAAGAAAAAGAAGAGAAAGAAAAGGGGAAGGGAAAGAGAAAGAGAAAGAGAAAGAAGAAGAGGAACGGGAAGGGGAAGGTAGCGGATAGATGGGTATCGTTGTTGTCACGGGGTTGTCCGAGTTGGCTGGGAGGTTTTTGGGCTTGGTAGGCAGATCAAGGAAGTGAGGAAGGGGTTGAGTGGTTTGGATGGGAAAACCGTGAGACAGAGACATGGGGGGGAATGGTAGATATAGAGGGGGGTGTTGAGGAGAAGGTTTTGGGTGCTGTAGATGGGATATAGCAGTTGCCTAGTGAGATTAACTTTAGTAAGGTGTAAAATTGGGCAGAGTCTCATTATTCAAGCCTCCTGAATAAGTCTGAACTCCATACCACGTGATAAAGCGTCTTCATACCAACGATGATAGGTTCCTATCAATGCTGTTCGGTAAGTCTAAGTATGGTGTGTCGATGTCGACACTATGAAGAGATACTGCAAGGTACTATGATTAGCCACCTCCATCAGTCGCACTGAAGGCGCTTGACAAATTCACGTACCCCAATCTTGAAGGCCCTCATACCGCTTTCTTCACCACAACCCACGATCCCCACCCTCCGGCTGCGACTCCCACAACCACACCCCCACCCCATTCCTGTTCCACTTCCCTCCACTGCTCCGCAAACCAAACCCCCCTTCCCAACCCCAACTGCCCTTCCGAACCCCTCCCACAAACCCATACCTCGTTGTCATTCGTCAAAGCAATGATATGCCCATCGCCGATCCCGACATCCAGCACGTCTCCTCCAGCGATCTCCGCCCACTTTACCATTTTTGACTCCTCCGCGGTCCTGTCTGGAAGGCACTTGATTTGCTCCTCTTCGCCGGTTCCGGCCTCACCACCCCAAAGGTAGAGGTCGTTCTCTTGGGATATGCCAGCGCACATCCAGCCTCCGGTTTCGATCTTGCGGATTATGGTGCCATCAAAGAAAGGGATATGGTGAGGTGTCTCAGCTGGCTTGTCACAAGTCGGGTTGCGGGCCAGGAGCTGGGGGTGGAGTGGGGACCCGAAAGTAATGATTTTGTAGGGGGCGAGGAGCAGGTGAGAGGTTGGCGTCGGGTGAAGAGATTGTGCCATAGTGTTGATGGGAAAATACTGAGGAGCCGGTTTGGGGGTTTTGCAAGCGAAGAGGTCCTTGAGGGATGGCAGTATATGCAGGACGCATCTAAAAGCAAAAGCTGGATGGTCTGTGAGGCACGTTAGCCTTTCTTGAACATAGAGACGTAAGCTGTGTAAATTTGTGGACACCGATCGAAAGACATTCCGAGAATTGTCAATGAAGCCTTGCCTCCAGGATTTGCTTCGCACCATGCAGTATCTGAAAACAATTTCTATCCCATGGTCTAGCGTGGCTGAGGTGGAGGTCATTGAATGGTTGATTGTCCCTTCTGTGGTGGTTTGACCTACGCTTGAGCGGCGCCCATTCTGAGACAACCCCACATAGAAAGGCCGTTGTCTGGCTGGTACTCCAACAACGGACGGTTGCCGACATCATATCTCGATGTCTTGGTGCCAAGCCATCCCATGACAAGAGATACAGCTCTTCTTGTATTAGCAGACAAGGATGCAAAGGGTAGATGATCTAGAGTTTCATCGACATTTCACGTGAAGCAGGGTATGCACTATTCAGACATCGTGCTGATGTAGAGTAAGGACAGCATGAATTCACTCAAGCACACATCGTGATGAGATACAACTTACGTGCAACAACAGCGATCTGTCCATTCCGAGCAATGGACACATGGTCTACCACATGGCCACGTTGATGCAACCACGCCGTCGGCCGTCGTATGAAGATCAACTCATCTGCTGGCCGGTCGGTTCTGCCAAGCTCCAACAGCAGTCCGTCGTCCGCTATTGCACCAATCACACCACTCAGGTCACCAAAGACAGATCGAATACCGTGACCTTCACCAGATTTGGGGCCAGAGATTGGGCAGCTCGTGACGCCTGACGAGTGAAAACCTCGAAAAACAAGTCGGTCATCGATCTCGAGGATTGTGGCACACCAAAGAGCGCAGAAGATGCGAACGGTATTGCAATCTGCTACCTTTTGAAAGTCGTAGAGGTTCTGGGACGAATCATTCTGGTTTTCGGAGGTAGTACATAGCTGCTGATGAGCGTTGAGACCGCAGGCATAGAGCTCCATAATTAATGGCTATGCGAGATGTAAGAACACTCTGTCAGTCACGAAAGCAGACTTTCCTCGACAAGGGGTCGCAATTGCCGCTCAATGGTATCAGGCGAGACGGCGAAGTGGATAACGGCATGATCAGATCAGTGCTCTCATGGGATCAGTGTGCGAGCATTATCCCCCGCAGGACTCATTCTGATGGCCACATTCTGCATTGTCGTTGCTGTTCCGAGCTCTAGTAAAAAAACGAGGTTGCTACTCTTCATTGTCGATTGATTGTTTGAAGGTACATACGTGCCTGTATAGGAAAGGAAATAAGACGAAGATGGCAGGAAGGATCCTCGAACGCCTTGAAGAAGACAGATGATCAAAGAACCGATGATTCGCCGGAAGAGCACGTGACCAGCATACTTTACACGACACACATATTGGTAGAGTGATCATGCCCAACCCTGGCACTTTCATAAGGCTCCTTGGACAATGTGCACACGATAGCTGGGATGATTATTATAACAGTCAAAATTCAATGATGAGCTATATTGTCTATGATGAGTTGTCCAGCTCATTCGATGGTCTAAAGCAAACTCAAAAATCGCAAAGAGCTTGGTGGTAGAACAGCTAATCTCCTGGAGAAAGGACCTCGTTCTTCTTCTGCAAATGTCACGATGTTGACACGTTCCTTTTATGTGCCCGAGGAACCGTTCCCCGTATTCCCGGGACCCGCGGCTTGGATCTATCCCGCTGCAGAGAGCAGCAATTGGGGAATTTCGAGGGAGCTCGCCTCTGTGAGCGCAGACGGGTCTCTCCTCGAATACAGATTTGCCAAAGTTCCCAGTTTTTTTCTCGCAAGGCGAGACTTCAGAGAACAACCAGGCGGTAGATCTGATGGCTTAGGCAATGTTTCGAATACAGCTCTCGAGTATACTGGAAAGGATCCTTTAGCATTGCGGCTATTGATCAGTGCTTCGTTCCTTGTTGGAGCTATCGATATAGATCCACCAATGAGCGACATTTTGGCCTCAGGGCGGGTTACTAGTCGGCCAAAGCGATGCATCTCGACTATTTTATCAACGATGGGTTGCAATCGTTGAGAAGGTCGCTGTTGACAGCGGGGATTGCGTCACATTCTGCGCTGGTGAAGTCTTGTTCCCAGCAATGCCTGGTGATGAGAGGAGGGCCGAGCGTAACTTAAAGTGTACAGCAATAGTCTCCCATATCCAAGCGGTAGCTAAAATCATTTCAGATACCTAGCGGGCCGACGCAATCACGCATTGACGTGTAGGCGATCTTACAACCAAGGCAGGCGATGATCGGCGATTAACGTATAAGCGAGGACTCTTTATTGAAAGAAGTCATTGTGTAGGAGAGGTATATTAGATTTGATGGCATTTCATAGTCGATTGATGTACATTTGCTAATTGCGTATCCATGGGCAATAACGTCAATCCGTGATTGCGTCGGCTTGTTGGGTATTCGAGATGATTGTAGCTACCGCTTGGGTATGGGAGACTATTGCCGTAAAGTGTACCGGTTCGTGTTCCCTCCTAGAGAAAGCCGATACGTCGACCGCGATTACGAGTGGGGAAGAGTGCAGTATAGCTGAAGCGATACTCCAGACCACTTCTATGATGGTCCAGTTTTCTCCAGGTTCGGCTCCAGTGCCGAAAAGAAAGGCTTTTTCATTCCATAAGTAGAATTTCCTGCTCGTTGACTAGGCTGAATCAAATTCACGAAAGGCCGAAAGCCAGTACGGAGCTTGGTAAGTGAACTGCAATATAGCTTCTCCCAAATGTTTCTATTGCCACCAGAGGGATCGATATCGGTAGTGTGGCCTGATGTTGGCATACAGGTTGGCATATTAGTTGCTTCTCAGGTATTCAAGGCCGGCGTGGCGATAATATTATCTGCAGACTTCGAATTGCTAAGGCTCGCAGATTCAGGCACGAAAGCAATATTACAATAAGAGGCACAACACTTATTTGCGGAAAATGTGAGACATGACCACCAGCTTCTATCTTGGGCCAGGAATTGCAAGATAGAGTAATATACGTCTTATCGAAGTGCATCTGCGTCTCTTGCATTCATATAGCTTGGGAAGCCTACTGAAAGTTGATGATAGCCATGGATGGGAGGGTCAAAGCGGTGCGCATTGACTGGTGTCACCAATAATCGCCAATACTGCTCCTAGAACTAATAAGCTTTCATCCTAGTGATGGTCTGAGCTCGATTGTGAGGCTGATCCGTCAACGATCCATCTTTGAATCAAAGGTATTTCACTCTATGGATACGGCGAGCTTCGAAAATAGAGTCCAACTTGATAGCCGGTTTGTAATACATATTCTCTTCGTTGCGACTGCACGCGTCGAATATCTCAGAGACAGCGATCCCAGAAGACCGGAAAATGGATATTTCACTTATCTCACTACCAGCTAATGTTGGAATGTACACAGTAACGCAACGGTCAAGGTTCGATTGTGGCACGCATGATAATTAGCGAATACGGCGGCCTTGTATGTTTAGGGATCGCCCCACGGATGTTCATTCAATGCATCATCGCCATCGAGGGACCATGCCGAAGATATACCTAATCCGCAGGTAGGGCTTGACTTTTCTTGAACCATAGGCGGCTCGTCCTGTCCCTCCTCCCGTTCAGGCGAGAGACTCTTTTCCTTTGAGTCTTCAACTTCGAGGGATATGGTCTCGAGTGGAGGGAGATTGATATCGAAGTAGTCTTCGTCAGCCGCCAATTTACCATTGATACAAAGCGTCTTCGCTAGGATTGATTCATCAATAGGCTGGCCTCGATGCTGTACAACGTGCTCGAGTAAGGATCGAATGCTAGTGATGATCGGCGATCCCTTACCTTGAAGAACGCAAAAGATACAGCGATAACTGTAGACCTTGTTTTTGCTTCTTTTGAGCGCAACATGGGATTTGGCCAAGAACACCCATCGATACTTCAGACCTCGAAATTGGCACACGGAATCATCGAAGAAGAACTGCTTCCTGATCTTGCAGGCTGGGCTCTCAAAGACGCATTTGGAGTTTCGGCAGCCCCAGTACCATGACTCTCCAGTCTTTGCAATAGACGCGTTTCGTAATCTCACACCGTCCTTGTGAAGCCCAGCTTGCAGATAGTACGCACCTTGACAGAAGCCACCATAGTCGTTCATGGGCGATGGCCAATCGAGAGTCGTAAGTGGAGTGGTGGGTTTGACAACAGACGATGTATCGTTGCTATCGACGACTGAGGGCGATTGCACTTGTTCCCACGGATTCGCTTCCAGACCAAACGCCTCTCCGTTGAACTCTGGTGATGTGTTCGATTGTGGAGAATAGCTTTCTCTGCTAGGAATTCCATCTAATCGTCGTTGAGAAAGATTCTGCTCGTGCGTAGTCGACGAACGCGAGGGTCTAAGCTGAAATGGCCGCCGCCAGCTACTGGGCGATTTTGACGATGTGGTGGTGGAGATAGTTTCAACAGTGATCTGGCGGTCCAGCCTCGATTCGTACTTTTCGTCCATCTGACGATGAGGCAGGCTTGATGGTTGCCAAGCATGGCGTTTATCCGACTTGACGCCATGGCGAATCGCCTGGAGAGCCTGTGGTTGTCCTTTTCCCTTGAAAATGTTGTTAGAATGGCTCGGGGGGCCTTGCAATAAGGACGGATGCTGATTTATTGCAGCTGCAGCTGCCATACGCGTATAAAGCTCCCAAAGCGCCCCGACAGATTTTCTTCGGCCAAGGTCTGAAATCTCGACGAGTGTTGAGAAGTCGACAACATCATCGCTATGGGCAAGAGAAGCAAGCTGCGTTAGCAGGGAGCTTTGCAATGCTATGAGAACATCCTTGAGTGCCTCTCGAGCGATCTGATCACCGTTTGCGAACGCTTGCCCGAATCTTTCCACTCCGCTATCCCTGGCGTCTTCGACAGCAAGGGGACTCCGTGCTAGCGATAGTTCCAACTGCTCTGCCTTCGTGGCGCGACGCTTGTCTTTAAAGTTTGCAACAACTTTGCTCGCAGCTTCGTAGGCACTTATAACGCTGGCGACGACACCAATTACTGCAACAACCTCAAAACCTGACATTGTATATTGGATCAGCCTACGTCTGAATGCTGAGATTAAAACCGCTCTCAATGCTCGGATACGAGCGTTTCCCAAGTAAGTAGTAGGTGACACGCAATGCGATGGTTGTTGATCCTTCGCAAGGCTGGGGTCTGCCTAAGCACTTATCCTTCCCTACCGTAGGCTCGGCGGGGGGAGACCTGCATATCGATGCTGCTATAAATAGCCCATCTTCAACCTCGATACTTACTTTGGGGAAGGAGTACAAATCTCTCGTGATCCGAATACCGAGCAAAAGTTGGATGATGGACTATTTCGAACACAGAACGAAAGATTCGAGGTCTATCTGTCAGTAACGACTACCTGGGCTCGGAAGTCACGTGATAGCCCCCAAAAGCCAAATTTGTCAACTTTATAAATCCTGGTGAATGCTCGACTATGAACTATATTTGCATGGTGACAGTCCCAAGGTGATGGCCCACCAGTTGCAGAGTCTTCCACCTTCGTCGTTGCGGCCCATGGCAGCACGTCGACGCCTCATTGATGATCCTCTGGACCCAAAGGCTTGTTCGCCTGACTCTCGACATGAGCTCGTTTTTTCTCCGCAGACTCAGAAGGATCTTGCTTCACTTGATCGTGACTGGGCGTTCCTTCACTCTGATTGCCAGGTATAGAAGACTGGTCGGAGACTGGCGTTTGGAGACTAGCAGTGTCTGGTGACCCGCCATCAGTAGCTCTTGAGGCTTTGATGTCCGACTCTTCGCTGCTACTCGATTGCGGGTTGCCAAGGTCGCTAGAAACATAACGTCGATTGACGAAGGTGGTGCCTTGCAACGTCTGGTCAGCCTTTTTGCCACAACATTGTGCCAAGATACATCGGCGGGTAGAGGAAGGTGTTCATGGGTGGGTAGCCTTACGAATTGCTGGCCGAAATTTCGAGGACGTTGATGCGCTCTGTATGCGCGAAGGAAAGCGGCGGACTAGTGTGGACGCCATTGTGTGATTCGTCTTGTTGTTCTGAGATCAGGAGATGATTCAAGGACAGAGAAGACGCAACAAGCGTGAAGCAGAAAAGGTTCTCAACATGAGCATGACTACATTTTTGCCGTATGATATTCAGGACTGCTTTACGTCACTGTCGTGGGGTTTAGAGCTTGCAGCTTTGCCGATGTCGGACGACCTTGGAATTGGCCAATCAGAAATCAGAATCCACACAAACCCTGGGGAAACCCGCCGGAGCACGCACAGGGCATGAAAGTCGCTTCTTGACTTTGCATAACCGCCCCAACTTCCCCACAATCCTCTTTCTTACCCTTCCTCTGACTCACGGCATGTGAAGACTCATAACAAACATTATAGCTTCCCCATCCGCCTTCTCCGTTTGGCGAAATCTGAAGGAACACCCAGCTCAAGAAACCAGTAATCAACTCTCACCATGTGTCCACCGGTAGAAGAAGACGGCATTCCCAACAACGTCAACGGGCATAGCAATGGCACCTCCAACGGCGTGGCAAACGGCAATCGATGTAGGGAACTGGTCTGATGTAGAAGTCATGGCTAACAGAATTCCATGCAGCACATGAAGGCTACACAGCGGTCAAGTCCTCGCAAAACCCTCATGTCGCCAGTAGAAATCCCTATCAGCCCGTCGGCGACTTCCTGAGCAATATCTCGCGCTTCAGTCAGTACCATAAACCCCCAGGATCGTCGCTCCCAAGTTGTCCTAACTCCGAGGTATAGAGATCATTGAAAGTACATTACGGGAGGGCGAACAATTTGCCAACGCCTTTTTCGATACGGAGAAGAAGATCGAGATCGCCAGGGCGTTGGATGATTTCGGTGTCGACTACGTGAGCTGAACCGCTCGATGGCTACCGGACGGGAAGCTCACCGGCATTCCAGATTGAGTTGACAAGCCCCGTGGCCTCTGAGCAGTCAAGAGCGGATTGCGAGGCAATATGCAAATTGGGCTTGCGATCCAAGATTCTGACCCACATAAGATGTCACATGGATGTACGGGCTGCTCTGTCAAGCATCACTACACTCGGGATGGTGTATATACTGACTACCTTTCGCAGGACGCGCGGATCGCTGTCGAGACGGGCGTCGACGGAGTGTACGTCCCGCCAGGTACACGCCTTAAGTATTTCGCTAATGTCCCAGCTTAGTGATGTCGTTATTGGAACCTCCTCCTACCTGCGTGAACACTCCCACGGCAAAGACATGACCTACATCCGCGACACCGCCATCGAAGTAATCGAATTTGTAAAAAAAAAAGGCATCGAGATCCGCTTCTCAACGGAAGACTCTTTCCGCTCCGACCTCGTCGATCTCCTCTCCATCTACTCCGCCGTCGACAAAGTCGGTGTCAACCGCGTCGGTATCGCCGACACCGTCGGATGCGCATCCCCGCGACAGGTCTACGATCTAGTCCGGACGCTCCGAGGTGTCGTAGGCTGTGACATCGAAACCCACTTCCACAACGACAGCGACTGCGCCGTCGCAAACGCCTACTGCGCCCTCGAAGCCGGCGCAACCCACGTCGACACATCCGTCCTCGGCATCGGGGTACGTCCAACACCCCACCCTAGGCTGCCTCCCCAACTAACACCCCACCCCAGGAACGAAACGGCATCACCCCCCTCGGCGGCCTCATGGCGCGCATGATCACCGTAGACCGCGACTACGTCATGTCCAAATACAAACTCTCCAAACTCAAAGACATCGAGGACCTCGTCGCGCAGGCCGTCGCGGTCAACATCCCGTTCAACAACCCGATCACCGGCTTCTGCGCCTTCACCCACAAGGCCGGCATCCACGCCAAGGCCATCCTCAACAACCCGTCCACCTACGAGATCATCAACCCCGCCGACTTCGGCCTCACGCGCTACGTGCATTTCACCTCGCGCCTGACGGGGTGGAACGCCATCAAGAGCCGCGCCATGCAGCTGAACATCGACATGTCGGACGAGGAGTTCAAGCAGTGCACCACCAAAGTGAAGGCCATGGCCGATATCCGGCAGCTGGCGGTTGATGACGTGGATAGTGTGATTAGGGCGTTTCATCGGAGTATCACGCAGGGGGTTGATGTGCCGCTGCTGCAGGACCTGACGGCGGAGGAGGAGAAGAAGTTCCTGCAGAAGGAGAGGGAGATGAGGGAGGTACCGGAGAAGAGGGAGTTGGATCAGGTGGTCGACGAGCAGGTGGAGACGGGGAAGGTGGTGGAGAAGGCGAAAGCCAATGGCATCGCTGCCGGGGCGTAGATGAAGGGGATTTCGTTCATGATGTTCGGAAGATATGAAGGGAGACCTACGGGCGCTTGGGAGTGGATATATCTGTGTGGGTCTGCGTACTGAAATGGAAATCGTGCACATATCAAGGACGAGAGAAGTATTTACTCTTGTGCCGAAAAGCTAGTCGACGTATCGAGTACATAGATCCCCAATCAAAGATGATGAAAGTCCAATACATTAACTCCGTAGACGCTCAAGACGACTCATCTTCCGAAAAGTTAGCGATCTCAGCTTGGAGGGTTTGCGAATTTGACCAGTCTTGACAACACTTCCAAAGACCATGAACCATAGCATGTGTGGGGTTTGGCTCCATCATCGTCCCCTTAATACAAGAACATCGGCAGAAATGGCGGAAGTGAGAAACCCCAGACTGATCGTAAAGTCTTCTTACCTGAGCCCATGACAGCACTGTAGACTCTGAATCATCAATGCACAATGCACCACGACCGATAAAAGTATAAGAATGCATTGCCATCTAAAGTAAGAATATTATATGCAAGAAAGAAAAGCCTTCCCAGCAAGCCTCGAAAACCTTAACGCAAACACCTGCCATGTCCGCAACTGCAGCTGTGCAGCAAGCATCATGCCCACATCATATGCGTAAGAGTAACGATGTTCGACTCATCACCCAGTGTACCCAATGCTTCGCCGTACCATCCCGGATGCTCATGCCTTACACGAGGGGCTTAGCCGCAAAGCCCAACTGTGGGCTGGTGTCTCCATTGAAGACAACGAACTGGCTCTTGAGGAAGATGTCCCCGAAGATATTGACGCCAATGCCGGTGTTGGACTGGATGCCGCCGAAGCAGGTCGTGCCGCTCGCGTCGGTGGGGGCGTAGTTGACGTACGAGCCCGGGACGGTGGCAGCGTAGCCGCCGATGGTGAAGGTGATGGCCGGAAGGGCGGTGCTGCAGGGGTAGGTGTAGCCGCCCTGGGTCTGATCGTTCTGGGCGCCGGGGACGCCGCTGTAGTAGGCAGTGACGATGGTGTCGTCGAGGAGGAGCAGGGAGGTGCCGGTGTCGGCGATGGCGTTGCTGATGGCGCCGCCGGAGGAGCCGCCGTCGACGCTGTAGCTGTCGGCTGTGAAGCCCCAGAAGCCGCGGCTGGAGTCGACGGGGACGTAGGTGATTGCGCCGGTGTGGGCGGAGTCGTCGATGCTGCCGAAGCTGTAGGTTCCGGGCTTGCCTTTCTGGAGGTCGGCGGTGAAGAGAGGGGATGAGAGGCTGGACTTGACGTTGTCGAAGAAGGTCAATTGCTGCTGGGGCTTGACGGTGTTGATCGAAGAGAAGCCCAGGCCGAGGAGACCGTCGTTGCCGACGTCCTGCTGGAACTGGGTGCTCACTTGCTGGGCGAGCTCGACGGCCTGGTTGGCGAACGTGGCCTGGCCAACGGAGACGGTGTCGGTGTAGACATCGCCGCTAGAGCTAGACTTGTCACCGTAGGTGATGCTCCAGGTGTACCCTTGGAGCTGGTTGGAGGAGCTGGACTTCGATGGGTCATAAACGACATGACCATTGACCTCGTTGGCGGGAGTCTCGGAAGAGAACACCCAACTATTGACATGATTAGAGATGTGTTTTGGAAGAGGTGCAGGGACGGAAGCCTCACAGATCAGAAGATCCAGTGTCGAAGTCGAGGGTCAGCTGCTGACCACCAATGGTGACTGGAGTCAGATACTCCGAGTCATACTGGGTAGGGTTGGTGGTGACAGTCCCATCATTGCCAGCAGCAGCGGCAGCAACATCTTGGGGAACTTGCTTGCCATATTTGGCGTAGGCACCAGCAAGAGCAGCAGGACCAGACTTGATGCTTGGCTTGGCAACAGTTTGCTTGACGACAAAGTCCTTGTTGGCCTTCTGACGCCTGTCAACGATAGGAGAGGCTGAAGCGAGGGTAAGGAGGGCCGAAGCCGCAGCGATGTTCTGGGTGAAACGCATGTTGAACGATTGAATGGCTGAGAAAGTGCCGGTAGTAGGAGATGATAGTTGAATCTGCTGTTCTCAGGTTGCTGTGATGATAGAAATAAACAGGACAGATGCTCTTTCTTATAGAGAATTGCTCCCCTGCACCGAACATAGCGTTGACGTTGGACTCCATCACGACTGCAGCGTCCACACTGATTCAGGGATATCAGACAGTGCCGAGGACGGATGACCAGGAGCAGAGATGCCTTGCTAGGGAGGTAGTAACATGGATAGCTACCTATCCGTCGGTCACAGTGAGGATCAAGATCCTCGGTAGGTCTGAGATATGAACGGGGAGTGGTTGTGTCGCAGGGCACCGTCGTCGATCACTCGTCGTTTGTGCTAGGAGGCACGAGCTTTGTCCACAGTGATTTGACCGCCAGCAGGAAGACAATCTCTGCGACGCACCAATCACCGCTTGTTCACGTTCTTTGATTCGAGGGAATTGACCATAGCGGAGGATGCGAAGTGGGGGATGCGGTCATGATGCTCTTTAGGAAGGCCGCACTGTCCCCTGAGAGCGGCAATCAGGGGTGAGGATGTCAGGAGGCTCCTGCGGCCTGCGGGGACATTGCACTTGTACCTGCATAGAAGACGGCGTGCGAATGCTTATTCGATTCGAGAAGGTGTGTGTGAGATGGGATTGGACGACAGCCTGAGTGGTCCGAGCTACCTTATGGAGCGACAAGGAAGGTGGAAGGTGGCGACGTTCCTGTATGTTGGGAAAGAAGCATGGACAGCCAATGGAAAAGGAGGCATGGTCATCTGTTCAAGTAGCTTCTCGGTTCGTTGGCGGACGATGAAGTACTTCAGAGGCAATCTCAGCGTGGTGCAGCGGCAACAGCCTAATCTGAACGGCTCGCTCCGCCAACAAGGGTCCTCCAACCCCGCAAGAAACATCATAGGGTGGGCTCATATGATAAGGAACATCATCCATGCTCCAACCAACATTGCCCGAGATGATAAGGATGCACAGATCCTACAGTACATCGGAGAGTAGGTCTTGTTGGAACATCAGACTGTACCTTCGGTGCAAGATGCTCCTGAAATCCAAACCATGAGATGGGTGGGCCACACAATCCTGCCGTTAACCGATACTGGTATTGCACAGTGTTCGGAGCGGGGAAGAAGCTGGACATTTCTCCCCTCAAGCTATTCTTGCCCTTGGATGTTCATGCAGCCCTCCAAGGTGCGCACACCTACCGTTTTGGTCCAGGTTCCGGAGCAATCTTCTACAGCCTACTTTATCTCGAGGAGCTGGTCTTGCCCTAGAGCACCGTACCGTCGACGGCAAATAATCGTTGTTCCATTCAGATATCATTCGGAGCTTTGCTCCATCTCAAGCTGGGACCGCAATTCTTCAGTAGCTGTCCGGCTCGAGGTGTCCTGCAAGTGATTGAGTGATCTCTTCGTTCGCTTTCGTGTGTGTCTGCTTCCTTCTCCTCCATGCTGTATGCAGAAGTCCGTCATTTCTAAGCTTGCTGGTTGCATGTGACCTTGCACGGCCGTCAAGCGGGAGACTTGACCGAAATTGGGGACTGACCCTAACAGCTCTTCTCCTGCGCAATCCAAATTTTGTCGAATATATTTCTTAGGGACACACCGGTGAAATGCTTAGTATCATTCCTCAGACGTCTAAATTGGTGTTGCTTCGTCGTCGGCGACTTCCACACCAAGGTGTTCGAGAAGAGGGTCAAGTGCCCAAGAAACATCCCCATTGTGAAGCTTGCATACGATGATGTGAGAAGCAATATTGCGAGAATGAACTCGAGACCTCTGACTGCCTAATCTATGGTGAAAGCTGATCTAGACGAAGGGTAGACACAAAATATGACCAGCATAAGCATACAAATTTCCTTACAATTCGCTCAAAGATCCCACCGAATACATGCTAGACCGGGTTACAGATACAGCCCATGGAATAGGCAATAGAAAGACTTAGATTATCAGCTACTGTAGAGCTCTCCGCCTACGAGCCGCGGCTTCAACTCGTACTGGTCCGGCTCGGTGCTGTGTGGACGCCGTAGATGAGAATTGGGGTAGTAGAAATGGGGCGCTGGCCCGGCGAATGGAGGATCGGGGTACAGATATGACTCTCCATGGCCGGGTGAGCTCATACCGGGATGTATTGGAGACTGCCAACCGGAGCTGCCAAGATGAGGGCTTCCGCTGGCGCTGCCAGGTCTTCGGCTGTCTTGATGTGTAGGTGGCTCCAACGTGGGTGGTGGACCGTATGTTGCAGGATGAGATGTCAGTGACGGCCGATGCTGGGTGCTGAAAGAAGACCGGGTGGGCGAGGGGAGCGAGGGCGATGATCGTGCGCTGGATGGTGGTAGGTCACCCCGAAGGTGGTGGGGGAATGGCCCGGAAATATACGATAGCTCACTGGTCTGTCGACTCAAAGGCGGCATGGGTGGCAGGTTAGAGGTAGGGGAAAGGGAAAGGTTACGGTGTCCTGGTGAAGGTGTAGACGCAGCTGATGCGCTGTCGGAGTATGTTCCACCGTCGGATTCAGTCCTGACTCCGGAAGAGCGAGAGGCCAGTGCTGCCGCCGTCATAGCAGCAGCTTCCTCAATAGTCCCGGAATGATGGTTCTGATGTCGTGTGAGCGTCGTTCTGCGGGTGAAGGTTTTCTGACAGTCCGCGAAGGGACACTTGTAAGGTCGTTTCCCAGAATGTATGCGGCGATGCCTTGCAAGCGAACTCGAATCACTAAAAGGCTGCGCGTGACTATATCAGCTCCGTGCGAGAAAGATGCAAAGACGAAAGATACCTTCCCGCAACGCTCGCACATGTGTGGCTTCTCGCCTGTATGCACGCGAGCATGCACCGTTAGGGCAGACCTTTGAATGAATTGTTTGTTGCAGCCTGGGTAGTCGCAAACATGCGGTCTGACTCCACTGTGTATACGCTCTATACGCACAGGATTAGGAATGGTTCTACATACAATGACACGGACTTTAGCTTACCGTGGCGAGCGAGATCACTTCGCCGAGCGAAACCTTTTCCACAAGTAGTGCATGCAAAAGCCTTCACAGCGTCATTACCACTGGATGAACGGCCCGGATGGCTGCTTGGCTCATCGTGATACTGTCCCTGCCCATAGTCGTTGTCTATACCGAGGTTCTGAGCCGAGTACCCACTAGCCAGTAAGGACATGGGCTGTTCGCCCTGGATTGGCGATGGATACCGCACGCCGTTGGGTACATGAGGCATCGCCTGGAGAGGCCGATCCGGCCGTATTGAATACGCGGAGGATTGCTCTGATGAGCTTTCAAACTCAGAACCTGCTTCGGAAGCCGATCGATCATTGCATTGTACGACGCGCACGAGGGTAGGCTGATACGTATGCTCCGGTGCAGCAGCTGCACCAGGGCCCTTGTTGTTGAGCATAGTCGTGATGTCCATGGCTTGCGTTGTTGAGTGTTGCTTCGTATCGATAAACCCACTTAGGAGAAAGAATTCACAAGTAGATGGATGATTCGAGACTCGGAATCTTCGGCGTCCAGGGGGAAAGTGTTGCGAGACTGATTCACGGCGCCCCAAAGGTAAGACCCAAACGCTCTGATAGACAATATTCCTGTGGATTCAGTTGAGCGGTTATGATATCGAGAGAGGTAGAGGCTGATCCGTGCTATCTGTACCTTCAGCAAAAGTGTCAGTGATGAGAAAAATCGCAGATGGTAATAAACATCATCAAGTATACGGAGAAGACCGACATGTATCCAGACGCAATCCGACAAAGATGCACGAGGCCTATTTGGGGACTTACTGTGCCTAGAACATGCCAGAATTGATATCTCGGATGGCCCTGGACGTTCACTCCGGAGTGCACTCGGAAGCTGAAGTGGCTCTCGCAATATGTGTACAATGACACCGTCCACAGTAGCAATGCTGTTCCAGTGGAGCAAATGAAATTATGGAGAGGCAATCGGATCCACCCTGTGCAAGGTTCCACTCGTCAAAGGATGTGCCGTGCTGGTCGCGCAACTAAAGGCAGGAGAATGAATTTTTGGCTGTCTCGAGCAGCGGAGACGAGGACTGCTTACCGCTTCTTATACGTCGTATCTGAGCGGCAGCGCGCTCTCCTCTCCAGGATTGTTCGGGTACGCACAGGAATCGGTGCCCTCGATCCACTGTCGCATTCGCAGCGCTCGTTCGCGCTCCAGGTTTTGGTCAACAGATCACCTTCGAGTATCGGGGAGTGTGTCAGCCCGTCCACGTGCCCTGACCTGCTCTTGCTGTTGTTTCTCCGGATTCGTCGGAAACGGGTTTTTGGCAGCACCATATAATTGTCACAAGGCTTGGAGGCCCCAAGGACTGGTAAGAAGGAATTGAAGGCAGGTATTCTTGGGTCCAAACTACAAACTTCGTTAGCTTCGCTTGCTAAATTCGAGGTTGAAGAGTAATGAAGGGCGCAGCCAGTGTATTGAAGCAGTGCGAGAGGTGAATTGACAAGAGGATGTTGTCATAGTGAAGGCTACCCTGGAGCTGGGTTTGCCAGCGACTATAAGACCTTAGAAGACGTACAATGAGCTGCAACTGCGATGCGCAAGGGCAAGGGCAAGGGCGTCGAAGTTGGTTTGAACGAGCAGAGCAGATCCTTTCGAAGACCGAGCGACGATCAGAAGCCGGAGCGCTTTCTCGAGTGGCGGTGAAGCAGCGAACTTGTGTGTGGATGCCGAGCAGCTTGGTGTGAGGGAAGATGGTCGGAGACGTTGATGCTACGGCAGCCGGATGTAGCGAAGGTGGGGAGAGGGATGGAAGTTGGTGACAGGGGTCGAGGAAGGGGGACGGCCGAGGTGTCACGGCCGACGCAAGGTCGAGTCCAAATACATGTAGGCTGTAGGGTACCGGAACTCGTACATCTTGAGTATGTATACCTTAGTTATCGATAGGGGCCTGCTGTCCCCTTGGCGGACATGGGAAAAGGAGTAGAGGGGTAGTTGTAGGAGGAGGTGAGCTGGAGGATGGCGTGCAACTGCAGCGGTCAAGCTGGACTTTTGGCGTCCGGGGATGATTGGTGATGCCTTGTTTATCCCTTGAAGCGAGAACGGCCGGACAGCCCAGGAGCCCATCAAGCGAGATGCAGTCCAAGCAAACTAGAACTAATTTACAGACTCGGTGCGACCAGGTCATCAGCGCTGTTTGAGGGGGCCTATTTCCTCATAAGCAGGCTGTGCCCATTGGGCCAGAGGCACCTGCATGCCAACGTGGGCAAATTGGTAGATACTACAGACAGGGACGACGTGGGCAAGCATGAAAGCATCATGATCGTAAATCCATGGCGGTGGGTTTCGCGTCACAGGGACGGCACCCGAGTGTGAGACCCCTGCCTGGGCGGGATCGACTGCTCTGATTCGCAAGAGGCACGCAAAGAAGGCGCATCGAACACGCATCGAATGTTCTTCGCTCCACGCACCCTCACTCTATTTCCATGCATTGAAGATCATTCTTGCGAGCTTGCATTTGCACTTACTCCTACCCTCGTCACGGGACTGACTAAAGTACTTCTACATAATGGACGCTGCCCTCCTTTCCCTCCTAGCCGCTCGTCCTATCAAAGCGCGCTCCAGACACTGCCCGACAACATGGAATATCTCACACTGCGCCTCGAGCACCCTTCTCTACACACCATGTGGCCTCTGAGAATATCTACAAAGACCGGGACCCTCAAAGTGCGCGGACGCTCCCGTGTGGCATCCAGGGCTACTAGAGGAGGGACAAGACCCCGAATCTCCAGCATGACGTCGCAGTGGTAGCAAAGCAGGTAGCCATGGCACAAGACACCAACTGCCGGGTCTCCTCGGGCGCAGCATGCTGCACAGAGCTTTCGGACCGCGGAAGCAGCCTCTTGTAGCGATCCAGTGGCTATCCTTCGTAGCTGCACGAATCTTCGCTGATTTCGTCGCCAATCGAACAATGTCGGGTATCTCACGTTGTACAGAGATGGCTCGCAGATGGGAAACTAGGGGGCGGACTGCAGATTGAATGTCAATATCTAGCTCACTCCAGGACCCCCATGCTACCGTGCCATCCATGGTGTGTCGCACACGGAAAGCCATCCTTTAGATGTTTCACGGCAATAACAGCCGTCAAACAGTTATTCCATTGACTGAAGACACCGAAAATCGTAGTCCACACACAGCACACGCCGTTACCCAGACATGGTCACCGGGCACGAGCGCCTGCGAATAATCTCCGATCGCTTGAACGCCTCATTGCCTCTAGAAGGCCCAATTCTTCCAGAAGACCTTCGGCTTCGGCCCTTTGGGATTTGCTTGCAGTCTATTGGTGCTCTTCAACGACTTCCCGCTTCTCGTATCCTGTCTTGCCACAAGCACCGCCGCCTTGCCATAAGACCCACACAAGCTACTGAAGCTAGTATCGAATACTTCGAAGCAACCCGGCCTGCAGCTTTTCGCTTATTGTTAGCAATCCCGTACCTGATATATCTGCAACGATAACGATGGGTTCTGTGTGGTTCGAGCGACAAATGGTCGCTTGTTCAGGCGCGTCGTTATCGTCGACCGTCTGTACCTAAGAGAGCATACTCTATCGCCGACATAATCGACCAGCTAAAGAGGGCAACCCTTACTGATTAGAAGTGCTCCCCACGGCCCATAGCCTGTTGTCCGAAGCCTAACCAACAGTTCAATGTCATTGGATGCGGCGGCACCAGGCGGCGCAAACATGAAGCATGAAAGGCCAAGCTGGGACTAGTGAGCACCATCGCCCAATGTTGCTATAAGCTAGGCCATACCATTCAAGCTATTTCTCATCAGAGTCAATTTGCGCTATAGCGGGCCAAAACGCACATTGTGAATATGACGGTCGGGCTGGACCCGCAGATGAGTACTTTCTTTGACTTTTTTTTCTTCCTCCGCCCTGTCTGCTGTTTCATATAATTGTCCACGCTTAGCATTCGTCTGTGCTTCCTTTCAGATACGCTGTTGATACGGGCTCGAAGCCGACGTCACTGAGGCCGAAAGCGAAAGCAAGCTTTTGAGGGCTTGATCACCACGCTTGTCGGCGTCTCCCTGTAGTCCTAATGCTGCTCTTTTGCTCAGCCGACGTTACTTTGCAGACTTTTCTCAACATTGATGACGCATATTGCAGAAGTTTCTCCAGAGCGCTGTGCTCGCGCCGAATCACAACCATCGTATCTTCGGATCGATTGTGTCGTCTAGTTGAAGCTTTCAACACTGCTGTGCATTCGGGGTGGGTGGGACCTATCGATTTTGCCTCTGCCGAAAGATATGCCTATCGTCTAGGGATATCGATAGGCATATCGGTGGCAGCAAGAGGCTGACAATGAAAAGGCACCCAAGACGTGATGTCACGGAATCGATGGGACTCCCGAGAATGCAATAGCCCAATTGGCCTTTGAAGAAGGCCAATTGTGGTCCACAAGCCATGAGAAATACCTACGGGCGCAAATGGAGTAATACTCTGTGATTGATTTTCTTTGTTGGGTCTGTTCTTTGGGTCTATTTTCCTTTCATTCTTTCGTCGGCGGCACCGATTCCGGAGTTCGAGACATTCTCCGGGAATCCAAACGCAGCAATGATTCAGTAGCGCAGTCATCAGCTAGGGACGATCACTGGGAACGCAAACGTAGAAATGGTGGGTCACTGTTATGGTGGCTGTTGTGTCAAGTACGTCTCCAGCCAGATGAAAGCAACAAACTCGGGACTAGCGTAAGAGTACGTGCTTCACATCGCCTTCAGTGAGCATCGTGACATAAGAGGCCGACTGAGGCATTAGATCGCACTCAGAACTTGGAGTTTCTTCAGCAATGCCACTGCCAGATTACGTGCATGTTTCACCTATAGTGAGCGAAACCATATGACATGATTTTTATAATTAGATAGTTGAGAGTGCTTTCCAAATACCCGAACGCAGTACACTGCGAACGCAGATGTATTCTTTGTGACAAGGCTCCTTGTAGTTTGGAAATGGTTTAGGCTTGGTATAAGTTGATTGGAATCCATATGGAGGCTTCGAACAAATCATGTCGTCAATATCGAACCATCTGACCTACGTAGTGCTACGAGACATAGAGATAAGCATCCAGGATGCCATCATCATGCATCAGGTTCTCCAGAGGGTGCGGAAGATTTGAAAGGGGTGAAATGATAAACTCCAGGAAGAGGGAGTCTGTCAAGCACAGGAGAAAGTTTAGGCAACATACATAGGACCATTATTGGATCAAACGCAATATTCATGTGTATCATCGTACTGGGATTAAAACCTGATGACTGTTCAACAGCAGTACATACGTTACTTAGTTCCTTTTGATACATGTAGGTGGCGGGGTGGCTCCTGCTTTGTGAAGGATAACGGGATTGCACGCGCTGGTCGATCCTGCCCGCCCAAATGCAAGCAACGCACGCTAACAGAATTTCCTTTCATATCGCCGAACTTCTCATAGAGCTTACGTCCTTCCGGACAACAACACCCTCTTAGGACACAGAGCACATAGACCTGCTTGTTCCTTCATATCTGCCCCCTCCCCTACTGGAAAATACTCGTATTGTCAAAAAAAGTTGAAAACCCAAAAAAATAGGAAGCATCTGCTGTAAGTCACTACGATACCAGGCTGCTCAGTTCTCAAGGCTACTCTTGCGCCTGTCGATTTGTGTGTGATCCTCAGAGCTTACGATCACAGACCGCTGCGTTGAGTACTATCGCATTCGCAGCTAGCAACAATACTTAGGCTTTTAAGCATCGGCACCCTGGTAAGTCTTTGGCTCTTTCTTTGTGCAAGAGCCCGTTCTTTCGTCGTTGTTCATTACTGTATGCAGCCTCCCCCACGGTCATCACTCACTCACACGTTACAGACCCCGATCAATCCTATCATGGCCTCCAACGGCAACGACACCGTAAACCCTCCTTCCCTCGAGGGACTTTTTATCGAGGACAAATCTACGGGCCCAGCCAATAACGCGATTCCCAACGGAAATGTCATTGATACCTCCGTCAACTCGATGCCGTCGCCAACCGACCCAGATGCCATCCAAACCCCTAGCTCTGCAGCTCCAGGTGGGGCGAACCAGCCCCACTCTGCCTCGCTTTATGTTGGCGAACTGGATCAAGCAGTGACCGAAGCTATGCTCTTTGAGCTTTTCTCGTCTATCGGCCAGGTTGCCTCCATCCGTGTCTGTCGCGATGCGGTCACTCGACGCTCCTTGGGCTATGCTTATGTTAATTATAACAACACCTCTGATGGCGAGCGCGCTTTGGAAGAACTCAACTACACAATCATCAAGGGCCGTCCATGTCGCATCATGTGGTCCCAGCGCGACCCTCTCCTGCGCAAGACGGGCCAAGGCAATGTCTTCATCAAGAATTTGGACACGGCTATCGACAACAAGGCCTTACATGACACGTTCGCCGCTTTCGGAAACATCCTTAGCTGCAAGGTGGCACAGGATGAGCTGGGAAACTCGAAAGGCTACGGGTTCGTCCATTACGAGACTGGGGAGGCAGCTACCAATGCAATCAAGCACGTGAACGGCATGTTGTTGAACGAAAAGAAGGTCTTCGTTGGCCACCACATCCCTCGGAAAGACCGCGATAGCAAATTCGATGAAATGAAGGCGAATTTTACCAACATATATGTCAAGAATATCCAAGCAGATGTTACAGACGACGAACTACGCGAATTGTTCGAAAAGTATGGCGAGGTGACCTCGGCAGCTATCGCTCGAGATTCGGAGTCGGGTAAGAGCCGGGGTTTTGGCTTTGTCAACCTCGTCAAGCACGAAGAAGCTTCTAAGGCTGTTGAGGAGCTGAATGACAATGACTTCAAAGGCCAGTCACTCTATGTTGGCCGCGCTCAAAAGAAGCACGAGCGTGAGGAGGAGCTTAAGAAGCAACACGAGGCTGCTCGCGCCGAAAAGAACTCCAAGTACCAGGGAGTGAACCTCTACGTGAAGAACCTGAGCGACGATATTGGTGATGAGGAACTGCGTGAGATTTTCGCTGCAAGCGGAACAATTACGTCGGCGAAGGTTATGCGTGACGCTGGCCCCGAGAGTACCGAGTCTACCGAGGACGACAAGGACAAGGATAGCAAGAAAGACCCCGAAAAAGAGCCCGGTGCTGAAGATGGAGAGAAGAAGGAGGGGGAGCTGGAGGGGGAGCAGGAGGAGAAGCCCAAGAACGCAAAGCCCGCTAAGCGGCCTTTGGGCAAGAGCAAAGGCTTCGGTTTTGTGTGCTTCAGCAATGCTGATGAGGCTACGAAAGCTGTTGCAGAGTTCAATTCGAAAATGGTTAGGGGAAAGCCTTTATATGTCGCTGTAGCACAGCGGAAGGATATCCGCAAGAACCAGGTAAGATGAGGCCACCACTTACCCACAGCAAAGCGAGTTTAACCTATTTTCATAGCTCGAGGCAAGCATTCAAGCTCGCAACCAAGTTCGCATGCAACAGACTGCAGCCGCGGCTGGAATGCCACAACAGGTAAGCTCCATCAAGGTACTCTTAGTCCATCTAGCTGACTGTTCCCAAGCAATTCATGCAGCCTGCGATGTTCTACGGCCCAGGTCAGCAACCTGCATTTATGCCTCCGAATGCGGCGGCGGGTCGTGGTGGGATGCCCTTCCCTGCTGCGCAGGGTATGATGCTACCAGGGATGCAAGGTGGTCGAGCTGGTCAGTTCCCCGGCATCCAAGGTCCGCAAGGTGGTCGTGGTGGCCAGCAGTTACCGCCGAACGCTTTCGGAATGCCTGGTCAAATGCCGTTCGGAGCCATGCCTCAGGCCGGGCCTGGATTTCCTAATGGCATGGCTGCTTTTCCTCAAGCTTTGGCTTCAGTTCATGCTCAGTTGGGTCGTGGTGGTCAAGGAGGCCGCGGCCAAATGCCGGGTATGCCAGGAATGCCGAGTATGCCGCAGCAGATGGTGGGACTTCAACAAGGCATGCGTGGACGAGATAGCCGACCTCAATTCCCTACTCAGCCTGCCCGTGGCGGTATGGGTATGAACATGGGCATGCAGCCAGGTCTGATGGGTGGCTTTCCCCAGCAAGGCCGTGGACCACTGGGCTCGTCGATGGGCGGCCAGCAGCCGATTATGCAATCCGGGCCGTCCGCCTCTGCCACTCTTGAGGCGATTACCTCTGCTCCGCCCAATGGACAGAAGCAATTACTCGGTGAAGCTCTTTACCCGAGGATCCAAGCTTTGCAACCAGAACTGGCAGGTAAGATTACTGGCATGCTTTTGGAGATGGACAATTCGGAACTCTTCGGACTGTGAGTGAATCCGCATCTCTATGTGCCATTTCCAGCATTACTGACCATCATAGTGTGGATGACAACGAAAAACTCCGCGAGAAAGTCGGCGATGCTCTAAACGTCTACAACGAATACTTGAAGTCGTCGCAGAGCGGCGAGACCAACGCATCAGAAGCCACGGGACCTGAAGAATCCACTAATGAAGGTCCTAGCGAGGATATCAAGCCCTAGACTAGCTTTAGGCGAATCTACGCGAGCCTACCGTGTCAGACACACGGGCTCGCTTGTCTGTATTCTCTTCTATTATTTCACCAGCTTATGCGTTTCACAGCCAGCTTGATAGCATGTCTTTGGGCTTTCATCCAGCTCTCGGTATCAATCAGTGTAGCTGTCCTGAGTGGCTCGACCCCATCTCAAACTCGGCTCTGCGGCGAGGCTATTTGTTCCCTTTTCTCCGGCATGACTAAGGATGTATCATAGAGTGCAGCTCTGCTCGGACTGGCTGCTGTCCGGGCTTCGGCTTAGTGCAATGATTATTTGTTCTAGAGGCTTTGCTTTGCAGATAGCAGGAATTAATAGACTAAAACATTTCCCTCAACTATGAGCAATGTGGTCTACTTGAGACCCGAGAAACCCAAACGAGGCACTACATGACAATTACTCCAGGTTGTCTATCGAAAGCTAATCGACAGTGTAAGTAAACGTTCCCAAGCTTGCATGTCTAAAATCTAGGTATAGAGGGTATTGAAGTAGCCTTGAGACAAGGCGAACTGATACCGTGAGCACGGTATTGCTGAAACCGTCCGAAGCAGCCTGAGCTTGCCAACTCTCAGGCAAGTTGTCGAGGCTGTCTGCTCAAGTTGCAAGTCTTGGCCCTTGGGTGTGGATTTATGCATGAATAGGAGCCGGCGGTTAAGCGCCCCAGATGTGACCGTCAAGCTCATTGGTCAAGTCCACCATGTGCCTGAGCCTCTAAGCCCGTTGCAGTACCTCGCCATCACCTATCGACTCTAGTGCTGCCTCCTGGACTCTGGGAATAGATCATGTCGCTGCACGACTTTCACTCGAGTCTGGCCCAGGGAACTTTTGATCCAATCATGGAACCACAGCGACACCGTTGAAGATGCACACCAACAGCACATGCCCTTCCTACCCTTCAGCTCGCGCGACTTCTCGGTTGCCATGCTTTGACGACTGGGATTCTGTGCTCGATGTGGGCTGACTGGCCGACATCCCTCTTCGCGCGGTGATCCCTTACATGTTTCACTCTTGACTGCTGAGCATAGCATCAGCGTCAAATGGTCGAGCCAACGCTGTAGGAGGCCTCTCTGTGGGCCTCTCTAGGGGCCTTTTCTGGTTCTTGTCTCAAGATGAGTAGCCAGTATCCCTACGGTCAATTGCCTGCCACGGAGAGACTCCCTGTGTCTCCTCGTCGCCGACAGCCTATAGGCCCGCCCCCGAGCCTTCTGACGACAACTCTGGGCAACGCTCACATCTCCAGCCATGGTCGTGCTGCGAACGTACAGTCACCTTCCTCGACCACGTCCTTAAGCAGTCCGTTCTCTTATCCAGCTTCGCCTAGTGGTGCAACAAGGGGAACGTCACCAATGGCCTTGGGGGCTTCAGCAGGCTTCAGCAGGGCTTACAACCCACAGCAATGGAGCCGTTTGAGCAGCAATTCGGCACAAAGCATCAGACTGACAGCATCAGCCTCGAGGCAGTCGAGTCAGGCATCACAGTTGGCACCTCGCGCCGTGGGACCAGATGGTACAGACGTCTCTACGTATTCTTCGGAATATGAGCTGATCAAAACATCGTAGAACCCGTTGCTTCTCCACCTCCACCATACTCACCCCGCCGAGATGAGACGAGTGGACACACGCAGCGCGCTCCAACAGAGGTTGTCTCGCCTGCAGATACCTTGTCGCCAGATACGGATCAATCGCGTTACGGCACTCCTGTCAGTGCTGCCGCCACCATCTCTCCAGAATTTGCCCCAAGCAACTATAGACGCTCACCGATCCCACCGTCACAACCCTTTGCGTTTGAAAGCCCGTACTTCTTACGGGAGGCAGTCATCCCTCCTCCACCACCAATCACAGGTCCTACCGATCGAGCCAAATCGGCTACGAGAATACATACGGATCGGTTATTCTCCTCTACAATTTCTAGGAACAGAGCCACAAGTGCAGTCTTGCCAGCTGCTACAACTGAAACATTACAGCAGTGCACCGTTCAAGCAATTAGCTACACATCTAACGCATCGCACGGGAACGCTGCGGCAAAACCGCCTTCTGCCCGAAGAGCGGCATCTACGGGTGTGATAGGTTCTAATGGCTCTTCCTCACGTTCTGCCAGCCATTCACCAAATCCGTCCGGTTGGGAACCGGGAATGCCTCTACCACCGCCGCCTCCCCGGCCGCCTCTACCAACTTCAGCGCGATCTCAAAGCCTCAACCGTCCTTTAAATCCCGACCCTTGTACATTTGACGCAAGGCTTGCTTCGACTTCGCGAGTACATCGAGCACCCGTACTTGGGACAGCTTTAGGTCCCGTGCCTCCAACGCCCGCAGAGTGGAGAGATGAAAATCAGGATCCGTCTGACCATGTATGGCCTGGTCGGTCGACGGGCCTTTCGCCTTTACACGTAGATACAGGTAGTATCTTGCGCAGAGACCAGTTTGATTTGGATGAAGCAAATCCGTCTGTTTACGCTGCGCCACTTCGAACAGAGTCTTCGCAGGCACGCCGAGATTCGTTCACGGGAGCTTTAGCCAGGAGCCCTGCCGTCAGAAATCGTAGCGCCAAGGGTATTCGAGAAAGGCGCAGCGAAAGCCGTAACGGCAAAGCAAGAGCCCCGCAGAATTCTCACGATGAGTGTGTAGATGATACGAGTGGTCGAGCCGCAAGCCCAGTGGAGGTCAGGCCAACAGACCTTGTTCTTCCCAGCAGTGAGTCAATATCACGGCGAAGGATGAGTACGAGGACACCCAGGAGCGGCAAAAGCGTTGGAAGCCTGGATAGCGCTCTTGTCAATATTGACGCAAGGTTGCCCGCAGCCAATCGTGCTCCCTCAGGATCTCAAGGATCCTCCCATAGCACTCCACGAGCAGACTCGGCGGTTTCACCCCAGCAGTCTAGTAATCTACACTCTTCGTCAACGGCACGAACGGAGAGTCTCTCAGCTTCCGGACCGTTCTCTTCACCATCTGAGCATAGAATCAATACGTCTCTGCAACGTGCTACAGACCCGAAAAATCCAACGGCGTTGACATTAAGTGCCGCGTCGGAAGAACGTCCAATATCTCATTTGCTGCACATACCTGTCGGTGACCAATCTGTTCAAGCCCCTCTGGTACCTTTGAGCTCCCCTGAGCAAGCTGCTCAGCTTGATTTGTTGGGGCCTGAGAGCCCTGCTGCTTTTTCGCGGCGGGCTGTTGAACGCCATCGCAGGTTCGCGGAACGTGAAGCGGGTGCCGCTAGTGACTCTGAGAGACTAGACCTATTTGTTCAATTCATGATTGCTGAATCGAGGATCAGGCGAGAACGGTACGCTGCGGTCTTTGAGGAAGAGGAGATAGACCTGGAAGATATGATGCGTAGCCTTTTCGCACAAAGTCTTCAGGTCGAGGACACAGAGGGAGTTCAAGCAGCTCCATCCCCAAAAAGAACCAAATACAATGTGTCGATGCACGCCAGCACTGCATCCGAGTCGTCCGTGCGAGGCTCCTTATGGCAGGGAGACTCAACCGTGAACAGCCGGAAACAAGAATCACCAGTTACTGTCAGCAGTGAAAGCAGCCCTCAGATTCGACCTGAATCGACTTGGTGGAAGGATTATGTTCCGTGTCTCTCGCCTATAGCAAGTATGAGTATCGTGACCGGTCAGGATGAGATGGACTCGCGCGGAAGAGCGCCCAGTCGGTGGTTTGAAGATCCTTCTGGGGCGGGATCTGCACAGGGAGATGCATTCAATGTCTTTGGAAGATCTAAGCGTGAGTCCAAATATATGGGTCTGCCGAAGGAGGCCCGCAGTTCCCCGGCACTGTTCGAGTCTGGCATGACTGGCGTGAGCAATAGGCAAGGGCTGCGGGACCATGATCCCAACCACCCAGCGACGTACGGTCCTAACGAATACCCTCCCGAAAAAATTGGTTGGCAAGAGGAAGCCCAATCCCTTTCTTACCCCCCACAAGCGGCAAGTTATACTCTTGATTCGAGTAAGCTTGATGTTTCTAGGCTAGTCACCTTACCGCCACCCTATCCTCGGCATCATCCTGCGGTCAACAACAGCCATCCCGACTTATCAGATGAAAGGGCAGTTGTACGTTCGTTGCAGGATTTCAGTGAACCAAGCGCAACACGGGAAGCATTCCAAAGCAGAGTGACCGAAAAGCGACGGCGCGCAGAGGCTTGGTGCAAGCATCAGCAGTCTTTACACGAACAAGAAATCCAGTTCAGGATCGAACACTGTGAGATATCTCCCGGAGGTTTCGATCAAGCCGAGTCCGAGATTAAACGCAAGATTCATCAATCTGAGAAGGAGACCGCCCAAGCAGACTTTGACCTCTTTCAGGATATGGTCCTTACTCCTTTGCACGCATTTTTCACTGAGCGCATCAACAAAGCGACCACATCCCTCGAAAGATTGAGCAGCCGTCTTCTCTCGGACGCGCAGCAACAAAGCCCGAATTTGCCTCAAGAAGAAGGGGATGAACATGCTGAACTCCTCGAGAAATTGACGCAACTCAAGTGGCTTTTTGACGCTCGCGAGAACCTGCACCGAGAAATCTACAATCTTCTCTCTGAACGTAACGGCAAATACAAGGTTACCATTTTGCTCCCCTATCAACAGAGCAAAAACCAGGGGAAAGTCGCTGAAGCCGAATCATTCTTCGCAAAGGACGCCCACGACAGGAAGCTAGCTTTCGAACAAGCCGTAACATCGCGGTCTAAGGCTTTCCTCGTTGTCGTCGAAACAAATGTGACCAGGGGTGTTGAAATCCAGCTATCGGCCTTTTGGGACATCGCGCCTTCTCTCTTACAGGTATTGCACAGGATTCCACCGCAGCTCAACGACTCCGAGATCCAGATTCCCCCAGACGAATATTCGGAAAATCCTGGCTATCACGAGCATCCCATGCAATATCTCTTATCTCTCTTGACCCATGCGGAGAAGAGCACGTACCAATTCATCGAGTCACAGATCAATTTACTATGCTTGCTGCACGAGATCAGGTCTTTGGCATTAGCGGCACGGTATCGGGCTGAAGAGAGGAGCATTGAGGAGTGCGAGTGGGCAGATGGCATGGCAATGGGAAGAGAGCGTGAGGAGCGCGCATTGATGGATGATTTGAAGGAGAAAGTGGCGGTCGTGGAGGGCCAATGGGTCGAAGGCCTTGGCAGTCGAATAAGTGCTGAAAGGCAGAGAATCAGGGGATTTCTGGAGGACACGGGTGGATGGGATGATGAGGCTGATTGGGCTTGATGGACGTGGACGCCGTATCTGGACAGGAAACCTACAACGTCTGGACTTATCCTAGTTCAGAAGCCGGAGTACGCCAACACTCTTTACCTCACTGATAGATTGCGCTGGCAACCCTAAAGTAAGGTAGGCACACTGGGGCCGTTGCGTCGCCTAAGATCCAGGTGGCTCGGGTGGCTAGGGGCGGCTATTTCACTCAAGAAGTCGAGGGGCACGCAGGAAACTAGTTTATCCTCCGCCATAACCATTTACCTTTCAACAGTTACAGGACTTCAACAAAGGCTCGGATAATCCTTTTCAGATCTTCTTCAGCAGGATATCGGTCTTGCAAATCTTGGTATTTCGTCGGAATATTGGTCGTGAGTCTAGCCTCTACATTGTGTCCGAGCAACGCCCACACGAGGTCTGAGGAATGCCATTGTTCCAGGCCAATGGTCATGTCTTTGACTTGCTTACGCACCCTCTCCTCTTTCGGAGTCTTTGAACCAATGCGGCTTTTGACCGCCTCGTTGGGATAACTTCTAGATCTTGGGTCGATGTCCCACGTCGCATGCACTGTTGCCGATGCGACACTGGGAATGTTGTTTACTCTTGGACAGAATATAGAATCATGCATCTTCTTGATATGTCCTTTATTAGATTTCGATCAAATCTACAAAGTACAATCTCTACAGAACTCAAATATCGGACAATACGGTTGTTTCTATTGAAGTCTTCTTCGCACATGTTTACTGCTTTAGTCCCTATCCTCCAGCTATCACCCATAGGCGCTAGATGATTGGGATCATTGGCCGTGATCATCGCCGACTTACACAACCATCGGCTCTTCTGCTACGCTATTATGGCTCTTTGCAAACTTGTCAACTGCCCTCTGTTTATGCTGACATTTCTCCAGGGAATCCTAGTCTTAGCTGCCCCAGCTAGTCGCGAAGTACTACTCGATACCTCTAACCATTCCACATCGCAGACTTTGGGCATCTCGTCGGACGACTTCGGTATCACGCAGTATCCGCCTACAGCAACAGTCCACGTCCCAGTTACAAGTACCAAGGGGGTATTTCTATTGGTAGACATGTCTTCACATGCCTTTTTACTGATGAGAGGTATAGGCCGTCAGCACTGCTCTCGAAAGCGGAGGTCGATCATCAGTCCAGCCTTTTCCCACGCCGTCCGTAACTCAACCCGTAATTCAGGCTACAAAAGGTTCCTTCAATGGCTCGGCAGCTCTCGCGCTGAACTTTACTCTCTCGATTCGTTTGAGTCACTCGTATGTGAGGCCTTCCAATTACTCTAGACCGTTGATCTCTGCATCAGCAGTCTTAGGACTAGCCCATCGAAGTTCCTTGATCTTTCCTCGACAAGGCCGGATCATGACCGTAGGGGCAACGAATATCTTCAGACCTGTGGCCACTGGTGCACCGCCAGCACAGATTACATCCAGGGATGATCATCCAATATCAAAATCTGGCATTGTACGCAAAAAAAAAAATCCTCCCAATGGCGTAGAAGTTGACTTCGTCAGATTCCTCAAAGCAGTCCTGTCTCAACAAACAAATTTTATGCCAATCTGTTCCTCGGTACCCAAGCGCAGGGTGTATGGACCCATCCATATTCTGTCACGTGGAGCAAAGGCACCGGTATAGCCAGAAGCTGGGGTTTGGCGATATCACATATCGATCCTGATCAACGAGTCTATGGTCCTCCGAACAATGCGATACCAGGAAGCCCGGTTCAGTACTCGATCAGTCCCGTCGAGTACCAGTCACTTATTCTCTCGGCCGCCGAGCTAGGCCCCTTCACCGTGTTGACAACGAATAACCTCCAAGCTTTCTCGGTCAATGCAGTACTGCAGCCGCAAGCTGGGTCAGCAGCCAAGATAACCTTCCCGTTGCTTCAAGGCATGGGCTTCGTAACAGGAATCTACACCGGACTTCAGCCCGTTGTTAATAGCGGCATACAGTTTCTGAGCATTGTGCCAATCGAGGTTCCGCGACGAGGGGTTTTCAAGTATAAGATTACACTTGCTGACAACAAAAGCTGGCTCATGTATGCAATGCCGGACGATGGTCAAAATCCAGGATTCCAGCTTGTATCGAGCACAACGCTTAAAGGTCCAGCGGACTGGTCTGGTTTCATCCAAATCGCAAAGAATCCGGCTGGGTCCACAGGCGAGTTCAGTTACGACAGGTCGGCAGGCTTCTATGCTACCTCTGCCACCGTCTCTGGCTCAAACCTAGGTGTTGTTGGCACTTATACCATATCATGGACCAAAGCCGGCCTCTATGTACCTCCCACCGCCATCGCTCCACCTCTCATCATGTTCGCTCTTCCCCACCACGTCGCCTCATTCGGCGAGGCCACCGCTGCTTCAAAGCTCCACATCAAGCTTCAAACCACCACTAAAGGCGTCGCAACCGCCGTCTTTGCGAATTCCTGGACGCTCATCGAGCCCAACCTACCCACAGACATGGGTTTCGCCCCCTGGACCCCAACGAAGAAAACCCCTACGTTTTTGAATTCCGCCGCCCTGAACATCATCAGCCAAGTCGCCGTCTCCGAAGTCAACCAGAACGTGACCGCTCAAACTAATCTCGACAGCATGTACTTCAGCGGCAAAGCCCTCAGCAAATTCGCCACCCTTGTGTACACCATCCACGACCTCTTACACATGCCTGACCTCGCGCTCCAAGGCCTCAACGAGCTCAAAGGCACTTTTGCACGTTTCGTGACAAACCGTCAGATTCACCCACTGGTATACGATACCGTCTGGGGCGGCGTCGTCTCTTCGGGCACCTATACGACCGGCAATACCGTCCTCGATTTTGGGAATGCGTTGTACAACGACCATCATTTCCACTACGGGTACTTCATCCACGCCGCCGCGGTCATTGCATACTTGGAACCCAGCTGGCTCGACCTAAACAAAGATTGGGTGAACATGCTGGTCCGCGATGCAGCGAACCCGAGTAGCGAAGATGCGTATTTCCCGTTCTCGAGGATGTTCGACTGGTACCATGGGCATTCGTGGGCGAAAGGCTTGTTTGAGAGTGCGGATGGCAAGGACGAGGAAAGTAGCTCCGAGGATGCGATGTTTGCGTATGCGGTCAAGATGTGGGGACACGTCACCGGTGATCAGAGTATGGAAGCCAGAGGCAACACCATGCTCTCCATCCTCGCGCGAACCCTCCAGAGCTACTTCCTCTTGAGCAGCGACAACATCAACCAAGCGCCCAAATTCATCGGCAATAAAGTCACCGGCGTTGTAAGTTTCCACCATCCCCTCCATCTCTCCTTCCTGCCCCCCTTGCCTTCTCCCCCATCTCTTCCCAGAGAAAACACCCTCAAACCTCTCAACTAATTTCCCCTCCCGAAACAGCTCTTCGAAAACAAAGTCGACCACACGACCTACTTCGGCGCCAGCACCGAATACATCCAAGGCATCCACATGCTGCCTCTCCTCCCCTACTCGTCGCTCACCCGCCCCCCACGCTTCATCACCGAAGAATGGAATACATACTTCAACACCACCTGCCCCACGCCCGCTCAGAACGTGCAGGGCGGTTGGAAGGGCATCTTGTATGCGAACCTGGCGCTTGTGGATCCGAGGGCTGCGTGGCGGTTCTTTAGCCAGAGTGGGTTTGATGCCGGGTGGATTGATGGTGGGGCGAGTAGGACGTGGTATTTGGCTTGGTGTGCTGGTGAGTGACGTCTTGCGCCTTTGTTGGTGGGCGTGGACGCGGAGAAGGAGAGAGATGGGGGGGGGGAAGAGGATGGGCTTTTGCTGACTTGGGTGTTGCAGGGCTGGGAGGGGCTTTCTAGGCGAGTGGATGAGACGCTGCACGTGGGTTCTAGTGAATTGGAGCGGCCTGGAATTTTGATATGGAAATGGTAAGTACATAATGGTAAGTCCCCCCTCCCCACCGGTAAGTAGATGAGGCCGAAATTCCTCGATATTTTTCGATAAGAGCGGCACCGTTGTTTGGGTAAAAGACGTATCTTACAAGCGTTTTCAAAGCGATGATTGGAAAACTGTGTGTAGTCACAATTTGGCGTTCTCGAATTGCACTCGTGATAGATCCTCATATCACCAATGCATTCTCCTAAAGCACTCAATCACCATGAACCCCCGGCCCCCACATCGGCCCAATGACTCCCTGCCTAACCACAACCCTCGGCCGCGTCATCCCCTGAAACGTCTCCTTGGTAGTCCACTCCGGCCCCACCGGCAGCCTCAAACTGCGCTCATACTGCCCCCGCGTCTCAAACGGATGCGGCAGGCTACTCGCCAAATACCGTCCGTTCTTCTTCACCCGCTTCTCGTTGATAATCACCTTCGCGAGCTTCGCGTCCTTGCGTGCGTCGGGAGCGATCCCGGGCGTGACAGTGGTTTGGGAGTAGTGGGGTTGGTGTTTTGAGTCGCGCTTGTTGAGGCCGGCGCCGACCCAGCTGCCCCAGCCGGGGAGGGTGGTGTCAATGACTTTGGTGTCCTCATCGAGAGCTACTGCGTTCTTTTCGGCGGAGAAGTCGGTGACGACGGCGTCGCCTGCGAAGGCACGGGCGATGAGGGCGCGGTTGCGGAGGTGGGGAGGAGGGAGATGGGATTCTGTGGCTGAGGCGTCGTCGGTGTCGGAGGCTGAGTCTGGGGGGTGGTCGTTGAGGAGGATGGGGGAGGGGGAGGAGGCGGCGGCGGCGGCGCGGGAGCCTTTGAGTGCGGAGCGAGGTTTGGGGGGGAGGGTGCTGGAGATGATGGCGGGGGCGGAGGGGTTGTCTTTGGGGGGTTTGCGGTTGGGTTTGGAGGTGGAGAGCCAGGGGTTGTGGGTGTAGTTGGAGGAGGGTGGTTCGGCGGGTGCTAGGGGGTTTTTGGTGGGGCAGGTTCGGCTGATGGGTTGTCTTTGCTTGGGTTTGCTTATGTGAGTGGGGTCTGCGGCGTTGACGATGACCTCGAGGTCTTCTTCCTCGGAGTCGGGAAGGCGGATCTCGTTTTCGTCGTCGGAAGGTGGGCGTTCTTCGAATTCGTTTCGTGGGACGGACTGGAATTCGGTTTGGGGAGCGTTGGGTTTCGCGAGGCCGTAAGATCTGCGTCCGAGGGCTGAGGAGGGCTCTTCTTCGCTTGGGGAGTCTTCGTTGTTGAGTTCTCGGCGAATCGTCTCGGCTTCGGCGTCGTTTTGGGCGCGGCGGAGAGAGGAGGCCTTTTGCATGAAAGGCATTGAGGATAGAGTGGATTTATTGCCATTGGGTTGATCGCTATTGGCTTGGTGTAGACGGTCGAGCAGTCTGTTACTGCTTTCTCCGTCTTCTTCATCGTCGTCATTGTCGGAGCTCGATTCGCTCTCGGAAAAAGCATCATCGTCGTTCTCCACGGTTCTGCCCTCAATCCTCTTTCTCAGCTCCTCCCCTCTCCTTGCCATCTCCGTCACTCCACTCCTCGCATCCTCGTCCCATGCCGCTCTACCACTGTTTTTCACACTCTTCGCCCATCTGCTTTCCCGATGCCGCTGACCCATCCTTTCTTCGGCCCTCCTTCGATCATTCCTTTCCTGCTCTTCCTCCGAATTATCAATCCCAGCAGCTTCCATCGCAACCTTCTCCCGTTCGGCATTCCTCTCCCGTTCTTTCCGATGGACTTTACGGTAAGATTTGCTCTTGATTTTCTTGATCCTCTTCGCACGTTTCTCTTCGCGGAATAGAAGTTCTCTCGCCCTACGTAATTCTGCACGACGGGCCTGCACTTGTTCCAACGACAAGCTGTTCGTAGGCAGATCTGCGAAGTCGTCGACTGGGTCTTCTCCGTTCTTGTTATTTGTGGGTGCGAGGCCACTAGCTTGTAATATGTTCTGGATTACCCCCTCGAGCTCAGTCACCGGCTTTGAATGCGTCGTTGGAACCATCCGATGACCTCCCTGCGCCACTGCCGAGTTGGGATCCTTGAGTGGGAAAGATAGATGCTCTGCTCGTCGGTTGTGCTTGACGGTGTCGATCCAGCGGTTCAGCGTCTCCTTGCTCTTCTCGTACGCAGCCACTCGGTCTAGACGGTCCTGCTGCCGTTTCGCAAGCGGTACCTCGAGCTTCTTAGGTATTCCACTTCGCTTGCTGGAGGGTTTCGAGGTGTCAGCGGCTGCTAAGAGCTTAAGAGACTTTCGTAGTCCTGGATCTGTCACTGTCGCTTGTAGGTCGGCTAGGGTGAGTTTTTGGGAGGATCTGAGTCCAAATTCTGAGGGTGTCTGTGATTCGAGGCCGTCGTTGATGGATTTCGGGCGGGTTGATGGATTCTGCTCTGAGCTGTTGAGATTGGAGATCATGTCTCCGATGAAAGCAAGCTTCTTTGGGTCGGCGGCGTCCTCCTGATCTGAGGTGTCGGAGAACCCAAAATCTGCTTGATCCGATTCCGACTCCGATTCTGTGCCTGTTGATCCCTCGTCATTCCCATCGAGAGCATCAGCAAGATCAATAGCATCATCGCCAAGGCTATCTTCATCCTCGCCTAATTCACCCTGACCGACTCCATTTTCGGAGAGGTCAAATTCTTGTATATCGCGTTCCTCCGACCCAATCTCCTCAGCTGCTTTGTGTGCTCTTGAAGTTTTCCCGGTACTTGAGCTTCCACGGAACGTAAAGGCCTCGAATTTTTCCTCATCACTTTCACCCATAGCCGCATCGCTGTCAAGATCACTGTCATCCTCGCTATCCACTTGCCCAAGGGTCCACTCATTGCCCTCACTGTCACTTCCACCCTCTATGTCATTTCCATAGCGGTCTTTGTCTCCAGCTCGTCGACGCTTTGTTAATCGTGAACCACCTTCTTCACCTGTGTTTTCCTCATCTAAAGATCGTTTACGCCCTGTTGTATCTTGCTCAGCCACACCAAGGCGGTTTTGCGGAAGTTGGGCTTTCGCTGGGTGCTGCTGTTCTGCAATTGCGAGCGCATTTAGGGTGCGTTTCGCCGTGCGCTTTTTGCTCTTTGGTCTCGCAGTAGACGGCGGCCCGGTTGATTGTCTTCCTGGCATGTTCGGAGTTCTGCCAGGGGTCGTTAAAAGCGATTAAGATAGTGTGCAAAATAACTATGATTTCAACCGAGCATCCACAAAAGTTTGTGAATTATCTTATCTAGGCTTCGGGGTTTAAAGTATCTTTATCGCCGAGGCGTCTCCAGAGCAGCTTGTCCACTTCGTCCAACCTCGATCAGTCAGCCGCGATTCAGCACAACCCTCCTCTCTCTCACAAAGACTATGTTCAAACCCACTCAAACGTTATTTGGACGTATCCGACGTCTCCAACTTACCACAAAGCAAGTCAATGGCGGTTACTACAAGGGCAACAGAACTGGCTCTATGGGTCGACACACGAAACACGGCAACTACGTGATCGAATGGCACAAGGTGCGGACGTATGTTGTTCCAGCAAATTTGGATAACTGCAAGGTATGCCTCTACTCAACAGTTTTTCGAGCGTTCGTGACTGATCTTGTCCAGCTCTCACCGTTCGTCACTAACGCAATGGAGCGCACCAAGGGCAAGTTCGAGGGAGGAGACGGTAGGGGTCCTATGAGTGGAACGCGATACCTGGAGAACTGGAAAGAGAAGAATGGTGTAGATTGAAGGTTTATTTGGCAAGGGAATATGGTAGTTTACCTTCGTTGCCATAACAAGGACTCCACAGCAAGCTCGAGGTACTACTTCAGGACGCGCCATCGTGGATGAAGTTACATGCCATTCACGCACCTTATGGAGGCAGTTCAGGGGTACTTTAGGCCATTTGATGGAGCGTCTGGACGGCAGACTCGGACTGGGATCGAAGCAACACGATTGAGATGGGTTCCCAAGAATCTGGGGCGAAGCCGGGGACAAAGGATGTCAGCCGGACAGAGAGTACTAAGACCCTCATGGTGCTTGCATTACTCATTTTCTTGCGTCCTTCGCATCTGTCTATTAATCTCGGCTTGTGTCATATAGTGAAGCTTTATTCTTCAATACTTTATGGATACACGTGGTCTCAGCTCAGATATCAATAAAGAAGCTCATATACTTCATAGCTCAATACGTTGAACCGGCACTCTGTACAAGGAATAACTACGTACTATCCCAGTGACTGCTTCTTCTAGTGGAAGGGCGCTAGTACGGAATTAACTCGGTTAAGGAAACCCAGAGTGAGCTCTATCAGTAGAAATCTTTACCAAGAAATCTCGATGTTGGCCCAGCCAGCTGACTACTTCTCCTCGACCTCTGTCTCGTTCATAGTCCCCCACTGATATGACTATGATATAACGAAATGACGGACTTCCGCACCTGCGCCCACTCAAAGAGGATCCGAACACCATGAAACCTTCCTTTACTGGCAGTGCACGCCCTCGACGCAAGGTCAACCTGTCAGGCCGTCATAACAATCCCTTCGCCGCCCATCCTACATCTGGTCAGACCCCCTCTCCTCAAAACACGCACAACGCTCTTGTGAATGCACAGCAAGAACGCCTTCAGCGCCAGCGTGAGCGCGAACGCCCCCCAGCGGCTGTCAAAATACAAAGAGTATGGCGAGGATACAAGGGGCGTACTGGGGTCAGGAGCCGCTGGAGACAGGAGTGGGATTACAATGAAGCCGCACACTCGGGCGTCGAGCTATCACAACAGGAGGCGACGGCGATTTATTACCAACCTGGCGAGCAAACACCTTACGAAACAGAACAAGCATGTCTGCGGCAGCTTAGATTACTGGTTCAATTTGGATCCTCCAGAAGCTCGGATGATTTCTTACGCGTGCAACACTTTGCGCTACGATTCAAGCTGCCAGGCTCACAGCGTTTCGTTGATGCGTCCAGGGATGAATGGATCACTCCTCTTGCTCTTCTAGCTCGACTGACTACCGGGATGCTGTCAATCGCACGACCCTGTGACAGACCGCTCGGATGCTTTAACCTGGTGGCGATGCTCACTACACTGGCCAAGACAATACCCAAAAGGATATCTCCCACAGCCTATTATCAAGCATTGGCCAGCTTGGTGCACCCTACATCCCAGTCACCGTATACGCACGGGATCGTAGGATCTTCGGTCCAGCAATTGGTCTATGAAGTGAAGGCAGGCTCCGTAGACGGAGTGTCAGTATATGATGGGCTTACCTGGGAGTTTCTGACTACACCCGAGCTCCCATCAACCATAGATCTGGCATCTATATCGATTGACTACCATATGCTCACCATGGCCGTTCTGGGACGCCTCTCCGTATTTGCTCATACTCAGAACGAACTGCTGTGGCTTCTTGCGTACTACATATACTTTGGACGTGGAAAGCAGGAACAACAACCTAGTGGTGACTATGTCAAAGCCATATCTGCAATGGTTTCCATACTGGCAAACGAGATTGAGACTCGCATGGCAGCAGAGGGAAACAACTACGAGGATGATGAGGGCGTCGTGTCAGAACGGTTCACTCCACTACCAGCTTATGTAGAGGAGCAAATCTCTTCGTTAGTCAATCAGCAAAGCATAAGTGGTCTCCTTGCTCAGTTTGAAGCTTTCTCCACTTCGATAGATGACGAATCTGATGCTTCGCAACGGACATCCGCATTAGCTACATACGTGTTGACGTTGTTTAGAGTGTTTCCTCGTAGAGGAGATGAGATACGTATGTGGCTATTCTTGGGAGGTGCTACTCGAGGTTCCGAGCACAGGCTGCCTGCGGTAAAGTTTTTCTTTGAAGCAAGCCGTAGATCGAAAGTGTACGACCTGATCAAGAAAGACCCTCGAGAAGCCATAAATTTGTTACGGGCAACTCAAAGCACCAAGGTCAGCAAATCATCGATGCGAGCAGAGGTGAGAGAGCGCCAGTGGCGCATCATCATGATCTTCATGGAACTTTACGCCTTCGTCCTGAAAATCATGGACGACGAGGAATTTCTCTCGGGATCTTCCTCTCTGGAAAGCAATCAGTCATGGTCGCGACAGAGCGCATTGCCTATTCATCAGATAGCGGACCTGACCATCTTCCTCAAACATTTGGCCTTCACTATGTATCGATACACATCGGAAATAGTTGGCAGTGAAGAGGTTGAGCATAAGGACAGCATCGCTGAGTACTTTTCCGTCAGAAGCGGCCAAGCACAGAGTGACCGCGAAGCGCTACCGGCACCAAGACCACAGGAGGCGTCGATAGCGGGTATGCCTGGAACGACCCTTGCGTATCTTAAAGGAACAGTGACTGGCTTGCTTCGTATGATTTACGAACGGGACTCAAGACGCAACTTTCTCCCAAGCGGACACTGGCTCATGACGGACTATTTCGAGATGGACCAATTTGTGAAAGCCGTAGTCGAGGAAGAAAAAGAGAAACAGAAGATCGAAGACTCCTACGATGCAGCATACGACGATTCGTCTGAAAGACTGGAAGACGACGAACGAGGGAGCGCAGACAGTCTAGTGGGCACTGGACGAACTCAGCGTCTTAGAGAACTTCAACGGCTGAAAGAGCAACAAACTCAGAGGAGTCGACAGAGATATCTTGCCTCCGTGACCCCACGACTTGAAATTTTGCAAAACATGCCCTTTTTCATTCCGTTCGCAACCCGTGTTCAGATCTTTCGAAAAGTCGTTGAGATGGATCAATTCAAGAGACGAGGCGGATTCGTGGATCCAGACGACTGGCGGTTCGCTTTGATACACCATCGTGACGGAGACATAACCAAACATAGGGCTACAGTTCGTCGAGAGAGTGTCTTCGATGACGCCTACACACAGTTTTTTGGGCTGAGTGACGGTCTGAAAGAACCGATACAGATCAAGTTCGTTGACAAATTCGGTACCGAGGAGGAGGGCATTGACGGTGGCGGTGTGACTAAAGAGTTCCTTACAAGCGTCACCAGCGAAGCCTTCAATGCCACCAATGGCCTAGATCTCTTCATCGAGAATGACCAGCATCTGCTCTACCCTAATCCCTCGGCAGTGGAAGAAAGACGTGACCTTTTGAAAAGCGCTGGTCTTAAGGAAAGCGATTCTGAATGGACAGAAGCCATCCGCGATCTCCTTCGACGCTACGAATTCCTCGGTCGCATCATTGGTAAATGCATGTACGAAAGTATCCTTGTGGATATAGGCTTTGCTCCCTTCTTCCTACTCAAATGGGCCCTTACTGGTGGTGCCAACTCTGCGGCTCGCGAATCCTCTTACCGCGCCAATCTGAACGACCTCCGCGACCTTGATGAAGGGCTCTATCAGGGTCTCCTCCAATTGAAGAATTATACCGGCAATGTCGAGGACTTCTCTCTTTCTTTTGAGATCGACGACGTCATCTCCCAGCGCTCAGCGAACTCTGCCACCCCAACAACCCGAACCATAACCCGTGAGCTCCGTCCGGGAGGCTCTTCCATCCCCGTCACCAATGAAAATCGTCTTGTATACATATCCTACGTCGCCCGCCACCGTTTGCAAATCCAGCCACATATACAAACGTCGGCCTTCCTTCGCGGTCTCGGCACCATCATCTCGCCATCCTGGCTCTCTATGTTCAACCAAAGCGAGCTGCAAACCCTCCTATCCGGCTCTAGATCGGAGATTTCGGTCGCCGATCTGCGCGCGCATACCATGTACGGAGGCATATATGCTATCGGCGACGACGGGCTCGAACACCCCACCGTGCGCTTGTTCTGGGATGTGCTTCAGCAATTCGAGGATGCGGATCGCAAGAAACTGCTGAAGTTTGTGACCAGCACACCGAGAGCGCCTTTGCTGGGATTCGAAGTGCTAAACCCGTGGTTCAGCATCCGGGATGCTGGCAACGATCAAAGTCGGCTGCCGACAACGAGTACGTGTGTGAACCTTCTGAAGCTGCCGGTGTATAAGACTGAAGAGGTCTTGAGGGAGAGGCTGCTCTATAGCGTCAACGCTGGGGCAGGTTTTGATCTGAGTTGATGAACCGGAAGAATTTATGTGTTTCTCACAAGGTGGGATGCATGACTTTGGGAAGTGTATTGAGGATGGTAAGGCCAATGGTGGGTCAGAGCTCCTGCGTTGATGTTTCCCATAGCGTGTGACTTTAGCGGCATTTATGGAAAGGGGGTTTACGCAGCATTCAACGAGAAACGCCTAGATACGATGGGTGCACATAGCATTATCTCTGTAGGGAAGCAAGATTATATAGATGTCTTTCGAAGCAATCATGACTGTCATTGCCACACCAGCTGATGGATTTGTGAGAGCGAGCGATCTCGTGTGTGTGCCGGCAAGCTCTGATCCCTGAACTCGGCAAGCCGCCAATTTTTGTTACCAAGCTCGCAAATACAAGCAGACGAGACGGCAAAAAGTCGTTCAAATTGGCGAAACCCTATACGTTCCATCTCGCGATGTATCACTTCGAACACGCTGAGGGATACTTCACTGAAAAGCATCCGTAATAACTACAGCGACGGCTGATGGAGATGCATCACTAATCGCAAACTAGCTTCACCGGCGAGAGGCAAGGAGACTATTAGGAAGGAAGAGACGCAGCTAGACAATTAAACTAAGTATCTGAGGTAATTTGAAGGACTTAATAAGATGTCTCTGTCAGAAACAAATCGGCGAACTATGTCTGGAATTTCGTATTGCCGAAGATTTGACAGACCTTCGGAATTTGAGAAAGTGACGGCCTGAGAATAATGAAAGAAAGATACGTCAGCCGTGATGCATCTACATCGACTTTGCTACTCCTCGACCCATTTCAATAGGTTCGGTCGATTATCGGGCCTGTATCCCTTCGCTTGCAAGGGCTGCTCCAACACCGGTGTCCATCTGAGCCATTGATCCTGAACTGTTGATGCCAATAGAATATCTCTGATCTCAAGCAAGTATCAGTAACTATCTCAGCACCTCCTTTGGGCCCCTTAGCCCATCCGATCATCCGTCTGCTCAAGAAGGTGATGCATGTGACAAGCATTGCATAGTTTCGACATTGGGCCAAGCACAAGCCGGGCTCCTTCAAGGTCGTACGGATCTAAGCAATACTAATGTTGGGACCGATCAATGTTCGACACCCTACCTCAGGACTAAGAACCAGGTGCCGTGTAGGCGGACGCTTCCCATAAGTGCCACTTTGCGTGGGAGCTCCTCGAGCCTTAGAGACTTACGAGAAAGAGCGTCTCCGCCGAGAGGACTTGCAGATGTTGTAAAGTTTGTATATCGTCAATTCGCGATCTCATCAAGTCGTTGCCACAATTTTTCATCTCTCAATCTCAGAACGACTTTCTGTCTACCTTTAGGAGTTTCAGATCTTGTGACAGGATTCCTTCTTGAATTCAGTCTGGCTTACCGTCACAATATTTCAGAGGGTACTCAGAGCCGCCTGTACAACGTATGTTGAAGTCGTTGACGTCAAGGTGGGATGAGATAGCCACTCAACTCTCGCAACGTGATGTCCGTCGAGCTCAAAAGCCAGCTATCTGCGTTGATGACGTCCGGATGCGGAAGACTGCTGAAGGCTTCCTGTGCAAACCAACGCTGAAGATCAATCTGCACAGAGAACTCATCGTTTACTCCCTTGGCACTTCGCCATTCTGATCGCCCGCATGGGCAGTGCCATTAGACATGTATGTAGGAAACGGAATACATTTTAAGAATGTTAGTAGCAGACCCAAGGATACCTGTGTCCAGGACTCTTTAGGGTTTTATCCGAGGAGGCTCAACAATAGATCTTCCACCTCCCTTCCATTTTACTTTTGTGTTCCGCTCGAAGCCGAGAAGGGCAGGGATTCTGTCGATTTCAACTTCCTTTGCCAATCATGCAGAAGTCGATAATTCACTGGAAAAGAGATCTCGTGTCCCATGTCAGGATCCCTGAGTGGTATATGCAAGATCGATCACCTCTTCGAATTTCTTTGACACGCCGAGCTTGGCATAAACAGCTTCGATGGCTTCCTGAGTGAGAAGGACGGCGGCTACCCTCATGACGAAGTAAAGCCCGGTTCAGAAGCCCTACGAATGGCGCTTGATTCCTGTGAAGCTTCGAAGAACGACATTCCCAGGATCCTTTCAAACCAAGAGCGCACAACAGATACAGCTCTAGATTCCGAGGCAGGTGGGAAGGTTTCTTTAGCTCTCAATGGAAGAACCGATGTGTGTCCTTTAGTCTTGTTTGAGATGTACTGGCTGATACCAAGGCACGATATTTGAAGCCAAATTGCTCAGACTTATGGGTACGGATTTTGCGTGGTTTTGTTCAAAGCATGTTTGCTAGGCTGTTGACCCTTCGGATCGTTGACGTAGTCGATACTACTGGTGATCCTACGACATGGGGCTTTACTGTATCTCATGCGCTGACAGGGTCCTAATCACAAGGGGTGGCTGAACTAAGAGTAAAAGATTAATGACTTGGCATTCTGGAAAAACATGTTAATGCAATCGCGATGGATTGAGCGACCAGTATTGATCCGTTACAAGCGGCAAGGCGTTGAAAATATCGCTGACGCAGTTGGAGGACTCTAAGGCGCAACAAGAGAAGGGTTCCGCAGATTAGCATCCACCGAGCCACCGCATGGGAAAGACCAGAGTGTTTAGATAGAAAAGTCTCTAAGATTTGGCTGTGAACGATCCATAGTGGAATGCGTGAAAAGCACCGAAACATTCGGCTTAAAACTATAAATCTGAATTGAAGTATGAAACTAGAGATTGAGAGATTATAGTCTGTTGATACCTATGGGAATAATTCACCCTATCAGCTCTTCAAGCCGGGTGATGCCTTCACTCAACGTCTACCTCGAAGTGTGATGAGTCTGACAATCAAGCCTTCAGCCCGGCTACGAGGCGCAACTAATTCGATTCCCAAGAGATCACATGACATCGATTAGAACTTCGGTACGAACATAGGCGTGTTTGCCTTCCACTCTTTGTAGTCCTTGCGGTCTCCATATCTCTTATCATACTTGCTCTCACTCATCGGCACTCCACTGACTTTAAGCAGCAAGAAAGTTACAAAGGCCGGAGAGACACCGCACATAGCACTTGCGAGTATCTTACCTTTAATGCCAGCGGCCAAGACTTGACTGGAGTTCCGTACCAGCACACCGCCCGCAAGGATTGCAATGCCAGACCAGAGTGTAGATTCGCCAAAGTAGTTCGGATGCCGGCTCTTGCTCCACAATCCCCTAGTAAGGAATTCTTCAAAGTGTTTCTTCTGCTTCTTCTCTTGTACCCACTTGTCCTTTTGCCTATCCGCTGCGACTTCGAATGTGATTCCGCAGGTAAAGAGCAGTAGACCGAGAATGTCGGTGAGAGCGACTGACGCGGGAAGCGACGCGAACATATACACGGGCATGGAGTTAACGGCCAGGACAGGCATGAGGCAAAGAGAGACCTATGTTGCTTGGGCAAAGAATGCTCCTAGGAACTTGGGAGGTGATTGTCGGATATTATCGAATCTTGAATCTGTGCCATCTGCGCTGATTCTTTGGAACAAGTAGGTACCCACTACAGATAGTCATCGGTCACGTTAGCAACCGTAATAATATATCTTTCAGAACATAGCATGTCGAGGGGTGACTGAGGTCTGAGACTCACGTCTTGTAGCCCAAATACTCACTGCTGCACTCAGCAACACCTGCCTCCAATTGAGGCCGCCGCCCCTACCCATTGCAGCCTGTACCAGACTCGGCCATGCTGGCTTTGCAGTCCCCGCGGCCGCAGCCGCATATCGGGCTCTTATGGTGGGCAAATAAAGACTCAATGCCGTGCAGGACAGGTATGTGAGTGAGCCGGAAAGGTCATAGAAGCACTCCGTCTGCGCCGCGATTGAAGGAACAGCAACAAGGCCCTGAAGAACGTAGGCGAGCGACACTGAAGGTACCAGGGTTGAAAGGAAGGGTGTAGAGAACGAGCTTGCGCGGAGAAGTGAAGGTATGAAATGCACCATTACGTGGTGGATCGTTGATCAAGAGACGGACAGACACTGTGGGCTACAGCAGGGTATCGAGATACTTGGAGGAAAGGTTTGAATGGAGACCCATCCGTCAAGACGTCCTTGAAGCGAGAGACTGCTGCCTATTGAAATCAACTTCCGCCCACTGTGTCCGTTGATCTTACCATTGGAGAGATTGGCTGCTTCGGGGAGCGTCCGTACGCTTTTGCCGAATGTCTGGGGCCCAAGCTCGCCAAGCCCTCGGCATACTTGGTTAACAAATTCCGCCCCGAAGCCTACCGTACTTTACATTCTCACCTGGAACGAATCACCTTCTGGCTGTAGGAACGAGAACTCCATAGTCTGTGGCTTTGCCGTCGATAAGCTCTCTATGCACGGTCGGTTTGCCCAGACGCGCGACATACAACGCTTTCCTAATCATTATTCGGATCGAAAACTTTGGTGATTTCTCTTACTCAAGCCTATTGCTACTACGGAGGGTAAGAGTCACAAGACAGCGGCTTTCCAGACTTCAAATAGGTACCTCATTTTTGCGGATCTATGTTCGGAAATACTAGAGGTGCTGGGCTTAGCTTGTGCGGACGTATGGATCGTTTTCTCCACGATTGAACGCTCTGGGCATAGCACCATGCTCTCCTCAATATCGCATAAGGCGCTGTCGGTAGGGTTTGTGGGGCGAGGATTTCAATTTCTCTCAGTATCATCTTCAGTTATTTTCCTTAGAACAATCGCAAACCGTTCTTCTTACGTGCTTGCGCGAATTTGAGTCTATTTTTTCAACGACCGTTGCCTGTTCCTCGTATTGATTTCAAGCAGAGAGTCACTCCCAAATATTCAATATGTCCAATACCAAGACTATCGAGGTCCCCCATCTGGGTGGCATCACCGCAGGCTATCAGATGCCCCATGCCTACGATGCTTCCAAGCCCACTCTCGTCCTAGTGAACTCCTTTACCACATCCTCCGAATTGTATGAAGGCCAGTATCAGAATGAGAAGCTCTCATCCACCATGAATCTGCTTGCCATTGAGCTCTTGGGACATGGCAAGACTCGGACCAAATGCGAGAACTGGACGTATTGGGATACCGCGATCATGAACCTTCAGGTAATGGAGGCACTGGGCGTGAAGAAAGCTTTCGTACTGGGTACTAGCCAAGGTGGCTGGATCACCGTCCGGATGGCTCTCTTGGCACCAGAGAAGGTCGGTCGCTCATTTCCTGTCTACATATTGCTGGGCGTAACGCTAATGGAGTCCTGATCCAGATCGAAGGAATCATCCCTCTTGGTACCTCTCTAGATTACGAGTCCGAACGTACCCGAACGCTGGGATGCTGGGACGCACCTAACCTGCTCACCGACAATATCAATGAATGGACCTCCAAAGATGCAACCCCTGACTTTGAGCCTGACGACAAGTTCTGCAATTACCTGATCGATATCGGCTTCGGCAAGAACTGCGATAGCAGCGTCAGGGATTTCTGGAAGAAGACTATCAAGAGTACTTACCAAGGGGATGCTGGTAGGAGAAGAGTGAGAATGGCTGCTATCAATCTGAGAGACCGTGATGGTCTTGAAGGTAGATTGTTCGACGTCAAGTGCCCAGTTATGTGGCTCCATGTAAGCAGTCCCCCAAAAAGGAGGGTCGGTCTAGTATGCTGACAGCATGAAGGGAACCGACGACGCTGTATATTCCGTCGCCAACGCGGAACGAGAAATCAAGATGTTCGAGAACTCGCCAGACTCGCAGCTCATCACTGTCAAGGATGGGCAGCACTTCTTGAGTGCCTCGCATCCGAAAGAGGTGGATAATGCCTTGATAGAGTTCGTCAAGAAGCACCACAGATAGAGGAGAGCAGATACCACCAGCTGCTATGGGAAATAATGCCGCTATCCTCGGATGCAAATACGCTTTCACGATTCGAGCACTGTGCATGACCGCTGTTTTCCCCTACCAGTGTATCGTAAACACATTTCTTCAATGGATCAAGTCCCGTTTTCGTGGCTCAAGAAACTTTCTTAATGTGAGACAAGTACTTAAGCTCATTTATAGCTCGTCTAACTTTCCTCTCTCCTCCTTCATCTGCCGACCTCCCCTGTCCTCGCTTCCGTAATGCGATATCTGCAAATGAATATCCCCTCAGCTGGTGATGAGGCAGCCCGGAAACAAAGCCGCTTACTGTACGCTTGTAACTAGTCGGAATAGGGCCCCGACATTGAACCGACTGGTTACAAGCGTACAGTAAGCGGCTTAATTCCCGCACCCCTGCCTCATCACTCTTTTGGTCCACACGTTGACTCGATTGTCCGCGACCATGGCGACATGCTCTACAGCAGGCATGCCCAGTCCGCGATAACGCAGGCTGTAACTGGGCTGTGTGCAGGCTCCAACTGGCCATCCGCTATCTCTCTACCTTCGATTATGTTCATCGAGACTTAGCATCTCCATCCTCGCCTCTGGATCCTCCAAGACCTTTGCATTTTTTTCTCACCAACCCTCTCCAAGCCTTCCTCCAAGCTGTCAATAGCTGCCAGAGTTGGCACATACATGGCATTGATGTAGTGATCGTCGCTGCTCGCGCATACTTCTCTGAGTTACTTTGAAGGACATAGCAGGCTGGTGCGAGTCATCGCGGCTGAAGGAAGTTGATCATACGGGAGGGGAAGGCAGTCCTGGGGCAGAAATCAAGGACAGCTAGGCTCGACAGGACTTTAACGATGGAAATGCGAGGTATCAATATCAATAAAGGCCAGAGCATCATGGATCACAGACATCGAGAGCAGAGCTGCTGTTGGGGATGGACGTGGAGGAGAGGCTTCAGGCACGATGCTTTCCGGTAGGTCTTCCTTTGTGGTTTCTGAAGGCCGTTCCAAAGTGCGATTTCAATTTCTTTGCGAGGCTATCTCCTTCTCTCGATGTGGCTTTAGAGAAGGCCCTACAAGTACATTTTCTGGTCAGGAGCACATTCTACTTGTGCATCGGCTCTTCGTCCATCAACTTATGCATCAGACTCTTGAACGACCCGTCAGGGTTCATCAATTGTGCCTCAGAGCTGACGAAGTTGTCCGCAACGTGGCGCATGCATCCAAAAAAACCATATTCGAAGACCCACGGGATTTGGTCACACCAATTGGCAACATCCACGGTGAATTCCACCACCTCTCCCTGGCTGCGAGAAGTGGAAGCAAGTTCAGAGATATACAGAGGTTGCTTTGGGTGCTGGTTGTGCATCTCTTCGAAATACTTGATCGCAGCATTCTTATCGGTACCGTAGTAGTGTACGCCAAGGTAATCCGGAGGATCGCTGGCAATCCGATGCATGAAATCCGCGATCCATGCTTGACCTGGAGGGTCACTGGCACACGACGGGCTGACGAGCTTATTGCCGTTCCGGCGAAGTTGCACCACCTGCTTGAACCAGATGTCTGCAGCTTGTGCCGCGGATATCCCGGCTCGTTCGGGCTCATTGAAGTAGTGGATGATACCGTGCTTTGTGTTTTCGATGTTGGTCCAGTCGCCCCCGGAAAGCTTAGCCAGGTCATGGATCATGGGCCGGAATGGAGCCCGACCTTTCAACTCAGGAGGTGTCCAGGTGTTCCACTGAACTCAATCAGCATCTTCCCTCAACGTGGTACGTGAGAAATTGCTACATACGTTGCTGACGGAGTGCATTGGTCCTCCAAAATTAACCTTGTCCATCTCTTGTGGGACGCCTTTGTGGCCTGGGCCATCGGTATTGGTCCAGTCCCAAAGCAGACATCTCTTTTGGACGACCATGTTGCTTGGTTGAATGAGAATGTGCCGTGGATTACGGATGTTTTACGTACGAGACAAAGAATTTTTCGTGGCTGGGGTGGGCTGGGATACAGTCTGGCTACCTTGGTTGGAGACAATAATCTTACTTATAGTCCCGGTGGCCGACTATCTTGGAGCCTGGCTCGAGGACAGTGCTGACCCACTGTCCAGACGCGGTGAGTACAGCCTCTTCCTTCGATCCGCCGACTTCAGCCTCCCTGTCACGAGTAAGTCTGACCTGACAGCTCGCGCATCCTCTTGTACCAGGACTGGATCATCCAGGCGCTTTCCTTTTGCCTTGCGCGCGTCATGGACCTGCTGATCATCCATTGCGGAGCGACTACTAACGGTGGCCGCAACAACTCTGCTTATAGATCCTGGGCGTAACCTTCTACGGCACATACAGTCAGCTTTGCTATGCCTCACTGAAGCGGGGTTTCATGTGGAGTGAAGCTGAAAGCCCGACTCGTCGTCCTTTCTTGGGCTTTCAAACCCTGCTCCTTCTATACAGATAAAGGGTTTCCAATACATGATTAAGTGGGATGGCCACTATCAACCCACTCAATGGAGGAACCATGCATTGCTCTGAAATTAGACTTTGTCTGCCGCGGTCTCTGCTCCTCAAGAGGTGACCAGGCGTCGAATCACAGCCCCGAAGGATCCGCGCTACGTAAGCGATCCTTCCATGACTGGTGCAAGCCTACTTTACCGCTGATGTGATCCTGCGGCTGATGCCTGCATTTCTATCTTTCCTTCTGATCCTAATCCATATCTCCAACCAGTTTTCTGATATGTTCATTACTGCCTATACCATCCGTAACATGTGAGCTATATGATCAATCTGTATCTTTTGGTACACACTCGACGACGGCTGTGCCGCAACCCAATCTGAAATCTTTGAGCAAATTCCCAGTTATGCATTTATCGCATTGAATTGCGTCTTCATATCCGGTTGCTAGAGGGACTTTGACGGCTTCCGCGACTAGCAGCAAGTGTGTACAGTCAGACTCAGTCGGCTGACCTATTGCCTAAACGCCTGCAATCCTTTCAGCTGGAGGCTACGCCACTCTCATAGGCATTCGTAGGATCGGGCTCAGCAATGCCTGTCCACATTTGGCACCCACATTCAGAGATGTGCTGCCTTTTGATTCCCTCTGCCTATTCCCGTTACTATATAAAAGCTGCCATTCTTCTATTCTCCAAAAGTCTTTTCTCTACACTATACAAGTCAGACCAGTCTTGATATCTCCTTTTTCATACAGAAAGAAGTAATTTATGCATTACATCAACATTCATAATAAGTCGGACCATGACCAGGGGTTCGGAGTCCACGGCTTCAACGGCGGCAAGAACATCGTCGTAAGGCCACAGGCCACAACCGTCATTCCTGCGGCCGATGGGCAGTCCGGTGCCGTTATTGCTCTACATGATGGACATGAGGGCGAGCAAGCTGAGATCACCAAGGATGGCTTCAAGGGTAAGCAATTCATGCCATTTCGTAAATGTTAGCATTCGTTAATCGTGGAAATAGGCAACGACTTCATCGATCTGAGCAACATTGTCGGCGCCGACGGAAACATGACTGTTCAGCAAGTGGGCGACCCATCCACTCGCAAGGGCGATCCTCTCTTTATGCAGCAATTAAACACTGCGTGGCACAAAGCGAGCTCAGGGGAGAAGGACGCTCTCAAGAACTGCGTCCACACCAACCCCAAAGGCGACGTCACCCGCATTGACGCTATTAAAGACCATCCGGAATTAGAGAAATTCATCCGCGGCTTTGCTGACGGCCAGACCTACATCGGTAACGGTTCCTGGGGAGGAAGCCCTGGTGTCGGTAGCGATAACGCGCAGGTAGAGCCACTCCCACACCCCCCCCACCCGTATCTCCCTCCCACAATCTGACATCATCTCCAGAGCTCCGCCGCCCACGGCGACAAAGACATCCTAATCACCTACTCCGACACCGACGCCACCCCCGCCCCACCACCCCAACTCGCCCACCGCCCCGTGCAAAAACTCCTCGTCCCGAACCACACCGGAAGCTCCGCCCCCCACGACGGCCCCGGCATCATCCTCACCAACAAGTCCGCCAAGGCCTGCACCTACTTCTTCTACGACAACTTCTGGAACGGCAACGGCACCGCCGGCGCCAACTTCACGCACCCGCTCAAATCCGTCACGCTGACCCCGCAGAAAACAGCCTTCGTGTCGCTCCCCGCGACTTTCAAGGGGAGGCTCCAGCGCGGGACGTTGATCCCCGCCACGTGGGTTGAGTTTCAGCTCGAGGCGAGTGATGATCATGGTGCGCATGGGGATGTGTCGCTGGAGCAGGGGTGCGATGGCGCGGCGACGGTGGCGGCGACGGATGGGCATGGGGGGAGGAATGGGTTTGAGAAGGAGGTGGTCAAGGGGGCGCCGGAGGGGGCGCTGGGGAAGAGGGCGGATGGGGAGAGGGTGGTGGCTAGTACGGTGGGGAATTGGATGGGGGGGCCGAATCAGAAGGCGGTTGACTGGTTGAGGGGGGAGCTGGGGAGTGGGAAGGCGTATATTACGGGGGGGACGGGCGTGCCGGATGTGGCGAGTCGGAATCGGGTGTTGGCGGTGGATATGTTTTGAGTGGGGGGGTGGGGGTGGTTTGTAGGAGTTGGTTGGTTAGGAGTTCTTCTGTAGTATATAATCCGTACAACAAAGTCTTCCTCCAGGACTTTTGCCATCATCGGTTCACCATGCTCCAGAAGTCGAACGACGAGCGAGGAGATGCCAACAGGATTCGATAACAGGCTCAAGGCCATCTGTAGGAGACTGGGCCAACACAGAAACCACCCTAAAAGCGCGCGAGAGCAGTCATGGAGGAACCATCTGCCTGGATCATCTCCCCCTTACTTTCCACGCCAAGCGTCGAACGCCGTGGTAACTGCACGTCACGTACATTTTCATGCAAGGCATATAGAATGATTGCTGCAAGAACCAGCTCGCATCCCCCCCCTTTCGGGGAATGGTCCAATCCCCCGTCGTGGAGTACTCATCTACCTGCAACCCGAAAGGATGGCACGGAGCGGTTACCGTGCTTCCCGTCGCTTGTGGCATGCTAGGTAAGCGCCATGAGGGAGGGAGTGACGATGGGAGGGAAGCTTATGGGCAGAGGTATGTAAGCAGGCGGGGAGGGTCCGGCCTAGAGGTTTGGACGAATATCGCATGTCTAAGATGGGTGAGTTGTGGGTTGGATGGTGTTCTGGAGCAAGAAAAGTAGCAAGTCTTGGCATCGGAACATCATTGTCCGGCATGGTAGGGCAGAGGGCACAGAATGTTCATACCGATCTGTCTGAAGTACCGGAAGACATGAGGCGGCAATGTCCCATAGCTGTGCTAAGTACAAGCGACGAAGGAACCTCCTCCAGCGCTCACAGGGGCAGCTATGCCGCCCATGCCCCCGTGCTTACACTATCCTACACCATCCGCACATCAGCTCCACCGCCCCCCCCTCGCAAGATCTAATCCCCCTTCCCCATCATCACCACCCCCACGTCCTCCTCAAACCCCTCCTCCATATCCACATCCCCACTGTCCCCCTCCTCCGCCTCCCCAGCCGGACTATTCGCAAACCCATCCAGATCCTCGTCCTCAAGATCAAACACCCTCCTCCTCGCCATTAACTCCACCGGCGGCGCCAATCTCGGCCCTTCCTTCTCCCCTGCGCCGTCGAACCCCCCGCCACCGCCTTCGAAAGCATCGTCTGCGCTCTCGAAGCCGCCAAACGCGTCTTCCTCGTTCCTCGCCAGCTCCTCGAGATTCGGGCTCATGAACGGGTTGCTGATGCCTTCCTTGTCGTTTTCGTCGGAGAAGAGGCCGCGATGAATGAGATCGTGGTTGGGTTCCGGGGATCGGGTGAGGATGAGGTTGTCGGAGGGGTCGGAGGTGGAAGAATTGACTTGGGCGGCGAGTTGGGCTTGGGCGTTTTGGGCGTGGCGGTTGTTGAGGCGTTGTTCGAGCCGGCGGCGGGCGCGGGAGGGGGGGACGTTGAGAGGTGGTGGGATGGTGGGGATGGTGGTCGAGGTGGTTGAGGAGGTGGAGGGTGGGGAGAAGAGCTGGAAGGTGGTCATTAGCGTGTGGGTTTGTGAAGGTAGAGTGTGCTATTGAAGTAGAAATGAAGGTGAAGTAGGTGACAGCTGGTGTAGATAGTGGAGTAAGGAAGAGAAAAGGTTATGTGACTAGAGGTGTGATACAGAAACGGTGATATAAGAGGCACAGAGTGTGCGTTGATGAAGCGTCGTAGAGGCTGACCCCACGCTTCCAGAGAGTCATTGGACAACAGATGCGGCATATGCAGCACATGCGGGGCACTGAATGCAGTGTGAAGAGCTTCATTTTGCATTGAATGCCTAAGTACGCAGACTCATCAAGCTATTCAAGCATCAATTCACTGCTCCCGACAGGCCCATGCATGCATAGATATCATACCTGCCACCTGCTTTGTGTGTCCCCGATGCTTCACGTGACAAATGCTGCGAAACATGCAAATGCAAGTCATTAGGTCGTTAGAAACGTTCAAGCATCTTTCATCTCAACATCCTCAAGAGAAAGTTCACCCACATTATCGGAGCCCCTAACTCCAGCACCCTCGCCTTCCTCGATGTCCTCCATCTCCTCGTCTTCGTCATCGCTTGAGCTTCCAAAGCCGCTCAACAATGAACCACCACTACTGATTCCGAAAGCACTCGAGGTTGCCGAGCCATTGCTCGCTAGATCCATGGAGTCAAGCCCAGCGGTGCCATTCAGCCCGGCTTGAGTGAGGGCATTGGAGCCGCCCGTGTTGTAGCCACTGCCAGCTGGGAGAGCATTCATTGCCGCTTGTCTAGGACCAATGGACATATCAGGTCGGACGCCACCAAGGACAGCATTATCCCTTTCTCTGGTTTCCGAAAGGGTGTTTTCCACGTAATCGCTCCACTGCTTACTGGTGACCTTGTCAAGCACGCTTTGCGACAGCAGCTCCGGTGGATGTCTGTCGCTGAATTTTACTACTTCTTCTGCGATCAAGGTGAGATGGCCCATGTAGCCTAGTCGCATGTTGTTCTTCTGTTGTGCTTCGTCACTCCGCTGCTGGCCCTCGACAATCCGGTCGGTGATCTTCCCAGTTTGAAAAAGATCGATGGCGAGACTGCCGTTGAAGCCTCGATCCATTGGGCCGTTGAATACCTGCTGTACGACATCATATACTACATTGTGAAGAAAATTGTTCCATGGAAATCGAAAGAAGAAATCCTTTACCAAGCTGGGTCAGCAGACCAATCAGAGAATAGTACTTCAGTGTCTGATGACTTACTAGTATTGTCGGAACCACCTTATGCTCTACAAATATCATCTTGAGGAAGTCACCAACGATAGGTTGTCCGTCGACGTCATTCTCGATATGGGGCACAAAGGCCTGATCGCTAGTGCTCATTAACGCTGATTTGTTACTGTCTCCCTCCTCGCCAAGCGTGGTGTCAATGGTATCTTGACTGCCGCCCGCTTCAAGCTCGGGTCTTGATTGCGAAGCTGCCTCTGCTGTCTGCTGAAGGGTCTTGTCGGATCGGGCAGCGAACAGTGGCGCTGGCTTGTCATTTGCGTGTGGAGAGATGGGTGAATCTTTGGGCGATGTAATGCTAGTTTCAGGGAGTTGATTTCTTCGCGGTAATGGCGGCGCTTCCGGATTGGCGTTTTGTTGCGAAGGTTCTTGGTTGCTGGATTCAATAACGAAAGATTTTGTGTTATCAGCCTCGTCGTCTTTCGATGATGCTTCCTGGCCTATGCGTAAACCTCCAACCTCGGAGGTGAGGCCAGACGTAGGTGACTCGGGTTGTGGCTCGGTTCTCGTCTCGGGCTCAGGCTCAGTTTCAGTCTCGAACGCACCAGGTGCTCCCAAGTCCTCCGGAAGTTCTTCCTCTTTTTCGTCCAAAGCCTCCAGTCGCGGTGAAGTGAGCGGTTCGTCAACAAAATCTTCATCCAAGTCTAGTCGAGGTTTGGTTTGCTTTGGAAGACTACTTATTTGCGCAGACTTCGACTCCAATTCGAACTGTGATCGCTCTTCGAAATCACCTTTGATGTCTTCGGCGAGTTCAGCTGATGTGCCAACATCCTCGAAACCGTCATCATCCGCATTGTTGGCTATCTCAAGCTTGCGAACTTCTCCAGGCGATCCGAGTCCCAACGCAGTTGTAGAGTTTCCGTTTGGGAAATCTTCGACACCTTCAGAAAACTCCGTCGCAGCTGACACAGGGGGCTTTGAGGTAGCAAGAGCACCTTCTGCCTTTAGCCGGTCCCTCTCTGCATCTCGCTCCCGAATGTAAGCTTCACTTCCTCTTTCATTCAGCAACCCCATGTTGCTACAGTGGAGAAGCTCCGCCATCAATTCGCAAGTTTTGAATCGATCGAAGCCCAAAGGCTCAATCTTTGCGCCAAAGGCCACCGAAAGCTCTTTTCTCTTGATGGTAATAGTGCTGTCACCGCTTGAGACTCTATGAGTAGGGCTTAAGATCAGGTTCATGAAATCTGGTACATGTTTGGCGAAGTATCGTAGCAAGGTGCCGAGATAAATAGGGTCACTGCTTGTAGGCGGTGTCTCCGGCCCAGCACCGACATCTGGATCGTAGTCCGAGTTGTTCTTTCGGATAACCTCGATGATGGTGCCAACCCCGACAGTCAAGGGATTGCCACCACGGAGCATCTCGTTGATCAATGTCTGTATACAAGGTTCTGAAACAAGCTGTCTTGTGAGATTGTTCGGACCTATGCATGATTGTTCGTTCTGGGATGCATTGGCTGATATGGTAATGATGGCCTTGATAAAGTCGCCAGCTGATGTTTGAGTGGCAGGTGGATATTGCTCGGATAAATAGCCCAGCAGAAGGGGTATGAGATCCTGGCTCTGAAGCCACTGTTTTCTATGTCAGCATTTCGAATGGATGCGCCTGGGCGAGCCTGAGTGAGAAACGCCATACATCTACAATGCCAACTCCGCCCTCACTCTTTTCCATGCTGATTATCTTCAAAAGCAGATCCATCACCATTGGACAATCTACATGCATTAACATCGCCGGTATTATACCTTCCAGAGACTTGATGAACGTCAGAGTCTCCTCGGTCTTCTTGTCGAGCAAAGTATCGTTGACTTTCGTGAAATAACCAGCTTCTGTGGTGTCCAACGGCGGTTCACGCCTCAAGAATTTCCAGAATTCCAGCAAGTGTTGCTGGTTCTCCATTAAAGCCTCCAAAATCGACCATGTCTCCGAGGACAGGATCTCGCAAGCAACGTATGCGTACTTCAGCCGGGCCTTGTCCGCTTTGTCCCATGCTTCCCGCTCTTCTCGTCGTCTTGACTTCTCCTTGTCCTTGTTCCTTCGGAATGGACTCAGGGAGTGCCCGCGATGAGTATCTTCCTCTTCACTAAGTTCCTCGCCATCATGGTCAGGCTTGGGAGCTTGAGGTGTTATAACGTATTCTAGTAACCGCCGCAGCACATTCTCATCTCTTAAGTACTCTATCAATTTGCTATTGTGTTGTTTGAGCTCTTGGATAAGATCCGACTCGTCGAGAAGCTCTTCGAGAGTGACGTCGGATTTGTCAAGAATGGTATCGATTGAGGATATGCTGGCATATCCGCCGAAACGCCAAAACATGGTTATGTTACAGGGGTATCACTAGAATCGAAATGTTGGAATGCTGTATTTGATATCTGTACACGGATGAGGGCCGTCCGAGTGGATCATTCGTGGGGAGCTGGCAAAATGTAGTATCATGCCCGCAGCGATACTGACTGGTAGCAAGATCGTAGCATTTTGAACATAGGTGATGTATCTCGGGGTATTGCGGAGTTGACTGAGGACTGAATTAAATAGACGATTTGGAGCTGATGTGTGCGCTCGTATGCCAACCGACCTGCAGATGGGCCAACAGAGGAATCGGAGAAATGTCGTAGGATAATGTGTTGAGTTCGAATACTCAGGCGCACACCAACGGACTTGTCAACGCAGCTGGTGGCACGTGGTCGTTGCGCAAGACTTTCTTTCTTTTGATAGATGTTTGGTAACCGCCGGCGTTTGTGCAGAATATGGAAGATGCAGTGAGCAGGCTCAATAGTACGAATCCATTCTACAACAATCATACAATGAATCGAAGATGGATCCTTGCGATAAGTGCGGTTGCAACGCAAGTGTTAAGTTGAACAGCCTTGACAACGATGTTTGGAGCTTGTGTTCGCTATCCCTTTCACGAACCCCCTGCTACCGCGCCGGCTAAATTAATCCCGTAGTCTGCCACGACGCTTAGGGACGATCGGCGAATAGAAACCCAGGCGTGGCAAAGCAGGAACAGCAATTCATCTTTTGATAACCGCTTTCTGTACTAACCTCTCGAAGTCTGTGGGTTGAGAAAATTCCCCGAAGAAGTAGACCACTATCAGAGCGGATCGAAGCAGCCCAGCGGGGAGGGCTTGGCGTCAATACCGTCACCGCAGGCAGATACCCGAGACACCCATACCTTTGGATTTTCCACCTCCACGCTCGACTCCGCATCGCTTGCACCCCTGTAGCCTCACAGCCTCCTTCCAGACCACCCACCATGAATCGCCTCTTCGGTGCCAAAGACAAAGCGCCCAGACCGACCCTCACCTCCGCCATCACCACCACCGACACACACATCGACGCCCTCGACGTCAAGCTCGCCAAACTCAATGCCGAACTCTCCACCTACCAGACCCGCATGTCCAAGATGCGCGACGGCCCCGGGAAGACCGCCCTGAAGCAAAAAGCCCTCAAGATCCTGCAACGCCGCAAGCAGTACGAAACGCAGCGCGATCAGCTGCAGCAGCAGAGCTGGAACATGGAGCAGGCCAGCATGATGACGGATAATCTGAAGAACGTGATGACGACGGTGGATGCGATGAAGCAGACGAAGAAGACGCTCAAGCAGCAGTATGGGAAGATCGATGTTGATAAGATTGAGAGGATGCAGGATGAGATGCAGGACCTAATGGAGGCGGGGAATGATATCCAGGAGGCGATGGGCAGGAGCTATGATGTGCCGGAAGATGTCGATGAGGCGGAGCTGGATGCCGAGCTTGAAGCCTTGGGGGAGGAGGCGGAACTGGAGGGGCTGGGCATGCAAGGGGTGGGGGAGACGCCGGGGTTTATGGTCGATGAGGTGCCGACATTTGTGGATGAGCCGCCGGTACAGGGGAAGGTGAAGGAGGCGGCGGGGTGATGTGGTATATGGAAATGAGAGGCATCTCAGGGGCGTTGAGGTTATGGCATCAGGCAATATTCTGGCAGGGAGGCTTAACTAGGATTTTATGCATTCATTGAAAGGAGATGAAGCATTGAGAGACTCAGTCGAAGGTCTGGATCGCGATCCAGTCTTATTCTCAGGATGGTTAATGATAATGTAGGCTACCTCTAGACACCTCAATGACTCCACTGCTTGTGCATGACAATGCCGCCTATGCTTCGATGGCAGACAGTACTCATGATGCATCCTGTTTTCAACTTTTCCCCTTGCCAGAACGCCTCGCTAAGACGACATGCGTAAACGCGATGCAGGGGTGCTACCTATGCACTTATGACTTTCCCAGTCCAAGCATCACCAACAACGCCACGTTCATCACAGCGATAACTAACCAAACAATCACGGCGAAGCCAGAGACTAGCCAGTGATTCCTCATCTTTACCATTTCCACCTCCTGGTCAAATTCCTCGTCTGCTGCAGGCTCTGGGCCACTGACAACCATGTACTTGTTTCGGCAGGTGAAGTAGATAAGTGGAGCCGAAACGAAAGGTAACACTACACTAAGAGCGACTTGCGTACCATTTAAGGCCGCAGAGAGCCCGTTCTTCCCCACTGCGCCGGCTATGATAATACTAGGCGTGATGCTGATCGAGCGAGTAAGCAACCTTCGCATCCAGGGTGCAATCGTCCACTGCAAGGCTCCTTCGCTAAGCATCTGACCTGCGATCGTGCAGACAATACCTGCAGAAGTGCCCGATAGTAGTAAAGCCAAAGCGAATATGGTACCAGCCACGGGCGCAACAGTCTTTGAGAGAAGATCGTGGATACCAAACAGGTTGGCGTTTTGAGCATCCTCGATCGAAGATAAGGAACCTCCGGCCACGATGAGGATGGCACTATTGACGAACAGAGCAAAGGTGAATAGGGAAATGCCGACTTCGGCCGTCGAATAATTCAGGCAGGACCGAATAGCGGCCAATGAGGGCCGGTAGGGTATTTTATCTGAAGCTTGGTCGGTGTCGTCAGTGGGGACGAAAGTACCAGCCTTGGTATCGAAATGGCGAAGCCGAGATTGAACCATGCCACTACCAAGATAGAGACTGTGAGGCATCACGGTAGCGCCAAGGATACCGCAGCTAAGATATATACCCTGTCCACGCACAATGGTCGATGATGGGAGGTAGCCTCGAAAGACCTCGCCTACGGAGGTACCCTGGATTAGGGAGAGCTGGATGCAGAAGCATATAACTACGCCTAGCACGAGCGCCATAACGAAGAATTCGAAGGCCCTCAATTGACGCATGGAACCATTGGGGCTGTAGAATATTAGTATGATCAGAACATCAACCATGGTTAGAGCGCAACCAGCAACAAGGGGGATCTTGAGAAGCAGATTGAGCGCTATGGCTGAGCCAATGACCTATCGGAAGGGTGAGCATCAAGCGTATTGCAGACTTGGAGAGAAAGAAGTCTACCTCGGCTATGTCTGTAGCAATAATGGCTGCTTCGCCAAGGAAGTACAGGAAAAGGTTGAGCCATCGCGGCAGGTGTGCTCTGCAATGTTCTGCCAGATTGAGGCCTGTGACCGTTCCGAGACGGACTGCCAGCGACTGTAGCAGAATGGCAAAGACATTTGACATTAAAATGATAAAGAGAAGCTTGAACCTGGTGGCAGCCCCAGCAGCGACATCGGTAGAGTAGTTTCCCGGGTCTATGTATGCTACGGCTATCATAAAGCCAGGCCCGATGAATGTGCCAAATTTGGCAATCGTTCTCCTGACGTGCTGGGCCGTCAACAAAGCTCTCGAACGAGGCACTTGTGTAGGATACGGCGAAGGCATTGAAGGCGTTGACTGTCTGGGACTCCGCGCCCTCTCGCTTGGCGTTGGAGCTGTCTTGCCATTTGATCCAAACGCCAAAGGGAGGCGAGGAGGCCGATCTTTGGCGTGCCTTCCGTCGACTGCATCTCCTGCCTGGTCCTTCCTTGTGGTACTTGAAGAGCCTGAAGTCCGTGTAGCTCGCAGATTAACCATGCCATTGAGGTCTTGCCTCGTCGTCAGATCGGCGGAGAAAATTGGAGGGCTCTGATTCCAGCCATGATCATCTGGCGGCTCATCGTTTCGAGACGGACAGTTCATCCTGACATGAAGGAACCAGGCAGAGGACAGTCGAACAGAAATAATGGCGAGGGGTAAAGAATGAAGAATGCCAAAGGGCACTCCAAGGTCGATGATGCCACTAAAATTTAAGCCTGCGACTTTTCCCGATTAAGGTCCTCTCTAGCCGCTTCGAGAGGTGTCGGTAATATCACCAAGAGGAAGGAGAGACCCAAAAGAAAAAGAACCTGAGAACAATGATGAGAATACCTTGAAGATTGGCATGATCGTTCAACATTGCGCCAGCGCAAAGGGATCAGTATCAAGCGCATAGAAAGGGTGCGCTTGGCAAAACAGATGATGAGACAAGCAATGCATCTTGGTCTAGGTGTATTGGCCATGTGCTTCACTACCCCGGACCAAGGTAATCAGCACCATCGAAAGCATATCTCCAGAGTAAGTCGTGGTAGGCTCTTCTCTAAGTAATGTAAGGTTTTTTGTAAGGTAGATGTAAAGTAAACGTGCTCCTATGGTTATTGTGCCCCGCAGGCCCGGCCGAGACCTGTTGCCCTGCCGATTTCTCCCGACGCATCTCTTGGCAGCTGAAGAAAACAAAAATGTGCCCCCAGCTCAGTTAGGCCCACACCCGCGATTGCCGCTCTTAGGGTGAGCAGGGGTGATGCGGCACCCAACCTTGGTGATCCAGCACTTCATCTGGGTGATGAGCACTCGACGGCTCATCCTTCCACTCACCAACCCCTAAGGTTTCAACACCCAGAAGCGTGGTCTTTGTACAGCCCAGTCCAGAGGGCCTTAGAAATGGCTGCCACTGTGGGTATAAAGGAGAGCGGTAGGCCGCCCGCTCTGGCTCTTCAAATTGCAAGATTGCAACGCTCTCCCACCACATCTATTCTCAACTCTCCTCCTATTACAAACGATCATGGGTCGCGAAGCAGTGCCAGCGGAGCAACTACTGGAGAGAGCTATCGCCAATAGTTATAAGCAGGGAGCTCACGAGACGCAGGATAGCATCAGGGACAATACAAAGTATGTGAAGAAGACGCTTAAGGACCAGAATTTTGCTTTAGGACGCTACGAGAAGTAAGTACAAATATCAGCTCGATCCCCCCCAGATGGCCTATACTTATTCAGTCGTGCAGATGGGTGAATGCTATCAAGAAGAAGAAACGCGATACAGGAGGGTCACTTATTACCGCGGACCCCGCGATTGACGTATACTCTACTACGGGAGTATGGAGCCTTGAAGAAGGTTCGACTCCTCCCGATCTTGCTACGATCAAGGACTTCCTTCGCTTCCACGTCGCTATTAGCCGAGGAAGAATCGACGATAAAAGGATTACCGTCGACTCACTCAATACTTTTGCGGAGTGGTTCTTCGCTGGATTTGCTCGAGTTACTGGCAGCCTTATCGACCAAGAAGATAGATATACGGTATACGATGTAAGTATTCTGAATCGAATTATCATACCCCTATAGCTAATCGGAACTGCGCTAGTGGGCACGGAATACCTTGACTAAAGAAGACCTGATCGTGAATAAGAAAAAGAAGAAGCACCTCTTCGGTGAAAAGGAATTTATTCAGTTCAATATTACTTTCTGGACTATCGATGACGTCGCTTTCATTCATCCACATAATAAAGACCAAATTCCCTATATTATCGACGTCTTCACTTGGACTGGAGCACGGATCGGCGCCTTCTTTCCAGGCCCGGAGAATAAAAATAAAGGAGGCCTGCGATACGGAGTAGACCTCGCTGAAGCAGTCTGGGAGGAGCTTCGCTGACTGATTGTAGGATATTGAAGTTGTTCTGAAACGTATCCCCAGTGGTGGGTGGAAGGTAATGTATCGGATCGACCAGCGTTGGGTCAAAAATAACCGGGATCCTGAGAATACGACGTATGATTCCATCCATCTCCTCTGTTGTAGGTGAACCAACGCTGATTTTCCTCCAGCTTCGGTGCGTCGACGAGTCAACACAGCAAGCTACTCCGCGACGGCACCCAATACCTCCTGGCGTTGGCTCTCGCAGACAAAGCTTTTTGGGGTATCACTTCACCTTAAGATCTATGGGATTTACAAATCCCTCCAGGCGATAACGAACTTCCTCTTCGATGGACCGAGTCCGCAAAGTGCCTACCGATCCTCTGCAACGCTACGATGTTAAGTGGTGTCACAGAAGAGCCGCTCCCGAAGAATACATTCGATCGTATAATCAAATCTGTGTTGAACCTCTCTGGTTACTTTGGTAATGCTACAATTCATGCTATTCGCCGTTACCTTGGCAAGATGCTCGACGGTACGTAGTCTTGAAAGTCAAATAGAATACAGAGTCTGGTTTCGCTAAAGAACAACCCACACAGAGCGGTATACTGAGGTCCAAAGATCCCAGCATATCACGCAGGGCGATCCTCGTGTATTCGGCCAAAAATATGTCGCGAATACTTCTTCCTGTTGTGGGAAAACGGCCTTCCACAAGGAGCCTGCTCAACACGATCATGTTAACTATTTTCAATCCTTCGCTCCGCTCCGCGAAAAGGGCCTTCCCGGCAGCCTTCCCGCGGAAAGAGAGGCCGCGATTAGACAGGATCCGCAATTACTGGACTTAGAGAGCTACGTGCACCGGCTCCGCACCGGACATGGAACTACTTCCGAAATCAAAGCTGCCCAAACCAAAGCCCGTACTTATCGCGCCAGCCTTACCAAGAAGCGCTTACAGCAGTATAAACTCGAATGGGTTCGGGATCGGAGGGACTGGAAAGTCAAAACGCGTGGGAAGGAGCGATCGGATGATAATGAGAAAACGGACCTCGTAGAGATTCTGTCGCGACTGATGCCAGAACGCGGTCGCCCCGCAAGGACGATGATTTCGGACATAGTCGTCTCGGAGGAAGAACGCAGACTCGCTATCGAGGATCTGTTCTCGCTTGCGTCCCAAGACTGTACGACCTTGTACCGGCCTGGAGAGAAACCCATCGATGGCGTCTGCCCAGGAAAGGGATGTAGTGTGGAGATGAGCAGGTAAAGGTCTTGTTCCCTACCTGGTTTATATCGGTCTGATGGTCGCATTTTACCGAAACGTCAACGGAGCACACATATTAATAATTGTTGCCGTAACGATCTAGCATCTACGCTCGAACGACTACCATCCGAATTGATATATTGCATCGCTTGCTTCGATTGGTTTGTCGAAGAGGAATAGGATACGCATTGCTGCACGCACCTTACGTCGATAACCTCGAAGCGGTGCGCATCGATTACCTACTGCCATACTCTCGTCCGTCCTGCTTTTTGTCCTTTCTGTATAGGAAATACCCAACTTGAGGCATCGTCACGATGGGACTCCTGGACCAGAGAAGCGAAACTATGGCGTCATCTTCAGTCACATCTGGACGTATCTTATTGGCCGTTAGAATATCCCCACCCTCTATGCAGCCTGCAACTTCAAGATGAGGTATCGTTTCTTTACCATCTGAGCGACGTGCACAGCTTACGGATGAGCCCGCATATAAGTAAGTGTCGGCAACAAGGGCGCAACTCAGAAACTCTCGTCAACTGGACTCCTGACACTGTAAGCCAGAAGCGGAAGAAGCAGCACAGCGATGAACAGAAGCCACAGCCTTCCAAGCGAAACAAAATCCCTCCGCAGATCGGCTGGAGCAATAAGCCATCTCCACGTTACTCGTTGGATCGAAAATCTCCTGACGGAATTCAGACTACATCTCCACGCATCAAGGTCTCCTTGGCTGATATATTTGCTAGTGATAGTCCACATAATGTGTCGGAATTATCTAACGGGCCGACGTCCCGTCCCGATTGCGATCATCTATCCCTGATGGACGACTTCAGTCTGAGCCAACCCACCCAACACCAAGACCTGCATGACGAGTTTAAGTTGCTGGAGGATTCGCCGGAGACTAGGTCTAATGAATACAAAATCCCTGCGCCTGGCGATGATGCCCCGTTCTCTCAATACTTACGCTCCCAATCTCCATCATCATCCTCCTCTACCAAGGGCTTTGGCGATAACAACGACAGAAGAATAAATTCGCATACGGTAAATCCCAGTAAGATTTGCCTTTCCACAGAGGAGGACCCTTATCTGGCAGGTTTGATCGATCCAAATACTATCGAATCGAACGACGTCCCTGTCAAGGCTGAAAAACCTCGTATCACACTTCGGATACGCCAACCCGAGCAGAGACCCAAGTCTAAGGTATTGCTGCGATTAAGCCAACCCAAGCAGCCCCTACCAAAAAAGTCTGTTCGTCGAATCAAGCCGGATGTCAACGATCGCAGAAGACGACGGACTAGATCTTGATTTCTACTATAAACCTCGTTTTTGGGTTACGTAGAAGCGCTTCGGTTTGCTTAGGTTGCGCGCTTGTGGTTTCTGCGTATCTGTTCTTTATATGTATACTCGTATTCGTTTGATCTGTCTCCAAAGCCAAAGGGGAGCGAGCTAGGTTCCAAGGAGTTTCATTTTCTACTGATAATTGTCAGGCACGCTGTATATACTATTATTTCGCTTCCCCGATGTAACGTCTCGGTCTTTAGAATCATTGCTTTGAACGCCTTCAACAAAGCAGCACGTTTTTCCCCCCTTCAAGGTCTACTCTGGAAACAATCTGAATTGTCAACTTGATAATGCTAGCTTCTTGCTTACACAGCTCTCTACCTTATCTGATATAGATCTTTCAATGCCCCGTACTAATATGTTATCCCTCGGCAAAAAGATTCAGGTCAAGCTTAAGTCGATGTATAAAGTCGTCTACCGATTGTGTCGTGGTCTTTCTAAAATACTCCACAAGATCTGTTAATTTCTGAACTTGTTGGTGTAACATCTGCTTATCCATCTCAATTGCTTGTATAATTGACTTTAAGCGAGTCGCTTCTCCTTCAGCGATTACCCTGATCTCTGTTGCCTTTATAGTCTGGTCGTTTGACTCGCTTAGCTCCTCGGTTAGTTTGAGCTTATCCGCCGTTAGTTGTTCGATCACCGTGGTAAAGCTGACATCGAGGCTCGAGGAGTTCTGTTCTTTGCGTTAATTAGCGCTAAGCCACAAGAAGTAGGCCTTATCTAACTTCTGGTCTCTGCCCGTGTGCTTTTCTCTCCGCAGCGTTGTTCGACTTCGGCGCCGGGATAGCTTCAAACGAAACACCAACTCCTCGATATAGTTCTCGATAAGCCCCGATCGAATGCTTGCTTAGATGTTTCGTAAAGAGGTGCTGCTTCTCCTGTAGTACTTGCCAGGTGTAGGGATCGTCACTACGTGTGATTAGCCGTACTTCTGCCGGCTTAATTGAAATTCCAAGCTTGACCACTTCGAGAGTCGAGACTTTGTTAGTAGGTTTCATTCTCCACTGCAAAGCCTGATCTTACGAATATGCTCGGATAATCTCTGGCGGCACTTTGTTCTATAAGCCGCACGATCTGAGTTGCTTGACCGGAGTGTGGCCATTAGGTCAGCGCTTTATACGCGCAGAAGAGGTACGCAGATCTTGAGTCTTAATCAAGGCAAGAGATCGAGAGAGCAGATCGGATGTTTGACTTCTGGATTCCCAGACGAAGTGCCTGTTTTAGAAAACCCACATCCAAGGCTCCTATTTTATTCCGGCCGTTTGTCTAGGGGCGACCTTCAACATTAGCTCACCAGCTCCAAAATTGGCACCCTCTCCAACTCTAGCACCCCTCCAATTCTAGCACCCCCTCCGATTCTGGCACCCCCTCCGATTCTGGCAGACTCCCTCCAATACTGGCCCTTTCATCCAGTTCTGGCTCGTCCGCGAATTCCGGGACCACTCAGCCAATTCCGTTTGCTGTTGATAACACATATAGATAAAGTCAATTTCCTAGATATCATCAGGCTCGCGTGCGCCTGTAGGCGCCGGGTTTAAGCTTGTTGTAGTAAATCCCGGAGGAAAAAACCTCCGTTCCTCCGCCCCAACTCCTTCACTTCACAGCCTTCGCCGTACCTGCTGGTAATTATTAAAACTCCCCTTGACAGTACTTAGCCCATCCATATTTCTCGTCTATTGGCTGCAGATCAAGATTGCAAGCCGCCGAGGAGATCAGAGGTGAGAGGGGCGCTCTTCTTGGTCTTTCGCGGGGCAGTCTATGCTCTCGGGGGCTACATTGGTATAAGACCATTTTCAATCTACAACCTCATTTGGTGGAGTCTTTCGGTCTTGAGAACGGAGGGCTCTCGAGTTGCTAACTCCTTATCGAAGGCGTTCCCTTCATCGGCTCCTTATTGGACGACGGCTACTACCAAACCAAACGCGAGGCGATAATCCAGCAAGACACATCAACGCTACGGTGATTATTGGCGGATATTAGCGGCTTGACTTGCCGTATACCTCGCTCGAAGTCACGCTACGTCAATAAGGCACAGTGAATAATGCAGTCAACAACTTATTCAATAAGTTTCATTGGAAACCGAGGTCCTTGGTGATGTGCAAGCTTCGTGATCTGTTATTGGTGATGTTCCCAATTCAATTCACTCGATTTTGCCCACTTTCACCGCTATTCAAATCTCCCTCTCGCACGTCTTTTTTCACCAACACTCTCGCACATCCTCAACAAGTCTCACTACATCTTCCACAAATTAGAACATATTTATTTCATACTCCAATCCATACTCAACAATAATCATGAGGTGAGTGACTTTGATATCTGGGCCAACAAGCTGAGGCTGCATGTTTGAGAGGATTGCACAAAGTATCAACTGATATCTACTACAGCGATTACAGTGACAATACAATGGAGAGTGACAAACAGTTTGACGAGCAGGCTCAGGCCGACCATCAGATGGCATTGGATCTCGATCAAGAGCTTGACGCACCAATCAAGAAAGGTATAGGCTCGATGATGCTGCACTCAACACCTAATGTATATCAACCTACTAATAATTCTTGTAGAATCGGAATCTAAGACCCCAAGCCCAAGAACCGTAATCTCCCCTCTACCTCAACATCGACTGGTATCAAAGTCCCTCCCAAGTCCGCCTCCAAGTCCACTATCGTCGATCTGACCTCATTTACCGACGAAGAGATGCTCGATAATGACGCTTTACCACCCAAGCCAAAGAGCTCGGGCAAGAAGCGAGCGGCGAATCCCGCGGTATCTGGTGGGCGCTCGACTCAGAAAGAAGCTGCTGCTGCTCCTCCACCCCGTCGCCAAATCATACGTATCTATATTGGCGGGACGCCTGACGATTTTCAGGGCGAACCACGCTACTCTATCACGGCAGAGATGAAGGGACTGAAAACCCTGTACTTTCGTGAGGATGATGGGACTCCCTGTGGAAAACCGAAGAGGTGGTCCAAGGAATTTACTGATTTCTTGCTCTATGAGCAAAGCTTGGCGAAAGGCTTCGAACATGGGGACATCAAGCCTGCTCATATTATGAGCTACTTCGCGTACAAAAACTCCTCTCAACCTCGCGCCACGCGTCCGGATATGCCTCACCCTGTCGAAGACGCTTATCACAATGACTTCTGATCTCGGGATAGATGCTGTCTGAATATGATTGAGGAGCGATGGTATGGCGGCAATGATGATATGTATTTTTAGACAAGCTGAGCAAATCGCTGCCACTGCAGCATGAATAGAGCATGATGACCACACTTGATGATCGCTTCTAGTGATACGGACTTGTGAGATGGCTTCGCTTTCGTGTCGTTGGCATTACCCCGGCCAAAGATGGCGATACGACGCCAGCGCTCGAAAGCTACCGAAGAAGCGAATGTCTACCGATGCTGGAGGAAGCCCATCCAAAAGATCAAGGTCCGACAAGATGTCTCATTGTCCCTTTTTCTCTGGTCTGTCCCTTCATCGAGGCTTAGACCTCACTCCCTAGGTCCATCCCTCGGTGAAGGCCTGTCCCTCGGTCCTGGTATGGTCCCCTTCATCGAGGCTCCTCACAAATCAAATGAGACTTGAACGAAGCCGCTCAGAAATCGGAGATATTTCGCCTTGCTCGTTGTACTCTGGTTGGGTGCGTGTTGGAGACTTCAACCGGGATAAATACGTCAGCACCGTGTAGCTGACTGACAGTGTCTTGAGACTGACAGTGTCTTGAAACTAGAGTTTTAGGACGACGTGTGTCTCAAGACAAGTGATATCTAGAGACGTGTGTCGTCGTGTGCTCCATTGCTTCTATCAAGCGCCCGCGAATGTTTTTCTTCCACTTTCATATACCCACCTCGACTGGCATTAAGCAAGCGTAAGTCGTTGATAGTACGGAGTATAAAGGGATGGTCCGGACCCCATACTTTCTCGTATCCATCCAGCGCCCGCCGATATATTTTTTCCGCTTCGCCCAGCTTGCCTTGATCAGCGTAAAGGTTACCCAGGTTATTAATAGTAGAGAGGGTGGATATATAATCCGGGCCCTATGCTTTCTCGTTTCTATCCAGCGCCCGCCGATATATCTTTTCCGCTTCGCCTAGCTTACCTTAATCAGCGTAAAGGTTACCCAAGTTATTAACGGTAGAGAGGGTGGACGTATAATCCGGGCCCCATGCTTTCTCGTATCCATCCAGCGCCCGCCGATATATCTTTCCCGCCTCGGCGTTCATATCATTTTACTGGTACAGATTTGCAAGCATATGTAAATCTCCGGGCTCAATTACACTCCAGTCGACCGCAGCCTTCATTCGATCATGCTTGAACCGGCGCGCATGTGGTAGTACTCGCCGGTTTTTCACCCAGTACTCCGCTTGCTTGCGACTCCCCGCTTACGTTCGCCGCTACACAGCGGATGGCGATTCGACATCGCTCTTGGTCAAATTCGTGATTGAGGAACTCCAGCGTCCAGTCGTGCTCACACGTATATAGGCTATACTGTCCCGCACTTACCTCGAGAAGAGAGTAATTGTGCAGTATCGAGATCGCCTGAGTGAATCTCGCCCGGCTCTTCAGTACCTCAATCCACCATACCGGTGCATCGCTGACGTCCTTGTGGAAAAGTCTATACCAGAGGTCTTGATTGTCCAGGTATGCTATTAGCTTCAAAAATTCCGCCGCCGCAGGGTCTTGGTCCTGGACTTGCCGAAATGATACGTTCCATGTTGAATATAGTGTTCGCTCCTCGTAGTCTACCGGTCCGTGACTGTATTGATTGAGATCGCTCCAGCTGTTGTTGTATAGTTCGAGGTATTCGTCGAAGCTGTCCGCCGATTGACTAAGATATGCGCCGGCTGTCGCTAGTGCTAATGGCAGCTCATCGAGCCGTTGTGCGAGTCGTTTTGCCGAGGTATCTTCAAATCCCCATATAGTTAGCCTTGATAATCACTCTTCGTCACTCGAAATCATAGTCTTACCTCCCTCAACCTTGCGACTTGATCTGTACGCTAGAATAGCTAAACTTTGTTCAAGATCCTCTAGTTTCTTCAATGAAATTTGTTTCGCGAATAAGAGTCGTGGTGAACGCGTTGTGATCAGGATCGAGCCCTGTGCTCGATATGGGAAGTATATGCGGATATCGTATCTTGTCGAGTTGTCCATTCCCGGCAGACAAGGGTCATCGTAATTGTCGAATATCAAGAGCCACTGGTTGTTCCAGGCTCTGACAGCCACCGTCGCACCCTGTCGATCTGAAGCTTCTCGTCATCCGCGCTTGATGCTGTAGGACCAGTAGACTCGGGAAAAACTACTCCACTCAAATCTGCCATGCTTTGTGTTAAGCTTGTTTCGTCTTTCGCATTTACCCAGAATACCGATGAATAGTTATCGGCGTAGTCCCGTGCATGTGCCAGGCTCAGTTGTGTCTTTCCCATACCTCCCATGCCCACAATGCTTATGATGCATTGACGATCAGGATGACTCTTCGGAAGGAGCGAGTCGTGCAGTTACTGCAACTAGTTGGTTCGTCCGATGAAGGCATCGGCTGCGATTTGAGGTGCTCGACCCAAGCATACGCCGAACGACTTTGACGATGCTGGTGGTGCCACACTTATTCTCGACAATTCTTCGAGAATGCGATCGCCTGTATCGATATGCCGTGTCGTCTGATGCAATACTAGGAGATCATTATTCTTGTATATCCTTTCTAAAGCCTGCTGTACTTTATCTTCCCTGGCCAGACTCTTCAACGCCTTTAACGCCCGCTCCAGCTTCGAGGTACCATCGGATGGGAGGACCTTAGACAGACAGATTCGGACAGTTGATACTTGCTCGGAAGTATTGTCGACGACAGCTTCCAGGGCATTCGTCACATCGTTGGGAAGGCGGCCAGCCTCTGCTTGAGACTGGATGTATTAGAGAGTTGCTGTCAGTAAAGGCAACCGGATCCGCAGGGAACGAAACGATTCGGGAATGTCCGAGGACTTAGAGACGAATCCATGTAGTCGAGAGACGACCTTAGAGCTGAGGTCGACAAGAGAGGCGATAGAGGCGACGAGTCCGACGATAGCAGCTGCCTCAGCTATGCTGGTGGCGTGAATGCTTACCTGAATGTCGATAATGGGGATGAGAACGACAATTTCCTTCGACGTGCATAATACATACAAACAGCCGGAAGCTGAGATGAAGGCTTTATAGAGAGCCTTACGAGCCGTGCCTGCGACCAATTGATTGCGCAAAGAATGGGCCCTCGCCCAAGTCCATTATCGTGCAAAGCTGGTGTCTTGGTCGCAGCCGGGAAGGCGCCAAGGTTTTGGTGACCCCACCACACAAATGATGGTTTTTCGCGCAATTCAATTAAAATCTCTTTTATCTATTCAATTGATCTACAATTGTAAAACCTTTAGTATAGTATTATAGGCAATATACTTATCTATCTTTGCCTCGTTATCGATGGTCTTTCTAGCCCTTCTAATCCTCTTTTGTCGTCGTCGCTATTGTACGCTAGTACTTTCGTAAAGAATATTAGTGAGAGTTATGCTATCGAAGAGATCTATAGACGTCTTCAAGCAATGCAAGCAATTACTTGATAACAAGAAGTTGCAACTTTAACAATCGTAACAATAAGTCAAGACTTAAGATAAATTGAACACAATTTATAAGAGAGTCGTGTTCGAAATCTATATACAAAAGAAAATTCTTCTTGTTCGTTATATTTGTTGTCGAACATGTCGAGCATTATTCGCTTAGCTCGTTGTCGAACATGTCGAACATTGTTCGCTTAATTTGTTGTCGAACATATCAAGCATTGCTCGCTTAGTTTGCTATCGAATATGTCGAACATTGTTCGCTTGTTAAGTTGTCGAATTTGCAAATAGTTGTGCTTCGTATTACATGTTACGTCGTAAACTATATATTACATTGTTTCGAACTAGATTCGTAATATTATTCTTTTTTTTCAAGATTTTTGTCTCGAAAGTTATCGTCTCTTCTATTATGTCATTTTAGCAACAAAGTCGTCTTCGTATCGCATTCGAAATCGAACGCTACAATATATTAGTAAATATTGCTTGCGAACGTTGTTCTTTTTTTGATCGTTTCTATATAGTTATAAAAGACTTGTCGTCTTATTTAAAGTGTTCGAAATGTGTTTGTGCGAACAAATTGTACGTAAATATGTCTTGATTTTTTTTTAATTATAATAGAGAAGATCTTTTTGTCAAAATTGTTAAAGATAAAGTTCTACTAACAACTATTATAACTCGATTGCTACGAAATAGAAAGATTTTGAAGAAAATCGATGCAAAGACAAAACGAAAGACACAATGTCTATTGTCGAAAATAAAAGAGTTAAATGCTTTCGAGTTTTTTAATTGTTTTTTTGCAAATGTTCTTATTAAGTCGTCTTTTATCTTCTAGTTATCTCTTGCTATGCTAAATAATTTTTCAAACGTTAATAAAATAGCTAAATAAGATTATAGCAATTATCAAGATTCTTCTTTGATTTTTATGTGTTTTTTAAGATAGAATATTCTTTTTATTTGATAAGATAATTTTGATCTTATTGCTTTAGAATTCTTTTTACTTCGTATCTACTTTCTTCTTGAACTTTGTAATAAAATGTTTTCTATATAGATATATTGAAGTCGATTGATTTCAACTAGACTGGCCGCGCTAACCCGGAAATGTCACGTGCAAATGCCAAGACTCGGGTCAAAAAAAAATCGAAGAATCGAATCGCTCAAAGTAGTTTAGTCGATTACTATAAGTAGTTTAGCGCGCTTTGCGCTAAACTACTTTGAGCGATTCGATTTCAAAAAATCGTCACGACCCGATCTTGGCGTCGGGTCGAGTTAGAGGGGTGATATCATAATTCGACCCGACGATCAATCTAATTTCAACAACGAAATATAAAATACTAAAAATACTTTAACGTTCTTGGGTAAGTCGAGTTTGTAATTGATTGATCTCTTAACTATCTTAATAAAAAATGATTTAATTTCTTGCTTTTCTTCTTTGTCTTGAAAGATTTAATTAGAAGATAAATCTTATTTCTCTCTTTTAGCTAAGATGTTATTTTTCGTTTTTTGTTTTAATACTTGACTAATTTTTCTTGCATAAAAGAGATATTATTTTGTATCTTTTTTAATATAACTATTCTTTCGATAACTAATTGCGCAAATAAACGTCTTTGTTTATTTTCAAAAAGATTCGATTCTTTGTCGTAATTTGCGAAGAATAAAATTATTTCCATGATATTCGAGATCTTTGCATTTAACGTTAATTAAGTTATAAATAATAGTAATATTCAAATATTTTAAGTATTGTTAATATAATGTCGCAAAAATTGTTTAAGACTTTAATTTGTTTTTTCTATTTAATTATTTGTAATTAAGTAATAGACAATAAATATACAAAGTCTTGTATTTAACATTGATATAAGTGTCTTTTAATAATTAGACGTAAAGAGCTTGTCTCTATTATTAGTTAATTCTTTAAGTATATTGCAATATTGTATAAGTTGATTTAATACAACGTATCTTAATTGTTTTGTTATAAACTTCTTTGTGCATGCAATAATATATAAGTACTTAATAAGCTTGTTAATTATTACTAATATTAAATTATATTTGTCTTCAATTGCTAAATTTGTCGACTTTAACAACTTAATAATAAAGTTTATCGTAATTTTATCTTATAACAATTTAAATAATTTCTAATATTGAATTTTGTTATAGTTCGCATATGTATTATGTTTATTTTGCTAATAGTTAAAACATTGTTTAATGTATGTTTCGACAATTTGTTTTATCAAAAAAAACTAACAATGTTAGTATAAAAGTTAAAGAGTTTTAATTGTTTTCAAGTGCTTTTACAATAATTTATTATAATGTTTCTTTATATATTTGTCGATCTTATTAATAGATATTTGAAGTTTTTTTTTTATTAAAAATTCTTTCTTATTGTCTTTAAGTATTTGTAAGATAGTATTTAACTCGTGTTTGTTTGCTAATAGTAATTTGTCTTTGTTAATTTTAAGTATACTATAATTAAACGATTTCTTTGTTTTTATATAATTATTTCTTTTGCTAAGTGCGTCTACTCTATTGTTATTTTTATCTAATGTATATTGTATTTTAAACTTATATTGTTCGAATTGCTCTAATTATTGCATTTATCTTTTGTTAAGCTATTTAATAATAATAAAATATAAAAGATTTTTGTAATTTGTAAGAATTGTAAGTTTTAATAATTTTTCAATATATACTTTTTATAATTTTAGAACAACTACAATAGCGAATAGTTTTTTGTCGTAAATATTATAATTTTGTTCGATTAATAAGAGTTTTTTCGAAAAACATGTTATTAAGTATTATATATTTTAATTTTTTCGATTGAAGCATACATTAATAATCAAATTTAATGCGTTAATTTTAATTTTATTTAACAACTATAAATTGTATATCTTTAGTACTAGTTTCTTTAAGCATTTTAGCTTAAGATTTTTAAAATAATTTCTTTTCTATTAATTTTTATATTTATAACGTCTTCTTTTACGTAAAATTTGTTAATAATATTGCATTAACAAAGTAGTTTTTGATAAATTTCTTGTTGTAGTTTATAAAACTTAGAAAGAATTAAACTTTCTTAACGTTAATAAATAATTTTTATTTTTTAATTGCTTGTAGCTTTTCGAGATTTATGCGTACTTTATGTCGTTTAATAACAAATTCAAGAAAGTTAACTTCTTTTCAATAAAACTCGCATTTCTTTAGTTTAAAATGTAGATTTTTTTTATCTAGACATTCTAGTATTTTAAAAACATAATTTATATGTTTTTTCAAAATATTTAAGTAAATTATAATGTTATTTAAGTATGCTATAACAAATCAATTCAAATATTATTGTAATATATTATTAATTATTTTTTAACACGTTGCTAAAACGTTCGTAAATTCGAACAACATTATTATGTATTTTCATAATTTATATTGTATACGAAAAACTATCTTTTACTTTTTTTTGTCTTTATTTTAATTTAGTTATACGCTTCTCGTAAATTTAGTTTAATAAAATACTTTACTTCGAACAATCAATTTTAAAGTTCGTTAATATTGAATAATAAATATCGATTTTTTATCGCAATATTGTTTAGCTTTCGATAATCAATATATAGATGAAGAATTTCGTTTTTCTTAGATACAAAGAGAATCGAATATTTTGTCTATAATTAAGATTTTTTAATAAATTTTTTTTGTTTTTTGTTAGATTGTTACGAGCCTAGCTCGGAACAACGTGATATATTAACTACAACGCAATACGCAACACGAAGCACGACTACTTGCATGTTCGACGACTTGGCGAACGAACAATGTTCGACATGTTCGACAACGAGCAAAGCGAACAATGCTCACGTTCGACATGTTCGATAGCGAGCTAAACGAGCAATGTTCGACATGCTCGACAACGAACGTAGCGAACAAGAAGAATCTTCTTTAGTATATAGATTTCCTAAACACGACTTTCTTATAAATTGTGTTTAACTTATCTTAAGTTTTGACTTATTGTTACGATTGTTAAAGTTGCAAACTCTTGTTATTAAGTGATTGCTTGCATTGCCTAAAGACGTTTGCAAATCTCTTCAATAGTATAACTCTTTTTGATATCTCTCACAAAAGTACTAGCGTAACACTTTGAACATCCTAAGAATGTTTGTATTAGATCAACGCGTCTCTATCCCAAGCATTAACTCTACAACAAAAGGAAGACAACTCGTGTCAAACCTTATAAAAATCGACGATAACGACAATAGTATCGATAGTGAAGAAGAAATGTTATCAAAGATTAAGATCAATGCTTTAAACAAATATTATAAAGATAAAACTAAATTGAAGAATTAAATCACGCAAATTGAAATCTACTTTATGTTTTATCTCGTTCTAGGAAATAAGAAGACCTTGTTGATCTCTATCTTTCTTCGAGAACGAGCTTAGCATTAATTGAAGCCAAACCTTCGAAAGCATCTTAAGAATGAAGAAGACTCAAGAGAAATCTTTATTAATTTCGATATCTTTAAGAAAAAACTACGACAAGTATTTGAAATATTCAACGAAAAACAAATAGCGAAACGAGTTATTTAGCATTTGCAACAAAAGACATTAGTAGCAAACTACGTCGCCAAATTCTAGAAATACGCAAATCTAATCGATTGAGACAATGCATCACTAATGACAATGTTCAAGCGAGATTTGAAGAAGAATGTTAAGAACGAACTTATACGCAGCGATGCAAGATTCAACACTATTCAAACGTTAATAAAAATAGCAATTGACGTGAACGACAAACTATATAAGAGAGCTATGAAAAAACAATACGATCAACTTCATAAAAGAGCAAAAATCTTCTTTGAATCAACGATCGATTATTACGCAAAGAGAGACCATTTCAAGAAATATAGCAACCCAAATTATCGCGAGTTTGCATCAATGAAATTGAACTCTACTTAGCGACGTAAAGAGAAAAACTCTAAAGAAAAGCAAAATAACAAATTCTAAAAAACGTGCTATTTATGTGGCAAATTGAGCCACTTCGCAAGAGATTGTCGATCGCGAAACTTGATAAATCGCCAACAAATCAATGCTATGTTGAGAGAGATACTTGATAGCTAGAACGACATTAGAAAGCAAATCGACATAGAAGCGAACACCCTCAAGACTAGATCGAACGACGACTACTATCTAGTAGAAAACCCAAATCAATTATAAAAAGTTCTAGATGAAACATCATCAAGCAAGGCACTCGCATCTACGCAAGAAGTTAATTAAGCATTTAAGAAAACTATCAAATCTCATAGTCTAGTCATCGACTTAAACGAAGAGTATAGCTAGAAAGACTTTCACGAATGCATAAAAGACATCACGAATCACCTCGAGACTTTAGCTAGTTCATCGAAGAAAAATTAAATTAATCAAATCGTAAACAAATGCGAGAAAGCGCTAGAAAGCGACGCCACTATAAAAAAGAATATTCTCGATGAAATCGAACGACAATTGAATAGTGTTAATTTATTCAAACAAAAGATAAAGAAAGCAAAGAAACATAAGACACTCAATTGAATCGCTTGTTACGACAACTTATGCTAAACTTATCTAAAAGAAAAAGAAGAAATTAATTGATTTTCTAGAAAGTCAAAGTTAGCAATCTAGCAATGAAAGAAAGCTTAGCACAAATAGGCGCTTGAAGTAGAAGTCGCAACACAAGAAAAGAAAAAAGTTCAAATTCTTTAATAAAGAATATATCAAAGAAATGCAATATGTTAGCTCAATAGCAACAACTAAACTTAATAGCACACGCACGATGTTTTATCACATTAGTTAAAATTAATGATCGTCGACTCATTGCAATGATCGATTTTGATGCGATAAATAATTTTATGACTAGAGCTCTTATAGAGAGAAAAGGATATTCTACTTAGAAGAAGCCTAACGCATACAATCTAATAATTGTAGATGGAAATTCATTATTCGACGAGAATGAAAAAGTAAATAAAGAAACGAAATTATTATCGATAGCTATTTAGTAACATCACGAGAAACTAATCTTTAATATAGTGAGAATAATTACTTATAATATCGTTTTAGAAATGCCTTGATTAAAGTAGCACAATCTAGAAGTCAACTAGAATACACGAGTACTTAAATTCGAACGATGTGATCACGCAATTCATATTTAATCTACGCATCGATAGCGTTCGATAATAGATAAAAGATAGAGTTGAAACTCGATCGCAAGATGCGAATTTGCATTTTCGAAAAAAAAACGATCTAATTAAGTTCGACTTAATAGACATCGATAAAAATTAGTTAGATTACGAAGTCAAAGTAAGTGAAAAAAACTACAAATCTTTTAAGAATCTTGAATTATCTAGTATAGCGAAGAAATCGCTAAAACACATATTACGAATATACAACAATTGAAAGCATCTATTTCAAGAAAAGGAAATGATAGAGACTCTTTCTAAACATTAATTGTGAAATCATGAAATTAGACTTGAATTAAGCAAGTAGCTTACGTTTGAACTTATATATACTCTATTTAAGAAGAAGCTCGAAGTACTTCGCGAATACCTGGCAAAAAATGAAAAAAAAGAATTTATTAGAAAATTCTAATTATAGATAGAATACTTAATTCTTTTTGTACTTAAGAAGGACGAAACTCTTCGTCTATGTGTCAATTATTAGAAGCTAAATTATATTACGATAAAAAATCGATACTTACTACTTAATATTAGCGAACTTTAAAATCGACTATTTGAAGCGAAGTACTTCATCAAACTAGATCTACAAGAAGCGTATAATCAAATTAAGATGAAGACAAAAGAGAAGTAAAAGATAGCTTTTCGCACACGATATAAACTATATAAATACACGATGATGTCGTTCGAACTCACGAACGCTTCGACAACGTGTTAAAAAATAATTAATAATACATTACAACAATATCTAAATCGATTTGTCATAGCATACTTGAACGACATTATGATTTACTCAAAAATTTTGAAAGAACATGTTAGTCATGTTTCCAAAGTACTAGAATGTCTAAATAAAAGAAATTTACATTTTAAATTAAAGAAATGCGAATTTCATCAAGAAGAAATTGACTTTCTTGAATTCGTCGTAAGACGACACGAAGTACGCATGAATCTCGAAAAACTACGAGCAATTAAAGAATAGAAATCATCTATTAATGTCAAAAAAATGCAATTCTTTCTAGATTTCATAAATTACAACAAAAAGTTCATCAAAGACTACTTCGTTAATGCGATATTATTGACGAACTTTACGAAGAAGAATACGTCATAAGTATAAGAATTTATGAAAAAGAAATCATTTTAGAATTTTAAGCTAAAATGCTTGAAAAAATCAATACTAAAGATGTACGATTTACGATTATCAAGTAAAATTGAAATCGACGCATTAAATCTAATTATCGATGCATACTTTAATTAAGAGCATGAAGACATATAACACTCAATAACATATTTCTCGAAAAAACTTTCGTTAATCGAACAAAATTATGATGTTTACAATAAGAAACTACTCGCTATTGTAGCTTTCTTGAAGTCATGAAGAGTATACATCGAAGAATTATTAAAACTTACAATTTCTACGAATCATAAGAATCTTGTGCACTTTATCATTATTAAATAGCTTAATAGAAGACAAGTACGATGATTAAAACGACTCGAACAATACAAATTCAAAATACAATATACTTTAGACAAGAATAACGACAAAGCAAACGCACTTAACAAAAGAAATAATTATATAGAAACGAAGAAATCGTTTAATTATAGCATACTTAAGATTAACTAAGACGAATCACTATTAACAAACAAGCACGAGCTAAATGTTACATTACGAATACTTCGAGACAATACAAAAGAGTTTTTAATAAAGAAAGGAAAACTTTAGATATCTATCGACAAAATCGATAAATATATAAGAGAACATTATGATAAATTACTACAAGGACATTCGAGAGTAATCAAAATTCTTTAGCTTTTACGTTAGCATTGTTAGTTCTCACAAATAAGACAAGTTGTCAAAACATACATTAAACGATGCCTTAGCTATTAGCAAAACAAACATGATACACATGCGCAATATGACGAAATTTAGTACTAGGAATTATTTGAATCGCCATGGGACGAAGTTACGATGAATTTCATTATTAAGTTGCCCAAGTCGACGAATCTAGCAACTAAAGAAAGATATGATTCGATACTAGTAATGATTGACAAACTTATCAAGTACTTATATATCATCGCATGCAAAGAGAAATTTATAGTAGAACAACTAGAATACATCGTATTGAATAGATTAATTAGATATCATAATATACTCAAAGAACTAATTAATGATAGAGACAAACTCTTCACGTCTAACTATTGAAAAACACTTATATTAATGTTAGATACAAGACTTCGCATGTCAATTGCCTATTATATAATTACGAATAAATAAACAAAGCGAACAAATCAAAGTCTTGAGCAATATCTAAGACACTACGTCAATAATATCTAGAACAATTGGGTATCACTTCTATCTATAATTTAACTAGCACTAAATGCAAAGATTTCGAATATTACTAAGATCACTTCGTTCTTCGCCAACTATAACAAGGAATTCAATCTCTTTGGAAAAGAGCGCACGCATTTGTTAACACAATTAGTCATTAAAAGAGTAGCGACACTAAGAAAGATATACGATAACATCTTATCGATGCAAGTACGATCGATCAAGTACTAGAACAAGAAACGAAAAATGGCATCTTAGCTAAAAGAGAGAGATAAAATGTATCTTTTAACAAAAAATCTAAAGATTAGGAAGAAAAGCAAGAAGCTCGATCATGTTAAGATCGAATCATTTTTCATCAAAGCAATCAAAGAATCGATCAATTACGAACTCGATCTATTTAAGAACGCCAAAGTATTTCTAGTATTTTATATATCGTTGTTGGAACTAGTCGACCCCAATACGTCTATATAGAAAACATTTCATTACAAAGTCTAGAAAGAAAGTTGATACAAAATGAAAAAAATTTTAAAGCAACAAAATCAAGACTATCTAATCAAGTGAAAAAAATATTTTACCTCAAAGAACACGTGAGAATCTAAGAAGAATCTTAATGATTGCTATGACCTTATCTAGAGATTTCATCGACGTTCGAAAAATCATCTAGCATAGCGAGAGATAACTAGAAGGCAAAAGATGATTCAACAAGAGCATTCGCAATAAAACAATTGAAGAACTTAAAAGCATTCGACTTCTTCATTCTTGACAATAGACATTGTGTCTTTCGTTTCGCTTTCGCATTAATCTTCTTCAAGATTTTCTTATTTCGTAGCAATCGAATTATGACGATTGTTAACAAAGCTTCATCTTTAGCGATTTTGACAAAAAGATCTTCTCTATTATGATTAAAAAAAAATCAAGACATGTTTACGTACGATTTGTTCGCACAAACACATTTCGAACACTTTAAACGAGACGAGAAGTCTTTCATGACGATACAAGAATAATTAGAGAGAGAGCAACGTTCATAAGCAATATCTATTAGTGTATTGTAGCGTTCGATTTCGAATGCGACACGAAGACGACTTTGTTGCTAACGAGACATAATAAGAGACGATTAACTTTCGAGACGAAAATCTTTAAGAAGAGAGATAGTGTTACGAGTTTAACTCGAAACAATGTGATATATTAACTACAACGCAACACGTAGCACGAAGCACGATTGCCTGCATGTTCGACAACTTGACGAACGAACAATGTTCGACATGTTTAACAACGAGCAAAGCGAGCAATGTTCGCGTTCGACATGTTCGATAGCGAGCTAAGCGAACAATGCTCGACATGCTCGATAGCGAACGTAGCGAACAAGAGAAATCTTCTTTAGTATATAGATTTTCTAAACACGACTTTCTTATAAATCGTGTTCAATTTATCTTAAGTCTTGACTTATTGTTACGATTGTTAAAGTTGCAAACCCTTGTTATCAAGTGATTGCTTGCATTGTCTAAAGACGTTTGCAAATCTCTTCAATAGTATAACTCTCTCTAATATCTCTTACGAAAGTACTAGCGTAACATAGATATTCGCGAAGTGTTTTTAGCTTTTTTTCGAATAAAGCATATATAAGTTCAAACGTAAATTGCTTGCTTAATTTAAGTTTAATTTCGTAATTTTACAATTAATGTTTAAATAAAATCTTAATTGTTTTTTTTCTAAAATAAATGCTCTTAATTGTTGTATATTCGTAATATAAACTTTAGCGATTTTCTTACTATATTAAATAGTTTAGAGCTCTTAAAAGATTCGCATTTTTATTTATTTATTTTGACTTTATAATTTAGCTAATCTTTGTTAATATTTATTGAGTCGAACTTTATTAAATTGTTTTTTTGCAAAAATGCAAGCTCGTTACTTGCGATCAAATTTCGACTTAATCTTTTATCTATTATTGAACGCTATTGATGCGTAAATTAAATATAAATTGCGTAATTATATTGCGCAAATCTAAGTATTTGTGTATTTTAATTAACTTCTAAGTTGTGTTATTTTAATTAAGACATTTCTAAAATAATATTGTAAATAATTATTCTTACTATATTAAAAATTAGTTTCTCGTAATGTTGCTAAATAGCTATCGATAGTAATTTTGTTTTTTTGTTTACTTTTTTATTTCTTGCGAGTAATAAATTTTTATTTACAATTACTAGATTGTAAGCATTAAGCTTTTTTCGAATAGAATATTCTTTTCTCTTTACAAAAACTCTAATTATAAAATTACTTATTGTATTAAAATCGATTATTATTTATTGCTATAAGTTAACAATTGTTAATCTTAATTAATATAATAAAACATTGTATGTGAGTTGTTAAATTTAATTGTTATTGTTAAGCTATTACATTGCATTTCTTTAGTATATTCTTTATTAAAAAAATTGAACTTTTCTTTGCTTCTATGTTGTAACTTTTGTTTTAAACATTTGTTTGCGCTAAGTTTTCTTTTGTTGCTAAATTGCTAATTTTAACTTTCTAAAAAATTAATTGACTTCGTTCTTTTTTTTTAAGTAAGTTTAGCATAAGTTGTTGTAGCAAGTTGTTCAATTAAGACTTGCGTATACTATAAGATTCAATTGTCTTATAATAATGTTAAGTATGTTCTTTTTTATAATAACATTATTTTTTAGCTTTTTTTCGCATTTGTTTACGATTTTCGATAAATTAATTAAAGTCCCGAAATAATTTATAATGTCTTCTAACTATATTCTTTGTTTAAGTCGATAATTAAACTATGAGATTTAATAGTTTTTTAAAGTGCTTAATTAATTTCTTGCATAAATGCGAATGTCTTATCTAATAATATTTTATCTAGAACTTTTTATAACTAATTTAGATTCTTTATCAAATAATAATCGTCGTTTAATCTAGTTTTAAGAGTGTTCGTCTTTGTGTTAATTTGCTTTCTAATATTATTCTAGCTATCAATATCTCTCTTAACATAGCATTAATTTGTTAACAATTTATTAAGTTTCGTAATTGATAATCTCTTGCGAAGTAACTTAATTTGTTATATAAATAGCACGTTTTTTGAAATTTGTTATCTTGCTTTTCTTTAGAATTTTTCTCTTTGCGTTGCTAAATAAAATTTAATTTTATTAATACAAGTTTACGATAATCTAGATTATTGTACTTCTAATTAGAACGAGATTTTCTCTAATAATATTCGATTGTTAATTCAAAGAAGATTCTTGCTCTTTCGTAAAATTAATTGTATTGTTTTTTTATAACTTTTTTATACAACTTGTTATTAAAATCGATAATTACTTCAATAAAATGAAACATATTGTTAATAAATTTGTTATTGCGCATAATTTTGTTCTTAAGATTGTGTTTAAGATTTCGTCGAAACATTATTATAAGAGCAACATTGTTTTACTTAATAAAATTGATATATTTTTGAAATTTTGTTGCGTAGTTTGTTGCAAAGATTTGTTAAATTAAGTGTTAAATTACTCTTTTTGCAATTTATTTTTTGTTAAATGTTTCGAAAATTCTTCGAAGCTCTTTTTTGAAGTTGTTGAAGTTCGTAAATATCGCACAAGAATTTTTGTTATAATTTTTTAAATATTTGCGTAAGTTTGACTTAAGTTAATGTTAAGCTCTTTCTTTAAAAAATGTTAATACAAAAATCGTCTTTTAATTCGCTAAAATAAGATAAAAGATAAAATAAATATTTATTTGCATAAGTTAGTTCTTCAAGTCGATACAATCTTTATAATAGACGTTAGACTTATTAATTTTTATCTTGTCGTTTTTACTAAATGTTAATCGACGTAGTATTGTTAAGCTAGTACTTAAGATAAAAGCGCTTTAATCTAATACAAACATTCTTAAAGTATTCAAAGTATTACGCTAGTACTTTCGTAAAAAATATTAGTAAAAATTATGCTATTGAAGAGATTTGTAAACATCTTTAGACAATGCAAGCAATTACTTGATAACAAGAGATTGCAACTTTAACACTTGTAATAATAAATCAAAACTTAAAATAAATTAAATACAATTTATAAGAAAGTCGTATCAAAAGATTCTTTTTGTTTGTTATATTTATTGTTAAGTATGTCAAATATGTCGAACATTATTTGCTCAATTTGTTGTCGAATATGTCAAGTATTATTCGTTTATTAAGTTGTTGAACTTGCAAATAGTTGTGCTTCGTACTATATGTTACATCGTAGACTATATATTATATTGTTTCGAACTAGATTCGTAACAACTATAAGCAAGTTTGTCAAGACGAAGAAGCTCTTTAAGAAGATTGTTATTGTCGTTTTTAATAATTTCTTGTCGTTTACAATGTCTAAAGTTACTAAGTTAAAGCTTAAGATTTAAAAACAAGTTGACAATAAGCTTCTCTACTCTCGCGAAGAAGCTCGCGAAGATTCTTTTGCTTGTTATTGTATTCTTCGATTTTAACGTAGGCTCTACTATTAATAACAATAAATTCTTTAATAGTAATGCAAATAACAAGACGTTTATCGATACAACAATCGTAACAAATGTCTCTTTAAATAAGAAGGATAAATTTATTACTAATAAAATTGCAAATTGTTGCAAACGTTGTTTGTTAAACAAGAGATTCAAAGCTATATAAGAGAAGCAAATTAAAAAGAAAAAAAAAAGAATTAGTTGCTTGCTCTAAAGAATTAATAGTGTGATCGTTGGATCGGGTCGAACACATTTTTTTTTGTTCAACCCGAGGATTCGAATAGACTTCTTTGTTTAACCCGAAGCTAAATTAATTAATTGCGCTACGTAAACTAGTCCTAATCGAGTAATTCTTTTTTGGTTTAAAAGCACGCTAAATTCTCTACAAAACAACGTAATTTTGATAAAATACGTATAAAATACAAGAAAGTTATGAATTTTTTAAAATATCAGGTTTTTTAGAGTTAAGCTTCCCGAGCCCGATTACTTAGCGATTCCCCCGCGAAATTGAGCCCGACGATTAGACTAAACAAGATTTAACAATAAAGTAAAGTCGAACAAAAAACAATAGTATTGCAACTCGTTTTTGTAGTAATATCTTTATTGCTAGAAAAGCAAGATACAACAATATATTGTGTTCGAACAATTATAAATTTTGTTATATTTGTTGAGTACATTTTATATAACAAAAATATATTAAGTTATTTAGAGTATATAATATATTAAATTGACAATTTGAAAACAATTTTTGTCAAATATCGATTACAGAATATTACGCACAACAAAAATAACAAAAATAAGATTTATTTCAATATTTTTAAGATTTATATCTTAATATACTATATAGCTTTTATTTAACTATTTAATAGTACTTAAAATTTTGATATCTTTTACAAGAAAACATCGACATTTTAGGTAATCGATCTCTCAATTTCAAGATACTAAGATAACTCGAGTAATTCGAGATTAATCTCGAGAACGTTCGAGAAACAATCAAAAGCTTGCATTTGAAAAATCAAAAAAAGCTTAACAAAAAGTATAATTTTGATGTTCGAGATACGCACGAACTCTCGCGATACTTCGATTATATCTCTTGTTACTTGCTTATACTATAGTAATTTAAGTAGCAAAATCGAACAATTTGTAAGATTTCTACGCAAGAGCAATATGCAAGCAGAAATATCTTTTATACTTGCGTAATTAATTGCGTGTAATTGATTGCACGTAATTGATTGCGCGTAATTGATTGCGCTTGTAAATTGCGTTCGCGAGTCTTAGCAATGTGCAAGTAGTACTCTTAACATTGCACAAGTAATATATGTTTTAATCTATTTCTCAAATTTTGATTCTATTAATTCGAGATTAATCAAATTTGCTAATAGAGCTTTAGAACTAAGATATCGACACAACAATCTCGAGAGTCTTAAGTCGCTAATAGAACTTCTAGAGAATTACTTCAAATTGTTGATAAACAATATATAAGTTTTTATTAAAGTAGTTTCTTTCAAGAACAAACAAGACAAAGAATTAAAATACGCAAATATTAATATATAATATTTAACATCTTAATATTGTTATTATAAAAGATATAATATTATATTTAAAAACTTAAGCAATATCTATTGCGAAACAAAAGTCGAAAATAAATATTACAATATTAAGTTAAAATTTAATAAATTTATTAACAATATTAATTTTAACAATTACAATAATATATAATTTATTAATCTAGATTAAAACAACTAATATTAACAAAAAGCTAAAAGATTTGTTATTAAAAGTTAATTTAAGTGCTTTAACTTTATAAAGATTTTAGCAATATTTATTTAAGAAAAACGCAAGAGAAAATACAATATTGTTGATTTGAACACTTAAGAACAAAATTTGTTTTAAATAAAAAATTACTTTGTTAAGATTTACAAGTCTTTAATATATTAAAAACAAAGCAAGAAAAGTTATATTAATCTAGATTAACTACAAAAGAATATAATTTGATATATTTCTTATTAACGCAATAGAAATAATTAATAAATAGATTGCGTATAAATGCAAGATAAAGAGTCGAATAAAAAATATTAAAACAACAAATTAGCAACAAATAGTAACAAATATATAAAAAGTATGCAACTTATTATCTTTGTATTCGATTACAAAAGATTAAAGCATAATAAGCGATTATAGAAATATATAGAAATATTTGTTAAATTAAAGTGTTAAGTTAACAAAGAAGCTATTTACAAAATATATAAAATATACAAAGTAATAAATTATTCAAAAAATATAAGTAAGAATTTTAGATATTTGTAATTTTAACGTTTCTATAATATATTATATATTATTTGTAGCATATATCTTGTATTAACAAATTAAAAGTGCACAAAATACTATATTAACAACTTTATTAACTAAAATTAATACAATACAATATATAATTCTTAATTTAAGACCAAGAGAATTTAAATTGCAAACAAATAAGCGAGATATTATTAAATACAAAACAAGATTTTAAAATACAATTGCTAATTCGAATTGCACTAAATTTAAGTTAGTTTTTGTTAAAAAGAAAATAGAATAAAAAGTAAATAACAAAAATATTATGTAAAATCAAGAAGTCGAAGAAAAAAAAGAAAAAAAGAAAGATATAAATAAAGAAAAGATTTTGTCAAATTAAAGATAATAAAACAAAGAAATAAATTACTCTTAAGTATAATAATATTGTTTTTTTATCTTTTTACAAGTCTTTATCAATTAGCGTTAGAATATATTACAACAAAATACTTGCAACTATAATTTCGAAGACAAAGAAAATAAATAATTTCTTTAACGTTATACTAACTTTCTATTTATAATATTAAAAATCCTGTTTTTTAGCAAAACTTCTTAACGAATTTTTAGAAGCTACTAAAAAAGACTAGCAAAATTATTGACAAAAATAAAAAAAGTTAAATATTAAGAAATTCTTTAAGTGCGACTTTTAATTTATTGTCAAATATTACAATACACAATATATTAAGAAGAAAGTTTTTTTTATTATTGAAATAAAGAAAGTAAAGATGCAATTAAAACGTCTTTTTAGTATTGTTTATCGAATAAGCAAAAGCGAGAAATTAAAATATCTCGCATTAAGTTATTTAAACTAGTTCGCGAATATAACAAATATTCGAAAATAACAAAGTAAAGACTAGAATACTTCTTAATCGATTGTTATTAATATTGACAAAAAAATTATTGTATTATTGTCGTCTAAACGTTCGAATTTAAGTTAGTTTAATCTTCGAGTATTAAGAATTTTTTCTCTAAGAAGCAACTATTTTATGTTAGATCTAAATTAGATTAATCTTCGAATATTAACAATCTTTTCTTGAAGAAGCAATTGTTTTAAATTAGATCTAATTTAGATCTAAATTAAATTAATCTTTGAATGTTAACAATTTTTTCTCTAAGAAGCAACTATTTTATTGTTAGATCTAAATTAGATTAATTTTTAAATATTAATAATCTTTTCTCTAAGAAGCAATTGTTCTAAATTAGATCTAGTCTAGATTTAAATTAAATTAATTTTAACAATCTTTTCTCTAAGAAGCAATTGTTTTGAATTTGATTATTCTTAGAATATTAAAAGTCTTTTTTCTAAAAAACAATTATTCTAAATTAGATCTAGATTAGATTTAACTCAAATTTAACTTAGATTATTCTTTAGATATTAAGAGTCTTTTTTTTTAAGAAACAATTGTTCTACGTAATCTAGATCTAAACTAGATTGTTCTTTAAATATTAAAGATTTTTTGTCTAAGAAACAATTGTTTTATATTAGATCTAACTCAAATCTAAGTTAAATTAATCTTCGAATATTAATAATCTTTTCTCTAAGAAGCAATTGTTTTAAATTAGATCTAGATTAGATTTAAGTTAAATTGTTCTTCGAATATTAAGAGTCTTCTCTTTAAGAAGCAACTAATCTAAATTAGATTTAAGTTAGATTAAATTTCGAATATTAAGATCTTTTTTATAGAAAAATCAAATTTGACTTAGATCTAAGTTATCTTAATTTTTTTAGATATCAAAAATCTAATTTTTAAGAATATTTATTCTAGGTTAGATTCGAGTTAGATGTTAAAAATCTTGTTTTTAAAACTATTTACTCTACGTAAAATCTTAATTAATATAGCTAGCATTCGAACTAGAAAAGAAGATAAATTCTCGAAACGCAAGATTTGAAGTGCAATCTCTATATTTTTTAATAATACTAGTTATAAAAGCAATTGCGTAAAAAGAGATTATTCTTTTCTTGTTCTTATTATCTTTGTTCGCAATAAAGAAGTTAATATAGGTTGAAACATATTTAATATTCTTAATTGCGCTAATAGTAAAACTCTTAATATAAATATTAAAAACAAGAGCAAAGACGCAAATTCTATTTATATTGATAAGAAGATCTTTATAAAGCAACAAAGTTTTAAAACTAATTAATTTTTTAATTTTAAAAATTTATAATTTTTAAAAACTTAAAATTTAATTAAGATCTAGACAAGACAATTATAAAATAGTTAATCAAGAAAACAATAAACAAAATTAAATATTTGTCAAATAATACTTAATATATAATTCTTAAAATCTATATTTCTTTTTAGAAGTTTTTGTAATTTTGCATTTTAATTATTTACGCAATTTGCAATAACAATAATTTGTTTAAGTATTGCAAAACTTAAGAAATAACAATCTTAAATAAGAAGAAATTAATAAAGAAATTAAGATACGTATATTTTGACAAAATTAAAAAGAAGAATTAATTGTAATATAGTGCGAGTATTCGAACACAAAAATTAACAAATTATTAGTTTTGTTATTGTCGAAATTAATATTATTGTTTGTTTTAATATATTAGTAAGTTTCTTTTACAAGATATAATAATCTAAATATATTGTTATTAACAATAATATAATTTTACAACTTAATCTTATCTAATATTGCGTTGTTGCTATTGAATTCTTAAGAGAATAACTCAATTAAAGTTTTATTTATTAGATTATATAGCAATAATTAACTTAATATTTGTCTCTTTTCTTTTTATTTTCTTGTATAATATTTGCTCGAAATAGAATCTTCGTACATAGAAGACAAAGATAGAGAGAATAAATTTGACAAAAATAATAAAATGAAATTATAGAATATTGCTCTACTTTATATATAAGAAAAAGACAATAACAACTTTATCTATACTTTTTTAATTATTGCTATAGACAAAGAAAAGAATAGCATATAAGTTAATAATTAAGATTGTTGTCTAACAAATAAGTTGTTGTTAACAATATATAATACAAAATCTTTAAAGTACAAAAGAACAACAATTAATTTAAGTAATAAAAATAACAATTTTATATTATTATTTGTTAGTTGTGCGAGCAATATCTCAATCTAGTTATCTAATATTGTAGATAATAAGAGCGACAACTTTATATAAATAATAGAAATATTGTTCAACTTATCGATTGTATCAAAAGATTAAAAATATTAAGTTTAATATCTTTTTTGTATTCTTAAATATAAAGATGTATTTAACAACATCTTTTAATATTGATTAAATATATAATATATGCGAACATTCTTAATTCTTATAAATTTAATAGTTAAATGTAATTTATAAGTATCGAGTTTGTTAAATTTATACTTATTGCTTACAATTTTATTCTTACTTTAACAATACAACTTAGCTAATCTTATAAAGAAATAACAACTTAATTCGAAGTAAAGAACAATAATTGTAAAGAAAATACAAAATCAATTTTTCAATAATTTAATATTCGAATATTAGTTTTTATTAACGCACTATATATCTTTATAATAGTCGAAGTAACAAGATAAATCTCAATTAAATTAACAAAACTTAAATTATTCTTAATAGAAGTATTAATATTATCAAAGATAATAAATGATATTCTACTATAATTTATTATAAGTAAATCAATATTAAGAGAGTAAAATCTATTGTTTGTAATTATATAAATTTTTTCTTTAATACTCTCTTGTTTATTTTTATTTTTTTAATTTCTACTTTCTTTGTTGTCGCTATTATTGTTATTGTCTAGTTCGATTTCTATGCTAATTTTCTTCTAACTATTATTATCTTTTTTGTTATTGTTGTTACTACTACTATCTAGTTCGATATCTATAATAGTTGTTTTATTACTACTTAAATTGCTACTCTTAACATTATTATAAAGATTGTTTGTATTGTTGCTATTATCAAGTTGCATACAATTAAACTTAAAATTATTAAATTGTATATAGTTATTTAGATTAATAATATTAGATAAAATTGTGAAAAATATAAAAAAGACTTTAAAAAATAAGCGAAAACAAAGTATTTTCGAATAACAATAAATATTATCATTTTTGCTTAAATAAAAATTGCTAAGATTTGATTAAAATCTAATTTAGATCTTAATTAAATTTTAATTAGATATAATCTAGATTTAAAACTAGCATATTTCAACGCATTATAATAGTTTTTTTTGTTTGTTTTTCTTCTTAATACAATTTTATTTTTGCGCTTTTTATTAATTTATTAATTTTTAGCAAGTTTACGCTATTCTAGATATAATATTTTATTAACTTATTCGAATATCTAATTTTGTGCTATAGATAGCTCTTAAGCAAACTTCGCATATGTAAGCGATAAGCGCAATTATTGTTTATTAAATTCTTAAAAATATATATTGACTTTCTTATAAAAGAACAATAACAATTCGATTAATAAGATAGAATTTAAGATTTCTAAAACATTGCGTAATTCTTTTAAGCGTAGAAGAAAGATACTATTACTTAACAATTAAAAGAATAATACAATAAGAATATTATTATTACAAATATAACACAATATGAGTTTATTTTTAGTTATAGAAATGCTTATTAATTGAATGCAATTTAGTATTAATCTTGCGTTTGTTAAGAACAAGTCTCGAAATTAAAAAACGCGTCTCTTATATTTATTTTAATCTCTTAATATTAAATTTAATATTAAATTTTTAGAGATTAGTTGTAGAAAGTTTATATGATAGATCTTCGAATTTGTAAATAAACAAAAAAATGCAATATTATTATGCAAAACTCGATATTGTATCGAAATTCTTGTTCTATAAAATAAGATAAAATAACGTTCGAAATATATTTTTACGTCAAAATATAAATTTGTTATATATAAGATATATATCTTTTTGCAAATTACGCTTGTTACTAGATATAATATTAAGAACTATAAATCTTGAGTTAATTTTCGACAAAATTTTAAATTGTTAATACTAATAAAATATATATAAAAAAAATATTTAATTGTATAAAAAGTGTCAAGAATTAGCGTAACAACAATGTAAAAAATATTCTTGTATCAAAGAAGACAAGAAAGATATTGTCTTTGTCTCTTTCTATTGTAAATAAAAGTTTATCTAATTGTAACTTTATAATATAATAGAAAACTATTAATCTTATATAATAAAGCAAGTTTGCGATATAATTAAGAATTATTATAACTTTATTAGCAATAGAAAGTTGCATAATTACGTTTAAATCTTATTATTAAAATTAACTTTTCTAAGCAAGAATATTTAAGATATAAATTTGTTTATTTTTATTAATTTTTTGTTAAATTATAATTAGAAGAAGCAACTTAAATTGTTTGCAAACTCAATAATAACTAAGACTCATATCTTTATTTTTTAACAATAATCGAGAAAGTTTTAAAATTAGTTTCTTTGATTAAATATATATTTAATTCTATACTCTTAAAAATTAATTAAAATAATAAGAATTATAATTTGTTATTGTATTAAGAAGTTTAAATACAAGACACAAATATTTATTTATTTCGAAAAACAATATATTAAAGATATATACTTTACTTTATTGATAATTGCGATTTTTATACTTATAATATGTTAACAAATATTTACAAAAAAATACAACGAAGATAAAACAATTAATCTATAATATAAAGAGAGAAATGTATACAAAATTTGCAACAAAAGATTATATTTTGCAACAAAAAAACTATTAACAAGTTCGATAACAACAAGATCTTGTATATCTCTTTTTAAAAATCTCTTTCAAATTTAAGTGTTAGTAAATTGAAATTCGGGTATTTATTGAAGCAACGTAATCGATAAAATAATAACAAGAATTAAATGAATGCTTCGAATAGAAAATTTGTCTTTAAAAACTTAAGAAATAATAAAATATATAAAAATAAATTAATCTAAGCAATTAATTAACAATTCTAATAAAGAAAAAGCGTTAAATATATAAGTAATAGTTATATAGATATAAGTTACTTAAAGAAGATCTAACTTAATTTTAATAAACAATTACAAAAATATTAATTAATTGCAAGAATATTTGTAAAGAGAGATTAACAATTAAAGCAATATTAAAGTAAGTATTCTTAATTAAAGATGCAAATCTAAGTTAAATCTAAATTAATTTTAAATTAAATCTTCTTTAAGCTATCGAATAACAACAAAAGTATTAACTAATTACAAGAGTGCTTGTAAAGAAGAGTTAACAAATAAAACAATATAAAAATAAGTATTCTTAATCGAAAAAGCAAATATAAGTTAAATCTAAATTAGATTTTGTTTAAATCTAACAAATAACAAGTACTATATAAACTAATTGCAAGAGATACTTACAAAAAGAATCTAAGAAAAACAATAACATTTAGATAAGCTTGCTTAGATACAAAGAAGAAAATCTAAATTAGATTTTGTCTAGATTTAACAAATAACAACAAATAAATAAATTAATTAAAAACGTATTTATAGAAAGACATTGTTATATAAAGTAACGTTTAGATAGATATTCTTAAATAAAGATATAAATCTAAGTTAAATCTTGTTTAGATTTAACAAATAGCAATATATCTATTAGCTAATAACAAAAGTACTTATAGAGAAAATCTAAAAAGAAAAATAATATTAAAGTAGACTATAAAGTGTTCCTAGATTTCCCGATTCCAGCTCTTCTCTTTATCTTCAGTATTCTATCAACTTTATCGCAAACGTATGAGAAAATGTTTTTTCTGCGTTGCAACGCAGAAAACTACTGTCACGTAATAGAATAGAATAGTAGACGTTCGAAAGACAAGATCGTGTTACACTCTAGTAGAATAGAATTTTCAAGAGAGATCGATTAAAGAGTTCGCAAAAGTCTAAATCAAGTCAATCTTTTCTAATAAAGACAAAATCGATAGAGATAATCTAGATTAACATAATTAATATTATCAGTGTTTGGAAGAGGATTGCCTTAGTGCTTAGATCTTCTTTGAAAAATTATATTTAATATTCAACAAGTTCTAATTCTAAAATAAATTCTATATTTAATTCTAATTATTTATAAACAACGCTACAAGATATAATGCAATAGCTTCGAACAATCGACGAACGCTATAATAGATAGTGTAAACTATCTATAAAGAATAAGCGTCAATATTAAAATATAATTTTGATAAAAGATTTGAGAGCAATATTTAAAATTTAAAATAAAAATCGATTACAATAATAAATAAGTCTTATTTAAGTAAAAATACACAACAATATTTGTAAGTATATTTAAAAGTAGTTTTATAACTCGTATAAGATAAAGCGTTACAATTAAAATAATTATATTTGCAAATACTATATATATGTTTGTTATATATATTGTATTAATAATTGCTTACATCTTATTAATATTTGTTAATCAAAAAATGTTAGAAGTTGCAAAATTGCTTTATTATAAAATATTACAAATTACAAGATTGCTTTATTGTAAAGTACTTAAATACAAATCAAAATTGCGCAAATACAACTTTAACTTCAAAAATAACTTTAAAAGAAACAATAGTTCTATTTAATTTGTTAACAAGCTTTCTTTTTAGTACTTAATTCTTTAAGAGATTGTAATATATATATGCTATTTAATTAGTTTTAATATAAAGAAACTATAACTAAGAGCTAAATTAAAATGCTCAACAATTAATCTTCTTTATTTAGCAATTATTCGATATAAGAGATTGTTAGATAATAGATAATTAAAGATTACAATACTTTAGTTTGTCGAATTAAAAATAACAATAAAAATTGTAACAAAACTTTATTGTTAATACAACTCTAAAATATTATCTCAAGATTTCGAACTTAATTGTGATCTTTTTTTCGATATATTATTTTACTTTATAAGTATTAATATTAACAATTAATTATTAATATATCGACAATAAACACAAATCGAGATAATCTACTTAGCGTAGCTCTTTATAATATTGTTAGTTTACGTTATGTTTAACAAATTATCTTAAACTAAATAAAACAAAGAGACAAAAAAAAGAATTAATAAAGAGAGATTTTAGCAATTCTAAACAAAGCAAAAAACAAAATTAAGATTGTTAATACTATTTTTAACAAAGTTTTTAATATTACAAAATTTGTGTTAGCTAAAAAGCAAATTTCGATTATCTTTAATTAGACGACAACTTCGAATATTAAGTTAAATTAATAATTTTAATAATAACGCAATTTTCTTTTATCGAAGCTAATCTACTTTTTGCTTAAAATGTTATAACTTATTTGCAAAAAGAAAAGAGAGAGCAAAATTTTATGCAAAATATTTTGTTGTTTAATTAATAATCTGTTGCGCAACTTATATTGTTAAAACAAGAGATTAAGCTTTGCAATACTTTAATGTCTTTCGCAAATAAGCTAGAAGTATTTAAGATAATTTAAAAAAATTTAGCAATTAATAACTCTTTAAAGACGTTAATAATTTTAAGAAAGAAAGTAAAATATAAGTTATTAAAATTATTAAGAGCAACAATTGTACCAACAATAAACAACAACAAGAAAACAAATAATAATAATGTATCTAACAAGATACTTGTTAAGTTATTTATTCTTATTAAACGTTCGAAAACAAAAGAAATCGAAGAAATAAAAAATTGCAAATATTATTTTATAAATATCGATTTTCTAAAACAAATTAATTGCGAATTAAAAAATAAGATCGAATAATATATTAAAAGTAAATATCTTTTTATAATCTATCTAATTATAAAATTAATATCGACAAAGAATTTCTCGAATTTGTATTATACTTATACTTGCAAAATTGCTAAATATATTAAGCTAAAGTTTAACAATATTAGATACAAAATTATCTCGAAAAGATTAAAGATCTACTAGCTTAAACAATTAATTTTTCAAGATTTAAACATTAGCAATAAAATCTCTTTTTAATAGCAAAAATAAGATCGATTGCTTATTTTAAAAGATTAACTCGAAGTCTTTATATATATATATATTGTATATCTTCTTCTTAAATAATCAATTATTAACGCGAATTAAATTGTAATTAACAAAATCTATAGCAATAGAATCTAATTAAGATAATTAATAAAGAGCAATATTGTTGTAGAAAACATATTCGATTAGCTTTAGAATAAAATATGCTTTAAGAAACAAATCAAGACAAGAATTAATAAACTTATAATCGAGAAATTTATAATATATCAATACTATTAATAAAAACAAAATAACAAGTTTAACTATAAATAATTGCAAACAATATTTTACTTCTTAAGTTAACAAGTTATTCGCATAAATCTAAGATATTAAATATTAAATATTTATCTTTAACTTAATTGCAATTCTTGTTTAATATTGTATTCTTATTATATTAAGTTTATTATTAAGAAAGATAATACGAGCTTTTATTATATTAATATATATATATCTAAATACTTAAAGATTAAATACGAGAACGCAATTATTTAAGACTTGATCTTGTTAAACAACAAGAATAAGTAGATTTGCACAAAGATAATACTAGATTTTTATCAAATAATTGAGAAATAATAAAACAATATTATTGCGCGTAAGAATAAGCTCAAGAATACAAATATTGCGTTTATTTATAGTTTAGAAAAACTAGAAATTAAAAGATGCGCAAAAATACAACAACTTCGTAAAAATATCTTTAAAGAGAAAAGATATACGAGTTATTAGACTTAAGATTTTGCACAAATCGATGTTAAATAATATTTGCGTCTCTCGACAAACTTTTTTTTCGTAATATATTGACGTGCAAAAAGACAAAAAGACTTCAAACAATATTAAACTTAATTAATAAAATAATCTTATTGTTACGTACGCAACTTAAATTGCATTTAAACTTATATTATTAAATTAATTGTATTAATATATTATCTTATTATAAAAGTTTCTTGCATTAATTTAATTATATATCGATTTTATTATAAATTAAACGCTTATTTGTTAAATATTTTAAGATAATCTTGTTGCGCAAACGCAAACAACTTAACTCTTAAGAAAAAATCGAGTAAAAACAACGCAAATAATAGCGTTGTATTAAATAAAGTTTTTGCAAAAGTTTAAGATTATCTTCAAAAAAATAAAAAACGCAAAAATTGTCTACTATAACAACAATAAATATTTTGTAAATTAGAAAAGAAGAATGACAAGACGTAGACTGACCGCGCTGACCCGGGAATGTCACGTGCAAATGCCAAGACTCGGGTCAAAAAAATTTCGAAGAATAGAATCGCTTAAAGTAGTTTAGTCGATTACTATAAGTAGTTTAGCGCAAAGCGCGCTAAGCTACTTTGAGCGATTCGATTTCAAAAAATCGTCGCGACCCGGTCTTGGCGCCGGGTCGAGCCAGAGGAATGATATCATAATCTAGCCCGACGATTAGTCTAACAAGATGCAAAGTTACTTAATAGAAATAAATGAACAATAGCAATAGAGTTTAGCGCGTGCAACTAATTAAGCAATAATAAAGCTTGTTAATTCAATAATAATAATTATATATTTATTTCTTTTACTTTAATTACATAACTTAAATGTCTTTAATATATTCGAAATTGAAATTTAATGCAAGAGTAATATTAATCTCTACTTAATTTTATAAGAGTTGCATAATTACTAGTTGTATCTTATATATATTAAAAGAGAAAAACTCGAAATCTATTACTAATACTTATTGTTAACAATTGCTTATTTTAATTAAGATAAAGATGCAACAAAGTTAGCAAAGCAAAATTGCACAAATACAATTTTGCTTGTCTTAGTTATTTCTTCTTGCTTTCTAAACTAAATAAATTGTTATTAAAGTTAATCTTCTTTTAATTATATTTTGCATTCGAGTTAAATTCTTTCTCGTTATCTTTATCGATATTGTTTCTTAACTTAAGTTTTTTCTTATTTAATTCTCTCTTGTTATAACTGTTAATTTCTCTCTTATTTGTCTTACTCTTAATTGATCGAACAATAATTTTCTTCTACTTCTTCTTTATCTTAATGAAAGCTTCGATCGATTTTAAATTGTTTGATTCGCAAACAAAAACATTGCAAAATCAAATCTTAAAAATAGAAGAGAAACTCTCTTTAGCAACGTTAATAAAGCAAATAATCTAATTGCTTATCTTCGACTTTTCTTTTCTAGATTTAAAAGTAGTAGACAAGTTTCTTTGTTCGAATATATTTTTGTTTAATTTTGTAATTTCTTTTGTAAAATTGCAAAAATAATCGATCGATATCTAAACAATAATCTTAATCGATTCTCTTTAAGACAACTTATTGTTATTAATTATTTAATCTTTATATAAAAGACAAACAAAATATAGATTCTTGTTATACTTTTTTTTATTAGATAATAAATGTTTTTAACTCAATTGTAATAATATCTTGCTTAACTCAAATAAATAATATAATTCTTGCAATTTTTTTTATTTACGCATTAAAAGTCTTTCGAAATATAATCGAACAAAATACGCGTTGCTTTCGAAAAGTTATTGTTGTTAAAATTAACAAATTATATATTCTTTTAAGTATTAATACTTAATTGTTTAAACGCAACATCTACAGAATAATTATCGAAACAAACTTCGATCTAAAATATACTAATTGTTTCTTAATCTTCGAGAATATTAACTTCTAATTCTATAACAAATTAATAGTTTTTAAATATTTCAAACTCGCGTTTTAATATCTTCTTTAACTTTTTGCATAAATTTTGTTTCTTAACATTAAATATACAATAAATCTTGTTGTGTTACTTCTTCTCTAATTTAGAAGATTTACAATTATTGCTAATAATAATGTCGCATTTGTTTTTCTTAATCTTCTTCGAAAAAATATTTATTTTATTAATTTTAATGCGCTTTTTTCTCTTTGTGTTATTTAATTCTTTCGACAATTAATTTTGCACAATTACTTTCTTTTTGCAATAGATTAACGTATAAGCTTGTATCTTTTTAACTTAATTTATACAAGTCTTATCTTTATATTATTATTATTATTTTTTATCGAAATCTTATTATTTACGATCTCTCTCTCTTTATTTATTTTGTTGTCAATATTTATATACTTAGTCTTTTTCTTAATTATATTGTTCTAATTAATGTGTAAGTCTTTGTTTGACAAGTTTATATTAATAATATCTAATCTCTTAATTAACAATATTGTCGAAAATAATAAAGATGTTGTTATGTATAATAATATTGTTTGTTATTCTTGCACTAGAGATAGCAAAATTAAAAAGCAAAAATAAAAAGCAAAAGCAAAAGCAAAAGAAGCTATTAAGTAAATTAAGAGAAAAATTATGTTCGATTATTATTTATAAAATAAATTGATTTACAATTAAGTTTTGTATTCTCAAAAATTGTATTAATAAGATCTAAGTATTGCTTTGTTTGTTCGATAAATAAATTAATATTAATGCGTTTATAAATTTTGCTTTATGCTTTTGTTACAATATATAAAAGTAAAAAGATAAACAATTCTATAAATTTAATTGTAATCTAAATTTATGACAAATAAAGTTGAAAAAACAATAATTCTAGTAAATCGAGCTTTACTCAACTCTTTATATCGCGTAAAATCAAAAAGTTGTTTATAAATACTTAGTCGAATTTAATTTTCTAATAATTTTAACTTAATCTCAAATAATTTTTTTTTAATATTAAGTAAAGATAGTATATAATATTAGACTAATCGTCGAGTCGAGAATCGATATCAACTTTCTAACTTGACCCAAATACTCGATATCAACTTTTTGACTCGACTCGAATACTCGATATCAACATCGTGACTCGACTCGAAATCGACTCGAATCAACGATTTCTTGATTCGACTCGATCGACTCGCCAAGCAATCGAAAATGACGTCAAAATGCCAAGATTTTCTATTTTTAAAAAAATTCGCATTATCTAAATTACTAAAAATAGTTTAAAAATAATAACGCACAAATAACGTACAAATGCATTATCTAAATGCATTACTATATAATATTATAAACAAATTAATTAAATTAATCAATTTGATTAAGTTAATTAATGCACTTTTTCAAAAATAATCTAAATTTTTCGAGTCTTGGCGAGTTGGGCCAAATTATACGCTAAGTACTTCATATCTACTCTTTGACTCGACCCAAATACTTGGTATCAACATCGTAACTCAAATCGACTTTTTGGTATCAAAATCCTAACTCGACTCGAGTCTTGGCGGGTCGAGAATTCGACTCGAACTCGATGACCCGACCCGACGCGATCAATCTATATAATATGTTAAAATATTCAAGTTTGCTCTCTTTCTTAATTGTACAAAAATAATATCTATTTATTTAGTCTTATATACTATAACTTATTATTATATAAACGTACTAAGTTACAATATAACTAGATTTAATATATTATATAATTGCTTTCTTATTGCGCATTGTCGAATATTAAAAAAAAAGAAAAAAGTTTCTTAGATTAATTGTTTTAACAATTGTTAGCAATAATATTGCAATTAAATTTAATATATTTGATAAAATTATTGTTAAACAACTTGTTATTATAAATTAATTATCGTTTCTTAATAGAAATTTTTATAAATTAGTTTTATTTTTTTCTTGCAATACTTTTCGATTATCTTAATTGTTTTTATGTTATATTGAATGCAAATTAAACAAGTCGCAATTTATATAAATTATCTTAACTTTAATCTTGGATTAACTTTGCTAAAATTAACAATACAATTAGTAATTTAATAAGTATTTGAATTTTATACAATTTAGCTTTATTGCTAATATAAATCTCTAGAATTAATAAAATGTATATATTTTTAATGCGTTAATTTTATAGCGCAATTAAACTTTTACAAAAACAATTTTGTATTATATATATTTATTTATAATATATCTTAATTATTATTATTTTTATGCACATTCTTAGTCGCATTAATATTTGTTTATCTTATATTTGTTAATTATCTAAATACAAGTTTAAATTAAGATTTTCATTCGCGAAAGTCGAATTGCTATATTAATTGTTTAATTACAAGTCTAAATTAAGATTTTTATATGCAAAAGTTAAGTTACTATATTGATTATGTAAATACAAATTTAAATTGAGATTTTTATTCGCAAAAGTCGAATTATTATATTAATTGTCTAAATATAAGTCTAAATTAAGATTTTTATTTGCGAAAGTCGAATTGCTATATTAATTGTCTAAATACAAGTAAATTCTAAAACAATTAAAGTTGCAACTTATTCTTATACTTCTTTTGTCTATCAATAAGATATATTTGTTTTTTCTTAATTTACAAGACGCATTAATATTAAACGCCTCCAATTAATCTTAGTTCGAATATATATACTATAAATGTTTTTATCTTTTCTTTAATATATTTTCTTCTTGTTTTTTGTTGTTTATATATACAATTAAGTTAGAGCGCAAATATGTTTTACAAAATAACTTTGTAAATTTTAAATAAGCAAAGAGATTAAATATTTATAGAACGCTCGAATTAAATCTTTAAGATCTCTAGTATAATTTGTTGCGCTTAAATTAAATTTTCAAGATTTCTAGCATAATTTGTTGCATTCGAATTAAATCTTCAAGATTTCTAGCAAGAAAGACAAAATAAGAGTTGAGAGCAATAAAGTTCGCCTTGTCTTGCTATTTTATTCAATCCAAATAAATTAAGAAAAAAGTACTATTTAAGTAAATTTCGAATATTAATTGCAATCGACAATATTAATAAATTAACAAAATATTAAATAAAGCTTGAAAAAAAAATAGCAAATGCAAAGCTAATAATAAATAATATATTCTTAAATTCGAAAACAATTGATTGCAAACTCTTAAGCGCACTTAAGAGATACTAAATAAAGTTAGAATTTGCGTTCTATTATCGAGATATATTAATAATATCTTATATTAACAATATTGTAACTAAAATTGTATATAAATTAATTGCAAAAAATAATTAAAACGTGCATTGTATAAGTATTGCTTTTTCGACACAAAGTATCTTAATATTGTTTATTTTAAATTATCGAAAAAGTTGCAAAAGCAATAATGCAAATCAAGATATATTTATTTATAGATATACTAGCTTGATAATAATTAATTGTAAATATATATTTACTATTAAAAGAACAAAGAGAATTTAAAAAAGAAATAAATCTTTTATTATGATAGACAACAAGTTATTGTTATCTCTATATTATTAAGAAAAAGAATAAAAGAGCAAATAGCAACGCAAAGCAAAAAGAATTATAGAAATTCTTAAACATTTGACGCAAGCTTAAGCGTTATCCTACTTCTTTTTATAAGTAATATACAAGATTTCGTTGCATCCATTAGCGTTAACTCTTATTCAATTAATATATTAATAATTTATTAATTATGAAGTAAAAAGACAACTCGCAAACAATTCGAAGTAACTTAATAAAATAGATTTAACAAAAATTTAAACGTAACAAGTAATATACAAATATTAAAAACAAACGCAAAGCAACTTAATTTTAATTAATTTGTCAAGAAGTTTCGACTCGAAAGTGCAAATTGTTCGTAATTGTTGTTAACAATTCGAAATTATATATAATTGCTAGACTGATCGCGAGGAACCGAAAATATTACGTGAGAGCATCAAGATTCGGTTTCTCGATTTTTTTTTGAAATCGAATTGCTTAAAATAGTAACTTTTCGACTAAGCTAAACTTATTATAGTAATAAGCTAGCTTCTTTAAGCGATTCGATTCCAAAGTTGAGATCGAATATTGAATCGACAATCAATCTAATAATTGCGCAAATCTATTCTTCGATACAACACAATATTGTATAAAATTTACTTTCTTAATCTTTATACTCCTAGTAATTTTATATTTATTATCTAAAATAAAAATTCAAAACTTCGAATATAATTGACTTAAATCGAAAGTTGCAAATAATGCAAAAATTAATAAATCAAGTTCAAAAGTATATACTATAATATGCAACTTTTATTCGCGATAAAAGACGTCGATACTTAACAACAATTGTCTAATAAAAGCGAATTTCATCGACAATTCAGGAAAGCGATTCCTGTAACACAATAGCTCGACTAAGTCGACATCAATCCGAGAGAGTCTCGTGACATCTCGCGCTAGCCTATTAGAGTAAGTTAAATTGTTTACTAAAATTTAGATTGGTTTGTAATTTATTTGAAATTTTTAGCCTAATTGAGTTAGTATTACGTACAGAATTAATATTTGAAAATAATCTTTTTTAGAATCTTTTTCGTTTTCAAATATTAATTCTATACGTAATACTAATCCGATTAGACTAAAAATTTCAAATAAATTACAAAACAATCTAAACTTTAATAAACAATTTGAATTATTCTAATAGACTAGCGCGAGATGTCACGAGACTCTCTCGGATGGATGTCGACTTAGTAGAGTCTATAATGTTAGCTCTCAATAATTAACGAATACGTCACTGGTGTCAAGTTATCGTAATGACGATCTAACATCGTGCAGAGTTTTCTTTTTGAGAATTTTCTCTTAAAATTCTCACGAATTAATGTCTCTTTAAATTGCAATTTTACATATTACGTAATCTTATCTTTAATGCGTTGATATAATATTGTCTTGTCACATATTTGTACACAATCTTACAATATTAATTCGTTTCAATCTTTATGAGCAATTGTTTGACAAAATAATTAATTTGACACGCAATACAAGACGAAATTTGAAGACAAATGAAAGATAAACAACGTCTTAACGTTCTTAAAACGACAAAAGTGCGAATAATTAACTTGTCTTCGACAATATCACAAAAATTCACATTATATTACAAGAAGAAGTCTTATAAAGTAACAACGCTACAAAGTCGTTGCAATTCGACAAAAAAATAAATTACAAAAAACTTTTAATCGAAGAAAAAGCAAAAAAACGTAAACTTTAGACAAAGCAAGAGCTTCGCATTATTTAAGCAAGAAACAAACTTCTTTTAAACTTATTTTATAAGAACAAGATTAAAGCAACAAGTTTGCGTCGTTTACGCGAAAATTACTTCGATAACAAAATTAGCAAATTAGCATTAAAAAGATAGTGCTTCGATTGTTTTATAAAATTAATTCAATTAAATCTTTATTACAAAAAGAATTTCGAAGAATACAAGAATCAAACTCGAAGTACAAAGAACTTTTTCGAAATTAATAAAAATTAATTTTTGACAAAGAACTCAAAGATTCGTTAAGTTCAACAATATTTTCGCAACATATCAATAACATAATAAAAAGATTATAAGAATAAGTAAACAAATAAAATTAAAAAATAAAAAAAAAAAAAAAAACAATTCGCACAATATCTAATTAATTTTATTGAAAATTCAAAAAATTATCGTCTTGTCTTTTCTCGCAAGTATAAGAAAATTAAGCAAAATTAATTTTAAAGCATTAATAACTTCGTAATTTACATTAAGACATTAAAGATAAATCTTAACAAATATATTAAATATTAATAATGTAATTATCTTTTGCATTGTTTGCAAAGAAATCTTCATAAAAAAAATAACAACATAATTTAAATTCTCGAGACGAAAAACGTTCTTATTACGCTAATATAACGTATAAAAAGCATTCTATTCTTTTGATTTAATATTAAGAACAAAATTTTGAATTAAAAATTATTCTCGAAATTACATAATAACTTTAGAAGAAATTTGTATAATTGTAAATTAAAAAAAAATTACATTAACAATTAAGACTCGCAACGTCTTAATAACCAAAAATTATTAAAAAAGTATAACAAAACTTTTTTTACATAATTTTAACAAAATTAGCTCGAATGTGCGAAAGAAGCGCATTTGTTACAATTATAACAAAAAAAACATATTTAGAAAGAATATTCTAAATTTGTCAAAAATAACTCGCAAGTCAATGCAATTAATAGTTCTTAAAAAAGTTTTAAAACAAATGTTTTAAAAATATTATTATTACATTTTCTTATTAAAGAGATTTTTAACAATTCGAAAAATTAAATAAATTCGCAAAAATTGTAATCGCGATTGCAAATTAAAAACATAAAACAATTTTTTTTTTGTAAAGTTATTAATATTTGTTGACAAAAAATAACACAAATAAAGAAATCTTTTCGATAAAAGTATTTATGTTAATTGCATTAATAAATATCTTATAAAAACATAATATTTAAAGAAGATTAAGTAACTTACAATTGAAACGAAAACTTTTATAATTTAAAAGACTTAATTTGTGAAATTCTATGTCGTAGAAATCAAGATTCGCAACGATAAAAAACGAGAATATACATTAAAATAAGTTTTTTATGCATTTGATAAAATTGCACACAATATTATCGTTAATTTTTTTTAAATAATAAAAGTTAATTTTTACGTCAATTAATATACGTTAATTTAACGTTATTAAGTTACTAAAACTATTATTGTTATTAAATCTTCGAAGAATTTTTTGAAATTTGAAAAATAAATTTTGATATTTATTCTAATTTATTGCGATTTTAACGTTAACGAGACGTTAATAGTGCGCGTTATACTTAAGAACATTTAGAATTATAAGAATGTTTTCGATTTAAAAAATGCATTTATTTTTTCTAAGCACAAAGAAAAAAATTATAAGATCGATTTACTTTTTGAAAAAAAATTATCTTATAATTTGATATATATTTTTTTCGAATAAGAATTAATTGTTTTACGTAATTATCTTTTGAAAAACTTAATTTTAGATAAAATTTGCGAATTAATTAGTTAAATTAAGACATTAATGTTGTTTATATTAAAAAGCAATAAAAGTTTAAAATTATGCGTTAATTATTGCAATCTTAATGCAATTATAATTAAGAATTAATGTTCTTTTTCTCCTATAAAGAAGACGTTAAATCGTCTAATAAGCGTCGCGTATTTTGCGAAATTAAAAGTAAAAAACGCTTATTATTAAATTCGAATTTATTAAGACAATAAGTAAAAGACGATCTTTCGAACACAATATAAATACTTCGAATATATAATAATGTCGTTTAAATTAATAAACGTATTAATTATTTTTTAAATTTTGATTAATAAAGTTTTAAAAGATTTAATAAATTAACTTTATATAATTTATTTTAATAACATTTTAATTTACTTTAAGACATAAAAAAACATTAAAATTGCGTATATTAAATATTTAATAAATTATGTTTTTATAAACTTTATGCAAAGTTATTTAAATGCTCTTTTATAACAATTTCGATTAAATTTTTAAAATATATTATAAGTAATTATAACATATTAATAAATTTACAACAAATCGACTTTTTTAAAATATAATTTTAGCATATTACTCTATGCGAATTTCAAGTGTTTTTAAATTTCGCAAATTTTTATTAACAATTTGTAAAATATTATGCAAAAATTATTTAATGTTACGCTAGCACTTTCGTAAAAAATATTAGAACGAGTTATGTTATTAAAGAGATTTGTAAACGTCTTTAGGCAATGCAAGCAATCATTTGATAACAAGATTTGCAACTATAGACAATCTTATGTTTAATAAATTTTCACAAATGATTTAATGAATCAAACTAACAATAAGTAAAGACTTAAAATGAGTTAAATACGATTTATAAAAAAATCGCGTTCGAAAGCTATATACTTTTTTATTATTTAAGATTTAAAATATTTAAGATGTTTAAAATCTTAAAATCTTAATTATCTTTAATTTCAAATTTCAAATGCTTAAGAATTAAGTCATCTTAATTATTTTAATTCTATTAACAAATCTTCTCTTTTTAATTATTTTGTAAAGAGCGATGCGCAATAAATAGTATCTATTAGCATGCGATTTGTAACACTATTTTCTCTTTTTAAGAGTTTTTGTTTCGAAATTATTTATTCTTTCTTATTATGTTAATCAAGTTGATCACTAAACAACGTCGCAATTCTATTGTTAATTGTCGCTATAAATACGTTTTTCTTACAATGCGTTCTTGTCGAATTTGTGTCGCATTTAATGTACTTTGTCGAATAAATAAAAAATATTTTAAGTGTAAAAAGTGTTATCGAAAGAATCGAAAATGCGATTTGATTTCTAACTATTAAAGAATGAATAAAGCTATTCAAAAGACTAAAAAGCTAAATGATAAAATAATAGAATTGCGTTTAAGAATTGCGCGAAAGACGAAACAAAGAAAACATTAATTTCGTCGTTTGAAAAATATAAACGATGCGAAATCGAAAAATATTTTAAAGATTAAGAAGAATAAGAAAGAAATCAAATGTATTGAAGAGACGTTCGAAGTCTTATTCGATATTATTATCGATTTTTCATTGTTCGCTCTTTTGTTTTCTAATGTTTTGTCGACTCTTATGAGTGATTTTGTCATTAACGAAATCGTCGCAATTTGTTAGAGCATTTCTTTAAATTTTTGAGTAACTCTTATGTATTTTTGAAAATAAAATATTCTTTTTATTTGATAAAATATTTTTGATTTTCTTGTTATAGAATTTTCTCAATTTTATATTGTTTTTTTTCTTGTGAGTGAAAATAAAATGTGTCTTGTAGAGACGTAATTAAATTCGCTAATTTCAACAATAAAATATAAAATATTAGAAATACTTTGACATTCTTAAGTAAGTCGAGTTCGTAATTAATTGATTTCTTTTTTTTTTAACGAGACACAATTCGATCTTAACATGATTTAATTTTTTGTTTAACTTTCTTGTCTTAAGATTTCTTATAAAAAGAGATTTTTTTTTTTAATTAAGATGTCGTTTTTCGTTTCTTGATCTAGTACTTGATCGACTTTTTTTACATATTTAAGATGTTGTTATGTATCTTTTTCAATGTCGTTACTCTTTCGATAACTAATTGTGTTAATAAATGCTTTCGCTCTTTTTCGAAAAAATTAAATTCTCTATTATAATTGACGAAAAATGAAATTATTTTAATAATATTTAAAATCTTTGCATTTAATGTTAATTAAGTCATAAATAAAAGTAATATTTAATTGTTGTAAATATTGTTAACGTAATGTCTTAAATATTGCTTTAAACTCTAGTTTGTTCGCTCTATTTAATTATTCGTAATCGAATAATAGATAGTGAACATTTTAAGTCTTGTTTCTAACATTGATAAAAGTGTCTTTTAATAATTAGACGTAAAGAGCTTGTCTTTATTACTAGTTAATCTCTTAAATATATTGTGATATCGTATAAGTCGATTTAATAGAATGTATTTTAATTGTTTTATTGTGAACTTCTTTTTGCATACAATAATATGTAAATACTTAATAAATTTGTTAATCATTATTAGTATCGAGTCATATTTGTTTTTAATTGCTAAATTTGTTAATTTGAGCAACTTGATAATAAAGATTATCGTAACTTCATCTTATAACGATTTAAATAATTCTTAATATTAAATTTCGTCATAATTCGCATGTGTATTATGTTTGTTTTGCTAACAATTAAGATATTATTTAATGTATGTTTTGACAACTTGTTTTATTTAAAAAAACTAATAATGTTGACGTAAAAGTTAAAGAGTTTTAATTATTTTCGAATGCTTTTGCAATGATTTATCATGATGTTTCTTTATATATTCGTCGATTTTGTTAGTAAATATTTAAAGTTTTTCTTTCTTTATTAAAAACTCTTCTTTATTGTCTCTAAATATTCGTAAAATAGCATTTAGCTCGTATTTGTTTGCTAATAGTAATTTGTTTTTGTTAATCTTAAGTATGTTATAATTAAACGATTTCTTCGTTTTTATATAATTATTTCTTTTGTTAAGTGCGTTTGCTTTGTCGTTATTTTTGTTTAATGTATATTGTATTTTAAATTTGTATTGTTCGAATCGCTCTAATTATCGCATTTGTCTTTTATTAAATTGTTTAATAGTAATAAAGTGTAGAAGATTTTTATAATCTATAAGAATTGTAAGTTTTAACGATTTTTCGATGTATACTCTTTATAATTTTAGAAAAGCTACAATAGCGAATAACTTCTTATTGTAAATATTATAATTTTGTTCAATTAATAAAAGTTTTTTCGAAAGATATATTATTAAATGTTATATGTCTTTATGCTTTAATTAAAGCATACATTAATAACTAAATCTAATGCGTCAATTTTAATTCTATTTAATAATCGTAAATTGTACATCTTTAACACTAGTTTCTTTGAACATTTTAACTTAAAATTCTAAAATAATTTCATTTTTATTAATTTTCATTTTTATAACGTCTTTTTTTTTGTAAAATTCGTTAATGATATTGCGCTAACAAAATAATTTTTAATAATTTTTTTATTATAGTTTATAAAATCTAGAAAGAACTAAACTTTTTTAACGTTAATAAATAATTTTCATTCTTTAATTGCTCGTAGCTTTTCGAAATTCATGCGTATTTTATATCGTTTAACGTAGACTAATTGCGTCGGGTTGGGTCATCGAGTTCGAACCAAGTTCTCGACTCGCCAAGACTTGAGTTGAGTCAAGATTTTAATATCGAAAAGTCGATTTGGGTCACGATGTTAATATCGAGTATTTGGGTCGAGTCAAAGGATAAATATGAAGTATTTAGCGTATAACTTGGCTCGACTCGCCAAGACTCGAAAAATTTAGATTATTTTTAAAAAAGTGCATTAATCAACTTAATCAAGTTGATTAATTTAATTAATTTGTTTATAATATTATATAGTAATGC